>ERZ1034361.107-NODE-107-length-57168-cov-5.141599_pt1 | contig 57168 bp, 42 predicted proteins | sample MGYA00520617_ERZ1034361 | MGnify/ENA primary metagenome ERZ1034361 (study PRJEB33736, sample SAMEA104284507) | Azolla filiculoides | biome: Urban; feature: Water surface; material: Ditch water | place: Netherlands | collected 2015-10-28 | depth 0-0.1 m ... | reverse complement strand
GGCATCCTGGTCGCCAACGCCGCCCCCGTCGCCCTGAAGAAGGCGCAGCCGGGCAGCAAGGAATTCCGGGCCGCCTTGCGCGATGCGCTGGAAGCCACCAGGAACGTCGCCGGTGCGCATGGCGTCTTCAACATGAGCGCCAACGATCACCTCGGTCTCGACCAGCGTGCCCGTGTCATGGTCACCATCCAGAACGGTGGCTGGCAGCTTGCCAAATAAGACTGGCCGGCATCCCCGGCCCGAAAGGGCCGGGGTCCGCGTGGTAAACTCCTTTTTTTCGTTTCCGGGACTCAAAATGCTCAAGAAGCTGACATTGGCCGTGCTGGCCACCCTGACCAGTGGCTTTGCGCTGTTGCTGTTCGTGTTTGTGCGTCAGGCCCTGCGCAATGCCGTGCAAGACGGCGAAGCCGCCACCAAACTGCACAACCTGCGCGCTGCGTGGGCCCGCGCCCTGGGGCGCAAGGCCCCCGCATCGGCCAACTGAACCCTGCGTCATGCCCAATTACCTGCTCATCAGCCTGGCGGTCTCTCTCGGCGTGGGGCTGATGCTGATGCTCACCAAGCACTGGCACGGCCACTTCAGCATGGATGGCGGGTCTTCCCTGATCACCGACACGGGCGACATCAGCGTGACCACGGCGATCTCGGGCAGCGCGAAACGCGTTGCTGCGGTCGACGCCCTTTTTTGCCCGAATTCCATGTTGCCGCGCACCGACAGGTGGGGGAACAGGCTGGCTTCCTGGAAGACGACGCCGAGCGCCCGGCGATGCGGCGGCACGAAGAGGCCGCGGCTCTCGTCCTGCCAGACCTCGCCGCCGACCTCGAGGTAGCCGGCGGGCGCCCGTTCGAGCCCGGCAATGGCGCGCAGGCAGGTGGTCTTGCCCGAGCCGGAGTGGCCGAACAGCGCGGTGATGCCGCGGCCCGGCAGGCTGAGGTCGACATCCAGCGTGAAATCGCGACGCTCAACGCGGAATTTTGCGCGGACCTCTGCTGTCATGCGCTTTTCCGTCGGGCAGGATTGAACGTGTACAAACCGAGCAATACGGCAAAGCTGAACAGCATCATGCCCCCGGCCAGCCAGTGCGCCTGCGTATATTCCAGCGCCTCAACGTGGTCATAAATCTGCACCGAAACAACGCGGGTCTTGTCGGGAATATTGCCGCCGATCATCAGCACGATGCCGAATTCGCCGACGGTATGGGCGAAGCCGAGGATGGCGCCGGACAGGAAACCGGGCTTGGCCAGCGGCACGGCGACCGACCAGAAGGCATCCCACGGGCTGGCGCGCAGCGTGGCGGCGACTTCCAGCGGCCGCTCGCCGATCGCCTCGAAGGCGTTCTGGATCGGCTGGACAACGAAAGGCAGCGAATAGAAAACCGAGGCGATCACCAGCCCGGGGAAGGTGAACGGCAGCAGGCCGAGGCCGAGCGCCTCGGTGAGCCTGCCGACCGGCCCGTGCGGGCCCATGGTGACGAGCAGGTAGAAGCCGAGGACGGTCGGCGGCAGGACCAGCGGCAGGGCGACGAAGGCTCCGACCACGCCCTTGAGCAGCGATGACGTGCGCGCCAGCCACCAGGCGATGGGCGTGCCGATGAGCAGCAACAACAGCGTGACCGTCGTGGCCAACTTGAGGGTCAGCCAGATGGCGGCGAGGTCAGCGCTTTCCATGGTCAGAAAACCGGGGACAGACCACGGTTTTTGATCCGCTAAACCGTGGTCTGTCCCCGGTTTCAGTCGGCAATTTTGTGGGGGAAATGATCATGGCCGGAAGATATACCACCGGGGCGCTGAAGTTCAAAGTGGGGGCGGGTAAAGCCATGCCTCAAGTAGGGGTATAAGCTGCTGAATCAAAAAACTTTTCTGACCTGAGGCGCAGTGTGAATTTGTTCACGCTTGTGGTGCGGCAGAGTGGGCAGAATGAAGTCAACAACCTTGGAAATCAGCAAATGGCCTCTTCAACCTACAAAGCATCATCAGCACAGACCGTCAGCAATGCTGCCGGCCGGCGTGATGCGTCTGCAGGTGAGAGCGACCTGGCTGTATTCAACCTGCGCGACACCCTGAGCAGCATCATCGTTCGTGAGGCCAACTTCAGCGAGTTTCTGTCGGTACTCAAGCAGTGTGGCATGCATACTGCCAAGCAGTAGGTTCGCCGGGCGGCGATGGCATGCAGGGTGGTGCCCATGGGCAGGATCGAACTGCCGACCTCTCCCTTACCAAGGGAGTGCTCTACCACTGAGCCACATGGGCAACCTGATGTGCCCGGGCGCCTGACGGATTGTCAGATGCCGATAACGTGACTGGTGATCTCGTTCAAGCGGGGCGCATTGTAACAGCGGAATGGCCGCTGTGCTCGGCAAATTGGCGTTTCAGGGATATTTTGTCAGCAAAAATAAAAAGCCGGGCTATCGACCCGGCTTCGCGTCGTTCGGGAATCACTGTTTAGCGTGAAGTTGTCGGCAGCGGCGACAGGTCCGATGCGCACAGGCCGGCGAGTTCGCCGACGACGCGGTTGATCTGTTGGCCGATCAGCCACCAGCCGCCGGCATAGGGGCGGACGGTCACGCCGTGGCGGGCGCAGAGCTGCAGGGCCTTGTCTCTGGATTGTTCAATCATTATTGGTCTCTTTCTTCCCGCTTGATTACTGCTGACCGGCGCTCAGCCCAAGGTAGGCGGCGCTGGTGACGAGAAATTTTGTGGCTGTGTTATCCGGCATGTTGTCTCTGGTTTTGTAGTTTGATGCGCAGGATTATCAGCTTTGAATATTGCAGCGATATTTCAGCGCCCCGGAAAATTACGCACGGTCAGGCGCTCACCTGGGCGCGCAGCCCATGGCGATAGCAAGCCGCCAGGCGGTTTCCCGGCCTGGCGGAATCAGGCTTCCTGGCTGACCAGCGAGCCTCGCATGGCATCGATCGACTTGGCGATCTGCAGCATTTCTTCCGAAGGAATCTGCCGAATGACTTCGCCGGTTGCCTTGTCGGTCAGTTTCACGACCTGAACACCGGTTTCCTTGTCGATCGAAAATTGCAGCTCATTCGAACTCAGGCTACGCAGTGTCTGGTTGGCATGGTCAACTGCCTTTTGCAGCGTTTCTCGATTGGCCTTCGGGTCGGACTTGGCGGGCGTGGCAGCAGCACTTTCAGGTGGGGCCGTGGCGGCGACGCTAACTTTCGGCGCCGGCGCAGGTGTGTGCGGCGACATTTGCGGCCCGGCCGATTCCTTGCCCTGGATGCGTGGTGGCCCAACTTGAATCGGTAGTAGATTGTTCATGATGGCCTCGCAATCAGGCTTGTGTATTGACGGCAACCCCAATCGGGCTGACGGGTGTGCTGCCGCCCTGAAGATTTTTCAGGAAGTTTTGCAGAAATGCCTGCAGGTCGGGTGCCTTGGCCGGCGTAGAAGTATCGGTGCTGGCGGCTGGCTGGAGCGTTTGCACGAGCTTGGTGAACGATGATTGAAGGGCATCGGTTCTCGGCGATCCGCTATCGCTGGCAGACAACTGCTGGACCAGATCCTGTACCCGCGAGGCCAGGTCATTCCGGTAACTTTCGCTGCCCCGACGAACTCCCCGGCTTGCATCGTCATCGCTCTTCTCGACACCCTGTCTATCTTCTCTGCCCCGGTTTTCACCCTGCGACTTCAAGGCCTTGTAGAGATCGTGCATGAAGCTGTGCAAGGCTTGCCGGGCTTCGTTTCGCGGCTGAACCGCGTTGTCTGTGGATGAGCTGCCTGGCGTAGCGCTCGTCGGCGGTGTGGCCGGCGTTGCGGGGGTTGCTGGCGTTGCTGCCTGGCTCGGTGGTGTCTGCTGCGCCGGCAAGGACAAGCCGAGGGCGCTGAGCGCGCTGCTCACTGCATCGAAAAACTGCTGTCTTCCACGTTCGCCACCGACCCGGCGGCGTTCACCCTCGTCGCCTTCGCGCTCATGGCGAACCGTCCGGGGCGCTGAGCTGGCGGTGGATTGAACCGTGGAACTCGACGAAACCGAATTGGATACATGCATAGACATGGCTGACTCCTTCACGAAAACAGGGGAGGGATTACTCCCCTCACGATCACTGTTAACGGGAATCTTTAGGAGAACTTTAGGGGTTTTGCAAAATTTAGTTTGTTCGGTTGATGCCGATCAACAAAACGCATGAATTCTTATTACTTTTCTCATAATTGCTTGTGTGTCAAATTGCGCAGGTATAGAGTTGTTATCGTGTTAACAGTGTTCGTCTGATAGTGGCCTGATTCCTTGTCGAAAATTGGTAATCCCTGATCAGTAGAGGGTTTCGGCTGGCCAGAAAGAGTTGTTTGTGGTCATCGCAACGCTGCAGAAGGGCGCTGTTCAGGTATCAAAGCCGGTCAAGATGACGTTCGTATATTCCGAAAAGTGGATGCGAGAAAAAATTGAAATCACAAAATTCACAAAATAAAACGCTGTTGTCCTTGGCTGGCCTTGTTCTGTCATCCATGGTGTACGCCGCGCCCGACGCCGGCAGCATCCTGCAGAACATCGAGCGCGACAGAAAGCCGGCAGCCCCGGCGACCAGCTCTCCCCAACTGAGCGCGCCGCAAGAAACAAAGCCCAAGAGCCAGAGCGAAGCCACGCTGGTCGTCAAGAAATTCAACATTTCCGGCAACACGCTGTTGACGGCAGCCGAGCTGGAAGCCGCCATTGAAAGCTATCGCGGCCGCTCCCTGACCATCGCGGAGCTGCAGCAGGCGGCCGATGCCATCGTCCAGTATTACCTCGATCGCGGCTATCTCGTGCGGACCATACTGCCCAAGCAGGATGCGACCGAAGGCGAGGTTCGTATCCAGGTCATCGAATCCAGTTTCAGCGGTAGCGAAGTCGACGGCAAGGCTGCAGGCAAGCGGATTTCAGAAGCCCGCCTGAAGAATACGGTCAACGCCCAGATCAAGCCGGGCGAGCCGCTCTCCCTGAAAAAGATCGAACGCGCCCTGATGATTGCCGACGACCTGCCAGGCGTAAACGTCACGGGCCGCCTGGTGGCCGGTCAAAGCGACCTATCTACTGGTGTCCTGCTCAATGTCAGCGACGAGCCGCTGATCTATGGCGAAGCATCCGTCGATAACTACGGCAGTTTTTCCACCGGGCCGGTGCGCTACACGCTCAATGGCACGATGAGCGGCACGCTCAAGATGGGCGATCAGGTCTCGCTCTACGCCCTTAAAACCGAAGGCATCGATTTCGGGAGGCTAGGTTTTAGCCTGCCGGCGGGCTATGACGGCTGGCGGCTTGGCATCAATGCCAGCTACATGCAATACAAGGTGATCGAAGGCGCCGCCGCCACCGGTACATCGGTCGTCTTTGGTCTTGATTCCAATTACCCCATCTTCCGCAGCCGGCCGAACAACCTGTATTTCGTCGCCAATCTCGACCAGAAGTTTTTCGACAACATTGATGCGGTCGGCGCAACCACCACCCATTACCAGTCCGTCGTCTTCTCCACCGGCTTCAACGGCAGCATGACCGACAAGATCCTGCCCGGCGGCATGACCTCGGGCAACCTCATGCTCTCGCTCGGCAAGATCAATTTGGATGGCTCGCCCAATCAGGCTGATGACCGCAGCACGGTGAATGCTCAGGGCGAATTCCAGAAACTCAAGTACGCCATCACCCACACGCAGAACATCGTTGAAGGCTTGGTCGGCTATATCTCCTATTCAGGGCAATTCGCCAGCAAGAACATGGACAGCTCGGAGAAGTTCTTCCTCGGCGGCCCCATCGGTGTTCGCGCCTATCCCAACAATGAAGGTGGTGGCAGCGAAGGCCAGTTGTTGACGCTTGAGCTCAGAAAAAACCTGCCCTTCGATCTCGTCCTGACGGCCTTCTACGACCAGGGGCAAGTCACCGTCAATAAAAACAACAACTTTGCCGGTGCGGCCAGCCCCAACGAGATGACCTACAAAGGCTCCGGCCTGCAACTGGCCTGGTACGGCCCCAAGAATTTGAATCTCAAGGCAGCCTGGGCCCGGCGGATAGGCGATAACCCCTATCCCGTGCCGGCCACCGGCGACGATCAGGATGGCACCAAAAAAATGGACAGATTCTGGCTGAGCGCCTCAATCCCATTTTAGACAGAGCGGTAAGCGGTTTGATTTAGGAGTCGCATCATGAACAAAACACATCGCACAATCTGGAACGAGGCCCTTGGGGCCTGGGTTGCGGTCTCCGAAATCGTCAAATCGCACATCAAGAGCAAGCGGGCCAAGCGCCTGCTGGCCACGCTGCTCCTGGGCACCGCCCTCGGTAGCGCGCTCGCCGCGCCGCCCAATCCCCCCGCGCCAACCGCACTCCCCACTGGCGGCGTCGTCTCCGCCGGGGCAGCCATCATCGGTACCGCCAGCGCGGTGATGACCATCAACCAGACCAGCCAGCGCGCAGCGATCAACTGGAACACCTTCGACGTCGGCAGCGCCGCCAAGGTCAACATCGAGCAGCCCAACGCCCAGGCCGTGCTCATGAACCGTGTGCTCGACAGCAACCCGAGCCAGATTTTCGGCAAGATCACCGCCACCGGCCATGTCTATCTGGTCAACCCAAGCGGCGTCTACTTCAGCCCCTCCGCCAGCGTTGACGTCGGCGGCCTGGTCGCCACCACCCACAGCATGAGCGACGCCGACTTCATGGCCGGCAGCACTACCTTCAAGCGCAACGGTGCCACCGGTAGCATCGAAAACGAAGGCGAACTCCGCGCCAAACTCGACGGCTATATCGCCCTGCTCGCGCCCAATGTCATCAATCAGGGCGTCATCGTCGCCGAGCGCGGCACCGCCATCCTCGCCAGCGGCGAATCGATCACGCTCGACTTCAATGCCGCCAACAAGCTCACCGGCATCGTCGTCACCGCCAGCGATGTCGCCAGCCTCATCGAAAACCGGCAAGCCATCGAAACGCCCGACGGCCAGATCATCATGAGCGCCCAGTCGGTCAGCGCCCTGCGCGGCAGCCTGATCAAGAACAGCGGCACCCTGATCGCCAACGAAGGCGCCAGCACCATCACCCACAAGGGCGGGCGCATCCTGCTCGAAGGTGACGAAATTACGCTGACCAGCACCTCAAAGATCGAAGCCAAGGGCAGCCAGGGCGGCGGCACCGTGCTCGTCGGCGGCGACTGGCAGGGCAGCAATGGCGTGTATCAAGCCACGAAAACCGTCATGGAAGCCGGCGCGACGATTGATGCGAGCGCGACGGTGAATGGGGATGGCGGGAAGGTGGTGTTGTGGAGTGCAGTGCACAACGCGGCTTCGCTGACGACTGCGGTGGGCAGCATCAAGGCAGAAGGTGGTGCGCTCGGTGGCAATGGCGGGCAGATCGAAACCTCGGGGCACAAACTCGCGGTTGACGGCATTGCGGTCTCGACCAAGGCGGCCCAAGGTGCCACTGGTAAGTGGCTGCTTGACCCCTACAACATTACAATTTCGGGCGCCGACAGCAACACCTCCAACACCGGTGGAACCTTTACCGCCTCGGCTGATTCATCCACGATTGCCGCCAGCACGCTGATTGCCGCGCTCGTTGGCAGCGGCGTCGAAGTCAGTACGGCGGGAGCCGGCGGCACTCAGGCTGGTGACATCACGGTGGCCTCGGCCATCACCAGCACCAGCGGCAATTCCTTGATGCTGCGAGCCGACGGCGCGGTAGCAGTCAATGCCCCCATCAGCCTGACCGGCGGATTTGAAGTGGTGGCCCATGGCAACGTCGGCCTGAATACCACGACGGCCAGCCATATCTATGTGAATACCAGCGGCGATATCAGTGATGGCGGGGTTTTGAGCACACCGCATCTGCAGTTGATCGGGCGCGACATCCTTTTCAGCCAAACCCATGCGGTCGGCAACCTGGCTGCGTCCGCGCGGAGCATAGCTTTCAGGAACGGAACAGCGCTGACCGTCGGTTCAGAATCAACGACCTTGGTTGGCGGGAGCACTGTCACGACCCATGGTGTATCAGCCAGCGGTCCTGCACGAACAGTATCGAGTGATCCGCTGCTGGGATATGTGATTCTCGAAACCCTGACGGGTAATTTGACGATTGATGGCCCTGTCACGTCCAACCAGAGTTCTTTTTCGGGACAGTACATGAGTCCTGGCACCTTCCAGAGCGTACTCGGGGTTAAGGTTGCTGAGCCGATATATCTGCTGGCAGGTTCGGGTTCTGCGGCAGGGACAAGTACCGGGGGTGACATTGTTTTCGGTGCCAATGCCGCCGTATCAACCACAGGTGTCGGAAAGATACTGCTGTTCACTGGCAGTGTTGCCGGCACATCGGTCAGCGGCCATGTCGCTGGCAATACGCGTTACAGCCTGGATAAGAGTTTCCTCGATTACGGCGGGTATACCCCGGGATTGGGTAACTCCCTGGGGCCCCGGCTTACCCCGGACAATGGGATAAGCGTGCTGTATCGTGAGTCGCCGAACGTCACCATCACAGGACAGCAGGTTACCGTGACATATGGTGACGTGACCAATCCCAATATTCCGATGGGTGACGTTGCTGTTGGCGGTGCCACTTATACGGCTTCAGCACCCGGTGCCGCCTGGTATGGAACGGGGCCAACGATTACAGGCATTGATCCAAGCATGCAGCCCAGCATGCCAATGACCCTGACCACCTCTGCCGAGCAATACTCTTCGGCATACCGGCTCAAGGTCGGCACTTACACCCTGACCAACAATATCGCTACTGGATTGAATGCCGGCTACGGTTTTACCGTCACGAGTTCGACGAACGGCAGCTTGACCGTTGACCAGAAAGTAATTGATCCTCAGTTCATCGTCACTGACCGGTATTACGACGGCACAAGAAATGTTCCGGCTGGAAATGTCACTGTGAATGGTGTCATCCCCTTGTCCGGGACTTATGACAACTCTCAAAGCGCCAACGGCGGTGGCATCATGGGTAATCGACTCGATGGCCTGAGCCTTAGCTACACAGCGAGTTACGCCGATCAGAATGTTCAATATGACAGTAACAATGCGCCTGCCGCGCAGGCGGTGACATTTAGCAATTTTGTTTTGGGTGGTCAGTCCCTATACAGTCGCTGGGCCGATGACAGTGCAAATTACCGTGTGCTAAACCCATCCGTCACCACCACAGCCAAAATTTTGCCGCGTCCCATTACGGTGGATGCAACCAAGAGTAAGTCTTATGACGGAACTACGGCAATTGTTCTGGCGAGTTCCGATTACGCGATCAATAACGTAGTTTCCGGCGAAAGTTTCTCGCTAACGGCTAATCCAGTTCGTGATGCGGGTACATACAGCAGTGCAAATGCCGGTTTGCGTACCATCACGGTTGGCGGTTATAACCCAAGCGGTGATTTGGTGGCTGCTGTTGGCACTGATCCCGCGAATTACAGCTTGCCCAATGTGGTCACGGGGAGTGGCACGATCAGTCCTCTTACGGCTACCGTAACTTACACCAAGACTTATGATGCGAGTGCCACCTCAACGATAACGTGTTCCCCGACCGTGGTGTGTCCTGGTTTTACGATAACCGGGTTGCCTACTGGTTTTACCGGGGCTATCTATACGTCATCGGGTTCCGTCCTTAATATTGCGGCGAATTCAGCGCAGGTCTATCAGAATGGTACAAACTACCTGAGCAGTTTAGGCACTGCCACCCTTCTGGTGGATGCGGCCGGGGGGACAAACTATGTTTCTGCCAATGGAAACATTCTTATCGCCGCAGGTAGTGTTGCCACCGCACCGGTCACGATCAATCCCAAAGCTTTGACTCTTTCCGCTTCTGGTCTTGACAAAACCTATGATGCGACGACTGTGTTGCCTGTGGGTTACACACTGGTACTCAGCGGCAAAATCGGTTCCGATGACGTGAGTCTGCTGCCGGCGGTCGGCAGCTTTGATTCACCAAATGCAGGTAGTCGGACAGCCAGTTTGTCTCAGTTGGTGCTAACAGGGGGGCAAGGATCGAACTACAGCGTAAGCAGTACCGCCAATTTCAGTGCCACTATTGCTCAGCGTTCCATTTCTAGCCTGTCAGGTACCAAGGAGTACGACGGCACCTCAACATTCACCTCGGCCAATATGACGCCGACGGTGGCAGGTGGCTCAGTTGAGGCGCTGACTTTCACGGATCTGGCTTCGACTACCAACGGCACAACTGCGCAAACATTTGGTGCCGGTGTTCCCTCAAGCGCTTCCTTTGGCGCTCTTAGTATCACTTCGGCGGCTGGCGATGTAACAGCAAACTACAGCTTGCCGGGGCAGATGTTGGTGCCGTTGACGACCACCAAGAGGACGATCACCTTGTCGGCGAACGATCCGAATACGCCGGCTTGGTACAAGGTTTACGACGGGACGACAGCTACCGGGAATGGCGCCTTGAGCGCGCCTGGGTATGAGGGCGTTAGTGCCGATACTTTCCTAAGTACAAACTTTACTTTGCAGGGTGTCCAGCCATATCTCAGAAACAACCAGTTAGTTTCTCTTAATAAAACCGTCAATGCGGCAACGCCAGTCATTGTCATAGGCAATACGGTGAGTGGTGTGCCGGCGACGATGAACGATTTTTCCTTTACCGGCGTGCTGAGTAGTTCTAATGCAGGTAGTACCAATTTGGTTGTTACCCCTACGCTATCAGGGCCTTCATCGCAGTATTACCAGTTGGCCGGTGGCTACACCTTCAATCTGCCTGCGCAGATCGGACGTGTTCCTCTGAATGTGAGCGTCAGTGCATTTTCGGGAACTATTGCAGCAGTTTCGCGTGTTTATGACGGCACGAACAATATCAATTCGGCAGCTTGGACATCGAGTGTCACTTCGGGCAGCGCTGTTGGTAGTGATAACTACGGCTCAATTAATTTAACGGCTAAGGCAGTCACCTCAGCGTCCGACGAAACAGCCATTAAAAATGTTGGTTCGGTCAGTTACGTGATGCTATCGCCTTCATTTAATGGACCGCAGGGAGGGAATTATCTACCCATCATTACCTCGTTCCAAGATCCGCTCAGCAATATCAATAGTGCCGGTACCAATGGTTTCCCACCGACTGCAGCACCAACAACTACGGGTGCCTATATTTCACGTATATCGGGCTACAGCATCACCCAAAAGAGGGTGACACTTTCAGCATCGAAAGTCTATGACGGTACCGCGATCTACAGTCTTTCGGACATTACGCCGAATACCGGGGTGGCTGGCGAGGTGCTTACCATTTCAAGTGCCAACCCTTACGCAATCTTTTACTCGGGTATCCATAACGCTGACGGGACCATGACTTTGGACCCCAACGTTAATGCGCCAGGGCGTAGTCTTTTCGTTTATGCGAAAACGAATAGCACGGATGGCTCGCTTGCTGTTTCGCCAGCGGCTTTTGGTTTAGCTCCAGCAAATGGCAATACACTTGTTAGCAACTACGTTTTTTATAATCCAGGAGGAGGTGTTTTTGGGTACTCACCGACAAATCCGACGACGCAAGTAGCAACCAACAGCGCCAGCAACTCTGGCACCTTGCCCTACAACTATATCGACGTCGGTATGACCCTAGCGGGTAGTTCTGCCGCCATCACAGCGAAAGACTTGACTGTCACCGGTGGTTTGTCGGTTAACAACAAAACCTACGACGGGACGACGGCCGCTACCATTAATACATCGTCGATCAGTTTTTCCGGGTTGATTGCAGCTGACACCGGCAATGTCTTGCTCGATGTGACGGGCGCTTCGTTCAGTTCGCCGAATGTGGGTAGTCAGACGGTTTCACTGGTTTACAACAGTTCTGGTTCCGCTGCCGGCAACTATCGGCTGATCGCCCCCAATACGTTGACGGGTGATATCACGGCAGCGCCAATCACCATCATCGCCAATGGCGTCAGTAAGCAGTACGGTACGACAGGTATCTTGAGTAACACGGCGTTCTCGGTCACTGGTTTGCAAAATGGTGAAACGATAGGCACGGTTGCCCTGGCCAGTGCAGGGACCGTGAATACCAGTAACGCTGGGGATTTTGCGATTACGACGAGCAATGCTGCGGGCGGTACTTTCAGCGCCAGCAATTACGCGATCACCTACTCGAATGCCGGCTTGCTGACGGTCACCAAAGCGCCTTTGACCATCAGTGGTCAGTATGGCCTCAGCAAGGTCTACGATGGTCTGACGACCGCAACACTCAGCGGTGGCAACCTGTCAGGGATATTGTTCAGTGACGTGGTTGGCATGACGCAGTTGGGCACTTTCAGTTCAGCCAATGCAGGCAATCAGGCGATTGTTGCAGGTAATGTGCTGACCGGGGCGGCTGCCGATAATTATCAAATTGTCCAGCCAACAGGGCTGTCAGCTTACATTTTGCCGGCTTCGCTGACGATTGCCACCAATAGCATGAGTAGCGTTTACGGCGCGGGTACAACGCTGGGAACAACGGCATTTACTGCGACCGGCCTGAAGCAGAGTGACCAGGTTGCCGCCGTGACACTAAGCAGCAGCGGTGCTGCAAGCTCATCCAACGTCGGCAGTTATTCCATTACCCCATCGGCGGCGACTGGGGGGCAATTTAACGCCGGCAATTACGAGATTACTTACGTCAATGGCACGCTGAGCGTCACGCCCGCATCGTTGACAGTAACCGCCACCAATGCCAGCAAGACTTACGATGGCCAAGCCTATAGCGGTGGTAATGGGCTGAGCTACAGCGGTTTTGTAAATAATGATACGAGCGCCGTCCTGAGTGGTTCTGCCAGTTATGCTGGCAGCAGCCAGGGGGCGATCAATGCCGGAACCTACAGCATTGTACCGAGTGGCCTGAGCGCCATTAATTACGACATTACCTACGCGAATGCTAGCCTGCTTGTTGCACCTAAATCGGTGACGGTGACCGGGGCAACGGTCAACAACAAAGTCTACGACGGTACGACAACAGCCACTTTCCTCGCTTCAGGTACGGTTAGCACAGGCATTGTTGGCGAAAGTGTCTCGGTTGTCCCGGGAACGGCTACTTTCTCCGATGCCAGTGCGGCTACGGGCAAGAGCGTCACCCTCACAGGTTTTAGTCTGCTCAACGGCACGGGTGGGCTGGCCAGTAACTATGTGCTAAGTAGCACGAGTGCTACAACGACTGCCGATATTGAGCAAAAGTCATTGACGGTCACCGGTTTGGCCGCGATTAACAAGACCTATGACGGTAATGCCACTGCTTCCATCACCAATTGGGGTAGCGTCGTTACCGGCGTCGGCAGTGAGACTCTGACACTGAATAGTGGCACTGCCAGTTTTGCCGACGCCAATGCCGGAGTTAACAAGACGGTGACGGCAAGCGGCTACAGCCTGACCAATGGCAGCAATGGCGGCTTGGCAAGCAATTATGTATTGAGCAGTACGAGCAGCACGACAACAGCGAACATCGACAAGAGGGCTCTGGTGGTTACTGGTGCGAACAACACGGTCACCTATAACAGTACAGCCCAGACCAACAGCGGCGCCAGCTATAGCGGTCAGATCGGCAGCGAAAGCTTTACGATCACTGGCTATGGCAGCGGAACGCATGCCGGCAGCTACGCCGACAATCTGAGTGTTACTGCAGGCAGCGGCACCTTGCTGAGCAACTACAACGTGAGTTACACGAATGGTGCACTGACGGTCAACAAGGTGCTGCTGGGTATTTCTGCAACATCAACCTACGGCGGCAGCACGACGATAACGCCAACGACCTTGACGCTGACGGGGCTGGTGGGTGCGGATATCGCCGAGACGGTGACGAGCCTGGTCATCAACAGCAAGGATGTGGCGACTGCTTCGTATATCACCGGCTTCTCGCTGTCCAACTTCGCGGAAGGCAATTACCAGCTTAACGCTGGCGTGAACACCACACTGGGTCAGAACACGACGAACACGGTGGTGCTGAGCGCCAAGGCATTGAGCATGAGCGGCCTGTCGGTACCGGTGAGCCGCGCTTATGACGGGACGACGGTAGCGACGGTCAATGGTACGCCGACGCTGGGTGGGACCAGTCCCTTAGGTCTGGGCACCGAAAGCAACGGACTGCGGTATTTCGCCGACACCGTGAGCATTACGGGGACGCCGACTGGCACCTACAACAGTTCACACGTGGCGAGCGCCAGCACGGTGACTTTTGGTGGTTTGAGCCTGACGGGCGGTGACGCAGGCAACTACACACTGACCATGCAGTCGCCGGCCAGTGCAACGATTACGCCGGCGACGCTGACCTCGACGCTGACGAATACGGGCGTGACCAAGGTGTATGACGGCACGGCGACATCGACCATCACGCCGACCTACAGCGTGACCGGCTTTGTGGCTGGCGATACCGCTGCGGCACTGAGCCATACGGCGGTGGCCTACAACAGCAAGGACGTGCTGACGGCCAGTCAGGTGACGGTCTCGGGTCTGGCAATCAGCGGTATTACCGGCAGCAACAATTCGGTGGCCGGTGACTACGCGCTGGATGCGACGAGCAAGACGGTCGCGGCAACGATCACGCCGGCCGCGTTGACCCTGACCGCCAACAGTACGAGCAAGACCTATGGCGATACGTTGACTTTCCTGGGCACCGAGTTTGGCCATAGCGGGCTGCAGAATGGCGAAACGGTGGGTAGCGTGAGCCTGGCCAGTACCGGTGCAGCATCGACGGCCAATGTCGCTGGGTCTCCTTATGCGATTACGGCTGGCTCTGCCACGGGCGGTACTTTCAATGCGAACAACTACAGCATCAGTTATGTCGATGGCGCATTGACGGTGACCAGAAGGGCGCTGACCGTGGGTAACCTGGTTGTCAGCAACAAGACGTATGACGGTCTGGCGACAGCGGCGATTGATGTCTCCGGGGCCACTTATACCGGGCTGGTTAGCGGTGACGACGTCTCGGTGAGTATTACGGGGGCCAATTTTGCGTCGGCGAATGCCGGTACGCATAACGTGATCCTGTCCTCGAATGCGACGGGTGCTTCGGTCAACAATTACAGCGTCGTTGCGCCGGGCAGTTTGACCGGGACGATCAGCCAGGCGCCCGTCACCGTGACGGCCGACGCCAAGAGCATGAGCTATGGCGGCAATACCCTGCCGGCGCTGACCTATACCCACAGCGGACTGGTCGGCAGCGACGCCTTCAGCGGCGCCTTGTCGACGGCCGCAACGGCTTACAACGGCACGCCGGGCAGTGCGTCGAACGCCGGCACCTATGCCATCCTTCAGAACACCTTGAGTGCGGGTAGCAACTACGCGCTCACTTATGTCGGTGCCAACCTGACGGTGAACAAGGTGCAACTGACGGTGACGGGCAACAGCCCGAGCATGACCTACGGTGGCAATAGCCTGCCGACGCTGAGTGCGGCGATCAGCGGCTATGTCAATGGTGACAGCGCTGCCGCCGGGCTTTCTGGTTCGCCGACGCTGACGACGACGGCGACGGCCTATAACGGCACGGCGGGCAGCGGCTCGAATGCCGGCAGCTATCCGGTATCGGCGAGCGTGGCCGGGATGAGCTCGACCAATTACACTTTCGCACCGGCCGTGGTTGAAGGGGTGCTGACGGTCAATCCAGCCACGTTGACCTATACCGCCAATGCGGCAACGACGACCTACGGTGCGACGCCGACGCTATCCGGTGCGGTCAGCGGTTTCGTCAATGGCGATCTGCAGGCGACGGCGACGACTGGCAGCCTGAGCTTTACGACGGCCGGTGGTGATGTCGGCAATCGTGAAATTACCGGTAGCGGTCTGGCGGCAAACAACGGCAATTACACGTTTGTGCAGGCGGCGGGCAATACGGCGGCGCTGACAGTGACGCCTGCTTCGCTGACGGTGACGGCAAACGACCAGGCCAAGACCTACGATGGTCTGGGCCATACGGCAGGCGTGAGTTATACGGGCTTCGTCTATGGCCAGAATGCCAGCGTGCTGGGTGGCAGCATGAACCTGGCGGGAGCCAGTACCAATGACGGCTCTGTGTACAACGGCGCAGTCACGCCGGGTAGCTACGACGTGACGCCGGCCGGTTTGACCTCGAGCAATTACGCCATCAGCTATGCCACGGGCCTGCTGACCATCGATCCGGCACCACTGACGGTGACGGCCAGGAACGCGACGAAGGTGCAGGACAACAGGCCGTATAGCGGTGGTAACGGGGTGAATTACACCGGCTTCGTGAATGGTGAGAATGCCTCTGTGTTGAGCGGTGCACTGACCTATACCGGCTCCAGCCAGAATGCGACGCGCGTCGGTTCCTTCAATATCATGCCGGGTGGCTTGAGCTCGACCAATTATGACTTGAGCTTCGTGGCAGGCAGGCTGACGATTACGGCCAAGCTGGCAACGGATAATCTGGCATCGAACCTGCTGACGTCGGTGACGCCGACGCCAAGTCCGGCAGTGACGGCGCAGAAACAAGTGGTGGCGGCAACGCTTCCGCCGGTCATCGTGGTGCCGACGACTACGGTGGCTGCGACAGGTCTCGGTGGGTTCAAGGTGGTCGCAGCACCACAGCCTAATGTGCTGGATGTGGTCTTCGTACCCAACCCGGCAACGCCTCAAAATATCGTTGAAGTCATCCAGGTGCCCTTGTCGAGTGGTCAGGCAACTATCCCTGACAACATAACCGACCCGCTATATCTGGCGGCCGGGGTGGTGACCGCACCGGCAGTGTCCAACACTGCTGCAACGGGTACGGCTTCCGGACCAACGGTAGCCAGCACAACGGGTAGCACAGGAGCGCAGGATTCCGGTACTCCAGTTAATCCGTCGGTGCCTTCTGTTGCGCCTGTGCAGTTGTCTCTCGGGGCTGGTCAGGGTGCCTTGCCGGCTAATGTCGTGAATGATCTGTTGGCGGCTGCGGGCACTTCCACGGCATCTGCTTCGACGGATGCGACGGCAAGCGATGATCGCCGTGCGCAAGGTTCTGATACGGCCAGTGATGGTACTGGCACACAGACCGCGGGCGCGGCGGGTGGTTCTGGCGCTGCAACGACAGTGGCCGGGACTTCGGGTAGTGGTGGTTCCGCTTCGACGGTCGCCAGTGCCGGCAGCACGACGCAAACGTCGGATGCTGCAGGCAATCAGAGCACCACAACGACCGCTTCGTCCGGCAGCACGACGACCAGCACCAAGAAGACAGTTGTGACGGCCGAACAGTCTCAACTGACGACCGTGCTGGCCAACGACGCACCGCTCCCGACGCAGTTGGTCTTCAACCCGAGCGACAAGACATTCACCATCGCCAAGGGCGCCGATATCAAGCTGCCGTTGCAGGTGAAGATCCAGTTGCGGCAGGGCGGTAGTGTGGTCTCTGAAAAGCTCGTGATGCTGACGAACGAGTTTTAACCAGCCGTGAACCAGGGGATGCTGCGGGTAAAACCGTGGTCTGTCCCTGGTTTTTCCCGGTTTTTGTGGATCGCTTACTCCAGATGTTCCACCATCAACTGCGGGTTTTCGACGCCCATGTATTCGTTGATGGCGAGCCGGTAGGCGGCGCGGGTGCGGTTGCCGGGCTGGGTGCTGAAGTTGAACTGGATGGCGTCGATGCGGGTGTTGCCCTTGCGCAGGCGGAGCTTGAGGTGTTTGTCCTTGAGCACGCGTTGCTGTTCGACGTCGAATTCGTCCATGAAGAGCGGGGCAGGGAAGCCCTGGCCCCAGATTTCATTCTCGAGCAGGCGGGCGGTTTCGAGCGAGAAGTAGCCGCCTTCGAGGTTGCCGTCGGTTTCCAGCGTACGCGTGAGGTCGGCGGGGGCGAGGAGTTCGCTGGCGACCTGGGCGAACATTTGGCTGAATTGTTCGAAGTTTTCGGCCCTGAGCGTGGCGCCGGCCGCCATGGCGTGGCCGCCAAAGCGGACGAGCAGGCCGGGGGCGCGCTTGGCGACGAGATCGAGCGCATCGCGCAGATGCAGGCCGGGAATCGAGCGGCCGGAGCCCTTGACGATGCCACCCTCACCGGGGGCGAAGGCGAAGACCGGGCGGTGCAGCTTGTCCTTGATGCGCGAGGCAAGGATGCCGACGACGCCTTCGTGCCAGCTTTCATCAAAGAGCGCGATGCCGGCGGCGGCGCTTTCGGTGTCGAGCGAGGCAAGCAGGACGAGGGCCTGCTCCTGCATGCCGGCCTCGATTTCACGGCGTTCGCGGTTGAGCGTGTCGAGTTGCTGGGCGATTTGCAGGGCGCGGGCCGGGTCGTCGGTGAGCAGGCATTCGACGCCAAGGCGCATGTCGGCGAGGCGGCCGGCGGCGTTGAGGCGTGGGCCGAGGAGGAAACCGAGGTCGAAGGCGGTGGCACGCTTGGGGTCGCGGGCGGCGGCTTTGAAGAGGGCAGCAATGCCGGGTTGCATCTGACCGGCGCGCATGCGCTTCAAGCCCTGGCTGACCAGGATGCGGTTGTTGCGGTCGAGCTTGACGACGTCGGCGACGGTGCCCAGCGCGACGAGGTCGAGCAGGTTGGCGAAGTTGGGTTCGGGGCGTTCTGGGACATTGGGTGCAAACCAGCCGCGTTCGCGCAGTTCGGCGCGCAGGGCGAGCATGACGTAAAACATGACGCCGACACCGGCGATGCATTTGGACGGAAAGTTGCAGCCGGGCTGGTTGGGATTGACGATGCAGTCGGCGTCGGGGAGTGTTTCGGCCGGCAGGTGGTGGTCGGTGATCAGCGTGGCGATGCCGTGCTGCTGGGCGCGGGCGACACCTTCAAGGCTGGCGATGCCGTTGTCGACGGTGATGATGAGGTCGGGCGACTGTTGCGCGGCGACATCGACGATCTCTGGCGATAAACCATAGCCGAGCTTGAAGCGGTCAGGCAGCAGGAAATCGACATCGGCGCCGAGCGCCTTGAGGGCGCGCACACCGACGGCCGTGGCGGTGGCGCCGTCGCAGTCGTAGTCGCCGATGATCAGCATTTTCGCTTCGGCTTCGATGGCGTCGGCCAGCAGGTGGGCGGCCTCGGTGGCGTTGGTCAGTGCGGTCGGCGGGATCAGCGACTTCAGTTCGTAGTCGAGTTCGGCCTTGTCCTTGATGCCACGGGAGGCGTAAAGGCGGGCGAGCAGCGGGTGCAGGCCCTGCTGTTCGAGTTGCCAGACGACGCGGGGCGGGCTGCTGCGGGTGGTGAGCTTGGTCACGGGGTGTTTCCTTCGGCCAGTTCCTTGGCCATGGCTTGCAGCGGACGGGCCTGGCGCCAGAATTTCCAGCGGTCCTTGCCGTGCAGGGTCCAGGTTAGTTGGCCATAGATGGTCGGGGCGAGGATGGTCAGGGTGTCGACGCGACGGCCGAGTTCGCCGCGCAGCGGGACGAACCAGTCTTTTTCCAGCGCGTCGAAAGCGCTGCGCCAGCCGGGGCTGTCTTCCGTGAGGACCGACGGTAGCAGTGTGTCGAGGACGACGAGCTGGCTGGTATCTGCCTCGGCATCAGCGAGCAGGCTGCCCAGACTGGCCGCGGCGGGAAGTGCCTCAATGTCGGCGGCAAGGGCGAGTCCGGTGGCCAGCGGGTTGTCACTCCAGACGGTGGAAAAATCCGGGCTGGCGACCTCGGTCAGCGTGCCGCCGCCCCACAGCCAGAGGCTGTTGACGGCTGGTTTGCCCTCGGCTTGCCGGCGGGTGTTGACCGGATGACCGTGCAGGAACATCTGGACTTCGTTGAGCCAGCGCGTCAGGAAGCCGTTCTTGTCGCTCAGTTCATTGTCCAGGCGGCGACCGGCAATGCTCGACAGCGGTTCGGCGTGGTGCGCGATGGGGCTGTGCAGTTGCAGGTACCAGCGGCGGGCGGTGGCGACGTGAAAGCGGCCGATGTCGGCGAATTCGCTGTTGAGCGCGGCGGCGATGGCCTGAGCTTCGTCGAGATCGAGGTCGAAGGCCCCGGCATCGGCGAGGACGATGCGTTCGTGGTGAAAGCGCAGGTGCACCGGGTCGGCGCATAGCCAGTGGCCGTCATCGCTTGTTGTCTGGCCGGCTTCACCGAGGCGGCGGAGGGCACCAAACGGCGCCTGGCTGAGGCCGAAGCGCGTGGCCAGTACGTCTTCATAAGCCTGACGCGGCTGGCGCGAAAAGTTGGCGCGGGCGGCCAGCCATTCGAAGCCGGGGGCAGCCAGTTTGCCGAGAGCCAGTTGGTCGTTCGGCTCGGGCCAGATCAATTCGGGGACAAGCAGGGTCAGGCGCACGGGCAGCAGGCAAGGGGTTGGTGACCAAAAAGTGTACCATAGCGACTTTCATTGCCCGGTGTTAGCTGCATGGCATTGCCTTATGAGCTGTTGATCGGTCTGCGCTATACGCGGGCCAAGAAGCGCAACCATTTCATTTCATTCATTTCGCTGATCTCGATGCTTGGCATCGGGCTGGGTGTTGCCGCGCTGATTGTCGTGCTGTCAGTCATGAATGGCTTCCAGAAGGAGTTGCGGACGCGCATTCTCGGCGTTGCCTCGCATATCCAGATCACCGGCATCAATGGTGAATTGCCGAACTGGACGCTGGTCGCCGAGCAGGCCATGAAGCATCCGGAAGTCCGGGCCAGCGCGCCCTTTGTCCAGTCGCAGGGGATGTTCAGCGTCGACGGACAGGTCAAGGGGACGCTGGTGCGCGGCATCCTGCCCGAGCAGGAGGACCGCGTCGCCGATTTTCGCAAGACCATCCAGAGCGGCAGTCTCGATGATCTGCGGCCGGGTGAGTTCGGGGTGGTGCTTGGTGCCGATCTGGCCCGATCGCTGCGCGTGTTTACCGGCGACAAGCTGACCCTCATCGCGCCGCAGGGCACGGTGACGCCGGCCGGCGTCATGCCGCGTTTGAAGTCCTTCAAGGTGGTCGGTATTTTCGAGGTCGGCATGTATGAGTACGACTCGGGGCTGGCCCTGATCAATCTGGAAGATGCGCAGAAGCTCTACCAGATGGATGACAGGGTGACCGGCGTCCGGCTCAAGGTCGACGATCTCTTCCAGGCACCGCGCATTGCCCGCGAGCTGGTCCGCCATATCGATGCCGATGCCTACTTGAGCGACTGGACCAAGAGCCACGCCAATTTCTTCCGTGCCGTGCAGATCGAGAAGAACATGATGTTCATCATCCTCTCGCTGATTGTTGCGGTGGCCGCCTTCAACCTCGTGTCGACGCTGGTCATGGCGGTGACCGACAAGCAGGCCGACATCGCCATCCTGCGCACGCTCGGCGCACGGCCGCTGTCGATCATGGCGATTTTCGTCGTCCAGGGTGCGCTGGTCGGTTTCATCGGGCTCGGGCTGGGCATCGTCGGCGGTGTGCTGCTGGCGCTCAACATCGATACCGTCGTGCCCTTCATCGAACAAATGCTCGGTGTGCATTTCCTCTCGAAGGAGGTCTATTACATCTCTGACCTGCCATCCGAATTGCAGTGGGGCGATGTCTGGGGTGTCACGCTGATCGCTTTCGTGCTGGCACTGCTGGCGACGCTTTACCCAAGTTGGCGGGCTTCCCGCGTCAATCCGGCGGAGGCCTTGCGCTATGAGTGAACCGATACTGATCGCCCGCGGTCTGTCCAAGGTCTTTCGTGGTGGCGGGCTCGAGGTGCCGGTGCTCTCCGGCATCGATCTGGTCGTCAATCCGGGCGAAACGGTGGCCGTGGTCGGTGCCTCCGGCTCGGGCAAGAGCACCTTGCTGCACCTGCTGGGCGGGCTGGATACGCCATCGACGGGCGACGTGACCCTGATGGGACGCGATTTTTCGGCGCTCGGCGAGGTGGCCCGAGGCGACTGGCGTAACCGCCACCTTGGCTTCGTCTATCAGTTTCATCATCTGCTGGCCGAGTTTTCGGCACTGGAAAATGTTGCCATGCCGCTGCTCATTCGCCGGATGGAACGCGGCGAGGCGCTGGACAAGGCCCGCCAGATCCTTACCGCCGTCGGCCTTGGCCACCGGCTGGAACACCGGCCGGGCGAACTGTCCGGTGGCGAACGCCAGCGCGCCGCCATTGCCCGCGCCCTGGTCAGCGACCCTTCATGCCTGCTGGCCGACGAGCCGACCGGCAATCTCGACAGCCATACCGCCTCGGTGGTGTTCGGCCTACTCATCGATCGGGTGCGCGAGCAGCAGGCCAGTCTTATCGTGGTCACGCATGACCAGCGACTGGCGGCAAAGGCGGATCGCGTCCTTAATTTGAATGACGGTATCCTTTGCGAATAGTTTGATAAGTGTAAAATATTATTAAATGTTATTAAAATAACATCCGTGGTGTTGATGTCTGCACGTCGTCCAGGAGACAGGAAATGCAAGTGATTTTTTCCCCGGCTATCGCCCTGATGAACAGGCTTCGTTACAACAGCAAATTCTTGCTGCTCGGGGCGGCCGTATCGGTGGTCATGGTGGTCCTGCTCTATTCGGTTTTTTCCTTTCTGAGCCGCGATATCGAGACGGCCCGTCAGGAACTGCTGGGTCTGCAGATGCTCAAGCCGCTCAACCAGATGGCCCAGGTCATGCAGCAGCACCGCGGCTTGTCATCCGGCGTGCTCAACGGCAATGAGGCGATGAAGGACAAGCGCGCTGCCAAGGAAAAGGAAGTCGCCGCTGCCGTAGCGCTGGCCGATGCCGCACTGCCCCCCGTATTGCGTGATGCGGCTGACTGGAAGGCGATTCGCCAGGACTGGGAGACCATTGCCAGCCAGGGACTGAGCTGGACGCCGCCGGAAAACATCAAGCGCCATACGCAGATGATAGGCAAGCTCCTGCAATTCATGGTGACCGTGGCCGACGAGACGCAGTTGACCCTCGATCCGATCATGGATACCTACTATTTCATGGATACCCTGGTCACCAAGATGCCGGCCATGCTCGAGCAGATGGGCGTGACGCGGGCCAGGGGCACCGGCTTGCTGACCAAGAAGGAAATGACGGCGCAGCAACGGGTCGATCTTTCGGCAGTAGTGGCGCAGATGGAAGGCACACTGCAGGCCCAGAATATCAATCTGGAAAAGGTGATGCGCTTTGCGCCGGCCCTGAAGGATGGGCTGTCGGGGCCGACCAGGGAGTTTTCGGTCGGGGCTCAAAAGATTTTTGCGCTGGTGCGTGAGGACATCCTGACCGAGAAATACGTCACCTCGCCGCAGGATTACTTTGCCATGGTCACCCAGGTCATCGATCTCGGCTACAAGGTCATGTACGACACGCTGATGCCGCAGTTCGAGCGGCAATTGCAGGATCGGCTCGAGCAGTCGCGTCAGGTCCTGGCCTTCGAGATCGGGCTGGCTATCTGCACCTTCCTGCTGGTCGGCTATCTGGGCATCGGCACCTATTATTCCGTCATCAACAGCGTCGGTGATTTTTCGCAGGGTGCGCGCCGTCTTGCCGATGGCGACCTGACCACCAGGTTCGATACCGACGGGGTCGATGAACTGCATTCAGCCGGCAAGAATTTCAACGGCATGGCGGCGGCATTCCGCAATCTGCTCGGCGGTGTAAAAGACGATGTCCGGCAACTCAACCTGGCGGCGGAGCAGTTGGCCGCATCGAGCCAGCAGATTTCTTCCGGCACTTCCCGGCAAAGCGATTCAGCCAGCAGCATGGCGGCTGCCGTCGAGGAAATGACGGTCGGTATCGATCATATTTCCCGGAACGCGCAGGATGCGCAGATGTATTCGCGGGAGTCGGACGAGGTGGCGACGCGCGGCGGGCAGATCGTCCAGTCCGTGGTCAATGAAATCCAGGCCATCGCCCAGACCGTCAATGAGTCAGCTAGCGCTGTCGAGGCGCTGGGCCGGCAGTCCGAACAGATCTCGGCGATTGTCGGGACGATCAAGGAAATTGCCGACCAGACCAACCTGCTGGCTCTCAACGCCGCCATCGAGGCGGCACGAGCGGGCGAATCGGGTCGGGGCTTTGCCGTCGTTGCCGACGAGGTCAGGAAACTGGCCGAACGCACCGCCAAGTCGACCCATGAAATTACCGCCATGATCGAGGCCGTCCAGACCGGCACCGCCACCGCCGTTTCCTCCATGAAGCAGGGGGTTCAGCGGGTTTCGTCCGGCGTCGCGCAGGCCCAGCTGGCGGGCGAGGCGATCGGCCAGGTCCAGGCCCAGTCGCGCCAGGTTCTCTCGGCCGTTTCCGAAATCAGTGTCGCCCTGCGCGAGCAGGCCACCGCCAGTACCGATATTGCCCAGAACGTCGAACGGATCGCCCTGATGGCCGAAGAAAACAGCGCCGCCGCCAGTGGCAATGCGACCACCTCCGAGTCCCTGCGCAAACTGTCGCAAGGCTTGAGTGCGGCTATTGCACAATTCAAGACTTGAGGATCGAGGGGCTAAAAGCTACCGACTGGGAACAGCCTTCCGGCGGCGCCAAGCCCTGATCAGATAGATCCGCCAGGCGCCTTTTGTGGCGAAGTAGCCGAGCAGGGCGAGGCCGCTGGCGAGGAGGACGAGGCCGATGCCCAGCGGTTTGGCGACGGCCAGCATCCAGTTTTGCATGGCGCTCGTCCAGCCGATGAAGTCGATGGCGTTGAAGGCCGGCGGAGTGATGAATCCATTGCCTTCGCCGATGGTCAGGCGGCCAATCTGGTAGGCCAGCAGATAGAGCGGAACAATCGTCAGCGGGTTGGTGTAGAAGGTTACGAACAGGGCGAGCGGCAGGTTAACGCGAAAGACCAGCGCGCTGATGGCGGCACCGAGCATTTGCAGTGGTCCGGGAATCAGTCCGCAGAAAAGGCCCGCCGCCACGGCGCCGGCCGCCGAATGACGGTTCAGGTGCCAGAGACGCGGATGCAGCAAGGACGACTGGAACGGCTTTAACCAGGGGTTGTTGCGTATCGTCTGGTGATCCGGGAGGTATTTTTTCAGGGTGCGGCGCATGGCCCTATTATTCACCGGGCCAGCCAACTCGTCACGGCTGTCATCAAACCGGCCTGGATGGATATCCATATTGCATACGCCGGGTTTAGTATCCCGCCATGCGCCTGAATATCCTCGCCTTCGCTGTCGCTGTGCTCGGCCTGCAGACGCAGCCGGTCCTGCCCGATTGGGGCCCGTGGGCTGTCGGTGGGCTGTTGCTGCTATTGGTGCAGGTACTGCCACGCCTGCGCTGGTCGGGCTGGGCCTCCCGTGTGCTGGTGCTGCTTGCCTGTGCGGCACTGGGGATGGCCTGGCCTGCATGGCGGGCCGAGATCCGGCTGGCCGATCAACTTCCTGTCGAGCAGGAAGGTCGCGATGTCGAGGTGGTCGGCGTAATCGCTGCGTTGCCGCAGGATTTCAGCAACGGCTCACGCTTCGAGTTCGACATCGAGCGGGTCATCACCGCCGGCGCCACTGTACCCGGACGCATCATGCTGTCCTGGTATCAGGGTCGGCGCGACGATGAGCCGTTCGAGCGACTGGCGGTGCGGCCCGGCGAGCGCTGGCGTTTTACCGTACGCCTCAAGCGGCCGCATGGCAACGCCAATCCGGGCGGTTTCGATTACGAGGCCTGGCTGTTCGAACGCAATATCCGGGCGACCGGCACCATCCGCCCGAACCCGCCGCAGCGTCTGGACGACATGGTCTGGCAAACGGATTACGCCATCGAGCACCTGCGGCAGATGATTCGCAACTCGTTTGCCCAGCTTCTGCCGGAAGCCTCCTACCCGTGGGCCGGCGTACTGGTGGCCTTGGTGATCGGCGACCAGAAGGCCATACAGAGCGACTTGTGGACGACCTTCAACCGGACTGGGACGACGCATCTCATGAGTATTTCCGGCCTGCATGTGACGATGGTCGCGGCGCTCTTCGGCTGGCTGGTTTCAGCTGGCTGGCGGCGCGTGCCGGCGCTGGCACTCCGCTGGCCGACGCAAAAGGCCGGACTGCTCGCGGCCTGCCTTGGCGCACTCGCATACTCGCTGCTCGCCGGTTTTGCCGTGCCTGCCCAGCGTACGCTTTACATGCTTCTGGTTGCCGCCGCTGCGATGCTTTCCGGACGCATCGTGGCACCCAGCCGGATATTGTGCCTGGCGCTGCTCGTCGTCCTCCTGTTCGACCCCTGGGCCGTGCAGGCGGCAGGCTTCTGGCTGTCGTTCGGGGCGGTCGGCGCCTTGCTTTACATCGGCTCGGCCAACGTTGGCGAGGCTTCGGGCTGGCGGGGGAAAGTCCGTACCTGGGGTGTCGTGCAATGGGCGGCAACCCTGGCCTCGCTGCCTATCCTGTTGCTAGTCTTCCAGCAGTTTTCGCTGGTCTCGCCCCTGGCAAATGCCCTGGCGATTCCGGTCATCAGCTTCATCGTGACGCCGTTGGCGCTACTTGGGGCGCTGGTCCCGTGGTGGCCTATCCTGTGGCTGGCGCATGCGGTCATGGCTTGGCTCATGCTCTTTCTCGACTGGTGCGCCACATGGCCTGTCTGGGTGGCGCCGGCACCGCCGCTGTGGACGGCCCTGGCGGCCGGGTTCGGTGTGGCTGTCTGCCTCTTGCCGCGGGGCCTGCCGGGACGCTGGCTGGGTGCCGTGCTGTTTTTCCCGGCCCTGTTCTGGCCGGCCGAAAAACCGGCCGAGGGTATGGTGTGGGTGAGCATTCTTGATGTCGGGCAGGGGCTGGCCAGTGTCGTCCGGACGCGCGAGCACACGTTGATCTACGATCCGGGGCCGCTGTACAGCGCCGAGTCGGATGCCGGGCAGCGGGTGGTCGTGCCCTATCTGCGAAACCAGGGTATCGGCTTTGTCGATATCCTGATGGTGACGCATCGTGACAGCGATCATTCCGGTGGCACGGCCTCTGTGCGGGCGGCGCTGCGGGTCGGCGAAGTGCTTTCGTCGGTGGCCGGCATGGGTGGCAGGCAATGCATCGCCGGTCAGCGCTGGGTATGGGATGGCGTGGTTTTCGAGGTGCTGCATCCGGCTGCCGAAGCGTATGGCCTCGCCAGCAAGTCGAACCATCTCTCCTGTGTGCTGCGCATCGAGGCCGGCGGGCGCCGCCTGTTGCTGACCTCGGATATCGAGGCGCCCGACGAGGCGGCCTTGCTCCAGCGCTATCCGGGTGATCTGGCGGCCGATCTCCTGCTCATGCCGCATCACGGCTCGAAAACCTCGTCTACGCCCGCCTTCGTGCAGGCGGTCGGAGCCGGCAATGCGGTCATCCCGGTCGGCTACCGCAGCCGTTTCGGTCATCCCAAGGCCGAGGTGGTGGCCCGCTACGAGGCCTTGGGGGCGAGCATCTGGCGAACCGATCGAGATGGTGCCGTCAGCATCACGCTGGGCGGGGAGGGCGTGGCTGTGTCAGGATGGCGGCATGAACATCGCCGCTATTGGCACGGCCGGTGATACATTGAGCGGGGAGGAGAGACCATGAAATTCAAACAACAGATCGTGCAATGTCTCGGGCCATCGGGCCTGCATCGGATGGCTTATACCGAGTGGGGTGCCCGCGACAATCCGCGTGTGCTCATCTGCGTCCATGGCCTGACGCGCAATGGTCGCGATTTCGACGCCCTGGCCGAGGCCATGTCCGGACATTACCGTGTCATCTGCCCGGATGTCGTCGGTCGCGGTCAGAGCAGCCATCTACGTGATCCGGCTGCCTATGGCATTCCGCAATACGTCGCCGACATGGTGACGCTGATCGCCCGCCTCAATGTCGAGACCGTGCATTGGGTCGGCACCTCGATGGGGGGGCTGATCGGCATGGGGCTGGCAGCGCAGGATGGAACGCCGATCCGCAAGATGGTGCTCAACGATGTCGGGCCGGTGATTACCGCCGAATCGTTGCAGCGCATCGGCACCTATGTCGGCACCGACCCGGACTGGGCGACTTTTGAAGAGGCGTTGGCCTTCGTCAAGTTCGTCAGCGAGCCCTTCGGCCCGCTGACCGAGGCGCAGTGGTATCACCTGACCGAGACGAGCATAGTCCAGGGCTCCGACGGCCGCTGGCGCTTCCGCTACGACCCGCGCATCGCCGAGCCTTTCCGGGCTGCCTTTGCTGACAAGGATATCGACCTCTGGCCGCTCTACGCCCAGATCAAGTGTCCGACCATGGTCATTCGCGGTGCCTTGTCCGATCTGCTGACGCGTGAAACCTGGCAGAAAATGGCGACTTGCGGTCCGCAAGCCAGACTGGCTGAAATCGAAGGGGTCGGGCATGCCCCGATGTTCCAGTCGGCGGAGCAGATCGCCGTAGTTAGAGATTTCCTGTTGAGCGCATGAAACACATCGTTGTTGAAGGGCTTAAGCTCGAATATCGCGATTTTCCGGCCACGGCCGAGGGCTTGCCAACGCTCTTGCTGCTCCACGAGGGCCTGGGCAGCGTCGGCATGTGGCGGCATTTTCCCGAAAAGCTGGCAGCGGTTACAGGTTGTCGGCTCATCGTCTGGTCACGCGCCGGCTACGGTGGTTCCGAGGCTTATCCGGAGCCGCGCGCGCCGCTTTACATGCACCGCGAGGGCGAGGTGATGCTGCCGGCCCTGCTCGCGGCGCTGGGCATCGAACGTCCCGTGCTGATCGGCCACAGCGATGGTGGCAGCATCGCGCTGATCTTTGCCGGGGCTTTCCCCGACGTGCCGCAGGCTGTTGCCGTCATGGCGCCGCACGAGTTTGTCGAAGAGGTCACGCTGGCCGGTATTCGCGCGGCTAAGACAACCTGGGAGACGACCGATTTCCCGAAAAAGCTGGCGCGCTATCACCATGCGCAGACCGAACGCGTCTTTGCCGACTGGAACGATACCTGGCTCTCACCGGCCTTCCGTGACTGGAACATCGAAAGCTATTTACCGAAAATCCGCTGTCCGGTACTCGCCATCCAGGGCGAGGACGACGAATACGCGACGATGCGTCAGATCGACGTCATTGCCGAGCAGGTGCCCGGCACGCAATTGCTCAAACTGCCCCGCTGCGGCCACTCGCCGCACCGCGATCAGGAGGCGGCAGTGCTCGATGCGCTGTCCGCCTTCGTCAGGCGGGCCAGCGGGTCCTGCAGGTAATAGCGGCAGAGCAGGCCGTAAATGGCCGGATATTCATCGGCGATGAGATCGGGTGTCTCGAAGAAGCACTCGGTGAATACGGCGAAAAACTCGGCCGGATCGGTGCTGGCATAGGGGTCAATCAGCGTGTCTTCACCACTGTCCACGCGCTGGCAGAAATCATCAAATGCATCGTCAAACTTGGCCTGCCACTCCGCTTCGGTGAGGCTCGAATGCAGTGCCGGCATGCCGTCGGCCTCGCCGTTCAACATGTCCAGCTTGTGGGCGAATTCGTGGATGACGACGTTGTAGCCGTCGCCGGCCATCTGCACGTCGTGCCATGAAATGATCAGCGGGCCACCTTCCCAGGCTTCGCCGGAGAGCGCGTCGTCGAATTCATGCACGACGCCGGATTCGTCCTCGAAGCGGCGCGGCACGACGAATTCATCGGGATAGACGACGATGCCGATCCAGTCGCGGTAGGCGCCCAGCCCCAGCTTGAGGATGGGCAGGCAGGCCTGGGCGGCAATGGAGACACAGATTTCGTCAGTCAATTCGAGGCCGTGGGCGGTGCTGAATTCCTTTTCGGCGAGAAAGCCTTCAGCCAGCGTCTTGAGCTGCCTTTGTTCGTCGACCGTCAGCGCATCGATAAAGGGCAGCGAAACGACGATTGTCGCCCACAGTTGGTCGGGAATGTGTGCTGGTTTCTTGCTGCGGAAGCGGTCGAGCAGGCTTCTCATCGTTTCATGGTCAGCCAGATGCCCGTGAAGATCAGGCCGATGCCGAGATAGTGGTACCAGAAGGGGATTTCACTGAGGAACAGAAACGACAGCAGCGTCCCGAAGACCGGCATGAGGTGGATGAACAGACTGGCCTTGTTGGCACCGACTTCGGCGACACCCTTGTTGTAGAAGATGTAGCCGAGGAAGCTCGGGAAAATCCCGACGTAGGCCAGCGCACTCAAGGAGCCGAGGTGCAGGTTGACGTGCCGTCCCTGCATCAGTTCCCAGGCATAGGCCGGGGCCAGCGCGGCGAGGCCGATGACGGTCGTTGCGCCGAGCATGAGCATGGGGTGCACCCCGGCCGGGCGCCAGGCCAGGGCGACGGTGTAGATGGCCCAGTCGAGCACGGCGACGAGCATCCAGACGTCACCAATATTGAGATTGAGATGGGCCAGCACGGCGAGGTCGCCGCGCGAGACGATAGTCAGCGCGCCGCACAGCGAAATGATCACGCCGATACCCTCGACTGGGCGCAAGTGCTTGCCGAGAAAGGCCCAGGAAATGGCGATGGTGGCGATCGGGACAAAGGAATTGAGCAGCGCCGCATTGGTCGCGCTGGTGTCCTGCAGGGCGATGTAGGCAAAGGTGTTGTAGCCGCCGACGCCAAGCAGGCCGAGTACCATCAGCGGCTTCCAGCCCTGCTTGAGCAGGGGCCACTGGGATTTGAGGTGGGGCAGGGCGAGCGGCAGGATCAGAATGAAGGCGACGACCCAGCGCCAGAAAGCCATGGTCAGCGGCGGCACATCGCCGCGGATGCCGCGGCCGACGACCATGTTCCCGGACCAGAAAAGGACAGTCAGGATGAGCAGGAGATAGGGGTTGGCGAACAGCTTCGTCATCATCGTCGGATTATGCCTGAACAGTCGGCAGATCGACCTGTGGCATGGCGTTCAGGCCAATTTGACGCGCGCTGCGCCGCCTCCTGATGATCGGACATATAATTGCATTCATGGTTTCCGTCGTCCATTCTGTCGCCTCGCTGAGCGACTTCGATCAGTTCCTCGCTACCCTGGCCGAGGGCTTGCCCGCGGGTGATGCGGAACGTCTCAAATCGGCTGTCGAGTTCGCCTGGACAACCTATGGCGAACGCACGCTGGGCAGTGGCGAGCGCATCTGGTCGCACGCGCTGGGCATGGCGGTCATCATTGCCGGCCTCCGGCTCGATGTGGAGTCGCGCATTGCCGCGCTGCTCTTCGCCATTCCGGCCCAGGACGAGCATGGGATAGCCACCATCGAAACGCGCTTCGGCAAGCCGGCGGCGCATCTGGTGCACGGCATTTCCCGGCTCAACCGCCTGCGCCCGATCACCAAGGGCTTCGTCGCGACCAATATCGAGGCGGGCGAAGTCAATCCGGCCGAGATGAAGGCGCAGATCGAAGTGCTGCGCAAGATGTTGCTCGCCATGGTCGAGGATATCCGCGTCGTCCTGCTGCGCCTGGCCAGCCGGACGCAGACCCTGCGCTACTACGCCTCGAACCCCGATGACGACCTGCGCGTCGAGGTTGCCCGCGAAACGCTCGAACTCTATTCACCGCTCGCCAACCGGCTCGGCGTCTGGGAACTGAAGTGGGAACTGGAGGATTTGTCCTTCCGCTTCATTCATCCGGAAACCTACAAGAAACTCGCCAAGCTGCTCGACGAGAAGCGCAGCGAGCGCGAGCAGTTCATCGTCGATGCCGTGGCGAAAGTGCGCGGCGAACTCGAAGCGGCCGGTGTGCAGAATGCCGAAATCTACGGCCGGCCAAAGCATATCTACAGCATCTGGAACAAGATGCGCAAAAAGGGCGTCGAGTTTTCGGAAGTGTATGACGTGCGCGCCCTGCGCATCATCGTCGACGACCTGCGCGAGTGCTACACCGCGCTCGGCATCGTGCACAACCTGTGGCTGCCGATTCCCAAGGAGTTTGACGATTACATCTCGAATCCCAAGGGCAACAACTACCGCTCCCTGCACACTGCCGTGCGTTGCCCGGACGGGCGCAGCCTGGAAATCCAGATCCGTACCTGGGAAATGCACAAGCATGCCGAACTCGGTGTCGCCGCCCACTGGCGCTACAAGGAAGGCAGCAAGCGGACGACCGAGGACGACTACGACGAAAAGATCGCCTGGCTGCGCCAGCTGCTGACCTGGAAGGACGAAGTCGCCGATAGTTCGGATTGGGTCAAGCATTACAAGCAGGCGGCGCTCGACGAGACGATCTACGTCATCACGCCGCAGGGCAAGGTGGTCGATCTGCCGGCCGGGTCGACGCCGGTCGATTTTGCCTACCGCGTGCACACCGATCTCGGCCACCGTTGCCGGGGTGCCAAGATCGGCGGCCAGCTCGTGCCACTCAACACGGCACTTGAAACCGGGCAGGAAGTCGAAATCGTCACCGCCAAGGTGGGCGGGCCGTCACGCGACTGGCTCAACCCGCTGCAGGGCTACATTCATACCAAGAGCGCCCGCGTCAAGGTGCGCGCCTGGTTCTCCAACCTGGCACTCGAAGAAACCCTGGGCGAAGGGCGCAGCCTGATTGCCAAGGAATTGCAGCGGGCCGGCCAGACCGGGGCGAATATTGAGGAACTGGCGCACAAGCTCGGTTTTACCCGCGCCGATGACCTCTACATCGCCGCTGCCCGCGGCGACCTCAATCAGCGCCAGTTCCAGTCCGTCGCCAAGGGCGGTGACCTGCTGGCCGAAACGCTGGCACCGGACGAGGTGCTGACCAAGCCGAGCAAGCCGGTACAGGGCAACCAGGGCATCCTGATTGTCGGCGTCGACAAGCTGCTGACTCAGCTTGCCCGTTGTTGCAAACCGGCGCCGCCGGACGAGATCCAGGGCTTCATCACGCGCGGCAAGGGGATTTCCATCCATCGCATGGATTGTCCGAACTTCGCAAATCTGGCAGCCCTGCATCCGGAACGTGTCATCGAAACCGACTGGGGTCTGACGACGACCGGCGTCTTTGCCGCCGACATCATCGTCGATGCGCACGACCGTCAGGGACTGTTGCGTGATATTTCGGAAATTTTTACCCGCGAACGGCTCAATGTCGTCGGCGTCAATACCCAGTCCAAGCAGGGCAAGGCGCACATGAGCTTTACCGTCGAAATCACCAATCTGCAGCAGATGCAGAAGACGCTGGCCCTCATCCACGAGGTTGAAGGGGTGGTCGGGGTGCGCCGGGCCTGAGTTGGCTCAGCGACGGCTGGCGCTTTCGTTGATCAGGCGGAACCGCCCGGTCGGGCGATTCCGCAATGCCCCTCGCTTAAGCGAGGGGGCTTACCAGAGATGCCACCAGGCAGTCTTGCGCTTCAGACCGTCCTTGTAGAAACGGCTGGTCGGGAAGGTTTTCTTCATGACGCGGTCGGCGTCGTCGCGCAGGTCGTTCATGCCCATCTGGTCATAGGCCAGGACCAGAACGAACATGGCTTCTTCGATGGCAGGGGCCTGCGGGTAAGTCTTGATCGCATACTGGGCACGATTGGCTGCTGCAATATAAGCGCCTCGCGTCATGTAGTAGCGGGCCACGTGGACTTCCAGCGAGGCCATGGCATTGATCAGGTAGTTCATGCGCAACCTGGCGTCGGGCGTGTACTTGCTGTCCGGGAAGCGCGTGACCAGTTCCTTGAAGGAGTCGAAAGCTTCGCGCGCCGCCTTGGGGTCGCGCTCGGTCGGATCCTGCGTACTGATGTAGGCCGTCAACCCGAGGTCTTCATTGAAGTTGATGAGGCCCTTCAGGTAATAGACGTAATCGACTGCCGGGTGACTGGGGTGCAGTTTGATGAAGCGATCGCAGGCAGCCAGCGCCGAACCGGGTTCGTTGCCTTTCCAGTAAACATAGCCCAACTCGAGCTGGGCCTGTTGGGCGTAGCGACCGTATGGGAAGCGGGCTTCCAGCTTCTCGAACATTTTGGCTGCCTTGTCCCAGTTGCCGTCGGCCTGGGCATCCTTGGCTTCGCCATAGAGCTTGCCGGCTGACCAGCCTGTGGTTTCGTCGGACTTGTCGGCCAGCGAGCCGCATCCGGCAATGAAAGCAGCAATGAAAACAGCCATCAGCACGCGGAAGAGGGCGGGGAATGACTGGAATGCGGGTAAACTTCGCATCATGAATGATCCTGTTGAAAACTCCGGCGATTATAGCCGAACTGAACCTCTGCGCCTGACCGTTCCTGAAGGCAGTTATGGACGTCGTCTCGATCAGATACTGGCCGAGCTGCTGCCGCAGCATTCCCGCAACCGCTTGCAGGGCTGGGTGCGCGATGCCTGCGTGCTGGTCGATGGCAAGCCCGAAACCGAACCCAAGCGCAAGATGATGGGCGGCGAACGCCTGCTCGTCAGCGAACCGGTCGATATTCGCAACCAGCCCGAACTGCCGGAAGACATACCGCTCAATGTCGTCTTCGAGGATGAAACGCTGCTCGTCATTAACAAGCCGGCCGGGCTGGTCGTCCATCCCGGCAGTGGCAACTGGAGCGGCACGCTGATGAATGCGCTGCTCCACCACGTGCCGGGTATCGAAGCCGTGCCGCGCGCCGGCATCGTGCATCGCCTGGACAAGGACACCAGTGGCCTGCTCGTCGTCGCCAAGACGCTGGAAGCCCAGACCCATCTTGTGCGCCAGTTGCAGGAAAGAACGGTTCGGCGCATTTACCTGGCCCTGGCGGCCGGCGCCATGAAGCATGAAGGCACGGTCAATGAGCCGATTGGCCGCCATCCATCGCAACGCATCAAGATGGCCATTGTCCCGGAAAACCGGGGCGGCAAGCCGGCGATTACCAATATCCGTATCCTTGAGTTGTTCCCCTACACGACCTTTGTCGAGTGTTCGCTGGAAACCGGGCGGACGCATCAGATTCGTGTGCACATGGCGGCCATTCATCATCCGCTGGTCGGTGATCAGGTCTACGGTAAGCACAATCCGAAGCTCCCGGAGTTTCCGCGTCAGGCCCTGCATGCGACACGCCTTGGCCTGGTTCATCCGCTGACCGGCCTGAAAATGCAGTGGGAAGTGCCGCTGCCGGAAGACATGCGCGATCTGCTTGATTCATTGCGCTATGGCTGATCTGCTGGTCCCCGACTGGCCGGCACCGGCTCAGGTGCGCACCTTGCAGACGCTGCGTGGCGGCGGCTGCAGCCGGGCGCCGTGGGACAGCTTCAATCTCGGTGATCATGTCGGCGACGACCCGGCGATGGTGGCAGCTAACCGGGCAGCCTTGCGCGTCAATTTGCCGGCCGAGCCGCTATGGCTCAAGCAAGTCCATGGAGCTCTGGCGGTTGACGCGAGTAATCCGGTAGCCATCGAGGCCGATGCTTCTTTTACGCGGCACTCGGGAACCGTCTGTGCCGTGATGACCGCCGATTGCCTGCCGGTGCTTTTCTGCGACCATGCCGGAACGGTGGTTGCTGCCGCTCATGCCGGCTGGCGCGGTCTGGCCGGTGGCGTGCTCGAAGCGACCCTGGCCGCGATGGCTGTGCCGGCGGATCAGGTGCTCGCCTGGCTGGGGCCGGCCATCGGTCCGTCAGCTTTTGAAGTCGGTGATGAGGTTCGTGCCGCTTTTCTGGTCGATGACCCGGCGTCAGCCGCAGCTTTCGTGGCGCATGCGCCGGGCAAGTGGCTGGCCGATATTTATGCGCTGGCCCGCCGCCGCTTGCAACGAGCAGGTGTGCACGCCATCCATGGTGGCGATGTGTGTACAGTGACCGAGTCCGAACGTTTCTTTTCCTACCGCCGCGATGGCATCACCGGCCGCATGGCGACGCTGATCTGGTTGGTCGGCGAGGGTGATAGCGTCGGCGACGGCGTATAATCCGCGGCTTTTCTACGAACCGAATTCCGTGAGTACTCTTTCCTGGATTATTGTCGTCTCGCTGGCCGGCGGTGCCCTGAGCGTTGGTGCTGCGGCCGCGCTGAGCATCGCGCTGGGGGCGCATCGCATCAGCATGCTGATCTCCTACGCGATTGGTGCCCTGCTCGGGGCGGCTTTCCTGGAAATCCTGCCGCATGCGCTCGAGCATGGCGATGTGCAGCGGACGACGGCGACCGTGCTCTTCGGCATCATGGCGTTTTTCGTGCTGGAAAAACTGGTCCTCTGGCGGCATTGCCACCACGATCATTGCGAGGCGCACGATGCCCATGCCCCGGCGCATGACCATGGCCGTTCCGGTCTGCTCATCCTGGTCGGCGATACCTTCCACAATTTTGTCGATGGCATCCTGATTGCCGCTGCCTTTCTGCAAAGCACCGAACTGGGCATCGTCACCGCACTGGCCATCATCGCCCACGAAATCCCGCAGGAAGTTGGTGACTACCTGATCCTGCTGCATTCCGGCTATAGCAAGATGCGCGCGCTGGCCTTCAATCTGCTGTCCAGTCTGGCCACGCTGGTCGGCGCCATGCTCGCCTATTTTGCACTGGCCGAGCTGACCGAGTGGATTCCATCCCTGCTGGCGCTCGGCGCGGCGAGCATGATCTATGTTGCGGTGGCCGACCTCATTCCCGGCCTGCACAAGCGTTCTGAAATGAGGGAATCGGTCCTGCAGGTCTTATTGATCAGCTCGGGTATCGCTTCGATCGCCATCGTCCAGATGCTGGTTGGCGAGTGACTCCCGGTGCGCCCGGCGTTGCCGCCGGACCTTGGTGCCGCCCAGCCAGAGCAGCAGCGAGCAGGGTAGCAGCCCGTAAAACATGAACGAGATGATGCCGGCGACGATGCTGGGTTCGTTGACGGCGACCAGAACGGTAACGTAGAGCCAGCCGATTGCGAGAATGTACATATTGGGAACCTCGAAGGGGGGCCAATTATGCATGCAAATTCATTGACAGGGCCGAGTCCGGTATGCAGAATCCAAAGGCTCAAACCCCGACAACACTAGAGACGAGTCTTCCCATGGCACAGGGATCGAACAATAACGACGCATTCGCGGGTTCTGCCGCGCAGTTCATGCAGAACGGCCAGAACATGATGCAGCAGTTCATGGACTATCTCGGCAAGGCGGCGCCTCAGGCTGGCGCGGTGCCACCGGTTGATCCGCAGGCGGTGACGGCGCTCCAGAAGCAGTTCATGGATCAGCAGATGTCCTTGTGGCAGTCGGTGCTGAACAGGCAGCCGGGGCAGGATCCAGCCTTCAAGGTGGCCCCGGAGCCGGGCGACCGTCGTTTTTCGGCGCCCGAGTGGAAAGAAAGTCCGATCTACGATTACCTGCATCAGGCCTATCTGCTCAACACCCAGTACCTCAAGCAGGTGGTCGAAGTGATTCCCGCCGAGGATGCAAAATCGAAGGAGCGTATGCGTTTCCTGGCGCGCCAGATGGCCGACGCCATGGCGCCCTCCAATTTTGCCGCGACCAATCCCGAATTCATCAAGCTGGCCCTTGAAACCAAGGGCCAGAGCATTACCGACGGTATCAACAACCTGATCAAGGACTTCGAGAAGGGCCGTATCTCGATGACCGACGAGTCGGTTTTCGAAGTCGGCCAGAACATCGCGACGACGGAAGGTGCTGTCGTCTACGAAAATGATTTGATGCAATTGATCCAGTATGCGCCGCTGACGCCCAAGGTCGGTACGCGGCCGCTGGTCGTTGTGCCGCCCTGCATCAACAAGTTCTACATCATGGACCTGCAGCCGGACAATTCGCTGATCCGCTTCATGGTCGATCAGGGCAATACCGTATTCCTCGTCTCCTGGCGCAATCCGACGGAAGCGCATGGGCATCTGGGTTGGGATGACTATCTTGAACACGGTCCCATCACGGCGCTCCGTATCGCGCAGGAAATCACCAAGGTCAAGCAGGTCAATGCTCTCGGTTTCTGTGTCGGCGGCACCATCCTGACCTCGGCGCTGGCGGTGCTCAAGGCACGGGGCGAAGACCCGGTAGCCTCGCTGACGCTGCTGACAACGCTGCTTGATTTTTCGGATACCGGCGAAATCGGCCTTTTCATCGACGAGAAGGGCATTGCCGCCCGCGAAGCGACGATAGGCAAGGGCGGCCTGCTGCCAGCTCGCGACCTGGCCAATACCTTCTCCTTCCTGCGTGCCAATGACCTGGTCTGGAACTACGTCACCGGCAACTACCTGAAGGGCGAGAAGCCGAAGGCTTTCGACCTGTTGTACTGGAATTCCGATTCGACCAGTTTGCCTGGGCCGTTCGCCTGCTGGTACATGCGCAACATGTATCTCGAAAACAACCTGCGCGTTGCCGGCAAACTCGATATGTGCGGCACCAGGGTCGATCTCGGCCAGCTTGACATGCCGGTCTATCTGCTGGCCACACGCGAAGACCATATCGTGCCCTGGCAGTCGGCTTATCAGAGCACGCGTATTCTCGGCGGCAAGGTGCGTTTCGTCCTCGGTGCTTCCGGCCATATCGCTGGTGTGATCAATCCGGTCAGCAAGAACAAGCGCAGCTACTGGGTCAATGAAGATGTGAAAACAGAAGCCGAGGGCTGGTTGACTGCGGCAGAAGAAAAGAAGGGTAGCTGGTGGGCCGACTGGGCCGGCTGGCTCAAACCGTTGTCAGGAGAACAGCGGGCACCGCGCAAACCGGGGAATGCCAAATACAAGCCGATCGAACCGGCACCAGGCAGATACGTCAAGGAACGCGCGGTATAAAAACTCTCAAGGAGACAATAATGTCGCGAGTTGCACTGGTTACAGGTGGCATGGGGGGCCTCGGCGAGGCTGTCTGCATCAAGCTGGCCGCGCTGGGGTTCAAGGTCGTCACGACCTATTCACCCGGCAATGCCAAGGTTCAGGACTGGCTCAAGGGCATGAACAACATGGGCTATGGCTTCAAGGCCTACCCGTGCGATGTGACCGATTTCGATTCGGCCCACGAATGTATCGAGACCGTGACCAAGGAAGTCGGCCCGGTAGACGTGCTGGTCAATAATGCCGGCATCACCCGCGACATGACCTTCAAGAAAATGACCAAGAGCGATTGGGATGCCGTCATCCACACCAATCTCGACTCGGTCTTCAACATGACCAAGCAGGTCATGGAAGGCATGATCGAGCGCAAGTGGGGGCGTATCATCAACGTCTCGTCGGTGAACGGGCAGAAGGGCGCCTTCGGGCAGACCAACTACTCGGCAGCCAAGGCCGGCATGCATGGCTTCACCAAGGCGCTGGCGCTCGAAGTGGCCAAGCAGGGCGTGACCGTCAATACCATTTCGCCGGGCTATATCGGGACCAAGATGGTGACGGCCATTCCGCAGGAAATCCTCGACTCGAAAATCCTGCCGCAGATTCCGGTCAATCGCCTGGGCAAGCCGGAAGAAATCGCCGGCCTCGTTGCCTACCTCGCTTCCGATGAAGCGGCGTTCGTGACCGGGGCCAATATTTCCATCAACGGTGGTCAGCACATGTTCTGATCGCTACCAATTTTTACCCCGCTTTATTCAATCAAGGAAGGAAAAACTATGACACAACGTGTTGCTCTCGTTACCGGCGCTATGGGTGGTCTTGGAACCGCAATCTGTCAGGAACTGGCCAAGGCTGGCCACAAGGTGGTCGCTTCTTACCATCCGCAATTCGACAACAAGGATGCCTGGCTGGCTGAAATGGCTGAAGCCGGCTTCAAGGATCTGGTTTGCGTGGCCGGCGACGTGTCCTCGCTGGAAGACTGCCAGAAGATGGTTGCCGAAGCCGAAGCCGCTTGCGGCCAGGTCGACATCCTGATCAACAATGCCGGTATCACCCGTGACCGCATGTTCGCCAAGATGGAAAAGGACGGCTGGGATGCAGTCATCGCCACCAACCTGACCTCCCTGTTCAACATGACCAAGCAAGTCTCCGCCAAGATGGCCGAGCGCGGCTGGGGTCGTATCGTTAACATCTCGTCCGTCAACGGCGTCAAGGGTCAGGCTGGCCAGACCAACTACTCCGCTGCCAAGGCTGGCGTGATCGGCTTCTCCAAGGCACTGGCTGCCGAACTGGCCGCCAAGGGCGTGACCGTCAACGTCATCTGCCCGGGCTACGTTGCCACCAAGATGGTTATGGCAATCAAGCCGGAAGTGCTGCAGTCCATCATCGACACCGTGCCGATGAAGCGCCTTGCCAAGCCGGAAGAAATTGGTGGCGCCTGCGCCTACCTGGCTTCTGACATCGCTGCCTTCATGACCGGCGCGACGATGAACATCAATGGTGGTCTGTACTACCAGTGATGCGCAGAACAGCCTTGTGACTTTCGGCATGAAATATTGCTGAAATTTTGCAATGCAACAGAAACGGGCGCCCTGATGCGCCCGTTTTTTTTGCTATAATGTTGCACTGCACACAAAACTGTCCTGAAGGATCAAAGCATGTCGGAACCGGTACGCCTGATCAAGAAATACCCCAATCGTCGTCTTTACGATACAAAGACGAGTGCGTACATCACGCTTGGTGACGTCAAGGAACTGGTGCTCAAGTTCGAGGTTTTCAAGGTGCTTGATGCCAAGACCGACGAGGACCTGACGCGCAGTATCCTGCTCCAGATCATTCTCGAAGAAGAGTCCGGCGGCATGCCGCTGTTCTCGAGCGAACTGCTGTCCGGCTTCGTCCGTTTCTATGGCAGCACGATGCAGGGCATGCTCGGCAAGTACCTCGAAAACAACATGAAGACCTTCGTTGATTTCCAGGGCAAGTTGCAGGAGCAGTCGCGGACCATGTATGGCCCGAACGGTGGTGACAATACCCACATGCAGACGGATTTCTGGAACCAGTTCCTGAATTTCCAGCAGCCGGCCATGCAGAACATGATGACAGCCTATATGGATCAGTCAAAAAAAATGTTCCAGTCCATGCAGGATCAGATGCAGACCCAGACGCGGACGATGTTCACCGGCTTCCAGTACAACCCGGGCGACAAGACGGAGTAGTCGCGTGCCGGGCTTTGCCCGGAAATTTCAGGAATGCCCGGCGCTTTCCTTGAACGGCAAGTCGTATATTCGGTCACAATCTCCTTTTGAGTCTTTGACTGGAGATTTCGCATGACCGAACTTTTTTCCCCGGCACGTTTCGGCGCCATCGAACTCAGTAATCGCGTCGTCATGTCCTCGCTGACACGCAATCGCGCCGGAGCCGGCAATGTGCCGACCGATCTGGTCGCCGAATACTATCGTCAGCGCGCCAGCGCCGGCCTGATTCTGACCGAAGCATCACCCATCTCGCCGGAAGCCCATGGCTATCCCCGCACCCCCGGCATCCATAGTGGCGAGCAGATCGCCGGCTGGCAAAAAGTGACTAAGGCCGTGCATGCGTCAGGCGGCAAGATTGCCATCCAGCTCTGGCACGTTGGGCGTATTTCGCATCCCGATCTGCAGCCCGGCGGTGCGCTCCCGGTTGCCCCTTCAGCCATCAAGGCCGCAGGGCAGGTGTTTACCGGGCAGGAAATGAAGGATTTCGTCACGCCGCGCGCGTTGGAAACGGCAGAGATTCCCGGCCTTGTGGCCAGCTATGCGCAGGCAGCGCGTAATGCCATGGCGGCCGGCTTTGATGGCGTCGAGGTGCATGCCGGCAACGGCTACCTGCTCGACCAGTTTCTGCGTTCATCAAGCAACCAGCGTACCGACGCCTATGGTGGCAACAAGGAAAACCGGGCACGTCTCCTCCTTGAAGTGCTGGCTGCCGTGTGTGCAGCCATCGGCAGCGACCGCGTTGGTGTGCGTCTGTCGCCGGTGACGCCGTTCAACGATGTCAGTGACGAGAATCCGCAGGCAACGTTCGAGTACGTGGTCGAGCAACTCAATGCCTTCAAGCTCGCTTTTCTCGATGTCCTGCAGGGCGCTGGTGGTGCCCCGCAGGACCAATGGCTGGCTTTCGACTACGACCGGCTGCGGGCAATCTACAAGGGCAATCTGATCCTCAACAACGGCTATGACTTTGCCAGTGGCACGGATGCGGTAAAGCGTGGCCGCGCCGATGCCATTGCCTATGGCCGCCTGCTGCTGGCCAATCCCGATCTGCTTGAGCGCTTCCGGCGTGGTGGTCCGTTCAACCAGCCGGATTACGAAAAGCTCTATATGGGCGAAGAGAAGGGCTACACCGACTATCCGACGCTGTAGCCGGGGCACAGAAAAATGGCCGTGGGAAACGGCCATTTTTTTACGCTGCGCAGTCCTTTTACAAGACGATCTGCGCGCCCAGTTCGACGACGCGATTGGATGGGATCTTGAAATAAGTCGTAGCACTGCCCGCGTTGCGGAACATGGCGACGAAGAGCAGTTCACGCCAATAAGCCATTTCCGAGCCGAGCTTGGGGATCAGTGTTTCGCGGCCGAGGAAGAATGACGTATCCATCATCTCGATATCCAAGCCGGCATTCCGGCACAAGGCGAGGGCGGCTGGAATATCCGGTTCATCCTTGTAGCCGTACTGGACGATGACCTGCGAGAAATTGCCGGCCAGCTTGCGCACTTCGATGCGGTCGATATCCGGCACATACGGGACATCGAAAACCGAGACGCTGAGGATGACCACCTGTTCGTGCAGGGTCTTGAAGTGTTTGAGACTGTGCAGCATGGCGTGGGGTACCGTTTCGGGATTCGGCGTCATGAAGATGGCCGTGCCGGGAACGCGCTCGATACCGCTGCCTGCCATGTCTTCGATGAAGGGCTTGAGTTCCAGCGCGTCGGCAGCCAGGCGCTCGTGGAGCAGTTCGCGACCACGCTTCCAGGTCGTCAGCAGGATGAAAACGCCAAGCCCGAAGACGAGCGGGAACCACCCGCCATCGGGAATCTTGACCGAATTGGCGAGAAAGAAACCGAGGTCGATGACAATGAAGGGCAGGGCCCCGAGGACGGCGCGCCAGGGGCTCCATTCCCAGAGCCGGATGGCAACGGCGATGGCCAGGAGGTTGGTGATCAGCATCGTGCCGGTCACAGCGATACCGTAGGCCGCAGCGAGATTCGATGAACTGCCAAAGCCGATGACCAGGCCGATGATGGCGATGAGCAGCAGCCAGTTGATCGCCGGCAGGTAAATCTGGCCGATCTCGCGGTCCGAGGTGTGCTGGATCTCAAGGCGCGGCGTGTAGCCGAGCTGAATGGCCTGTTGGGTGATCGAGAAGGCGCCGGAGATGACCGCCTGCGACGCGATGATGGTGGCAACCGTGGACAGGATGACCAGCGGATAGATCGCCCATTCCGGTGCCATCAGGTAGAAGGGATTCGTGACCGCCTCCGGGTTGTCGAGGAGTAGCGCCCCCTGGCCGAAGTAGTTGATGACCAATGCCGGCAGCACGTAGCCCAGCCAGGCATACTGGATCGGCTTGGCCCCGAAATGGCCCATGTCGGCATACAGCGCCTCGGCACCGGTGATACAGAGGACGACAGCGCCCAGCGCAAAAAAACCGAGCGCCGAGTTGCCGAACAGGAAGTTGATGCCATAAACGGGGTTGACCGCCGCCAGGACTGCCGGGTGTTCGATGATGGACATGCCGCCGAAGATGGCCAGCACGGCAAACCAGATCAGCATGATCGGCCCGAACAGGGCGCCAACGCTGGCCGTTCCCCGACGCTGGAAGAAGAACAGGCCGACCAGGATGATCAGCGTGATTGGCTGGATGTAGGGTTTGAAAGCCGGGGTGATCAGTTCCAGGCCTTCAACAGCCGAGAGGACGGAAATGGCCGGCGTGATCACGCCGTCGCCGTAAAACAGCGCGGCACCGAAGAGGCCGAGGGCAATCAACACCTTATGTCTTTTCGAGGCCGGGTCGCCCTTGTGCAGGGCCAGCGTCATCAGGGCGATGATGCCGCCTTCACCCTTGTTGTTGGCGCGCATGATGAAGGAGACGTACTTCAGCGTAACGACGATGAGCAGCGACCAGAGGAAGAGCGAGAGCACGCCGAGGACGTTGTCCGGCGTGATCGGAACCGGGTGGTGGGTGCCGCCGAAAACTTCCTTGATGGCGTAGAGGGGACTGGTCCCGATGTCGCCATAGACGATGCCGAGGGCGGCCAGCGTCAGCGTGGCGAGGCGCTTGTTATCTTTCAGTTGCATGATTTTCCTTACGGCTGGAAGCGGTAGCCGACGCCGGTTTCGGTCAGGAAATGGCGGGGCTGGGTCGGGTCGATTTCAAGTTTCTGGCGCAGGTGGCCGACATAGACGCGCAGGTAGTGGCTGCTCTCGACATAGGATGGCCCCCAGATCTCGCGCAGCAGATTGCGTTGGGTCAGCACCTTGCCGGGGTGGCCAAGCAGGGTGGCCAGCAGGCGATATTCGATGGGCGTCAAATGTACGGTTTCGTCCCCGCGCAACACCAGGCGTCGGGACAGGTCGACGGTGACATTGCCGAATTCGACCACGGGACTGACGCCGTCGCCGTTGCGGAGACGCCGGCGGAGCAGGGCGCGAATGCGGGCACGCAGTTCGCCGACACTGAACGGCTTGGTCAGGTAATCGTCGGCACCGGCATCGAGCGCATCGATCTTGTCGTTTTCCTGGGTGCGGGCCGAGAGGATCAGTATGGGCACTTCCGACCATCCGCGCAGGTCGCGGATCAGGTCGATGCCGTTGCCGTCCGGCAGGCCGAGATCAAGGATGAGCAGGTCGGGCTTTTGTACCCCGGCTTCAACCAGGCCGCCAGCGATTGTTTCCGCCTCGATCACCGAGCACCCTTCTTCCTCGATGGCGACCCGGACGAAGCGGCGTATGGTCTTTTCATCCTCGATCAGCAGCACCCTGGGTTTGGGCGTATTCATACGCTTTCCTCCTCAAGGATGGGCGGCGTGCCGCGGGGCAGCGTGAAACTGATGCGGGCGCCACCTTGCGGGCGGTTTGCAGCGTGGATCGTGCCGCCATGCGCCTCGACGATGGCCCGGCAGATGGCCAGCCCGAGGCCGGTGCCCGGTTTGCCGGCGACGCTCTCGTCACGTACGAACATGTCGAACAGTCGATCATTGTTGTCGCTTGCAAACCCCGGGCCACGGTCACCTACCTCAACCTCGACATAGTCACCTGCCAGGCGGGCGACGACGTCCAGGTTGGTATTGACCGGTGCGTATTTGGCGGCGTTTTCAAGCAGGTTGCAGAAAACCCGCTCGAGCAATACCGCATCGAATTCGAGCAGTGGCAGATCCGCCGGCAAGCTCACCTTGACCGGGTGGGCAACGAGCGCGCTGCCGATGAGCTTGATGCTGGCGCCGATCACTTCCTCCAGCGGTTGCCATTCGCGGCGCAGATTGATTTCACCCGCATTGAGGCGCGCCATGTCGAGCAAGTTGCCGACCAGATTGGCCAGACGGGCGGCCTGTTCATGCATGGACTGGGCACTTTCCAGCGCCACGGTCGGCAAGGGGGGCTTGATCAGGAAGAGCGAATCGGCCAGCCCGACCAGTGCCGTCAGGGGGGTCCGCAAGTCGTGGGAAAGCGCTGAAAGGATGGAACTGCGCAGTCGTTCGGAAACCATCTTGAGCTGCGTTGACTGGGCCACATCGACGTAATGAAGACGCTCAAGGGCAATGCCGATCAGCGAAGCCAGGGCCTCAAGCAGGGCGACATCGTCGTCTGCCACACTCGGTACATCTGTCCGGAAAGCGATGGCGAGGACGCCACGGGTTCGCATGGATGCGCGGAGCGGCAGGTAAAGTGCCGCATAGCCGCTGCCGGAGAGCTCGTGATTGCGGACCGTCGTGCCGCTGTCTTCGGCAATCCTGGCCAGCAGCGGGTCAATCTTGCAGGGTGTGCCGGCTGCCGCGACGACTGGATGAGCATGATCTTCGGGCAACAGAATGAGCGAATCAGCCTCGAGCTGCTCGTGCGTGAAGCTTTGGGCAATGTCGACGACCTGGGCCTTGGTTAGGGCGCCGGCCAGCATTCGGGCGGCGTCATACAGTGCCCGCGTACGCCGCTCGCGCATCTGTGCCTCGCGCGCCTTTTGCTTCAGGCCGGCAGCCAGTTGGCCGGTGATCAGACCGGTAGCCAGCATGACGGAAAAGGTGACCAGATACTGGATGTTTTCAACTGCCAGGGAAAAGCGCGGCGGGACGAAAAAGATATCGAAGAGAAGCACACTGAGGATCGATGCCAGCACAGCAGCACCGCGCCCAAGGGTGATCGCCACCAGCAATACGGTCAGCAGGAAAAGCATGACGATATTGGCCAGGTCGAGATGGCCGAGCAGTGGCGTCGCCAGGAGCGTTGTCGCGGTGCAGGCCGCAACCGTCAGCAGCAGGCGCTGCCAAGGCTTTAACTTCTCCGAAAATGGCGCATCCACAGGATTTTCGCTAGTCATGGTTTTCTTTCTGCAGCAGGACATTTCCAGCCTAGGTGATCGCATCTATAAACGCTGAATATTCTCGCCATTGCCGCGTAAAAATGTTGTAAAAGTTCGCGCCTCTCAAGCTTTCCGAGATGACTTCTCCGGCGTGCTCAAAATCAGGGACTAAAATGCACGGATATTTCATATCGCAAGCCGGAGTTTTCCATTGAGTACCTTGTCCTTCGATTGGCCTCAAAGCGCTGCTGAATTGCTTGCCAGGTCAAGACATGGCGTCGATCTCGCCAAGTTGATCATGGATGGAAACAGCGCCATCGACTCCTGGCTGATTGCGCATCGCGTGCTGCCGGCCTTGTCTGAAAAGGGCCTGGCGACGCTTTGCTTCAGCCTGAATTTCCAGCATCAGGAAAAACGCTCGGCATCGTGCATCCCACTACCCGACGGGACGGCCTTCATGTGCAATGCGCTTGGCTTGTGGTCGTCGCTCGAGGCGCCGGAGGCGGTCGCCGAGATTCAGTACCTTGGTTCGCGTTATGCGCCCGGCGATCATTGGCTGGGCAGTTTCGAGGCCAGCCTGTGCCTGCCAGACGGGAGCAGTCGCCCGCTGAAGCCGGGCGAAGTAGCCCGCTTCTGGGTGGAACAGACCGGGGTCAGGCTGAGCGGTTTCGCCTCCGGCTTATTCGATCAGCTCGAAGCGATCGGACATGGGGTTGCCGACAAGGTATTTACGACCCAGGGCCGCCTTGGGCTGTAGCCGGGCTTATGGCCTGACGGGCTGAAAGCCGAGGCCGGGGAAGTGCGGCAGTAGCATGTACCCCTTGGTGACGACAGGTGTCGTGCCGGTATCCGTAACCATCCAGTCAGCCGTCGCCAGCCCGTGAACGGCATCCGGCGCCACGGCGGCAGCCAGATGGGCGCAAGCGAGCAGGCCGCAGGCGCTTTCCAGGCTGGAGGTGACGATCACCTCGACCCGCGAAGCGCGGGCGCGCAAGGCCAGTTCGACGCAGGCAAGGAGGCTGCCATGGCGGGCTGGCTTGATGACGATACGACCCACTGGCGGGTGGTGGAAGAAGTCTCGGTCAAGCAGGTCGACCGATTCATCGATAGCCAGCGGGAAGGCGGCCTCCGCCTGCAATTTTGCCAGCAAGGCAGGCGTCGGTTCGGCCAAGGGCTCCTCCAGACCTTCGACCGGCAGGCCGGCGCAGGCCGCGATGAACGATAGTGCATCGGCGAAGCGCCAGGCGCGGTTGGCATCGAGGCGCAGGCGCAATGAGGCCGGGAGATGGCTGGCCAGTTGGTGCAGGGCAGCGATTTCATCGGCGACTGGATGCACCCCGAGTTTCAGTTTGACCATGGAAAAACCTGCCCCGGCGGCGGCTTCAAGCAGGTCGGGGGTGACGGTCAGAATCGCTCCGCAATTCTGGTTGACGGCAATCCGGCTGATCGCTGGCTCGCCGCTCAGCCAGGCATTGAGCGGCAGGCCGGCTTGCTGGGCGACCAGGTCAAGTTGCGCCGTTTCTTCGGCGAAGGCCGTGGCCGCTGTCTCGGTCACGCCGAAGTCGGGCAGGGGGGCGCAGTCGCCCCAGCCAGTCAGGCCATCCGCCGATTGCAGGCGAAACAGGCGGCCGTGGCGCTCATCGATTTCACCGCGGCTGGTCTGCCACGGGCGACTGAGCGGCAGGGTGTAGGGCAGCCAGTCGGCGGCGACGAGTTTCACGGCCGTTTGCGATACTTGCCGAAATCGGGTGGGCGGCGTTCAAGCCAGGCATTGCGGCCTTCCTGGCCTTCCTCGCTCATGTAGAACAGGCCGGTGGCGTTGCCGGCCAGTTCCTGGATGCCGGCCAGCCCGTCGGTGTCGGCGTTGAAGCCGGCCTTGATCATGCGCAGCGCCATGGGCGACAGCTTGAGCATGTCGCGGCACCAGCTGACGGTTTCTTCTTCCAGCTTGTCGACAGGCACGACGGCATTGACCAGCCCCCAGTCCAGGGCCGTGGCGGCGTCGTACTGGCGGCAGAGCAGCCAGATTTCCTTGGCCCGCTTGAGGCCGATGGTGCGCGCCATCAAACCGGCACCCAGGCCCGCATCGAAGCTGCCGACGCGCGGCCCGGTCTGGCCGAAGCGGGCGTTGTCGGCGGCAATCGAGAGGTCGCAGACGAGGTGGAGGACGTGGCCGCCGCCGATGGCAAAACCGGCAACCATGGCGACGACCGGCTTGGGCAAACGGCGAATCTGCATCTGCAAATCAAGGACATTGAGGTGGGGTGTGCCGCCTTCGTCGATGTATCCCTCAGCCCCACGTACTTTCTGGTCGCCACCGGAACAGAAGGCCTCATGCCCGGCGCCGGTCAGAATGATGGCGCCGATGCTGTTGTCACGATGTGCCCGGTGAAAGGCATCGATCAGCTCGTTGACGGTTTCCGGGCGAAAGGCATTGCGGCGCTCGGGCCGGTTGATCGTGATTCTGGCGATGCCCTCGGCCGTGTCGTAAAGGATATCGCCATAGGTGTGGGCGCTTTGCCAGCAGATGCGGTCGGTCATGTTTGCGGTGGTGAATGGCGAAGTGGCAAAGTATAGCGGGGGCCGCGGCGGCCGATCAGTTTCCTGTTGCCTGCCCTGACCCCGATAGCCATTTGAAGAGGGTCGTGAACAGCACTTCGGGCTTGACCGGTTTGCCGATATGTTCATCAATGCCGGCGGCCAGGCACTGTGCCTTGTCGTCGGAAAATGCATTGGCGGTCAGGGCGAGGAGCGGGATGCTTTCTCCACCGGGGATGGCACGGATGGCCCTGGCCGCCTCGATGCCGTTCATGTTCGGCATGCGCAAGTCGAGCAGAACCAGCCGGTAGTCGGATTGTTTGAACATGGCGACGGCTTCGACGCCATCATTGGCGATGTCGACGACGAGGCCGACGGATTCCAGCAACTCCCGGGCTACCGCCTGATTGATCGGTTCATCTTCGGCGAGCAGGATGCGCGCCCCGGCATGGCCGGCCTGCAGTCTTTCTTCAATGGTCGGCGGCAATTCACTGGTGATGACCGAGGAATCGAGCACCTTGTCGAGCCGGACAGCGAACCAGAAAGTGCTGCCTGCGCCGGGCTGGCTATCGACCCCGATGCTGCCGCCCATGAGCTGGACAAGGCGCTTGCAGATCGCCAGCCCCAGTCCCGTGCCACCATATTTTCGGGTGGTCGAACTATCGGCCTGCTCGAAGGCGTTGAACAGTCGCGGCTGATCTTCGGCTGCGATGCCGATGCCGGTATCGCGCACCTCGAAGTGAACCAAGGCCGCCTGCGGGCTGTCTTCAACCAGCTGTGCGGAGACGGTAATCACGCCGCTGTCTGTGAATTTGATGGCGTTGCTGGTCAGATTGAGCAGGATCTGCCCCAGGCGGATTGCATCTCCCCTGAACTTGCCGGGCAGGCTGGATGGCCAACTAATTTTCAGGGGCAGGCCTTTTTCGTGAGCTGCCGTGCTTGCCTGCAATTCCAGGGTGCCGAGAAGCGTCGATAAATCGAAATCGACGAGGTCGAGTTCCATGCGTTCGGCTTCGATCTTGGAGATGTCCAGCACATTCTTGATGATGCCGAGCAGATGCTCGGATGCCATCCTGAGCTTGTTCAGCTGATCGATCTGGACGGCATCAGTGGCACGGCGCAGGGCCAGGGTGGTCATGCCCATGATGCCGTTCATCGGCGTGCGCAGCTCATGGCTCATGTTGGCGAGGAAGGTGCTCTTCGCACGATTGGCCGACTCGGCCGCCTCCTTGGCGATGGACAGGGCGGCGGTTCGTTCTTCGACCAGTTTTTCAAGATGGTCGCGGTGTCGCGCCAACTCGTTCTCGATCTGCTTGCGCTCGGTGATGTTGCGCCCGGAGCCTACGGTGCCGATGAGCTTGCCATTTTCGTCATAGAACGGCGCCTTGCGCACTTCCAGGCAAAGATGGGTACCCTTGACGTTGCCGAATTCCTCGAACGACGACGGCTGGCCGCGTTCGAGCGTGATGCTGTCGCTGTCCTGACAAAGCTCACCGAAGGTGTGCCAGGCCGGATCATCGGGATGGCTGGCACGCTGGCGGAGGGCAAAGAAGAGGTCGTTCTTGCCGACAGGCTCGTCGGTGTCGCGGGCGATCAGGAGTTCATCGCAGATGGCCCTGTTGGCGAACAGGTAGCGTTTTTCGAGATCTTTTGCCCAGATCATGTCGGGAACGTTGTCGCACATCAGGCGAAGCAGGGCGGCGAGCTGGCGCGATTGCTCCGTGCTGGTGGCCAGTTCTGCCGTACGTTCGACGATGCGTGCTTCAAGTTCCTTTTCGGAGCGTTCCAGCGCCTCTCGGGCGATTCGTTCGGCACTCAGTGCCTCGGCCTGGGCCAGCTCCTTGTCACGGCGCAAGGCGTGAATGCGGTTGGCCAGCGCAAAGGAGAAAAGCAGCATCTCAAAGGCGGAACCGATCTGTATGCCATAGGTGGTCAGCAGGTTGGTCGGCACCCAGTCCATGTTGCGCATGGCCAACATGACAGCACCCATCAGGAGCAAGGTCCAGGCCGTCAGGAATATGCCAGCCCCAAGCTGACGGCGCCGGATGGCAAGCAGGCCGCTGGTGGCTGCGGTGAGCGAAAAAACGGAACCGACGATGCCGGTCACGATGGCACCCTGTCGATAGTCATGGAACACAGTGATCAAGGCCGCGCCGATGCAGCTCCACTGAATGACGAAAAGGAGCTTGTCGAGCTTGGGCGAGAACTCCCCTGTGCTTAGGAACTGGCGGGTGAAATTCGCACCGAAATAGCCGGTCAGGCAGAAACCGACCACCGTCCCCACATTGCCCCAGACCGGCGAGTCAGGCCAGAAAAACTGGTTGCCCAGACCGAACAGTGAGAGCTGGGCAATGACCATGCCGAAAAGGCAACCCACATAACTGAGATAGATTTTTTCGCGCAGCGAGAGGTAGAGCAGCAGGTTGTAGAGGCCCAGTGCGACGAGCATGCCGAAATAGACAGCGAGGACGCCGTAGATGCCTTGGTCGTGGGTGTGCAATGCCGAGGGTGACCAGAGCGTCAGGGGAATGGTCAGGCTGCTTTCGGAGCGGACCCTGAGATAAATGCTTTGTTCGCTGTCACCGGCCAGGTAAACCGGGAAGACCAGGTTGTGGTGCGCAAACGGTCTGTTCGCGAAAGGCTGGTGATCGCCAGCGGTTTGCTCGATCAAGGCATCGCCCTGACGAGTGTAGAGTTTGACGTCGTCAAGCAGCGGGTAGGCAATTTCGAGCAGCCAGCGGGAGCCGGCGCCGGCCTCAGGCGCCAGTTTCAGGCGCAGCCAGTAGGTCGATGCGCTAAAGCCGAAATTGAGGTCGGAGGTGCCCGGTATTTTCTGGAATTGCCTGGCGATTTCCGGGCGTTCCAGATCGGCGAACTTGAGCTGCCCATCCTTGTCCTCGAGTACGTCGACATGGGTTCTGAGGGCGACCTCTGCAGTGTCGCGGGCGAGCCACACGTCGGCCTGAGCAGGTAATACGGCGAGGAGCAGGACGATGAAAAGGGCGCGGATGGATCGCATGTTATGCCTGGAAAATTCTTCTTTGATGCCGATTCTACGCCAAATGTCATGGGCGAAAGCCGATTCGCTGCCGGGCTGGATTCGCAATTTTGCCCGGCTGATTGATCAGCCATGTTGCTGGCCTCGGCACTTGATGTTTTCACCGTGCTTTTGAACTCCGCACGTGTGAGAATGTCTACCCGATTCTTCGCTGGACATTTCACCGTGAAAGAACGTCGTCGCTCCCCTCGCGTTTACCTGAAAGGCCATGTCTTCCTGAGTCTGGGCGGGCATCACCTTGATCTGCCGGCGGCTGACATTTCGGTTTCCGGTATTGGCGTCCTGATTGACGCTGCCGTACTCGGGGCCAAGCCGAGCGGCGAGGTGGGCGTCTGCCGGATCGATTCGCCGGATCTGGGCGGGCGGGTCGAAGCCTATGTCAGTGTGATGCGCATGCGCCGTCTCGGCGAGCGTCGCCTGGTCGGCCTGCGTTTCGAATCGATCAGCGACGATGAGCTGGAACTGATCCGCGAATACAAGCGGAAGTGCCGGGAAACCCCGGCAGCTTCCTGATGGCCTGAACTCAGGGCCGGAAGAAAGTCTCCAGGTCCTGGAATACCGCATGGTCGGCGTTATGCCGGCGAATGGCGATGACGTCCTCCAGCTTTGCTACCTGTTTCATCATCTGAGCCAGACGCAGGTCTTCGTTGACCAGCAGCCAGATGCGGCTCTGCTGACCGTCACCGACCGGCAGGCAGAGAATCCCTTCAACATTGTAGGAACGCCGCGAAAACAGGCCGACGACGTGCGACATGACCCCGGCGTGATTATTCACGTCGATCTCCAGCACGGCGCGGGTCAGGGCGTTTTGTTCATTACGATTGATGGCGTTCATGGCTCAGGCTCCGATCATGTCGCGGTTGGCAGCGCCCGGCGGCACCATGGGATAGACCTTCTGTTCGGCGTCGATGCTGGCGTGAATCAGGCAGGGTCCCGGTTGGGCAAGCGCCTCCATCAGCGTTGCCGCGGGATTCGGCGATGCATCCAGATCGATGGCCGCAATACCGAAGCCCTGGGCGATCTTGACGAAATCCGGTGATGACCTGAACTGTGAGGCGAACAGCCGTTCGCCGTAGAACAGCGTCTGCTGCTGATGCACGAGGCCAAGGGTGGCGTTGTCCATGAGCACGATCTTGATGTTCACGTTTTCCTCGGCGGCAGTGACCAGTTCCTGGATGTTCATCATGATCGACCCGTCGCCGGTAAAACAGACCACGGTGCGCTGACGCTCGGCCAGGGCGGCGCCGATGGCGGCAGGCACACCGAAGCCCATGGTCCCCAGCCCGCCGGATGTCAGCCACTGGCGCGGCCGGCGCAGCGGGTAGGCCTGAGCCACCCACATCTGGTGCTGGCCGACGTCGGTGGCGATGATGGCCTCGTCGTCCAGCGCCGCGGCGACGCTGCCGATCAGGCCGAAATGGGAGCGCGGATTATCGGCGCCTGTCATGTCGAGCGGGAACTGGGCTTTCAGGGCATTGCTGCGGGCTATCCAGGTTTCGCGCGAATGTGCCTGAACCGCCGGCAACAACTGGCCGAGCGCTTCGCCAATGTCGGCCGTGATGCCGATGTGCGCCGTTTTGATCTTGTCGAGTTCGGCCGGATCGATGTCGATATGAATGATCTTCGCCTGCGGGCAGAAGGCAGCCACCTTGCCGGTGGCACGGTCGTCAAAACGGGCACCGACGGCGATCAGCAGGTCGCATTCGTCGAGCGCGAGATTGGTAAAACGTGCCGCATGCATGCCGAGCATGCCCATGGCCAGCGGGTGATCGACCGGCATGGCACCGAGCGCCATGAGGGTCATGACTGTCGGCAAACCTGCTTTTTCGGCCAGTTCGATGGCGGCAGCCGAGGCGCCCGAGTGCACGACGCCACCGCCAAGATAAAGGATAGGTCGTTCAGCCGCATTGATCATGGTGGCGGCTTCTTTGATCAAGGAGGGATCGGCTGCAGGCACGGCTTGGGCGTGACCCGGTTCCGGCCAGTCACTGATCTCGATGGCCTGCGTCTGAACATCCTTGGGAATGTCGACGAGCACCGGTCCGGGCCGGCCCGAGGCGGCGATGCGGAAGGCGCGGGGAATGACCTCGAGCAGTTCTTCGGCCGAGGAGACGAGGAAATTGTGCTTGGTGATCGGAATGCTCAGGCCGTAGGTGTCGACCTCCTGGAAGGCATCGGTGCCGATCATCGCCTTGGGGACCTGGCCGGTGATGGCGACGAGCGGGATCGAGTCGAGCTTGGCGTCGGCGATGGCGGTCAGCAGGTTGGTCGCGCCGGGACCGGAGGAGGCCAGGCAGACGCCGGGCTGGCCGGTAGCACGGGCCATGCCCTGGGCCATGAAGCCGGCGCCCTGCTCATGGCGGGCGAGGACGTGGTGGATTTCCGTCGACTGCCCGAGAGCATCGTATATGGGCAGGATGGCGCCGCCGGGAATTCCGGCAACGGTGCGGATGCCCTGGCGTTCAAGGAGGCGAATGGTGATCTGGGCGCCGGTAAGCGTTTCTGTCATGGAGTTTTCCTTTGGGTTGGTGGCACAACCGGCGGGCTCCAAAAACAAAACCCCCGCCGGTTTGCGCCGGCGGGGGTTGGGGTTCTGTGCTGCTTCTGCTTACCCGATCCGCGACGGCGCGTGTGTAACGACGCCTACTACGACTACGCGGACGACGACCGGTTCCCCTGCCAAGGCAGCGGTGGTGCGGAAGGTGCGAAGTGCGTTCATGGGATGCTCTGATTTTGGGCAAGAAGATAGTGGGCGAACTATGAATTGCCTATCGAAAAAAAGCAACAACGAAGCCGGGCTTCAAAAACAGTCAGGAATATATATGCGTTTGGCATCAATCGCGTTTGCCTAAAGTAGTAGTCAGTCGCTCAAACTTCAAATAGACTGGGATTTACGCGATAAGCAATTGAAAAATCTGCGAATTTAGGGATTAAATGACAAAAAAACGCAAGGTTCTGGTGGTTGATGCCTCAAAAGTAGTACGCGCATCGCTGGCCAAACAGTTATCAAACCGTTTTGAAGTGCGTGACGAGCCCAATGACGAGTCGGCCTGGCAGACCATGGTGCTCGACAGCGCTATTGTTGCCGTGATCTCTGGCGTGAGTCAGAGCCGGGAGGATGAACAGACCCTGCTTGCCCGCCTGCGCGAAAGCAAGTTGTCCCGTCTCAAGAAGGTGCCTTTCTTCCTGTCCGTTTCGAACACCTTTTCCGAAGCAGACCAGCAAGAAGCACGGCGCAATGGCGTCACCGGATTCATTGTCAAAGGTTCGACCAATCCCTCAATCGAGAGCATCGTCGCTGCCGCAATGGAGTGGCGGGAGGATGCTGGCGAAGTTCGCGCAGCAGTACCAGTCGACGAGGACGAGGAGGAGGGCGAGCAGTTCGAGGTCCAATCTGATATCGGGATCAGCAATATTCTGGGCGATATCACCCGGCTGGTAACGGCCGGTCGCGACGAGCCCAGCGAGGATGCCGGCTATAGCGAGAATACGGTGCTTGCCGAGGAAATGCTCGAAGAGTACCTGGCGAAGAATGTGCCGGATGCGCGTGAAGGGCACGGTGTCGGCGTTCTCGCCTTTGGTCTGGATGGCTATGACGATCTCATCGCCAGCTACGGACCGGAACTGGCCTTCCGTTCGGCCCAGAAATTCTGTTTCCTGCTGTCGAGAAAAATTCGACCGGAAGACTATATCGGTCAGTTGGCAAATGGCCGGGTGGTGATTGTGACGCGGTCGACCACCCCATCGATTTGCGCCGGGTTTGCCAATCGGGTCTGCAAGGCCATGGCCAGCGCACAGATATCGGTCAGTGGTCAGCGCATCCATCTGACCATCAGCATCGGTGTCGCAGTCGTCCCCGACGATGGCGTGGAATTAAGCGAGCGCGGCGTGCTGCAACTGGCTTACGAACGGCTTGATGACGCCGTGAGTGCCGGCGGCAATCAGGTGGTCGTTACTTCGAAACAGGCGTATGCCGATCCCGAGATGTGCGACGCTTTCGTGCGACAACTCAAGGCGTTGCTGGCGACGGCTGACCCTGCCATGCTGCGCCCTTGCCTGGGAACGGTCGGCATGCAATTGATGCCTGTTGTCCGCGAACTCGACAAGAATTTCCGTTTCGGACTGCCGCTGGAGGAGATGAACAAGCGTTTGTGGGATCGGGCGCGGGCCGAGCGGATGGTGACCTGAGCGGTGTGAGCGTGAGTGAGCAGGCCGGCTCGATGCCGGCTTTTTTATTTGTGCCGTGATTTGTTGGATACTTCGTCCTCGTTGACGGGTGTCGATCGGAATGGAATGAGCAGTTCACACGGGGATAGGGGTATGACCCAGATGCAGAGCGATCAGGAAAGCGGTCGCGTTCGCCTTTTTCACGCCAGTCTGGTCTGGCCGCTGCAACTTCAGCCCATGGCGACAACCGGGAGCGCGGGACGGCATTGGGAGGTTTTCGAGACGCGCAGCGAAACCCATCCCTGGCGCCGTATCGACGACGAGTTCATGGAAGACGCCAGTCAGTTCGAGGAGCGTCATTACCGGGAGTTTGTCTCCTTCCTGCCCTATGTCCAGCGCTTTCTCTATGGTGAAGGACGTTCGCGCAATTCGTCGTCGGATGACCCGCCGGGTAATTCGCCGATGCATGTCTTCCGGCGCAAGGATATCGCCAAGCTAAGGCTGACCCTGCGCAAGGGGCAGGTGCCAGTCGAGCTGAATATCGTGCATCTGGATCTCTATTTCTTCCATGATCTGGATGTCGTTCAGCTCAATCTGGAAGTCCGGGGCAACGATCTGCCGCTGGAGACCGTACGCGACATCCTCTTCCGCTTCGGTCGTGCCTATCCCTCCGGCTGGGAAGAGAGCGGTGAAGGCTTGCACAACGTTCATCTGGCCGAGTGGATCGCCACTGACGGTCGGGTCGTGGCTTGTTCCGATGCGGCCAGGCGCGAGAAATACCTGAGCTATGTTTGCCAGCATCGCAGCCCGTGCATTTCCGAGCACTGGGCCAGCCTGCTGCGGCCGATGGTGCTGGCCCATTCCGACGAAGCGGGCGACTTGCGTTATCGCCTGATCGAATACCAGCGCATGCCGGTCATGGCTTTTCTCGGGGTCGACCAGCCGCGCACCCTGAGTCGCGAGGAGTGGGTGCGCATCGGCCTGGCCACCATGCTGCATCCGAACGAAACCTTGCCGATCAACGAGCCGAGCGTCATCGAGTTCGAAAAACGTTTCTGCCATGACCGCTTCTGGACGGACAGCGAGGCCGGGCCGAACACCCGTTTCATGTGCACCGGCAATGCCTTCACTGTCGTCGGTGACGCCGCTTTTCCATTTTTCATGGATGGCGAGCGCGGTGTGCTCGCCCAGTTCCGGCACCAGTATTTTCTCGTTTTCCTGATTGCCCACCTGCATCGGGCATCCTTGCTGGCTTTCTCCGAGGTGCTCGTCGATGCGGTCAACGATCTCGACATCCGAGACGACAATTCGGTCCGCCGCTTCAAGCGCCGGATTCGCGCCAATTTCGAAACCTTCCTGCGCTTTACCCACCGCTACTGGTTCCACGAACTTTCCGAGCGGCCGCACGTGCAGGCGATGTACCGGCTGTGTTCCAACCATTTGCGTAACGATGCGCTGTACGACGACGTCCGCGACGAAATCCGCGAAATGAGCCACTACCTCGACAGCGACTCGCAACGCCGGCAATCGAACACGGTCGTCCGCCTCACCGTGATCACCATACTGGGCCTGATCGCGACGGTGCCCACCGGCTATTTCGGCATGAACATCATTCCCTTTGGCGAT
>ERZ1034361.106-NODE-106-length-57895-cov-7.498720_pt1 | contig 57895 bp, 55 predicted proteins | sample MGYA00520617_ERZ1034361 | MGnify/ENA primary metagenome ERZ1034361 (study PRJEB33736, sample SAMEA104284507) | Azolla filiculoides | biome: Urban; feature: Water surface; material: Ditch water | place: Netherlands | collected 2015-10-28 | depth 0-0.1 m ... | reverse complement strand
GGGGGGGGGGGGGGCGGGGGGGGGGGTTTGGGGGGGGCCGGGGGCTCGCCCCCCCCCCCCCCCCCCCCGGCCCCCCCCCCCCCCCCCCCGCGGGGCCCCCCCCCACGGCTCGCCTTTCTTTTGCTTACTTTTCTTTGGCGAAGCAAAGAAAAGTGAGGCGGCAGCCGGGCCGAAACCCGGCTTGCAACAAACACAAACCAACTAACCCATACACAAAGGAACCCCAATGACAAACAAACTGAAAATCGGCTTCATCGGCCTAGGCAGCCTAGGAGAAGGCCTGTGCAACAGCCTTGTAAAGGCAGGCTACCCCGTCAAAGTCAACGACCTCAACAAAGACCTCGCCTCAAGACTGCTGGCAGCCGGAGCCCAATGGGCCAACAGCACCGCCGAAGCGTGCCAGGACGCCGATGTCGTCATCACTGTGCTGCCCTCCCCAGCGGTATCCCGCAAAGTGGTGGAAGGCCCCGGCGGAGTGTTTGAAAACCTCAAGTCCGGGGGCACCTGGATCGAGATGAGCACCACCGACATGGAAGACCTGCTGCGCCTTTCCGAAGTGGCAAAGGGCAAAGGCATCAGCGTGCTGGAGTGTCCGGTCACGGGTGGCGTGCACCTGGCCAACTCGGGCGAAATCACCGTGCTGGTGGGTGGCGAGGAGCCGACCTACAAACGCGTGGAAGACATTCTGGGCACCATGGGCGGCGAGATCATTTACATGGGCAAGATGGGCAACGCCTCGGTGGTCAAGGTGGTGACCAATATGCTGGCCTTTATCCACCTGATTGCAGCCGGCGAGGCCATGATGCTGCCAGCCAAATACGGGGTTGACCCGGATGCCACCTACCGCGCGATCCGCGCTAGTTCGGGCAACAGCTTTGTGCACGAAACCGAAAGCAAGCTGGTGCTGTCCGGCAGCTACAACGTGAAGTTCACCATGGACCTGGCCTGCAAGGACCTCGGTCTGGTAAACGGCATTGCCGAGAAACTGGGCGTGCCGCTGGAGTTGGGCAGCATGGCGCAACAAATTTTCCGCCGCGCGCGGGGCCTCATGGGCGGCAATGCCCAGAGCCCGGAAGTCGTGCGCATGATCGAAAAAGCCTGTGACCTGGAACTGCGTGCCCCCGGCTACCCCACCGAACTGGTGGCGGAGTAAACCCATGAGCCAACCGCAATCGCTGCAGGACTGGGAGACGCTGGCTGCCTCCCTGCACATCGACACCGGCCTGTTTATTGACGGCGGTTTTGTACCGGCTCTGGACGGCGGCAGCTTTGACTGCATCAGCCCGCGCAATGGCGAACTGCTGGCGGTCATGGCGCGCGGGCAGGCCGCTGACATAGACCGGGCTGTGGCGTCGTGCAATGCGGCGTGGGCCGATGGGCGCTGGGCTCTGCAGGCGCCGCGTGCGCGCATGGCGGTGCTGCAAAAGTGGGCCGACCTGATCGAGGCAAACGCCAACACACTGTCCGTGCTGGAGTCGCTGGACATGGGCAAGCCGGTGATGGACATGCTCAACATCGACATCCCCGAGGTGCTGAAAACCATCCGCTACTTTGCCGAGTGCATCGACAAGATGGAAGGCGCGGTCACCGCCACCGATGCTTCTGCCATGCACCTCATCACGCACGAGCCACTGGGCGTGGTGGGCGCCATCACCCCGTGGAACTACCCGATGCTGATGGCGGTGTGGAAGCTGGCGCCGATTCTGGCTGCCGGCAATTGCGTGGTGTTGAAGCCTGCCGAGCAGGCGCCGCTAACCTGCCTGCAACTGGCCAAGCTGTTTGTAGAGGCCGGCGGCCCGTCGGGTGTGTTCAATGTGGTGAATGGCCTCGGTGCCGAAGCCGGCAAGGCGCTGGCCCTGCACAACGACATTCAGAAGATCACCTTCACCGGCTCCACCGCTGTGGGCAAGCTGCTGATGGGCTATGCCGGCCAAAGCAACATGAAGCGGGTGGCACTGGAAACCGGTGGCAAGAGCCCGCAGATTTTCATGCCCGACCTGTACGACCTGGACGCGGCGATTGACCGCGCCATTGGCGGCATTTATGACAACGCCGGCCAGGTCTGCAATGCGGGATCGCGCCTGCTGGTGCATCGCAGCCTGCACGACCGGTTTGTCGAACGCTTTGTGGCACGCACCGACGCGCTGTACCGCATGGGTGACCCGCTCAACCCGGCCACCAGCATGGGGCCGCTGGTCAGCAACATGCAAAAGCAGAACGTGCTGAAGCGGGTAAAACTGGCACAAGAGCAAGGTGCGCGCTTGGTGCTGGGTACAGAAGCTGCCACGCCCCACGCAGCCGGCGCCTATGTGCCGCCCACCTTGCTGGTCGGCCCACGGCAGGACGCAGCCATCGTGCAGGAAGAAACCTTTGGCCCGGTTACGTCTATTCAGGCGTTTGACACCGAAGCGGAAGCGCTGTCCATGGCCAACGACTCCGTCTACGGCCTGGCCGCATCGGTCTGGACTGCTGACCTCAAAACCGCGCACCGCATGGTGGGCGCGCTGCAGGCCGGCGTGGTGTGGGTCAACTGCTTTGGCGATGGCGACATGACCCAACCCTTTGGCGGTTACAAGCAAAGCGGCAATTCGCGCGACAAATACAAGGACAGCCTGCTGTCCTACATGCAAACCAAATCGGCCTGGTTCAACCTGGCCTGAATTTCAACCGGGGAACTCCTTTGACACACTGCAACTTTTATATCGATGGCCAATGGGTGGACGCGCTGGAACCCGGCACGCCGCACCCCATCATCAACCCGGCCACCGAGGAATCGGTGGGCACTGTGGTGATGGGCGGCGTGGCCGATGCCGACCGCGCCGTGCTGGCCGCGCGCCGCGCCTTTGATAGCTACAGCCAACTCTCTCAGGAGCAACGCACCGCCTTGCTGACGAAGTTGCTCGGCGTCATGGAGCGCCGCTACACCGAGATGGCGCAGGCCATCAGCACCGAGATGGGCGCACCGTGGAACCTGGCCTACGACAGCCAGGCCGAATGCGGCACCGGCCACATCACCGCCACGCTGGAGGCCGCCAAGAGCTACCCGTTTGAGGTGAAGAGCGGCAACGGCGACCTGATGCTGGAACCGATTGGCGTATGCGTGTTGATCACGCCCTGGAACTGGCCCATGAACCAGATCATGGCCAAGATGGCACCGGCGTTACTGGCCGGATGCACGGTTGTGCTGAAGCCCAGCGAATTTTCACCGCTTTCGGCCAAGCTGACTGCCGAATGTGTGGCTGAGGCGGGTTATCCGCCCGGTGTATTTAACCTGGTATACGGCGATGGCCCGGTCGTGGGAGCGTGTTTGAGCGCCCATCCCGAAGTGGACATGGTGAGCTTCACCGGCTCCACAGCAGCAGGCATTGCTGTAGCCAAGGCCGCAGCGGACACGGTCAAGCGCGTAGTGCAGGAGTTGGGTGGCAAGTCGCCCAACATCATCTTTGCCGACAGCGATGTGGAAAAGTCGGTGGCGCGCGGCGTCAAGCGCTGCATGAACAACACCGGCCAAAGCTGCAATGCGCCCACCCGCATGCTGATTGAGCGCTCGGTATACGACCGCGCGGTGGAGGCAGCCGCCAAGGCCGGTGCCGAAGTGAAGGTGATTCAGCCCACCGAGAAGGGCGATGGCGTGGGCCCGCTGGCCATGAAACGCCAGTATGAAACCGTGAAGCGCTTCATTGACATCGGCATGGACTGCGGCGCGCGCCTGCTGGTGGGCGGCCCCGGCCGGCCCGAAGGGTTCGACAAGGGCTACTTTGTACGCCCCACCATCTTTGCCGACGTGACCAACGCGATGCCGATTGCACGGCAGGAAATCTTTGGCCCGGTGCTCTGCCTGATTCCGTTTGAAGACGAAGAGGACGCCATCCGCATTGCCAACGACACGCCCTACGGCCTGGCCGCTTACCTATCCACCAACGACAAGGCGCGTGCCCGCCGGGTCGCCAAGCGGCTGCGCGCGGGCAATGTGTCGGTCAACGCGTCGGGCAATGAATACTGCAACCCCTTCGGTGGCTACAAGCAAAGCGGCAACGGCCGCGAATGGGGCCGCTTTGGCCTGCACGAGTTCATGGAATACAAAATCATTAACGGCCTCTAGAGCTGCCCAAAAAAAACTGGAGACAAGCATGAAGATTACCGGCATCAAGACCTTCACCGTCGGCAACCCGCCTCCCGGGTTCGGTGGGCGCTATTACGTGTTCATCAAGCTGGTTACGGACAGCGGCATTGAAGGCGTGGGAGAGATTTACAACCTGCCCTACCACCCGCATGTGGTCGAGCAAATGGCGAAGGATGTGGTCGAGCGCTATGTCATCGGGCAGGACCCGTTCGACACCGAGAAGATCTGGCGCAGCCTGTATGGCGGTGGTTTCATTCACCGCCCCGACATTTCCATGATGGGCATTCTGAGCGCCGTCGACATGGCCTGCTGGGACATCAAGGGCAAGGACCTCAACAAGCCGGTCTACAAACTGCTGGGCGGGCAGGTGCATGAAAAGCTTCGCAGTTACACCTACATTTACCCCAAGCCCGGTGACAAGACCAACGTCTATGCCGACCCCGAACTGGCGGCGGTGCGGGCGCAGGAGTATGTCGAAATGGGCTTCAACGCCGTCAAGTTCGACCCGACCGGCCCCTACACCGTGTACGACGGACACCAGCTTTCGCTGGCCGATCTGGACCTGTCCGAGCGCTTTTGCAAACTGCTGCGCGAAGCGGTGGGCAGCAAGGCTGATTTGCTGTTCGGGACCCACGGGCAGATGACTGCGTCGGGTGCCATCCGCCTGGCCAAACGACTGGAAAAATACGACCCGCTGTGGTTTGAAGAACCGATTCCGCCAGACAACCAGAAGGAAATGGCCAAGGTGGCGCGGGCCACCTCCATCCCGATTGCCGCCGGCGAGCGGCTCACCACCAAGTGGGAATACCAGCGTGTGCTGGAAGAAGGCGCGGCCAGCATTCTGCAAATGAATCTGGCGCGGGTGGGCGGCATTACCGAGGCCAAGAAAATTGCCTCCATGGCCGAGGCCTGCCACGCCCAGATTGCGCCGCACATTTACTGCGGCCCCATCACCTGGGCGGCTGCCATTCAGGTTTCGGCCAGCACACCGAACTTCCTGATTCTGGAAACCATTTACGACGGCTCCGGTTTCTACTCAGAACTGCTTAAGCAACCGATTCAGTGGGATAGCGGCTACATCATTCCGCCCACCGCCCCTGGCCTGGGTGTCGAGTTGAATGAAGCAGTTGCGCTCGCGCACCCCTATGTGGGAAATGCACTGCACCTGGACATGACGCATACGCCCTATCAGGTTTAACGACTCCGGAGGCCCGCCTTGAAAACCGTCAGCAAGTTCCCGCGCAAGGTTCAGGAAACACCCAACCTCTTTATCCCGCTGGCGGACGGCACGCGTCTGGCCGCACGCATCTGGATGCCCGCCGACGCCGGCAAGAAGCCGGTGCCGGCGATTCTGGAATACCTGCCCTACCGCAAGCGTGACGGTACGCATGTGCGCGACGCGCTGACGCACCCGTATGTGGCGGGCCATGGTTATGCCTGCGTGCGGGTGGACATGCGGGGCAACGGCGAGTCGGACGGCATCATGCAGGACGAGTACACGCAGCAGGAACTGGACGACGCCTGCGAAGTCATCGCCTGGCTGCGCGCGCAGCCCTGGTGCACGGGCAACGTCGGCATGATGGGTATTTCGTGGGGCGGCTTTAACAGTTTGCAGGTGGCCGCCATGCGCCCCGAAGGCCTCAAGGCCATCATCACGCTGTGCTCCACCGACGACCGCTACACCGACGACATCCACTACAAAGGCGGCTGTCTGCTGAATGAAAACCTGGGCTGGTCGGCCACCATGTTTGCCTACTCGTCGCGTCCACCGGATCCGGCGTTGGTCGGTGAGCGCTGGCGTGCTATGTGGATGGAACGGCTGGAGACCGAACCCCTGCTGGCAATCGACTGGCTGCAACACCCGCACCGCGACTCCTACTGGAAACATGGCTCGGTCAACGAGGACTATGCCGCCATCGAGGCTGCCGTGCTGGCGGTCGGCGGCTGGAACGACGCCTACACCAACGCCGTGCCGCGCCTGGTCAGCAATCTGCAGGCTCCACGCAAGGGAATCATCGGCCCCTGGGCCCACAAGTACCCGCACTTTGCCGTGCCCCATCCGCGCATCGGCTTTTTGCAGGAGGCGCTGCGCTGGTGGGACCAATGGCTCAAGGGCACCGACACCGGCGTACAGAAGGACCCTGCCTTTCGCACCTACATCATGGACGTGGGGCGCCCCGGTGGCTCGGTGACGCAGGTTCCGGGTCGCTGGGTCAGCGATACGCAATGGCCCTTTGACAAAGGTGAGGTGCAGCGCTGGCACCTGAACGCCGATGGCCTGTCACGCACCAAGGGCCGCGGTACCCGGCAAACACACTGCAGCGCGCAAAGCGTGGGTGGCGACGGCGGCGAGTACTGCATCATCTGGCTCGGGCCGGAGTTTGCCGGTGACCAGCGGCATGACGACTCCGGTTCGCTCACCTTTGACAGCGCCGCCCTGACGCAGGACATGGACGTGGTGGGCGCGCCCGCGCTGACGCTGAAGTTCAGTGCCGACAAACCCGTTGCCAACGTGGCGGTGCGGCTGAACAGCGTGTGGCCGGATGGCGCCGTATCGCGGCTCAGCTATGCAGTGTTCAACCTCTGCCACCGCGACGGTCACGAAAAGCCGCAAGCACTGGAGCCGGGCAAGGTCTACACGGTGCACATAGCGCTGGACGATGTGGCCATTCAGGTGCCCAAAGGTCACACGCTGCGCGTGTCGCTTTCCACCAGTTACTGGCCCATGATCTGGCCGTCGCCCGAACCCGTGACCTTGCAGGTGCACACGGCGGCGAGCTTTATGGATGTGCCGGTGCGTGCCAAACGGCGCAACGAAAAAGCACCGGTGTTCGCCGCGTCTGAGGCGGCACCCGCCGTCAAGCAGATTGAACACCGCAAGCCACACAACCTGCGCGAACTCACCCGAGACCAGGCAAGCGGCGAAGTGCGCCTGACCATCGTCGACGACTTCGGGCGCAGCACCATTGCAGAACATGGCTTGACCCAATGGGCCTGCGGGCGCGAGAGCTACCGCATCCTGCCCAATGACCCTTTGAGCGCACGGCAAGAATGCCATTGGACCGAAGAACGCGAGCGCGGCGACTGGAAAGTGCGTACTGAAACCTACTCCGCCATGACTGCAAGCAAGACGCACTGGCACATCACCGGGCGCCTCGAAGCCTATGAAAACGATGTGCTGGTATGGAGCAAGAACTGGGACCAAAAAGTCAAGCGCAAGCTGCTCTGACGCACTACAAAAGTGCACCCGCGCGGTCCTAGCAAACCACCCGCGCGGGCCTTCCCTTAAGGCGACGTATCTGAACGACTTTGCGACAAATCTTGGCAATGTTCAATTCGAGTAATTGCCACCCCTGCGCATAAAAAGTGGTCGCTAAGGGAATACGCGAATGAAAGCACCCTAGCAAATTGCAATACTATGTTCGTGGAGCGAATTGCAAGTTCCTCACGATAGTTTCGCCGCCTTGGGATCAGGGGATGAAGCGGCGAAAAACCTTACTTGATTTGATTGGAGATCTACACACATGGCAACGATCGAAAATAAAACGGAATCGGGAATCATCCTGGACCGCCGTCAACTGATTCTTGGCGCATCCGCTGTCGGCCTGTCGGCTGCCTTTGCGACAGCACCTGCAATGGCTGCAGCGCCCAAGAAGGGCGGCACCCTGCGCCTGGGCATGGAAGGTGGTTCTCCTTCTGACAGCCTGGATCCCCGCACTTACGCTGACTCCATCCCCATCGCCATGAGCCTGATGCTCTGGAACTGCCTGGTTGAAGTGGCCGACAACGGCGATGCGACCGGCGAGTTGTTTGAAAGCTGGGAAGTCAAGCCCGGTGCGACCGAATGGCTGTTCAACATCCGCAAGGGCATCACCTTTACCTCCGGCAAGACGCTGGATGCCGATGACGTGATTTATTCGTTGAACATGCACCGCGGCGAAACCAAGTCCCCCGCCAAGGCGCTGCTGGCTGACATCACCGACATCAAGAAGGTCAACGCCAACCAGGTGCAAATCCTGATGGCCAACGGCAACCTCGACTTGCCTTTCAACCTGTCCGATTACCACATCATCGTGGTGCCCAATGGCTTTACCGACTGGAGCAAGCCCGATGGCACCGGCGCCTTCACCATGGAAGAGTTCCAACCCGGCGTTCGCTTTGTTGCCAAGCGCAAACCCGGCAACTACTGGAAGCCCAACCGCGGAAACTTTGACCGCGTGGAACTGCGCTACATCGGTGATGCCGCTGCCCGCTCGCAGGCTCTGATGACCGGTCAAGTCGATGCCATCAACCGCGTCGACCCCAAGACCGCTGCACTGCTGGCCAAGAACACCAAGCTGCGCATCTCCCGCACGCCTGGCATGGGCAACCGATTTGCGTTCGTGGCCCACACCGACAAAGATCCTTACACCAACAAGGACCTGATGCTCGCGCTGAAGTACGGCATCGACCGCAAGAAGATCGTCGACAACGTGTTCTCCGGCTACGCATCGATTGGTAACGACCACACCGTCGGCACCAAGATGAAGTACTACGACACCAAGCAGAAGCAGACTCCTTACGATCCCGACAAGGCCAAGTTCCACTTCAAGAAGTCGGGCTACAGCGGATCGGTCGAACTGCAAGTGTCCGAAGGCGCGTTCTCCGGTGCAACCGACTCCGGTCAGGTGTACCAGGAATCGCTGGCGAAGGCCGGTATCAACATGGATCTGAAACGCGTATCCGGTGACGGTTACTGGGACAACGTCTGGCTCAAGGTGCCGTTCTGCGCGGTGTACTGGGGCAACCGTCCCACCATCGACAACCAGCTCACCAGCACCTTCTTTGGTGGCCTGAAAAACCCCTGGAACGACACCCACTTCCAGAACGACGAATTCAGCAAACTGCTGGTGGCAGCCCGCGTGGAAATGGACCAGAAGAAACGTGGCGAAATGTATGCCCGTTGCCAGTCCCTGATTTCGCAAAACTCCGGTATGGTGTGCTTCGCCGTGCAGGACTATCTGGACGCATGCAGCACCAAAGTGCAAGGTCTGACCATCTCCGGTCGCTACGACTTGGGTGACCAGCGTCTGGCCGAAAAGGGCTGGTTCGCCTAATCGGTCTTCGCACCATCAAGGCCCCTGCGCTGAAAAGCCCAGGGGCTTTTTTCTTTCTGCTTAAGCCATCGAGCCCCCAACAAAAGCTCCAAAGGAAGCGGTTAACCGATAAGCAGCGCATCAGTTTTCATGGTTGCGCCCCCTTTTATCGACATTCCGACGTGGCGCGACACGGCACGTTTCGTGCTCATTTTTTAGCCGGGTTTTATTGGGGTTCGCCCCAGTGTCAGAGCCCTCCGTCGCACGCGCTAGTGCGGTATTCTTGATTGCTGGCTCACTCGAATGATTACCTTATGTCGAAACTTATATTGAACAGGCTCTTGCTGGGTGTCCTCACGTTGTTCGCAGTTTCCATACTGATCTTCGTGTGCACGCAGATTCTGCCGGGCGACGTTGCTTCCGCCGTGCTGGGGCAAGGCGCAACACCCGAGGCACTGGTAATTTTTCGCAGGGAGCTCGGGCTCGATGTACCGGCGCACCTGCGCTACTTCAACTGGCTGACCGGTGCGTTGCACGGCGACCTGGGGGTAGCGCTGACCAACAAGCGCGTGATCGTCGACGAAATCATGCCCCGCCTGGCCAACACATTGTTCCTGGCCGCCTATGCTGCGGCCATTGCCATCCCCGTGGCAGTTGGTCTGGGCATTCTGTCCGCAATTAACGAGGGCAAGTGGTCCGACAAACTGGCCAACGTTGTCACCTTGACAGCGATTTCATTGCCCGAGTTTTTTATTGCTTACCTGCTGATCATTTTCATGGCTGTGAATGTGGAATGGTTCCCCTCGCTGTCTACCGTTTACAAGGACATGCCGTTTGCCGAGCGCGTCTACCAAACCACGCTGCCCGCCATTACCCTGACCCTGCTGGTTGCAGCCCATATGCTGCGCATGACGCGCAGCTCGGTGCTGTCGGTCATGTCCACGCCCTACATTGAGATGGCCTTTCTCAAAGGCGCCAAACGCCGCCGCGTCATCGTGCGCCATGCGCTACCCAATGCCGCAGCCCCCATCATTACCGTGGTGGCGCTGAACCTCGCGTACCTGGTGGTGGGTGTGGTGGTGATTGAGGCGGTGTTTGTGTATCCGGGCCTCGGCCAACTGATGGTGGACGCTGTGTCCAAACGCGATGTGCCGGTGATTCAGGCCTGCGGTCTGGTGTTTGCCATGGTCTTCGTTTCCCTCAACACCCTGGCCGATGTGCTGGTGATTCTGGTCAACCCCCGGTTGCGCCACAAACGCTAAGGCGAAAGGATCCACCCATGAAAATTCTTGGACACAAACCCACCCTGTCGGCCTGGTTTGGCCTGACCGTGATGGCGATTTTTATCTTTGTATCCGTGTTCACACCTTGGCTGGCGCCCTATGGCCAGTCGCAAAACGTGGGCGGCACCTGGGATGAGCCCTCCATGGCGATGCTGATGGGTGGCGACCAGATTGGCCGCGACATGCTGACCCGCATCATGTACGGCTCGCGCATGACGATTGGCGTGGCACTGGCGATCACCGTGCTGTCGTTCCTGATCGGTATCGTGCTGGGTTTTGTCAGCGCCGTGCTGGGCGGCTGGGTCGACGTGTTCTTCACCCGTCTGGTGGACGTGATGCTGTCCATTCCCGGACTGATTTTTGCGCTGATTATTCTGGGCGTTTTTGGCTCCAGCATTCCGGTGCTGATCCTGACCATTGCGGTGCTCGATAGCACCCGCGTATTTCGGCTGGCACGTGCCCTCGGCATGAACCTGACTGTCATGGAATATGTGGAAGCGGCGCGCCTGCGCGGTGAAGGCCTGTGGTGGGTGATTCGCCGCGAAATTCTGCCCAACGCCTGGGCCCCGCTGATTTCCGAATTCGGCCTTCGCTTTTGCTTCAACTTCCTGTTTATTGCCGGCCTGTCTTTCCTGGGCCTGGGCATTCAGCCACCCTACGCCGACCTGGGCGGCATGGTGCGTGAAAACGCCGCAGCCATCAACTTCGGCATGATGGCCCCAATCTACCCGGCCACTGCCATTGCCCTGTTGACCGTGTCAGTGAACCTGGTGGTGGACTGGATGCTGTCCATCGACGCCCGCCCTTCCGGCGCACAGGCTGAACTCTAAAGAACGCTGAAAAGGGCACACCATGAGCGATCAACTGATTCTGGAAATCAAGGGCCTGCGTCTGGAAAGCATTGCGGGCAACGTCATCGTCGACAACGTCGACGTCAAGGTCAACAAGGGCGAGGTGCTGGGACTGATCGGTGAAAGCGGCGCCGGCAAGTCCACCATCGGCCTGTCGAGCATGTGCTACGCCCGCGCCGGTGTGCACATTGCCGGCGGAGAAATCATTCTGGGTGGCACCAACATCCGCGCGCTCGACGCCGATGGCCGACGCGGCATGCGGGGCAAACGCATTGCCTACATTGCACAGAGCGCCACTGCCGCCTTTAACCCGGCTCACACCTTGATGGACCAGGTGTGCGAAGCGCCCACCATCCACAAATTGATGACCCGAACCGAGGCGGAAGCCTGGGCACGCCAACTGTTCAAAGCACTGGATTTGCCCGATCCGGAAAACTTTGGTGACCGCTACCCGCACCAGGCCTCCGGCGGCCAGCTGCAACGCGCCATGGCCGCCATGGCCATGTCCTGCCGACCCGATGTGCTGATCCTCGACGAACCCACCACCGCGCTGGACGTCACCACCCAGATCGAGGTGCTGATTCTGTTGAAGTCGCTGATTCACCAGTACAAGACAGCGGCCATCTACATCACCCACGACCTGGCCGTGGTGGCCCAGGTGGCCGACCGCATCAAGGTGTTGCGCCACGGCAAGGAGGTGGAGGAAGGTCTGACCTCCCAAATCCTGCACAACGCCAAACAGGACTACACCGCACGCCTGGTGGCGGTGCGCGGTGCCGCTGCCAGCGAACGCGCTGCGCAGGGCACTGTCAAAGCCGACGAGACCGTGCTGTCCATCAAGGACTGTCACGCCTACTATGGCACCTTCCATGTGGTCAAAGGCGTCTCTCTCGATGTGAAGCACGGCGAGACGGTGGCGGTAGTGGGAGAGTCCGGTTCGGGCAAGTCCACGCTGGCCCGCATCATCACCGGGCTGCTGCCGCCCAAGAGTGGAGACATCGTGTTTCAGGGCAAACCCCTGCCGCGCAGCCTGAAGGAGCGCACCAAAGAACTCAAGCAGCGCATCCAGCTTGTCTATCAAATTCCGGATGTGGCGATCAACCCGCGCCAGAGCCTGATGGAAATCATCGGTCGCCCGGTGGAGTTTTACTTTGGCCTGGGACGCAAAGAAGTGGAAGCGCGCGCCAGTGAACTGATGAACCTGGTGGAACTGCCACAGGAGTTTCTGACGCGTCGCCCCGGCCAGCTATCCGGCGGCCAGAAGCAGCGCGTATGCATTGCCCGCGCGCTGGCAGCCCGCCCCGATATGATCATTCTGGACGAGCCCACGTCCGCGCTCGACCCGCTGGTGGCCGAAGAGATCCTGACGCTGCTACGCAAGCTGCAGCGTGAGTTGGGCCTGTCCTACATCCTCATCACGCACGACCTTGACGTGGTGCACCGCATTGCGCACCGCACCGCCGTGATGTTGCAGGGCAAGTTTGTGGCGTTTGATGCGACCGACAAAATCTTCGACAACCCCGAGCACCCGTACACGCAAAAGCTCATTACGGCCGTTCCGGAGATGCGGGTCGATTGGCTGGACGAGGTGCTGGCGCACCGTAAAAAGGCCGCCTGACGTGCCACAAAGCGCCTGGCAGGTGCGCACGTGGTGCCTGCCCGGAGTAAGGACATGACCGCCAGCGCGCGCGGCATTCCCTGGCTGGGTATTTTCTTGGTGGTGGCAGCGGCGCTGTCCTGGAGCACTGCCGGGCTGTTTCCACGCATCGTGCACACCGACGTGTTCACCACCCTGTTCTGGCGTTCCTTGCTGGGCGGCCTCTCCGTACTGGTTGTGCAAGCGCTGCTGAACAAACGGCATGACCTCGGCTCGCTCTGGCGCTTCAGTACCGCCGAGGCGGTGATGGCGATCCAGAGCTCGGGGGCCATGCTGTGCTTTATCGCGGCCTTCTATTTCACCAGCGTGGCCGACGTGGTGTTCATCTACAGCGCGTTTCCGGTGATCACGCTGCTGCTTTCCGCCTGGCGACTGCACACGCGCATACGACCGGTCGATATGCTCTGCGCGCTTTGTGTGATGTTGGGCATGGGCGTGATCGTCTGGGGGCAACCCTCGCTGCACAGTTTGCTGGGCACAGCGTTGAGCTTCGCCGCTACTGTGCTGTTTGCGCAAATTACGATCGGTATCAAGCGCCATCCGCAGGCTGAAATGATCAAGGTTACTTACCTGGGCACCTTTGGCGCAGCATTGGCCATGGCGCCCTTCGCCAGTTTTACCGCCACCAGCAGCACCGATCTGGCTTGGCTGTGGCTTTATGGTGTGCTCAATGTCGGCGTCGGTTTTGGCCTGTATCTGCTTGGCGTGCGACGTATCAAGGCGGTGTTGGCCTCGCTGGTCTGCATGGTCGAAATTCCGCTGGCGCCGCTCTGGGTGTACTTGCTGTTTGGTGAAACGGTGTCGCGGCAAAGCCTGTTGGGCGGCGCGGTGATTGTGCTGGCGGTGCTGGTCAACATCGCCAGCCATGAAGCCCGCCCTTGAGGCGCCTCAGGCTGCGGCAAGCGCCATGAGCCAGGCCCTGAATGCCTTCACCCGCACCGGCGTGGTTGACGCAGAGTTGGAAGGCACCACCATCCAATAGCCAAACGGCCCTTCCACGCATTGGTCATTGTGGCGGATCAATTCACCCGACTGCAGTTCGCGCACCACCATGGCTTCATCCACGATCACCACCCCCGCGCCGGCGATGGCTGCGTTGATGGCCTGGTCGAGCGTGCTGAAGTTCAGACCATGGCTGACATCCAGATCGCGCGGCCCATGCTCGGCAATCCAGCGCTCCCAAACCGGCAGGCGCACCCCGCCATTCAGCACATGCAGCAATGTGGCGGCGGCCAGCGGTGGTGGCTTCTTCTTTTGCCACAGCCGGGGGCTGCTGACCATGATGTGGCGCTCTTTCATCACCGGCTCGCAATCCACCTTGGGCCAGGGCTCCCGGGCGTAAATGATCAGGCAATCCAGCGAGCGCGCCTCGCGCATCACCTGAATGGGATCGGTCTTGATCGACAGGTCAATGTGCGGGAAACGCGCGCGAAAGTCCGACAGCCGTGGCGCCAGCCAGCGCGTGGCAAAGGTAGGCGGCACATTGACCGACAGCATCTGGCTGCGCTGCGGACCGGCGGCCTTGTTGACTGCGGCCTCCATCTCCCCAAATAGACGCTGCAGCGTTTCTGCCAGTTCACGGCCTGTCGGCGTCAGCTCAACGGCCTGATGGGAGCGAATGAACAGTGGCACACCGAGCGCGGTTTCCAACTGCTTGATCTGGCGGCTGATGGCCCCCTGGGTCACATGCAAGGCCTCACCGGCCAGCGTAAAGCTGCCCACCCGCGCAGCCACCGCAAAGGCCTTGAGCGCATTCAGCGGCGGTAGGCGCTTCATAAGGGCCAGATCGACTGGTCGGCCACTGCCTGCAACTGCGCTGCGCTCACCTTCGCAGGGGCAATCTCTGCCAGTGGCCGCAACACAAAGGCCCTCTCGTCCATGCGCGGATGCGGAACCGTGAGTTGAGCGTCGTTGATCTGCTGGTCAGCGTACAGCAGCAAGTCAAGATCGAGGGTACGGGGGGCATTGCGGAAGGGGCGCTCACGACCCGCTGCCTGCTCAATGCCATGCAAAGCAGTCAGCAAGGCATGGGGCGCAAGATGCGTCTGCACCTGGACCACGGCATTCACATAATCCCCACCGCCGGCATCGACCGGTGCACTACCGTAAAGCGAGGACTTGCCGGTGAGTTGCACGCCTTCCAGCGCCGCGATGGCATCCATGGCGGCCAGCACCGTGGCCCGGGGCTCACCCAAGTTCGCACCCAGGCCAATAAAGGCGCTTACCGGCTCGGCCATCCCTGCACTCACGCGTCGGGAGCACCGCTTTGCGGCGCACCGTCGGCACCACGGCTGCCAGGAGGACGGCGACGACGACGACGTTTTTTGGGTGCGGCGCTGCCCTCAGAGGCGTCCGCCTCATCGGTGGTTCCAGCGGTATCGGCCCCGCCTTCCGGAGCCGAAGCCGCACGGAGTGGCTTGTCGCGTGCGGGCGTCGGAGCGCGCTGCATGCGCGGCCCCTTGGGCTTTGCCTGTTGCTCGGCGCGTACCTGGTCAATCATGTCCTGACGCGCACTGTCGTCGGCCATGCTGAATTCCTGCCACCAGTCAGCCAGCAGTTCGTCGACTTCACCCGCATCGGCCCGCAGGCGCATGAAGTCAAACGAAGCCCGAAAGCGCGGTTGCTCGACCATGCCAAACGGCGTGCTGCCCACGCGCTTGTCAAAGCGGGGTTGCATCAGCCAGATTTCGCGCATGTCACCCGCCAGCTTGCCGCGGCCGGACACATCGCCAATGCGGGCGTTGAACACGTCTTCAATCGCATCCTGCAAGGCAGGGTGGCTGTGCTGGCGGTCTGCCACACGGCGTGCCCAACCATCGCGCACATCGGCCCACAACACGCAGGCCAGCAGGAAGCTCGGCGCCACCGGTTTGCCCTCGCCCACGCGGCGGTCGGTGTCTTTCAGTGCAGCGGTGACCAGCGGCTGATTGGCACGCTCCACTGCGAGGTCCAGCAAGGGATAAATGCCCTTGGCCAGTCCCAGTTCCTTGAGCTTCTCGATGGAGGCGAGCGCGTGGCCGGTTTGCAGCAGCTTGAGCATTTCGTCAAACAAGCGGCTCTGCGGCACGTCGGCCAGCAAGGCCAGTGACTTGACCAGCGGCGTGGCGGTTTTGGATTCCAGCTTGAAGCCCAGCCCGTGCAGCTTGGCGGCAAAACGCACGGCCCGGATGATGCGCACCGGGTCTTCGCGGTAGCGGGTGGCGGCGTCACCGATCATGCGCAGGGTGTGGTTCTTGGCGTCCTTCAGGCCATGGTGGTAGTCGACCACGATTTGCGTCTCGGGGTCGTAGTACATGGCGTTGATGGTGAAGTCGCGGCGCACCGCGTCTTCTTCCTGCGGGCCCCAGACGTTGTCGCGCAACACGCGGCCGGTGGAATCCACCGCGTGTTTCATGCCGGCGAGTTCGCTCTTGCTGGTTCGCTCATTGCCCGCCACCTGCTCGGCAGCGGCATTGTCCAGATAGGCACGGAAGGTGGACACCTCAATCACCTCGTGCTCACGGCCGCGACCGTAAACCACGTGGACGATGCGAAAACGCCGCCCGATGATGAAGGCGCGGCGAAACAGGCCCTTGACCTGCTCGGGCGTGGCGTTGGTGGCCACATCAAAGTCTTTGGGCCGCAAACCCAGCAACAGATCACGCACCGCGCCGCCGACGATGTAGGCCTCAAAGCCGGCTTGTTTCAGAGTACGCACCACATTGATGGCGCGCTCGTCTACCAGCGTGGGATCAATGCCGTGGGTGGCGACAGGGACTTCGACCCGTTTGCCAAACTTGGGCGCATTGGTACGCGTGGTGACACCTGCCTTGCCCAGCAGTTTGTCGATGAATTTCTTGATCAAATGATTTTCCTAACGTGGGTTCGCCGATTTCAGGCAAACAGGTCGAGTATGCGCCATTGGCGCTGTGTGGCCAGCGCGCGCAGGCGCTCGTCGGGGTTGGTGGCAATGGCCACGTCGGCCTTTTCGAGCAGCGGCACATCGTTGATCGAATCCGAATAAAACGTCGTGTGCACGCCGCCCCAGTCCAGGCCGCGCTCCTGCATCCAGGCCTCCAGCCGGGTCACCTTGCCCTCGCGGAAAGACGGCACACCGCGAATCGCACCGGTGTACCAGCCGGTGGTGCTGTCCACTTCGAGGTCAATCGCCAGCAACTCGTCCACGCCAAATGCCTTGGCAATCGGACGCGTCACAAACTCGTTGGTGGCGGTGATGATGACCACCGTGTCACCAGCGGCCTGGTGGTCCTGCACCAGTTTCAAAGCTTGCGGCTTGATGCCGGGCAGCACCACTTGCTGCATGTATTCGGCATGGGCTGCCTTGGACCTTTCAGGCCCCTGGCGGCACACCGCCGAGGTGGCAAAGCGGCAATACGCGTGGATATCGAGGGTGCCGGCCTTGTAGTCGGCGTAAAAGGCATCGTTGCGGCGCTTGAACTCGGTGGCTTCGTTCCAGCCAAGGCCAATCGTGAACTCGCCCCAACTGTAGTCCGAGTCGAAGGGAATCAGCGTGTGGTCCAGGTCAAACAGGGCCAGCTTCTTGAGGGTCATTGGTTCTCCAGCATGGATTTGATAAGCGGAATGGTGATCGCCCGTTTGGTTTGCAGGCTGTAGCCGTCCAGCAGCTCCAGCAGTTCCATCAGGCTGCCCAGGTCCCGCGAAAAGCGTTTGAGCATGAAGTCCATCACCTCATCGCCCAGAAAAACACCGCGCGCATCGGCGGCCTGGCGCAACACGGCGCGGCGCTCGGCTTCGGTCAGCAACTGCAGCCCGAACACATGGCCCCAGCCCATGCGGGTGCGCAGGTCGTCGCGGAGTTGCAGGTCCACCGGCGCGGCATCGCCGGCCGCCACCACCGGGCGCTGCAGCGTTTGCGCATGCACAAACCAGGCAAAGGCGACCTGCTGCTGGGCGGCGGTGTACAGGTGCACATCGTCCATCAGCACGGCCACCCAACTCTCTGAAAACTCGGGTGCCTCAAACACCGTGGCATCGAGCCAGCCGACCCGCGCGCCCTGCCCGCGCAAGCCTTCGCGTGCGGCCTTGAGCAAATGGCTCTTGCCGCTGCCGGAAGGGCCCCAGAAATACGTGGGAACCGGCGAGCGCAAGGCCGAGTCGCCCTTGTGGCCCAGCCAAAGCTCCAGGTGCTGCAGAGCGGCGGCATTGGGGCCGGCCAGAAAGTTGGATACGGTGGGGCCAGCGGATAGGCCAATGTCCAGCGCAATCTGTTGCATGGGTACTCTGCTCTATCCCCGGTACAGGCCGCTGGCCAGGTAGCTGGCCTGCACACGGCGAATCGCCACCAGCAGCACGGCGCTCACCGGCAAGGCCACCAAAACGCCCAGGAAACCAAACAACTGTCCAAACGCCAGCAAGGCAAAGATGACCGCCAGCGGATGCAGCCCAATGCGCTCACCCACCAGTTTGGGTGTGAGTACAAAACCCTCCAGGACTTGGCCGGCGCCATACACCACCACCAGCATCAACACCGTATGCGACAAACCGGCCTCGGCTGAGAACTGCAACAAGCCGGCCAAAGTAGCCAGCAGCAGTCCCAGACCAAAACCCAGGTAAGGCACAAACACGGCCAGCCCGGTAAACACGCCAATGGGCAGGGCCAGGTCCAGCCCAAACAACTTGAGCCCCAGGCTGTAATACGCCGCCAAAATCAGCATCACCAGCAACTGCCCGCGCAGGTACTGGCCCAGCACAGCATCGGATTCCCGCACAAAGGAATCGGTAATCGGCAACAAGCGTGGGGGAATGAGCTGGCGCACCTGAGCCACCAAACCGTCCCATTCCATCAGCAGGTAAAACAAGGCCACCGGAATCAGCACCAGGTTGCCGATCAGCGAAAACGCCACGCTGCCACCCAGCTTGAGCGAAGACAGCACCGAACCCATTGCGTCCTGCAGGTTGGTGTCCAGGTAGGTCTTGATAAAGGCCTTCACGCTGTCCAGATCCAGCGACACGTCAAACCCCCACTGCACCAGCAGCGGCTGCAGCAAGGCACTGGCTTTTTCCAACAGTGCCGGAAGCTGGTCGCGCATCAGCGGCAACTCCTTGCCCAAGATTGGCACGATCAACAGCACAATGGCCAGCAGCGCCAGCACAAACAGCAACTCCACCAGCACCACCAGCAGCGCACGCGGGATACGCCCCCGGCCCAACGCGTCAATCCGGTCCACGACCGGCGTGAGCGCATAGGCCAGCACGGCTGCCACGACAAAGGGAGCCAAAACGGGCGCCAACAGCCGGAAGGTGAGCACAAACAGCAATGCAATCGCGCCCCATGCGGCGATACTTTTTTGGGTGGGGGTGAATTGCATACAGGAGGGGAAGGTGGGAACCCTTAAAATCAAGGGCAAATTCTATCGGGCTTGCGTTGCGAGCCCCTGCCCGCCCCCTCCCCATGACCCAATCTACTGCCTCCACTCCCCTTTCCTACAAAGACGCCGGTGTTGATATTGACGCTGGTGACGCGCTGGTTGAGCGCATCAAGCCCCTGGCCAAGAAAACCATGCGCGAAGGCGTGCTGGCCGGTATTGGCGGTTTTGGCGCCCTGTTTGAAGTGCCCAAGCGCTACAAAGAACCGGTGCTGGTGAGCGGCACCGACGGCGTGGGCACCAAGCTCAAGCTGGCTTTTGAGTGGAATATGCACGACACCGTGGGCATCGACCTGGTGGCCATGAGCGTGAACGACGTGCTGGTTCAAGGCGCTGAACCCCTGTTCTTCCTGGACTACTTCGCCTGCGGCAAGCTCGATGTGGATACCGCAGCGGCTGTGGTCGGCGGCATTGCCAAGGGCTGCGAATTGTCCGGTTGCGCGCTGATTGGCGGCGAAACCGCTGAAATGCCCGGCATGTACCCCGCCGGTGAATACGATCTGGCCGGTTTTGCGGTCGGTGCGGTCGAAAAGTCGAAGATTCTGACCGGCGCATCGGTCAAGCCCGGCGACGTGGTGCTCGGCCTCGCCAGCAGCGGCGTGCACTCCAATGGTTTCAGCCTGGTGCGAAAGTGCATCGAGCGTGCAGGCAGCAGCGCACCCGCTACTTTGGACGGCAAGCCCTTCAAGCAAGCGCTGATGGAGCCGACCCGCCTGTATGTGAAAAATGTGCTGACTGCCCTGGCCGCCCACCCGATCAAGGCGCTGGCCCATATCACCGGCGGCGGCTTGCTGGAAAACATTCCGCGCGTGCTACCCGAAGGCACGGCCGCCCACCTGAAAAAGGGAAGCTGGCCCCAGACCGAGTTGTTTGCCTGGCTGCAAAAGACCGCCGGCATTGACGACATCGAGATGAACCGCACCTTCAACAACGGCATTGGCATGGTGGTGGTGATTGACGCTGCCGAGGCCGAGGCCTGCGCGGCCACCCTGCGTGCTGCGGGCGAAACGGTTTACACGATTGGCAGCATTGCCGCATTGGGCGACACCGCTCCCGTAGTCGTCGCCTAATCAACGCTACGCGGCCCGCAATCCGTTGCAGGCCGGCTCTTGGGTGCTACTGGTCGCCCCGCAGCTCATTCACCCGGCCGGAAATGGCTTCGCCATCCAGCAGGTCTTCGGTGTGCACCAAATAGCACTCCAGATCCGCCAGCGCCTGCTCGGTGTTGCCCATTTCGGCATGCGCCAGCCCCCGGTCGCGGTACTCCATCCAGGAGTCGGGTAGCAGCACAATCAGCCGCTCCTGCACCGCCAGCATGCGCGGCCAGTCTTCCTGGGTCCGGAAAATTTCTTTCAGGTTGCGCAGCATGCGGGTCAGGATGTCGCGCGGGGGTGCACTTTGCAGATACAGGCCCAAGGGCGTTTCCATGTCTTCCATCAGGAACGACGGACGATACGGCTCTAGCCGCTCGGACAATTGTTCGCGGCTGAGGGACAAACCGGTAGTCGGGTCCAGAATCGCCTGCCCCATGGCCAGATTGACCTTGACCATAAAGTGACCGGGAAAAGAAACTCCCCGCACCGACAAGCCCAGGCCCTGCGCTAATTCCATATAGAGCAAGGCGAGCGAAATCGGAATGCCCCGGCGCGTTTTCAACAGCACATGGATCAGGCTGTTGTCCGGGTCGTAATAGTCATTGACGTTGGCACCAAAACCCAGTTCTTGGAAAAAGAACTGATTCAAAATCTGTAATTTTTGCAGCGGGCCCGCATCGGCTGCCAGCCGCCTGCGCACCCGCTCCAGCAGGCGATCCACGTCGCCCAGCACCGCCTGAACGTCCAGTTCCGGGTACTCGTCCTGCCCCAGACTGATAGCGGCCTCAAACAAGGCAAAGTTCGCATCGCTTTGCACCAGGGTGGCAAAGTAATCGAGCGGTGTCGGCACATCGTAGGAGAGCTTCATAGCCAATTTGCCCCTGAAAACCGGATCAGTTCAACGACGCAAAAACTGGCGCGGATTCAGGCCAGCCGCCCAAACCGCACCCAGATACACCCCGGCGGCCCCAGCCAACGTTGCCGTCAGCAGGCCGATGCGCTTCCAACTTTCGCTGCGCAAGGCGATCCAGTCAAATGCCTGGCTAGCCCACAACAGGTACACCACCAGCAGCGCACTGCCGGCCAGCACCTGCAACAAGAACCGGCCCCAACCGGGCTCCGGCCGAAAGGTACCGCGCCGGATCAAGCCCGTCAATAACAACCCCGCGTTCACCATGGCCGCGAGTCCGATGGAAAGTGAAAGGCCCGCCACCTGGTACAAGGGCACAAAAACGATGTTCATGAGCTGTGTCAGCACCAGAATGCCAATCGCAATACGCACCGGGGTCTTTACGTCCTGGCTGGCGTAATAGCCGGGCGCAAGCACCTTGATGGCCACCAGCCCCAGCAAACCGGCGGCATAACCCATCAGCGCCACCGAAGTCTGCTGCACGTCGGCTGGCGTAAACGCGCCGTAGTGGTAAAGCACTGCCACCAGAGGCTTGGCAAACACCAGCAAACCAATGGCCGAGGGCACCGCCATCACAACCACGATGCGCAGGCCCCAATCCAGATAACCGGAATATTTATCCGCGTCGCCCGCCGCCTTGGCCGAGGCCAGTTGCGGCATCAGCACCACGCCCAGCGCCACACCCAGCAGGGCGGTAGGGAACTCCATTAACCGGTCAGCATAGGTCAGCCAACTGACACTGCCAGTGGGCAGATGGGAGGCAATCTGGGTATTGATCAGCAGCGAGATCTGCGCCACGCTGACGCCCAGCAGGGCCGGCAACATCAGACTGCCGATGCGGCGCGTGCCCGGATCTGCCAGCGCTTCGCGAATGCCATGGCGGCTCGCCGCAATGCGGGGCAGCAGCCCGAGCTTGCGCAAGGCCGGAATTTGCACACCCAGTTGCAGCATGCCCCCCAGCATCACGCCCACGCCCATGGCGTAGATCGGCTCGATGCCCTGGGTTTTGAACCAGGGTGCCAGCAGCCAGGCCGCAGAAATCATGCAGATGTTCAACAGCACCGGCGTTGCGGCCGGAACGGCAAAGCGTCTCCAGGTATTCAGAACGCCCGACGACAGCGCCACCAGCGACATGAAGCCGATGTACGGAAACATAAAACGGGTCATGAAAACGGCGGTTTCATAACCGCGCGGGTCCTTTTGAAGCCCGCTGGCCATGGCCCAGACCAGCAAAGGTGCCGCAAGCACGCCCACCACACAGGTCAGCAGCAGCACCCAGGCCAGCACGGTGGCCACATGGCCGATCAACACATGGGTGGCCTCGTCGCCGTTTTGGGTCTTGCTGGCCGCCAGCACGGGCACAAAGGCCTGGCTAAAGGCGCCTTCGGCAAAAAGCCGACGAAACAAGTTGGGTATGCGAAACGCCACATTGAAGGCGTCGGTCATGGCGCTGGCGCCAAAGGTGGACGCCACCAGCAGCTCGCGCACCAGACCGGTAATGCGGGAGGCCAGTGTCAGCAGCGACACGGTGGAGGCAGATTTGAGGAGACTCACGGCGGCGAGTGTAGCCCGTGATGGCCGTTTTCGCAGGGCCGCCAAGCCACCGATTTGCCGCTCCGGGCGCGGGCTGTTACAATCATGGGCTTTGCTGACAACATCCTCAGACACAAGGAATATTTACTATGGCATCTGGAAAACCCAAGAAAAAGAACCCGCGCCTGGCGTCGGGCCGTAAGCGCGTCCGTCAGGACGTCAAAATCAACGCAGCGAACACCTCCCTGCGTTCCAAATACCGCACCGCGGTGAAGAATGTGGAAAAGGCAGTTCTGGCTGGTGACAAGACCAAGGCCGGCGAACTGTTTGCCAAGATGCAAGCGGTGGTGGACACCGTGGCCGACAAGGGCATCTTCCACAAGAACAAGGCCGCTCGCGACAAGAGCCGTCTGGCTACCAAGGTGAAAGCCTTGGCCCTCGCCGCCTAATCATTTAGGCAATCGCACGGACCTGAAAAGGTCCGCCGTTTGTAACGGGTGCGCTGTCAGCAAGCAAAAGCAAAAAGCCGTCTTAGGACGGCTTTTTTGTGGGCGAAATACAGAGAAAAAACTCCGGCCTAATTGGCCGCTGGTTTTTCCGGCGGATGCGGACGGGTGTCGCTGACCTGCAGGTCGTTGTCCTGCGCAAAGTGGACGCAAAAATCCCAGGCCATGACGTTGTGGTCGCGCAGCTCACCGTGAACGATGACGCATTTGGTGTTGCCAATGCTGGTGGGCACACACCACGGGGAATAGGAAATATGGCCGCCGGGACGGGCCGAGCCGCCGGGCCGAAACTGGCTCATCACGCCCGCCAGCCGCTCTGCCCAATCGCTGGGGCGAAAGGTTTTGCCCTGGTTGGTAATCCCCAGGATGTAGAGTTTTTTGGCGGAAGAAGAATCCATATTGGTAGAGAGGTACGGGCCCTTGTTCAGGCACAAGAGCTGTTGCACCGCACAAGAATTCTAACCCGATCATCTGTCACTGCGTTGACAACTCTACGGGAAAACACCGGCACTTTTTTGGTGCTGTTTGCTGTCGTCAAAGCCCCTTAAAGAAGCGCCTAAAATCACGTTTCAACGGCCCAACCTGCGTTGGGCCGAAGTTTTTTATTGATCCGGAGCCCACCGCATGTCCAGTCAAACCACCCCGCCCAGTTCACCCCACGTGATGAACACCTATGGCCGTCTGCCCGTTGCCCTGTCGCACGGCCAGGGCTGCCGCGTCTGGGGCACGGATGGACGAGAGTATCTGGACGCACTGGGCGGCATTGCCGTCAACACCGTGGGCCACAACCACCCCAAACTGGTGGCCGCCTTGCAGGACCAGGTGACCAAGCTGATCCACACCTCCAACTACTATCACATCCCCTTGCAGGAAGAGTTGGCCCGGTTGCTGGTGGAACGCTCGGGCATGACCAACGTGTTCTTCTGCTCCACCGGCCTGGAGGCCAACGAAGCAGCACTGAAACTGGCACGCAAGTTCGGCCACGACAAGGGCATTGAGCGCCCTGAAATCGTGGTCTACGAAAAGGCTTTTCATGGACGCTCGATTGCCACCTTGAGCGCCACCGGCAACCCCAAGGTGCAGGCAGGATTCGGTCCGCTGGTGGAAGGCTTTATCCGCGTGCCGGTGAATAGCATGGACGCGCTCAAGGCAGCCACCGAAGGCAACCCGAATATCGTGGCTGTGTTCTTTGAAGCCATTCAGGGCGAAGGCGGCGTGAACCCCATGCACATGGACTACCTGCGCGACGTGCGCACCCTGTGCAATGAGCGTGACTGGCTGTTGATGATTGACGAAGTGCAGTGCGGCATGGGTCGCACCGGCAAATGGTTTGCGCACCAGTGGGCCGGCATCCAGCCCGACGTGATGCCGCTGGCCAAGGGCCTGGGCTCGGGCGTGCCGGTGGGCGCGGTGGTGGTAGGGCCCAAGGCGGCGACCATCTTCCAACCGGGCAACCACGGCAGCACCTTTGGCGGCAACCCGTTGTCGATGCGCGCCGGTGTGGAAACCATCCGCATCATGGAGAGTGAAGGCCTGCTGGCCAACGCCGAGCGCGTGGGCAACCACCTCAAAGCAGCGCTGGCCAAGGGGCTGGAAGCTGAACTGGCCAGCGGTGCCGTCAAAGAAATTCGCGGCCAGGGACTGATGCTGGGCATTGAGCTGGCCAAGCCCTGCGGCGCCCTGACCCAACGTGCCGTGGATGCCGGCCTGTTGATCAGCGTAACGGCGGACTCCGTGGTGCGCCTGGTGCCTTCGCTGATTTTGACCACCGCCGAGGCCGACCAGATGGCCGCCATCCTCTGCCCCCTGATTTCCGCGTTTTTGAAGGAAGCAGCATGAGCTATTTCAAACCGGCTGTGCCCAGCACCCTGCCCCAGGGCGCGCCGCCCGTTCGGCATTACCTGCAGTTCACCGACTTCACCACCGAAGAAACGATGTACCTGCTGGACCGCGCGGCCGTGATCAAACAGAAGTTCAAGACCTTCCAGCGCCACCAGCCTCTGGTGGACCGCACATTGGCCATGATCTTTGAGAAGGCCTCCACCCGCACCCGCGTGAGCTTCGAGGCGGGCATGTACCAACTGGGCGGCAGCGTGGTGCACCTGACCACCGGCGACAGCCAGTTGGGCCGCTCCGAGCCGATTGAAGACAGCGCCAAGGTCATCAGCCGCATGACCGACATCGTGATGATCCGCACCTACGAGCAAAGCAAGCTGGAGCGCTTTGCGGCGCACTCGCGCGTGCCGGTGATCAACGGCCTGACCAATGAGTTCCACCCCTGCCAGATCCTGGCCGACATCTTTACCTACATCGAGCACCGGGGCCCGATTGCGGGCAAGACGGTCGCCTGGGTGGGCGACGGTAACAACATGGCCAACACCTGGCTGCAGGCCGCAGCGCTCCTGGGCTTTCACCTGCATGTGAGCACGCCCAGCGGCTACGAGGTGAACGAAGTCACCGCCGCCGCACCCGCATCCGTGGGCTCTGGCAGCTACAAGACCTTTGCCGACCCGATGGAAGCCTGCGCCGGCGCCGACTTGGTGACCACCGATGTCTGGACCAGCATGGGCTACGAAGCCGAAAACGAAGTGCGCCGCAAGGCCTTCGCCGCCTGGTGCGTGGACCGCAAGATGATGGCGCAGGCCAACCCCAAGGCGCTCTTCATGCACTGCCTGCCCGCCCACCGCGGCGAAGAGGTGGAAGCCGAAGTGATTGACGGCCCGCAAAGCGTGGTCTGGGACGAGGCCGAAAACCGCATGCATGTGCAAAAAGCGCTGATGGAATACCTGCTGCTGGGTAAACAGTAGGCTCCAGCATGAGCTTTTGCGTGACTTGTGGCGCGTGCTGCGCCTGCTTTCGGGTGGACTTTGCGGTCTACGAGATGGAAGGCATGGGCGGCAACGTGCCCGAAGGGCTGGCGCAGGAAGTCAACGGCAGCACCATGCGCATGCGCGGCACCGACTATGTGCCCATCCGCTGTGCGGCGCTCACCGGCCGGGTGGGCGAGAAAGTGGCTTGTGGCATTTACGAATGGCGCCCCTCGCCCTGCCGTGAATTTGAAGAAGGCAGCGAGGCCTGCGACAAGGCCCGCCGCAAGCACGGACTAGCCCCGGTATCAAGCTACTGAAACCTGCAGGCCGCTAGACACAGGTCTTCAAACAAGACCGGGCGCAGGTGCATGGGCAGGCTGGAGCCCACCTGCACCGACCTACCCGATTCCGATATGGCAATCAGGTTTTGCTGCCCCGCCAGCAAGGCCAGTGATGCAGCGGACCGGTTAAAAGTATTCCGCACCTCGTCAGCGCCATGCACGATGTGCACCTCGATGGCTTCCTGCGACACGCGCAGCCACTCGCGATCGGCCGCATGCCGGCCGTACGCCGCAAAACACCACGCCATGGTGATGCCCTGCAACACCAGCATCAGCAAAATCATTGGCGCGCCGAGCACAAAAAACGCCAGCCCCGCCAAAAAACCGGGCAGCGACACGCAAGCCAGGCAGGCTGCCAACTGGCGGGGCGTGAGGGAGCAATTTTTCTTCAGGGCCCATTGCACGCTGTCGGCGGCGTTGTGAATAGGTTGGGTGGCCGCGCGCGCAAAGTGCCCTACGCCAAAAAGGTCCAGATCCTCCAGCTTGGGGTTGCCTTGAATGGACATGGGACGAGCGTGCCTTTCTGAACCTTAGACGCCACCGCCAGCCACCTCGACCGCCAGCCGGTCCAGGTTCTGCTCATTGGAAGGCTCCACGATGAGGCGCACCGCCTCGGCAACGGCAGGGTCGGCAAAGGCTTGTGCCCAGGTGAGTTGGGTGCCCGTTGCGGTGGGATGCAATTCCACGGTGAGGCGAAAAAATGGCTGACAGACATGGTCAATGACCACCTTGCGATCCGGCTCAATTTCGGCGAACACCGACGCATTGGGGTAGCTACTGCCATCGGGCCCATGCATGGTGAACTTCCACTTTCCACCGGCCTTGAACTCGCAGACCTCAAAGGTATTGGTAAAGCCCGCTGGCCCCCACCAGCGTGCCAGGCGGTCGGGGTGGCTGAATGCGGCAAACACCCCGGCAGGTGTCGCAGCGAATTCGCGGGACGTTTTGAATGTGGTCATCGAATGGAACTCTCCGGTGTGGGCGAAACGTGGCGCTTTTGACCCAAGGCGACAGCATAGCGATTGATGGCATTGCTTGCAGCGCATGCATTTACTTTAGTTCTTAACTATATTTAATGATTGTTGGAAATTACCGACACCACAGCGTTTTTGCCGGTGTTACCTTCGCTGCGCTTCCTTCCACCCATCACGGAGACGAACCCGAACATGATCACTTTGCAAGACTGCCAGCAGCGCGACGCGGCAGACCCGTTGCGCGGCTTGCGCGATTTGTTTTCCATACCGGCCGGCGTGATTTACCTGGACGGCAACTCGCTGGGTGCCATGCCCAAGTCGGCCCTGGCGCGCGCCACCGAGGTAGTCACCAACGAATGGGGCCGTGACCTCATCAAGTCGTGGAACACGGCCGGTTGGTTCGCCCTGCCCCAGCGCCTGGGCAACCAGATTGCGCCGCTCATCGGCGCAGGCCCCGACCAGGTCGTGGCCACCGACACCACCTCCATCAACCTGTACAAGGTGCTGTCGGCTGCCATCACCATGGCCAAGCAAGACGCGCCGCAGCGCCGCGTTATCGTCAGCGAGCGCAGCAACTTTCCCACCGACCTCTACATTGCCGAGGGCCTGTGCAAGCAGCACGGCTTCACGTTGAAGCTGGTGGAGCCGGAAGAGATCGCTGCAGCGCTCGACAGCGAACTGGCGGTCCTGATGCTGACCCATGTGAACTACCGTACCGGCGCGATGCACGACATGGCAGCGGTCACCGCGGCAGCCCATGCGGCGGGCGCGTTGATGATCTGGGACTTGGCGCACAGCGCCGGTGCGGTGCCGGTGGATTTGCTAGGCGCGGGCGCTGATTTTGCGGTGGGCTGCGGCTACAAATACCTCAACGGCGGCCCCGGCGCTCCGGCCTTTTTGTGGGTCAACCCAAAGCACGCTGAACGCTTCTGGCAGCCGCTCTCCGGCTGGTGGGGCCACGCGGCACCGTTCGCCTTTACGCCCGACTACCAACCCGCCCCCGGCGTCACGCGCTACCTGTGCGGCACGCAACCGATGGTGAGCCTGTCGCTATTGGAATGTGGCCTCGATGGTTTCAAAGCGGCGGAAAGTCTGGGCGGCATGGCGGCGCTGCGCGCCAAGTCGCTGGCGCTGACGGACTTGTTTATTGCACTGGTGGAAGAACGTTGCGCGGGTCACGGCCTGGGCCTGGCGACACCACGCGACCACACCCAGCGCGGCTCGCAGGTGTGCCTGACGCGTGACCACGGCCAGGGCGCTTTTGCCATCGTGCAGGCGTTGATTGCGCGGGGCGTGATTGGCGACTTTCGCGCGGGCGATGGCGGTGCGTACAAGGACATTCTTCGCTTTGGCTTTACGCCGCTCTACATCGGCTTTGAGGATGTGTGGAACGCGGTGGAGCATTTGCGGCAGGTGCTGGAAAGCGGCGAGTGGCAAAAGCCTGAGTTCAATCAGAAACATGCGGTGACATAAGCCGATTTGTGCATGCACGAGGCAGACGGGCGGCACAGGCCCGGGCCTCACAGACCCTTCGGGTCAGAAAATCGGCCCAAACCTGCGCCGCCCGTCTGCCTCTTTGAGTATTTGCAACACCCAGGGCCAAGCCCCAGACATTTATGACCTCCACCGAAAAAATCGTCGCCGAAGAAAAGGCCCAGCTCGACTTCAGCAACAACATGAGCTACGGCGACTACCTGGACATTGACACCATCCTCAGTGCCCAGCACCCTCTGTCGCCGGCGCATGACGAGATGCTGTTTATCGTGCAGCACCAGACCAGCGAGTTGTGGATGAAGCTGATGCTGCATGAACTGGGTGGCGCCATGCGCCACATTGCGGCGGACCAGATGGCGCCGGCTTTCAAGATGCTGGCGCGGGTGAGCAAGATCATGGAGCAACTGGTCCATGCCTGGGACGTGCTGGCGACCATGACGCCGCCCGAGTATTCGGCCATTCGCCCTTACCTGGGCCAGAGCAGCGGGTTTCAGAGCTACCAGTACCGCTGCATTGAGTTCAGCTTGGGTAACAAAAACGCCGCCATGCTCAAACCCCACGCGCACAGCGCGGAGCGCCTCGCCTTGGTACAGGCGGCGTACGAAGCACCGTCGCTGTATGACGAAGCCCTGAAGCTGCTGGCCCGCCGGGGCATTGCCGTACCGCAGAGCCACCTGCAGCGCGACTGGACCCAGCCCTACAGCGCCAGCCCCGAGGTGGAAGCGGCCTGGCTGGAGGTCTACCGCAACCCCGAAAAGTACTGGGACTTGTACCAACTGGGCGAAGAACTCACCGATCTGGAAGACGCCTTCCGGCTCTGGCGCTTCCGCCATGTGACCACCGTGGAGCGTGTCATCGGCTTCAAGCGCGGCTCGGGCGGTACCGGCGGCGTGAGCTACCTGCGCAAGATGCTCGACGTGGTGCTCTTCCCAGAAATCTGGACCCTGCGCACGGCCTTGTGATAGCGCAAAGGAAGGCCAAAAGCAGCGGCGGCGCTGAACGGAATCTGGCAGACTGAAGCAGTCCAACGAAATCAACGGGCAGCTAAACAGGCTGCCCCGCCCGCAATGAACGCCTTTCAGAAGCAAACCGCCCTGCGCATTGCCGCCGTCAGCATGGGTCTGGCCCTTTTGGCCAGTTCACTGGCCTGGTTTGTGTCCCGCGAAAGCGCCGAAGAAGGCATCGTGGCGCTGGCCATGGAAGAGTCGGGCCGCCTGCTGCACCGCTACGACGCCATTGACCTCAACGGGCCTGCGGCCAAACAACATGCCGAAGCCGCCGCCCAGATCATTGTGGGTGGCCTGTTTGACATTGCCGAAATCTACGACAGCCAGGGCAACAAACTGGCCGAGGCCATGACCGGCGATGGCCAACGCAACGAAAGCAAACTTCCCAGTCACGGCAAGCCCGCCTACCGCGTGGCGTCCTATGACAGCCTGAAGTTCGACAGCCAGACCTGGCTGCTGCGCGTTTTTGTGCCCCTGCGTAACTCAGCCACCGATTTGTCGCTGCCCATTACCGGCTACTTTGAGGGGGTGCGCCTGGTTCCGCAGTGGCAGCGTGACCAGATTTTCAGCACCTCGCTGACGGCAGCCCTGATGGCGGCGCTGGCCTCTTTGCTGTGCGGGCTGGTGATTTATCCGTTGGTGGTGCATTTGTCCAAGGACAACGAGCGCAAGACGCGGGAGGTGCTGGACTCGCATATTTCCATGATGGAGGCCCTGGGCCGCGCCATTGCCAAACGCGACTCCGATACCGGTGCCCACAACTACCGCGTGTCCTGGATCGCCTCGGGCATTGGCGAGCAAATGGGGCTGCGCGGCAGCGCCATGCAGTCACTGATTGCGGGCAGCTTTTTGCACGACGTGGGCAAGATCGGCATTCCCGATGCCATTCTGCTCAAACCCGGCCGGCTCGACGAAGCCGAGTTCGAAATCATGCGCACCCACGTCTCGCAAGGCGAAGAAATCGTGACCGGCATGGGCTGGCTCGATGGCGCCAACGATGTGGTTGCCGCTCACCACGAAAAGTGGGACGGTTCCGGCTACCCGCGCCGGCTGAAGGGCGAGGCCATTCCGCTGGCGGCACGCATCTTCGCCGTGGCCGACGTATTTGACGCGCTGTGCTCCAAGCGCCCGTACAAAGACCCGATGCCTTTTGACCAGGTCATGGCCATCCTGGAGCGCGACGCGGGAACACACTTTGACCCGGCAGTGATCGCGGTGTTCCGCACCCTGGCCACCGCCATGCACCAGCGTCTCGACGGCGCAAGCGAAGATGAAACCCGTGGCCTGCTGGAGGCCCGCGTTCGCCAGCATTTTGATTAAACCGGCACAGGGCTAGCCGCGACCACAGGCAGCGCGTTGGCCGCGCTGTTTTCCTCCGGTTTTTGGGCCATCAAAGCACCCGCTTGCATTTATCATGCGGAAGGTTTTCACTAACCACACAATACAAACGCCTCTGGAGGCCCCTATGCGCACCGACATGCTTCAGCAAACGCTGGAAGATTTGAATGGATCCACCGCTGAAATCGAAGCCTGCGCCCTGATTTCGCTGGACGGCCTGATGATTGCCTCGGCGCTCCCCCAGGGCATGGACGAAGACCGCATCGGCGCCATGTCCGCCGCCCTGCTGTCACTGGGCGAGCGCACCGCCCAGGAGTTGAGCCGGGGCACACTGGAGCGGGTGCTGATTCAAGGGGAGCGCGGCTACGTGATCATGAGCGCGTCGGGCCCCGAAGCGGTGCTCACCGTGCTGGCCAAATCCAACGCCAAGCTCGGACTGATTTTTCTGGATATCAAGCGCGCCGCACAGGCCTTGTCCAAAATGATCTGAACGGGAGCACGCCATGGCTTTACCTGACATGACCGCCCCCGCCGAGGGTGCCCAAGAGGCCACCCTCACCTACACCGACGGCAGTTCGCGCCGCGTCTTCACCACCGACACAGAAGTCGCCTTTCCGGATGGCCGCCTGATCGTTAGCCGCACCGACCTGCAGGGAATCATTACCCACGCGAACGACGCGTTTGTGGAACTCAGTGGCTGGACCCGCGAGGAATTGATTGGCGCACCGCACCACATCCTGCGCCACCCGGACATGCCGAAAATTGCCTTCAAGGGCCTGTGGGACACCCTGGCCGAGGTGAAAAAGTGGCACGGTTATGTAAAAAACCTGCGCAAGGACGGCTCCTACTACTGGGTCTACGCCACTGCGGTGCCCAATGTGCGCAACGGGCAGGTGGTGGGCTACACCTCGGTGCGGCGCAAGCCTTCGCGCACGCGGGTGGCCGAGTTGATCCCGGTGTACCGTGACTGGCTGGCTCAGGAAAAGGCGGCAACATGAAACTCAATTTTCTGGTTGCTCCTGACTTTGCGCCCGAGCGCTTTGCCGGCTGGCACATGCTCAACACCGTGCTGCAACGCCGCTCGGGCATTCACCTGCACCTGCTGACCCCGGCGGACGCCACCGAACAAACCCAGTTGCTGGCGCAGCAGCAGGTGGACCTGATTTATGCCAACCCCTTCGATGCGACCGACATGATTCAGTCGCAGGGTTTTGTGCCGTTCGCCCGCCCGCGCCAGCATTACGACGAAATGGTGATTTCCACGGCGGCGGGCAATGGCCTGCTGAAGGTGGAAGACCTCAAGCCCGGTTGCCGCATTGCCATCACGCCCAACAAGGACGTGAAACTCATCGGACTGCGCCTCTTGGAGCCGGCCGACCTGAATGACACGCTGATTGAATGGGTGCCGGTGGAGAGTTACCAGGCAGCGGCGCGCTTGGTCATCAAGGGCGAGGTGCAGGCGGCGTTTTTCCTGGCCGATGCCTATGCCTCGCTCACCCGCCTGACGCGCAACCAGTTGCAGGTGCTGATGGAAAGCCGCATCAGCGACATTTCACATGTGGTGCTGGCGCACCCGCGCATGGACGCCGAGCTACCGCGCATCAGCGAGGCCCTGCTGGGCATGGGAAGCCAGCCCAGCGACGCCGCTGTGCTGGACGCGCTGGGACTGGCGCGCGGGTTTGAGTCGATGAGCCGGGAAGATGCCGACTTCATGATCGACCTGATGGACACCTTGCTGGACTAAAGCCTTGTCAACCGCCACGCACCTTCCCACCCACCAGGCCGCACGGCTGCGCTTACGCGAGCACGCCCGCCGCATTCTCGCGACCCCTGGCGATGCACAGGTGCACCGGGCACGGGTGGATGCCGCCTTGCAGTTGGAAGGCACCGAGGCGGTGCAAGGCGCGTTGGCCGACATGTTTACGCTGTTGGATGCCAGCTTTGCCGATGCCAAGCGGCAGGCCTTCGAGGCCTGTGCCGACCGGCTTTCGCCACGCGCCCATGCCGCTTTCGCGCAGGTCCAAGCCCTGGGTGCCCTGCCCCGCATCAACCCGCTGGCGACACGCTGGAGCCTGCTGTCGATTCCCACCGCCGATATTCCTGCGCGCGCCCGGCGTTGCAGCCTGGACGATTCACGCAAGCTCGCAACCCAGGGCATTGCCGCTTTCGAGGCGAAGGATGCGGAAGGCGAACAAGCCTTTTTGGACCACTGCCTGACTTGCCACGACAAGATGGCTTTCATGCTGGCCCGCCGCGCCGTGCTGAAGCATCTGGACCGGCTGCCGCCGCATTGGGAGGCAGTGGGAAATCGTCTGGAGGAGCTTTGAGCGCAGCCAAACAGATTGCTCTCGTTGGCATGCGCTCCCAGGAAGCGGCCGCCATGGAGGTGCTGGTAGGCAAAACGCTGGCCGGATGGACCTGCCTCAACCTCGCTTCGCTGGCTGAATTGAGCTGCCTGCCACCAGGCATCTGCGTGCTCGACCTGCCGGGTCTGGGCCTGCACCGCTACAGTGATGCGGCAGCATCCGAATTGCAGCAGGCCCTCGCCAACCGTGCGGCCATTGTTTTGTACCGCCCCCAGGAAGGCGGTTGGTCAGAGCCCGAAGCCGAAGGGGCGGCCACGCCGTACCAACGCTGGGTTCCCAAACCGGTCTCGGCGTCCGCCATGCGCGATGCGCTGGAAGGGGTGGTTAAGAGCGGCATTCCAAAGCCGGCCATCAAGCCGGAACCGGAGCCGGTTGCTGCACCGGAGCCCCCTCCAGTAGCCACCGAGCCAACCGAACACGATGAACTTACAGCCGAAGAATTTGTGGCGCAGGTCGCACAGATGGCATCCGGCAAACCCAGCCTGTTCTTGCGCAAACTGGCCGAGGCGCTCACGAGCAGCGGCAGCTTTGAGATCCGCCTGACGCTGCAAAACTGCCTGCTGGTCTGCCCGCAGGAGCACTGGATTGCCAGTAACACGCCGATCGCAGTGATTCATCGCCTGGCCGCCAGTGATGCGCTGGCAGGCGTGGCCCAGATCCACCCGATCGAGGGGGATGCCGGGCGCCTGCTGTCCCGCCACGCCAACATGGCGATTCAGCCACTCGACACCTTCCTGTGGCTACTACTGAACCCCCCTTCATCCGGACCCGCTGTATGACCTCTCCCCATTCTGAATGGCTGATGCTGACACCTGCCGGTGCCTTGCAGGCCTTTGCGCAGGCCGCCGCTACCGAGTCTGACCTGGCGCTGCAGCACCTGCTCAGCAGCGAGGCCGCGCTATCCGCCGATGCGTGGCTAAGTTCCAGCGGTCACTCGCCGGAGTTGTTGGCCGCGTCCATAGACAAAGGCTGGGTACAGCGGCTGCAACAACCCATGCAGGGCCCCGACTCGCATCTGGACCATTTTCTGCAGCACGTTGTGGCATCGCTGTCCGACGAACGCAAAGCGGCGCTAGCCTCGGAAGGCGGTTTTTGCCTGGGCCGTGCGGGTCTGGAAGCCGACGAAGCCGAGGTGCTGTGCGCCGCCGCCGCCGATTACTTCGACTTTGCCAAGCGCCAGACCCGGCGTGGCTGGGACATCAGCCGCCACTACCTCACCTTCCACCGCGAGTCCCACCTGCTTCTGCCCAGCCACACCTTTGTGCCGCTGTGGGTGGACGGCGTGGGATACTGGCTTGTCATCCTCGGTGAGCCGCTTCTCAATAACCCTGCACTGGTCGAGCTACTGTGGGGCATCAAGCGCGCAGGTCGCCGTTTTGGTGACAATGCAGCAGGTCTCTAACCCATGAAAATTTACGCCAAAACCGAAGCCGGTCAGATCGCGTTCAAGACGCGCTCAGGTGCTATTCCTGCACGCCTGCGCTCGGTCTTTATTCTGTTTGACGGCAAGAAAGCGCTGTCGGAAGTGCTGGAAGTCGGTACCGCGCTGGGTGTCTCCATCACCGACATCTATGACCTGATTGCCGCTGGCATGCTGGCTCCGGTGGGCGATGGCGACAGCGAGGCCGCGATGCTGCAGGACACCCTGCCGGGTGAGTTGGTTCCGCTTATTTCGGCCGATTCTGAACATGCTCCACTGCGCGCCGATAGCAACCTGACGGAGTCCGAGCGCTATGCCCGGGCCATGCCCATTGCCACCCGGATTACGTCAGAGCTGGGCCTGCGTGGCTTTCGCCTGAATCTGGCGGTGGAAAGTGCCATGGGCTATGACGACCTGGTTACCCTGCTGCCCAAGATCAAGGCCGCCGCAGGCGACACCAAGGTTCGCCCATTGGAGCGCGCGCTCGGCCTGCGTTAATTTATCGGCCTACCCCACCAACGGGAATAACGGGTCGTCCATCGGCGCGCCGTCCGGCACACGCTCGCTCAGGCCCGGAAACGGCGGAGACGTACGCCAGGGCCGCACGGCATGGAGGCTGTCATCACCGAGATAGCGCACCGAAAACACCCGCCGCCGCGCCGTAGGGCTAACACCTCCGCTGGCGTGTAGCGTCAGCATATGAAACGCCACCACGTCGCCCGGCTGCAGGGCCCAGCCTAGTTGCGTGAATTGGTCGGGGTTGGCGTCAATCGCCGGCAACTCCTGCAGCGTGCCCTCGGGGAACCACTTGGCCTGGTTGTCGCGGAAGGTGCGCGGCATGTACCAGGTACCGGCGTGTGAGCCTGCCACAAAGCGCAAGGTGCTTTCCAGACTCACCGGGTCCACCGGAATCCAGAAACTCACGTTCTGACGACCGCTCACGTTGTAGTAAGGCTGGTCCTGGTGCCATGGCGTGGGTTGGCGGGTGCCGGGTTCTTTCACCAGCAGGTGGTCGTGGTAAATGCGCACGGTCTCACTTTGCATCAGCGCTTTAGCCACCGCCGGCAACGCCGAATTGCGCATGATGCTTTCATACGCCGGGTTGCTTTGCCAGGTGCAAAAGTCTTCCACAAACCTGCCCGGATCGTCGGCCTGACTGGCCACCAAGGCCAGCGGACTCAAATTCGCCAGGTTGTGCTCAATGCCCTGCGCCAGCAACGTGACCTGCTCCGGCGACAGGACACCGCGCAGCACCACCGCGCCATCGCGCTGGTAGTCGGCCACGGTCGATTCGGGAAGATGAAAGCGGTGTGTCATGCCGCTATTTCACCGCAAATTAAACCGGCACCCACAAGGTCGGCAAACCACTCAATGCCCGCAAGACATTCGCCACCGAGCCATCGCGCACCATTTGCGTGGCGTGGGCCATGTCGGGGGCGAGGTAGCGGTCGGTGTGGTGTGGGGGAACGTCTTTGCGCAGCAAGGCGTGCACGGCCTCCAGTGCTTGCGAGCTTTTCAGCGGCCGCAGAAATTCAATGCCCTGCGCTGCGGCCAACAGTTCGATGCCCAGAATGTTGGAGGTGTTGCTGATCATCCCCTGCAGACGGCGCGCGGCAAACGTTGCCATGGAGACGTGGTCTTCCTGGTTGGCGCTGGTGGGCAGGCTGTCCACGCTGGCCGGGTGGGCCATGGATTTGTTCTCACTGGCCAGCGACGCGGCCGTGACGTGCGCAATCATGAAGCCGCTGTTGAGGCCCGCGTCGGCCGTGAGGAACGGCGGCAGGCGGGACACGCCGCTGTCGATCAGCATGGCAATGCGACGCTCGGCAATAGCTCCCACTTCGGCAATGGCCAGGGCCATGCCGTCGGCTGCTAGCGCGACCGGTTCTGCGTGGAAGTTGCCACCGGAAATCATCGCGCCGTTGTCTGCAAACACCAGCGGGTTGTCGGTGACTGCGTTGGCCTCAATCAGCAAAATCCGCGCAGCGTGGCGCATCTGGTCCAGGCACGCGCCCACCACCTGCGGCTGGCAACGCAGGCAATACGGGTCTTGCACCCGGTCGTCGCCCTCGGCGTGGGACTGGCGAATGGCGCTGCCTTCCAGCAGCTTTCGGTAGTACTGCGCCACATCAATTTGCCCGGGCTGGCCGCGCACCGCGTGGATGCGCGGGTCAAACGGGCCATCGCTGCCGCGTGCGGCGTCCAGCGTGAGCGCGCCGATCACCAGCGCAGCTTCCAGCACCGGCTCGAAGCTCAGGAAAGCATGCAGGGCCAAGGCGGTGGAAGTCTGCGTGCCGTTGATGAGGGCCAGGCCTTCTTTGGCCTCCAGTTGCAGCGGCGTGATGCCCGCACTCTGCAAGGCTTGCAAAGCCGGCACGCGCTGGTCCGCAACCAGCATGTCCCCCTCGCCCATCAGGGCCAGCGTCATGTGCGAAAGCGGGGCCAGATCGCCGGACGCGCCCACCGATCCCTGGCTTGGCACATAGGGCACCAGCCCCGCGTTGTGCACGGCCAGCAGGGTGTCAATCACCACCTCGCGGCAGCCGGAGTAACCGCGCGCCAGACTGGCGGCTTTGGTGGCCATCATCAGCCGCATGATGGGCGCGGCCAGCGGCTCGCCCACGCCCACGCTGTGCGAGCGGATCAGGTTGCGCTGCAAGGTGTCGAGCTGGTCTTTGTCAATGCGCTTGTTGGCCAGCTTGCCAAAGCCGGTGTTCACGCCATACACCGGCGCATCGCCATCGGCAGCCGCCTTCACCAGCGCATGCGAAGCCCGCACCACGCCGCGTGCGGACTCGGGCAACTCCAGTTGGCACACACCGGAGTGAATCGCCTGCAGTTGGTCCAGCGTGAAGTGGCCGGGGTTCAGAATCATTTTGCTCATTGCTGGTTCACCATCGGCAGGTTGAGTTTTTGTTCGTGCGCGCACTGCACGGCGATGTCATAGCCCGCATCGGCATGGCGCATGACGCCGGTGCCGGGGTCGTTCCATAGCACGCGCTCCAGGCGCTTGGCTGCCGCGTCCGTGCCATCGGCCACGATCACCACGCCGCTGTGCTGGCTGTAACCCATGCCCACGCCACCGCCATGGTGCAGACTCACCCACGTAGCGCCGCCGGCAGTGTTGAGCAAGGCATTCAGCAGCGGCCAGTCGCTGACCGCGTCCGAGCCGTCGCGCATGCTTTCGGTCTCGCGGTTGGGCGAGGCCACGCTGCCGCTATCGAGGTGGTCGCGGCCAATGACGATAGGAGCCTTGAGTTCACCGTTCTTCACCATTTCGTTAAAGGCCAGGCCCGCGCGGTGGCGTTCGCCTAGACCGATCCAGCAGATGCGCGCCGGCAGACCCTGGAAGGCAATGCGCTCACCGGCCATGTCCAGCCAGCGGTGCAGGTGTGCGTCTTCCGGGAACAGCTCTTTCATCTTGGCGTCGGTCTTTTTGATGTCCTCCGGATCGCCACTCAGCGCCACCCAGCGGAACGGGCCCTTGCCACGGCAGAACAGGGGTCGCACGTAGGCGGGCACGAAGCCGGGGAAGTCAAACGCATTCTTCACGCCCTGGTCCAGCGCCACCTGGCGGATGTTGTTGCCGTAGTCCACCGTGGGCACGCCCATGCTCTGGAAGTCGAGCATGGCTTGCACATGCACGGCACAGCTCTTGGCAGCAGCAATGCGCAGGCCGGCGTGTTGGGTGTCATCAGCTTGGGCTGCGCGCCACTGCTCCACGCTCCAACCGCTGGGCAGGTAGCCATTCACCAGGTCATGTGCCGAGGTCTGGTCGGTCACGATGTCGGGGCGAATGCCACCGGCCTTGGCGCGCTTGACCAGCTCGGGCAACACGTCGGCCGCATTGCCCAGCAGCGCGATGGACACGGCCTTTTTCTCGCGGCTGTACTGCGCCAGGCGGGCCAGTGCGTCGTCCAGATCTTTGGCCTGCTCGTCCACGTAGCGGGTCTTAAGGCGGAAGTCGATACGGCTTTGCTGGCATTCGATGTTGAGCGACGAAGCCCCGGCAAAGCTGGCCGCCAGCGGCTGCGCGCCGCCCATGCCGCCCAGGCCGGCGGTAAGAATCCAGCGGCCTGCCAGGTCGCCGTTGAAATGCTGCTTGCCGGCCTCAACAAAGGTCTCGTACGTGCCTTGCACAATGCCCTGGCTGCCGATGTATATCCAGCTACCAGCGGTCATCTGGCCGTACATCATCAAACCCTTTTTATCCAGCTCGTGAAAGTGCTCCCAGGTGGCCCACTTAGGGACCAGGTTGGAGTTGGCAATCAGCACGCGCGGTGCATCGGTGTGGCTCTTGAACACGCCCACCGGCTTACCGCTTTGCACCAACAGGGTTTCGTCTTCGTTCAGGTTTTCCAGCGCTTTCAGGATGGCCTCATAGCAGTCCCAGTTGCGCGCAGCCTTGCCGATGCCGCCGTAGACCACCAGCGCGTCGGGGTTCTCGGCCACTTCCGGGTCCAGGTTGTTCTGGATCATGCGGTAGGCGGCCTCGATCAACCAGTTCTTGCAGGTAATGGCGGTGCCGCGCGGTGCGCGCACCGGGTGGGGTTGGGCGGTGTGCTGGATATCGGCCAGGTTGGTCATGCTGTCTCCTCGGAATCTGTTGTTGGACGTTGGCGTGCAGAAAGTGAACGCAAGTGTACTTGTCTAGACATGTCTATGCAACTACAATTTCGCCATGCCATCCAACAAGCCTTCCACCCACGCGCCCTACTCCAAGGTCAAGTCCTTTCTGAAGGACGGCCTGGCCAGCGGCCGCTGGGTGCCGGGCGACCAGATGCCGTCCGAGGCCGAGCTGGTGCAGCAGTTTGAGGTGAGTCGCATGACCGTGGGCCGCGCCATCCGTGAGTTGCAAGCTGAGGGCTTGGTGACCCGTGTGCAAGGCGTAGGCACCTTCGCCGCCCACCTGTCGCGCGTGTCCAGCACGCTCACCATCCGCGACCTGCACGACGAAATCACGGCGCGCGGCCACACCCACCAGACCACGGTGGTGTTTGTGAAAAAGGAAAAGGCGAAGGCCGAGTTGGCGACGCAGATGGGGGTGGAGGCAGGCGAAGCAGTGTTCCACTCGCTGATCGTGCACAGCGAAAACGGTGTGCCCCTGCAGTGCGAAGACCGCTACGTCAACCCGGCCTGCGCCCCCGACTACTTGGGCGTGGACTTCCAGACCATCACGCCCACCCAGTACCTGTTGCAAGTCGCCCCTTTGTGGGAAGCGCAATACGCCATCGAAGCCGGTGCCCCCACAGCACAGGAGGCGCAGTTGCTCGGCATTGCAACGCTGGACCCCTGCCTGATCGTGGTCCGTCGCACGGTGAACCGTGGTGTGCCGATTACCTTGGCCCGGCTGGTGCACCCGGGTACGCGGTATCAGATTAGCGGGGCGTTTAAGCCATGAACGACATCTTCACTATCCAAGTAGAAGAAGTTTCGCCTCAGCCGTGGCGCAATGGGGGCGGTCAAACCCGTGAATTGTTCGTATGGCCCACTCCCCCCAAAGACGAGCAGTGCACTGACGCAGGCAACACGCAACCAGGGAGCCTGGGCGGCATGGCGTTTTGCGCAGGTAAAGGAGGAGCCCGCGAAGCGGGCGAGGGACACGGAGCAAAACGCCATGCCGCCCAGACTCCCAGCGCGAACCAAGAATGGCAACTCCGCATCAGCCGGGCCGACATTGAAGCAAGCGGACCGTTTTCTGCATTTCCGGGTGTGCAACGCTGGTTTGTTGTGCTGAGTGGCAAGGGTGTGGTGCTCCACATGCCCAGTGGCGACCACACGTTGCTCCCCGGTGATGCTCCCCTGCACTTTGACGGCGGGCTGGCACCTGGCTGCACCCTCATCGACGGCCCTACGCAAGACCTGAACCTCATGGTGCGTGGCGGCAGCGCGTGCGTGCTCCCCGTGCAATCGGGCATTGCTTGGGACGCACAGTTTTCCCAGCGCGGCCTCTATACCGCCTGCAGCGGAACTTGGTCGGACGGACACCAAACCCAATCCGTTGCCGCCCATACCTTGCTCTGGCTGCCAGAGGCAACCCCCAACACCACGCCCATGCGATTCATTAGCGATAACGCCTCACCATCCCGCGCCTGGTGGCTGGGCTTTACACCGGAACCTGCCGCATGACACATCCCCTCACGCTCTGGCGGAATGCCAATCTGGCCACCATGGCCGGTCCCACGCCCTGGGGTTGGACCGAACATGGCGCCCTGCTGACCCAAGGTGAGCGCTTGCTGTGGGTCGGCGCAGAGGCTGCGCTACCTCCATCACACGCTGCCCACATCAACCACACGCACGACCTGGACGGCGCGTTGGTTACGCCCGGTCTAGTCGACTGCCACACCCATTTGGTCTATGGAGGCCACCGCGCGGCGGAGTTTGAGCTGCGGCTGCAAGGTGCGAGTTACGAGGAGATTGCCCGCGCGGGCGGCGGCATCCGTTCCACCGTGGCCGCCACCCGAGCGGCCAGCGATGCCGAGTTGCTGAACAGCGCACGCGAACGCGCGCTGTGCCTGATGCGCGAAGGTGTAACCACGCTGGAAATCAAATCGGGCTACGGCCTGAACCTGGACCATGAGGCCCGCTGCCTGCGCACTGCCCGCGCGCTGGGCAGCAGCCTGCCACTGACCGTGCGCACCACCTACCTGGGCGCGCACGCCCTGCCGCCCGAATATGCCGGTCGCAGCGACGACTATGTGGACGCGGTCTGCGCCTGGATGCCGCAACTGCAGGCGCAAGGGTTAGTCGATGCGGTGGACGCCTTTTGCGAAGGCATCGGTTTTAGCCCCGCGCAAACCCGGCGCGTGTTTGAGGCCGCACAGCGCCTGGGACTGCCGGTGAAGCTGCATGCCGAACAACTCAGCGACCAGGGTGGCGCGGCGTTGGCAGCCGAGTTTGGTGCCTTGTCGTGCGACCACCTGGAGTTTCTCAGTGCCGAAGGCGTTGCCGCCATGGCGCGCAGCGGCACGGTGGCGGTGTTACTGCCCGGGGCCTACTACTTTTTGCGCGACACGCATGTGCCGCCGATTGCCGCGCTGCGCGCTGCCGGCGTGCCAATGGCCGTTGCCAGCGACCACAACCCCGGCTCGTCACCGGGTCTGTCCTTGTTGCTGATGCTCAACATGGCTTGCACCCTCTTCCGCCTGACGCCCGAAGAGGCATTGCTTGGCGTCACGGTGCGTGCGGCGCGGGCGCTGGGCCTTTCCGATCGCGGCCAGTTGGTGGCCGGCCAACGCGCCGACTTTTGCGTGTGGGACGTGGCCCACCCGAATGAACTGGCCTACTGGTTTGGAGTCAACCCGTGCCGGCGCGTGGTCGTGGCCGGAAAGGAGCGCACGCTATGAAAAAACGCACACCCCCCGCTATCCACACTGACGTGTTTTCGCTCTACCCCGGCAGCACTCCGCTGCTGGTCAGCATGCCGCATGTGGGCACGCTGATTCCGCCCGACCTACAGCCCCGCTACAGCGAGCGCGCACTGCAGGTGGAAGACACCGACTGGCATCTGGAAGCCCTCTACAACTTTGTGCGCAGCATGGGCGCGAGCCTCATCGTGCCGCGCTATTCGCGCTTTGTGATCGACCTGAACCGCCCCAGCGAAAACACGCCCATGTACGCCGGAGCCAACAACACCGAGCTGTGCCCGACCCGCTTCTTTACCGGCGAGGCGCTGTACCGCGAGGGCATGGCGCCCAACGATGCCGAAATTGCCCGGCGCGTCGCCACCTACTGGTCGCCCTACCGCAACGCGCTGGATGCCGAACTGACCCGGCTGCGCAGCGCCCATGGCCATGCGGTGCTGTTTGATGCGCACAGCATCAAGAGCGAGCTGCCTTGGCTGTTTGAAGGCCGCCTGCCCGAGTTAAACCTGGGTACCGTCAACGGCACCAGTGCAGCGCCGGAGCTGCGGGATGCGCTGGCGCAGGTGCTGGCCCGCCAAACGGATTTCAGCCATGTGGTCGACGGCCGTTTCAAAGGCGGTCACATCACCCGCCACTATGGGCGCCCTTCCGAGAGCTGGCACGCTGTTCAACTGGAGATGTGCTGGAGCACCTACATGCCCGAAACCGCGCCCTATGTGCTGAGCGAAGAACGCGCCGCGCGGGTGCGCCCGTTGTTGCAGCAACTGATGCAGACGCTGCTGCAGTTCAAGCCGCAATAACCTGTGCTGCTACACCCTCTGAAAAACGCACCCATGCCCCAAGCCTCCGCATCCCCCACCCTCTTTTGGGCACCCCACGCGTGGGTGACCGGCCAATGGCAAGCCGGCGTTTGCCTGGAAGCCAGCCCCAACGGCCATTGGGCACACATCACTCCCGGCATACCGAGCGCACCAGAACACGCCACCGTTTTGCAAGGACCGGTGCTGCCCGGCCTGGTCAATGCCCACAGCCATGCCTTTCAGCGCGCGTTTGCCGGCCTGTCGGAGCGCCGCGCATCCGACGCCGATGATTTCTGGTCGTGGCGCGACCGCATGTATGGCGTGGCCCTGCGCATCACACCCGCCCACATGCGCGCCGTGGCGGCGCAGTTGTATGTCGAGATGCTGCAGGGCGGCTACACGCAGGTCTGCGAATTTCACTACCTGCACCACAGCGAAACAGGTGCCCATTACCCCGACCCCGCCACCATGGCCTGGGCCGTGGCCGATGGCGCGGCCGATGCCGGCCTGGGCCTCACGCTGCTGCCCGTTCTGTACGAGCGCGCCGGTTTCACCCAAGCCCAATTGCGCGAGGACCAGCGCCGCTTTGCCAGCACACCGGACTGGCTTGCCGACCTGCAAAAGGCTGTCACCCGCTCCCACCGCAGGTTGGTGAACGCGGGCGTAGCGATCCACTCGCTGCGTGCCGCAACACCCACTTCTATTGCGCGGCTGCTGGAGCGCGTGGGCGATGCCGACCTGCCCATTCACATTCACATTGCCGAGCAGATGCAGGAAGTGCGCGAATGCCTGGCCCACACCGGAAAGCGCCCGATTGAATGGCTGGCCGATGCCTTGCCACTGGACGCACGCTGGCAACTGGTGCACGCCACCCACACCAAACCCGAAGAAATCGAGGCGGTGGCGGCCAGCGGCGCGGGCATCGTCATTTGCCCCAGCACCGAAGGCAACCTGGGTGATGGGTTTGCCGACCTGGGCCACTGGCTGCAATGCGAAGTGCCGATGGCGATTGGATCGGACAGCCATGTGTGCCGCCAGTGGAATGAAGAACTGCGCTGGCTCGAATACGGCCAGCGCATGCTGCTGCAAAAGCGCAATGTGTCGGCCAACCCGGCCGGCGGCCAGCCCGCTACAGCGGCGCGCCTGTTCGAAGCCGCGCTGTCCGCTGGTGGTCAGGCTGCGGGACAGAAGTTATGGGGGCTCACGGCTGGCGCCCGCGCCGACATGCTGGTGCTCAACCCGCAGGCCAGCGGCCTGCTGGGCATTCCGGCAAGCCACACGCTGGACGCCTATGTGTTTGCCTGCGACACACCCGCCCTGCGCGATGTGTTTGTGGCCGGACGCCAGTGCATCTTCCAAGGCCACCATGGGGCGCAGGATTCGATTGCCGCACGGTACGTCGAGGCCATGGCAGAACTGCACCGAAATTAGGACCATTTGGCACCGCACGAAAGGCCGGACGGCGACTAGGCGCCGCTATACTGTTTTGCACATAAGGAACAGAGGGGACAAGCTTGCAAAGCCATTGCGCGGACCGCCCGTTTGGTCGTTTGATTCACGGCTCTTAGCCCCGTGTCATGCTGAACTGGAAGCTTCAAAACAAGCTTATGTGGGTCGCCCTTGGCGCCATCCTGATGATGCTGGCGACGGGCCTGCTGGTGAACCAGTTTGTGCAAAAGCAGTCCATCCAGGAAAGCGTACGCCAACGGGTCGATTCGGTCACCGCGCTGGCCTTTTATTCTGAACGCGAGCTACTGCGCCTGCAGCGCGAACTGGCCGTGCAACTGGCCAAGCCCCACGGCCTGGACCGCGAGCGCCTGCAGATGCGCTACGACATTTTTCTCAGCGGCGTGGCCTGGCTGCGCGACAGCCCCAGCATGGCAGCGCTGGCACGGCGTCCGCAGTACACCGAACTGCTGCCCAAACTGGACCTCTTGATCAAGCGCGGCGACGCCCTGATGGCCCGGGAGCGGCTTGAACCCAAAGAACTGCACGGCTTTCTCCAACAACTCGACGCCATGCAAATCCACCTGATGGCCCTGAGTTCGGCCGCCAGTTCGGTGGAGTCCGAGCAATTCGAATCCGTTGCCGGCAAGATGCTCAGCCAAAGCAACCTGATTCTGGGCCTGGCCGTGTTGCAGATCGTGATGTTGGCGCTGGCCTTTGTTGCCCTGGTGTTGCATCAGCGCCAGCAACACGCCGAGCAACTGGCCGTGGAAAAGCTCAATGCCGACCTGCAGCAGGAACGCCAAAAGGCCGATGCCGCCAACCGGGCCAAGAGCCAGTTTCTGGCCAATATGAGCCATGAACTGCGCACGCCTTTCAATGGCATTCTGGGCATGTTGCGCATCTTGCAGGCCAGCAGCTTGACGGCGCAGCAACAGGATTGCACCGCCATGATGGGGCGGGCCACCAATTCACTGCTGGCACTGATCAACGACATTCTGGACTTTTCCAAGGTCGAAACCGGCAAGATGCAGTTGAACAAGCAGCCGTTTTATCTGGACCGTTTGTTGCGCGACACCTCCGACATATTGAGCGCCGCCACCAACTCCGAAAACATCGATGTGCTATTTGATGTGGAGCCGGGGCTGGAACAGCCCTTGTGGGGCGACGCGATGAAATTGCAACAGGTGTTGATCAACCTGGGCGCCAATGCCATCAAGTTCACCAGCCAAGGCCATGTGGTGATTGCGGCACGGCGCCGCAAGCCCGGCCCCACGCAGCCGGGGCACGAGATGGCGGTGGAGTTTTCCATCCGCGATTCCGGCATTGGCATTGCGCCGGAACTGCAACAACATATCTTCACCGGTTTCTCGCAAGCCGAAGCCTCCACCACCCGCAAGTACGGCGGCTCAGGGCTGGGCCTGGCCATCAGCAAACGCCTGGTGGAACTGATGGGCGGCCGGCTCGACGTGCAAAGTGCGCTGGGCCAAGGCAGCACCTTTCATTTTTCCGTGGATTTGCCGGAGGTAACCAACATGCCGCTGGAGGCATTGCCTCCGCCGGATGTGCAACTGCAGGGCACCCGGCGCGTGCTGGTGGTGGATGACAGCGAAGCCTCACGCGCCATCGTGTCGGGCATGACGGCGGCGTGGGACTGGCCGACCGAGACGGCGCCTTCGGCCCAGGCGGCACTCGACCTGATTCAGGCCGCACTCGACACCGGTCGGCCGATCTGGGATCTCATGGTGGTGGACTGGCATATGCCCGGAATGGACGGCTGGGATTTCGCGCGGCGGGTGCGCCGGCTCCCGTGGTCCGAAGGCACACCGGCACCCAGCATCGTCATGATCTCGGGCACCAGCCGCGACCGGCTGGCGCGGCACCCGGAACAAGACCATGCCCTGATCAACGCCTTGCTGATACGCCCCTTTACCGCAGCCCAGTTGCGGGAGGTGGCTTTGCGCCCCCAAGGCGCGCAAACGTTGTTGCGGCAAGGCGCTCGCACCCGAACGCCCCATGGCCGTCTGGCCGGCATGCGCATTCTGGTGGTGGAAGACAACCCGCTCAACCAGAAGGTCGCCGAAGAGCTTCTCAAGCTGGAAGGCGCGCACATCACGCTAGCCGAAAACGGCAAACTGGCGGTGGACGCCGTGCTGGACAGCGACCCAGCATTTGATGTGGTTCTGATGGACTTGCAAATGCCCGTCATGGACGGTTATGAGGCCACGCGCATCCTGCGACTGACGCACGACGCGCAGCAACTTCCCATCATTGCCATGACCGCCAATGCCATGACCAGCGACCGCGAAGCCTGTCTGGCCGCCGGCATGAATGAGCACATCGGCAAGCCATTCGATCTGGACAAACTGGTATCCCTGCTGATTCGTAACGTGGGGGCCCCGCCGCTGAGCTTTGGCGCACCAAACACTGTGCCAAGCGACAGGGCCGACGCGCTTCCCGAATGGAAGCCCGATGCGGTACCGGAAGTGGATGGGCTGGAACTGCCCCTGGCGCTGCAACGCCTGTCGGGGGTGCGCAGCCTGTATGTGCGTGCCGCCCAGGAGTTTCACGACAATCTTGCCAACCTGCTGCCTGAACTATTGCGCCTGCATCGCGATGGGGAACCGTCTGCTTTGCGCCTGCCATTGCATATTTTCAAGGGCAATGCCGCCACCGTGGGCGCCAGCGCATTGGCGAGCCAATTGGCAGCGCTGGAGCAGCGCTACCAAGCCGACCCGGCGTTGGATGTGGAGCCCGCGCTGCGCGCACTCGAACCCGTGGTGACTGCGACCCGGGCCAGCCTTCAGCAGGCCATCGCGCTGCTGGGAGAAAGCTCAGCACAGGCTTCGCCCCCCAGCGTTGACGCCCAAGCAGGTGCCGCGCTGTTGCATGAGTTGTCCGGATTGCTACGCGCCAATGACATGGGCGCGCTGCTGCGTTTTGCGCAGGTCCAAGCCCCATTGCAAGCGTGCTACGGCCCGTGGTGCGAACAACTGGAAATGGCCATGCAGGATTTGGATCTGGAAAAGGCGCTGGCGTTGTGCAGCGCCAAACTGGCCGAATAGGTTTGGCTAGCGCTGCAGTCCGTGCCGCTCCATGCGGTAGCGCAGCGTGTCGCGGCTGATGCCCAGCAGGCGGGCCGCCTGCGTCACATTGCCGCCACTTTGGGCCAGTGCCTTTTGCAAATGCTCCCGTTCCAGCGCATCCAAAGACACCGGCGCCTGCGGTGCGGCACCGGCACCCGCTCCAGCGACGGCATGGGCACCACCACCCGTGCCAGCGCTTGGAAGCCGGGGCGCGGCACTCACCAGCATCAAGTCCTTGGCGCCCAACACGCCGGTATGTTTAAGCAACACCGCGCGCTCCAACACATTGCGCAACTCGCGCACATTTCCCGGCCAGTCGTGGGCCTGCAAGGCGGCCATGGCGTCTTCGCCCATCACCAGTTCCCGGCGGGCGTAGCGGCTGGCGAGCTGCGCCAGAAAGTGCGCCGCCAGCACCGGAATGTCGCCGACGCGCGCACGCAGCGGCGGTATCTGAATTTGAAACACGCGCAGGCGGTACATCAGGTCGGCGCGAAACTTTCCCTCGCGCACCTGCTCATCCAGGTCGCGATTGGTCGCGGCCACAATGCGCACATTCACCTGCCGGTCGGTCAGCGAACCCAGGCGCCGCACGCGCAGGTTTTCCAGCACGCGCAACAATTTGGCCTGCAGGCCCAGGTCGAGTTCACCCACTTCATCCAGAAACAACGTGCCTCCGTCGGCCGCCTCGATCAGCCCGACCTTGCGCGCATGGGCATCGGTAAAGGCGCCTTTTTCAAAACCAAATAACTCGCCTTCAATCAGGTGCGCGGGCAGCGCGGCGCAGTTGATTTCCATAAACGGCGCCTTGGCCCGGGGCCCGGTCTGGTGGCAGGCCTTGGCAACCAGTTCCTTGCCGGTTCCGGTTTCGCCCAGAATCAAGATCGGGGCGGCGGCGGACTCATCGGCCGGTTCAATCGCGGAAATATTGCGAATCAGTTCGCGCAAGCTGCCCATGGCATCGGATGCGCCTACCAGCGCCTCAAGGCTCGCGTGGCGCGCATCGCGCTGGCGGTAGTAGTCCAGGGCACGGCGCTCGCCGCGCTCGGCCAGAGCCCGCTCCACCACCTCTTTCAAACTCTGCAGGGTGACCGGCTTGGTGAGCAGGTCCATCGAGCCGGCCTTCATGGCGTCCACCGCCAGCGTTACGCTGGCGTGGCCGGTCACCATCACGATGCGCGGCGGGTCGTCTTGTTTGCGCAAGGCGCGAATCACCTCCAGCCCGTCCATGCCAGGCAACTGAAAGTCGACGATCACCACATCGGGCTGAATGCGCATCGCGGTTTGCACTCCGGCCGCGCCGTCGTTGGCCACCTCGACCAGATAACCCGCCTTTTCAAAAAACTTGGCGATGTTTTTGGCCAATACCAATTCGTCTTCAATGATCAGCAGCGTAGCCATTTAATGCGCCTCCGCAGCAGGCATAGAAGGCAGCGATTTGGGGGCCAGCGGAATGGTCAGTTCCACGCAGGTTCCCTTGACCGGCGCTTTCAGCAAAGCGATCTGCCCGCCCCACTGCTCCACCATGCGCTTCACCAGTGCCAGGCCAATGCCCAGACCGCCACTCTTGGTGCTGAAGAACGGGCGAAACAGCGCTTGGCGCACCTTCTCATCGATGCCGGGGCCGCTGTCAATAATTTGCAGCGTCAGCTTGTGCGCATCTGCACTCCATCGCACGGCAATTTCGCCGCCGTCGGGCATGACATCGGTGGCATTGGCCAAAACGCTGATCAATATCTGCCGCAGCATGGCAGTGTGGGCCTGTACGCCGGGCGCTTCGCCCTCGGCCAGCGTCCAGTGAATGCCGCGTCGGTTCATCTCGGGCCGCATCTCTTCCAAACAAGCGCGGATGACCGGCGAAGGCCACACCAACTCAGGCTCCAGTGCAGGCGCTTGCGACACCCGCACCAACTCGGTAATCCAGCGGTCGGCGCGGTCCACCGAGTTGGTAATGTCGACGCAATGCTCCTGCTGTTCGGTCGCCATGCCTTCGCTGCTTTGCAGCATCTCGGCGGTCACCCGGATGGACGCCAACGGATTGCGCAGGTTGTGGGCCACCGCGCGGGCCAGTTCCACGGCGGTCGACAAAGTCTGGCTTTCGGCCAGCCTTGCCTGCTGTTCCCGCAGCAGGCGGTCGGCACGCGCCACCGTCCAGTACAAGGTAATAAACAAGCCCAGGGCGCTGGCGGCACAGGCCAGCCAGATCTGCATCAGGGCATCCTGAATGGCGGCATTGAGCTGCACCGGCACCTTGTAAATTTCCATTACGCCCAGCACCTTTTTGGTCTGGGGCTCCAGGATCGGGATGTAGCTTTCCACGTAAAAGCGGGCGCGTTGCGCCAGCCCAATGTGCTCATCCTTGGCCGGACCGCCTGAGTCCATCGTGCCGCTGTGCACCACCAGTTTGCCGGCCAGCGCGTCGTCCAGTTCATCGTTTACCGGAAAGCGTCGCCCCACCAGCGTCTCATCGGTGGACCAAACCACAGTGCCGTCTGCCTGGTAGGCATTCGCCCGCACCGGCTCACTCATGGAAGAAATGTGCGCCATGGAGGACAGAAAGCGCTCCCGGTTCAGCGCATCGTTCGGATTCGACAGGTACAGCGCCGATTGGTCGGTGAGCAGCAGGTTCTGAATGAAGTCCATGCTGACTTCGCCCTCGCGCTGCAGCATGCGCTCGGTCAGAATGTTCGACATCAGCCACCCAAGCCCCAATGCGATGATGGCAATCACCCCCAGGCTATAGGCCGCGAAGCGGCGGCGAAGATTGATAGGGGGTGCTACGACCGAAGATGCCATGCGAAATTGGATTAGCTGTATATGCCTTCTTTTTACCAGTTAAATTGACGCAGCCAACCCAGGCTCATTGATTTTGCGGTCGAGGATGGCGGTGTAAACGTAGAACGCGTGGGCGTTGCGGGCACCTCTGGGGCCAAGGGGAACGGAGTCGCGTCCTCCACCTCGTCACCAAACTGAGTTGCCACGTAGGCTCGCATAAACCATTTCAAGGGGTTTTCAGCCACGGCGGGAACGTGCGGCCATTCCGGCCCGAACCACTCCACCAGTACGTCCTCAATGCTGTACCACTCGCCCGAAACAATGGCGCCCCCTTGGGACCAGTCATTGGCGGGGTTGTAAGTGTGGGGATGCCAGACCCCGCTTTCCGGGTCATGGCGGGTGCCGGGTTGCTGGTATTGGTCCGAGAGCTTCAGACCGGCAGACCGGGCCACCCAGTAGTTGAGTTGGCGGCCGTCAAGGCGTTTTACATTCATCGCGAACCTCCCGTTTCAGTAGGCTGCGGCGGATCGCAGAGGGCAGCGCTCCCCGCTGGTCACACCAACCTGCGCGGGGTGGGCAATGGCCGTGCAAGGGCCCAGTTTGCGCTCAGCAAAGCCGCTGCCACCAAAACCCGGAGCTCGCGCCTGGGTCAGCAGCACAGCGCATGCGGCGAGAAGCAGCAGGCGCTCTATGGCAGAGAGATTTAGAAAGGTCATGGGGGTGTCTCCTCGACTTAGGTGTCGTATGGGGTGCTACTTTGCATAGACCATGCCACGCGAAACACACCCAGAGGGCGCCACTAAGTAATTGATAAATAAGGACTTTTTCCGGCCGGGTCCCTATACCCCCAGTCAAACACCCTAAGTTGGGGGAAGTACCCCACCCCCAGTGGGGCAAATACCCCAATTTCTTAAGTTAGCCCTATCAAAAAATGGAAGGTCTTTGATTTCATTGATGTTTTTCCAGGGTCTGGAGTTGGCACGTTTCCCGCTATTTGGACTCCGTTCCCCGAAAAGCGGGGGGCACTTTTAACTCTAAAAACCTGAAAGGAACGCAACCATGCGCAAGTCCATTGCTTCTACTTCCCTCATCGCCGCAACCCTGTTGACCACCTTGGCCATCCTGGCGCCAGCCACCGCTTCTGCCCGTGAAGGTGGTGCCCGCAGCGTCGGAAAAGGCATCAAGTGCTACACCGCAGGCGTAGTACAAGCCAACGGCACGGTCAAGTACCAGCAAGTCTGCTACAAGGGCGTCTAATGCGCGGCTCCCGGGTTGGCCTGCTGCCTAAACGCGCAGCCTGCATCGGGGTTTGGGCATGCTTTGCCACTGTGGCGGCTGCCCAGCCCTCTCAAAGGCATCTCCAATTTGATATTGGCGTGGGGCAGGAATCCCAAACCTCGCCCGTTTTTCAAATTTCCCCTGAAGGCAACATCCTGTACCTCAATGGCTCGCAAGGCCTGTACGGTGGGCATGTCCGTGGCAGCTTGCAAGGTTCAGCCAGCTGGGATTGGGGCGCAGGAGTTAGCACCGCCGTGTCGGCTGATGCGACCTTGAAGCGCTCCCCTCAAACGCCGGATTTCAATTTATCGTCGGTTAACCTGCAGCCATCGATCCGTATTCCGCTGGGCCAAGCCAGTGTGGGCTTGGGACTTAACCTGCAGAGTTACGATGCAGCCGATCGGCATTTCCGCGATTCCACCGGGGTGCAACTGGACTGGACACGCGCTACGCCCCAGGGCCTGTGGGGTGTGGTGGCCGAGGTGGCACGCTACAAGCACCCTGCTGACTTGTCCGATATGGACGCCACGGCGAGCTCCCTTGTGCTGCTTCGCCAATATACGAATCCATTGCCCGAGATTGACGGCATCGACTTTTCCTTCATCGTTGGGCAGGAAATCAATGATCATGGATTCCGTGACCTCTCAAACCACAGCGCCATGCTGCAGGCCAATGTACGCTGGAACTGGCTGGACGCAGACTGGTCGTTAGGCCAAAGTTGGCGACTCGCACGCTTTGAAGAAAGCACATTTCCCGGTGAGCCTGCACGTTCAGACGATACCGTCTCGACCGATCTTGCTGCGCAATGGCCGCTTTCCGCCAAGAAGTCATTGCGTGTCGAAATCAACCAAGCGCGCAATATCTCGAATACCCGCCTCTACGACAACAACATGTTGCAGTGGAGCGTGACCCTGCGCAGGGAATGGTAAATAAATTACTTGGATAACGCGGTTTTGTTACCGCTAGGCTGTTTTGGCTGTGTAATTTTTGAACGGCAAATGTCACTCATAAAACAATCTTTTTTCAGGTTGTTTTCGAGCACGGTCAGCAAACTATCGGCGTCTGCACCATCCAATGGATAGACCGCGACGGCCAGCTTATCTTTGACCTCAGCGACGGAGCCGCTTGTCAAAATAAGCGGGGACGCCAAAGCGGCTTCAATTTGTTGCCGAATCCGCGCTATTTCTTTAAGGTCCGACACAGACTCTGCCAGGATCAGAAAATCTCTACTCCCGGTGTGCAATAGGCTGATGCCATCCGTCAGCACACCTTTCAATCGGTTGGCTTTCTGTGCAATGACTTCATTATCCGATTGATCTTCAAGCTCGGGTTTAGTTGAAGTGTAAAAACCCACCTGAATACGGTAAACGGCGACATGCCAATCTTTACGCTGTGCCCACTTTATTGCCATCGATATTCGGTCTTCCTGAAAGACGACCGTCGGCAGCCCGGTAATGGCATTGTAGGGATCGAGTGGCTCACTGGATTTCAATTTGATTTCCAGTGCTGCATTTTCAGCCTCAATTCTGCTCGTCTTTGTTTGCAGAGATTGAACTATTTTGCCTTGAACAGAATATATGGCAATTGCAAAACCAATCAGCAGCGGTACCGCATGCAAGGCCACCGAAAAGGAACTTCCATTGAATATTATTTCGGCGATTAGAAATCCACAGCCAATCACCAAAATATAGATGAGCAAAAGGGTCTTTTGCCCAAATTTCTTTAGCAGTGTTCGCGCGTTCATAAAGATGCATCAATGCAAGAAAATTGCCCAAGAAGCGAATCCGCTTCCAAGGAAAAAGTTTATATACCTTGCATTTTCGCGCAGATCAGGCAACTTCTCTGCGAAGGAAGGCTAAATTACTTGGAGACATGTCCGCCAATTTATCAGACAGTGCATCGATCCAGCCGGGCACTGCAATCTTTCGATCGTCCTTGACAGCATCGGCTGCCAAAAGCGCCTCCAAAGTGACGCCATCCCATGGAAACCTTCCCATGGTGACTTCTTGCACGGCAGATATTTCTTTACCACCGACCGTAAAGCTTTTTCCCAATTTACTTCGGATCTTGCGTGCCACCACACTAATATCCTCTGGGGATTCAACCGATTCAATAATCAAAACAAATTTGCACCTGTCCGTGTGGATAATAGTATCCGTGCTGCGCAGCGTCCTTTCCATACGCTTGCCAGCCATGATGATAATGGCCTCACCCACTCGCTCACTATGTTTGGCGACAATCGACTGAAAGGCTGGCAGGACTACCTCGCAGACAAGGAATAGTGATTTTTCTCTTTTTGCCCGTGCGACCGCCATATTGAAACGATCCTCCAACAACCTGCTGTTGGGAATGCCTGTCAACGGATCGTAATTCAACTTTTCAGATAGTTGCCTCACGGCACGGGTAAGCTTTCGATTGACATTCTTCGCACTGGCGCTGGTGGTCTTGTAATGACGGCAGCGTTGGATGGCAATCAACAACACCAGAAAAACCATCAATGCAAACGACAAGATAACCGGAATACTGGGAAGGCTGTAAATTGCCTCCGTTTCCGGGTTTCGAGAGACCGCGTAAATTCCAGCGTAGGCAAGAAATCCTATGGCAATCAGCGCCAACTGCATACGGTCACGGCGAAGGTCGACCTGAGCACTTTTATCATTTTTGATGTTCATCACGCTCTCCCTGATAAAAACCTAGTAACTTGGTGGACTCCGAAAAAGAGAACTATCCATTTCCTTTCGGGCAGATTCGGCCAAAAAGATAAGGCGAAACGCGTCGAAAGCCGAACAGCGATTGGCTTACCCCTACCTCCCCTTGATATCCATCAAGGTATGTACAAAAGGCGTCCAAGGCATCCGTTGCTCAAAGTGTATACGGGCTCTGGAAAAAGCAATCGGTAATTTTTGGCAAAAAAGGACTATTTATCACTTGGCTCACTTGCCGCAAGATCAGTTTGCTCTATCCATCAACAGAGCATCCACAGCCGTCATAAGTTGACCACAAAAAACGAAAAAAGAGCCCATCGGGCTCTAATTTCTTCTAACTTCGAGGCTGGCGCCAACGAAGTCGCCAGGCTGCGGGCGCTCTATTACTGGGAGTCAGGTGTGCGGTTCGCCGTGCGATTGGTAGAGTCGTCTACGCGTGCGCCACCGGTGGTGTTTGTCTGCCCCGTTGTGGGAGTTGCAAGCAGGCCATCGTCTGCGCCGCGGACGTGGTTGACACCATCGTCAGCACCCTTGACATGGCCAGCACCGTCGTCTGCGCCGCGCATGTGATTCGCGCCATCATCTGAACCCCTGACGTGGCTGGCGCCGTCGTCCGAGCCTCGGCCAGAGCCCGAACTGGAACTAGAACTGGAACTGGACGCGCTATCCCCTCTGCTATTGCTACCGGAGTTGCTGCTTCCCGAACTGCTGCCGCCGGAACTACTGCTCGAACCAGCGCTGGACTTGCCGCTTCCGCTAGAGCCGCTGCTGCCACCCGATCGGCCGCCGCCACTGCTGGCCTCGCGAGCGATGGCGTTTGCTGCCACCAGACCCAGGGCAATGGTGACGATCAATGCGGTGGATGTCTTCTTGAAGTTCAACATGAGATTTCTCCTAAAGGTTAAAAGACCGTGACCCCGAAGCGGGTCTTCGTGTGGGATATTTTCACACATGATGCGATTATATGTGGGATATTTTCACACGCAAGTACTATTTTGAAGAATTGTGGAAAATTTTCCCACATACAATGCAATCTCTTTATTCTTTGCCCAACCAGGTCACCCATGTCCCACTTAGAGCGCCACAGTCCCTCGCCCAAGCCCGCGTTCGTAGTGGCCTTGCGTGGTGTTCTACGCCCCCTGGTGCGCATCATGTTGGCCCAGGGCGTCACCTTCACCTATCTGGCTGAGTTAATGAAGGGCCTGTTTGTTGAAGTGGCTGAGAAGGAATTCCGCATTGGCGACAAGCCGCCCTCTGACAGCCGCATCAGCCTGGTCACGGCCGTCCACCGCAAAGATGTCAACCGCTTGCGCCAGACCCTGGACGGGCCGACCACCCCTATTCCCAGTGTGGTGTCCTTGGGTGCCCAGTTGGTGGCACTGTGGATGGGCGATGACCGCTATACCAACAGCGCAGGCCAGCCTTTGCCGCTGCCACGTTTTGCAAGCGAAGGTGGCGAAATTTCCTTTGAAGGTCTGGTCGCCAGCGTCAATAGCGACATTCGCTCGCGTGTGGTGCTCGATGAGTGGCAGCGCCTGGGTGTCGTCCACTTTGACGACCAACGCCGTGTGTGCCTCAACGTCTCGGCCTTTGTGCCGGCGGAAGGCTTTGACGAGAAGGCCTTTTACTTCGGCCACAACCTGCACGACCATGCCGCCGCTGCGGCCCATAACCTGATGGGTGGCAAGCCCGCCTTTCTGGAGCGCAGTGTGCATTACTCCGACCTGAGCGAGGAATCGACCCAATTGCTCGCGAAACAATCCGAAGAATTCGGCATGAAAGCCTTGCTGGCGGTCAACAAGAGTGCCCTGGCGGCTGAGAAAAATGACGCGTCCCTCGCTGGGCCGCGCCGTCGCATGACCTTTGGCATCTACTTTTACTCCGAAGCCCGTGACACCCAAGAGGCGGCCTGACATGCACCCACTCACCCCATCGATTGCGCGATCGCAAATGTCCACCGCTCCACGCAAACCCTCCCTTCGCCAAGCGGCGCTAGCGGCTGGCTGCTTCCTGCTACCACTGCTGCTATGCATGCCGGCGCAGGCGGCCAATGGTTGCACCACCGGTGCCTCACTGGTTAACCCGGCTGCCGTCGATCCTGCGGGCATGGGTGGCACCGGCCTACAGGCCTATCAACTGCCCGGTGGCATGGGGGGGACTGGCGCAGTCGCGGGTGCTGGAACCGGCCTGGGAGGAACCGGGATCGAAAAAGACGGCCAGAACGGAATGGGGGGCACCGGACTCAGTGCAGTCGCTCCCAAAGGCATGGGCGGCACGGGCATCGTGGGCGTCATCACCGGATTTGCCAGCATTTGTGTGAACGGCGTGGAAGTCCATTTTGATGACAGCACACCCGTGAGCGACAACGGGGAAGCAGTGACAGCGAAGCGTCTGGCCGTAGGCCAAGTGGTAGCGCTTCGCGCGGCGGGTAGTGGCGAAGAGTATTCCACCAACAAGATCGCCGTGATGCACGCCCTGGTCGGTCCGATCCAATCGGTCAACCACGCGACGGGCGAGGTTCGTGTGCTGGGTCAAACCGCGCAGGCATTGCACCAAGCCGATGTCGCGGGTCTGGCCGTGGGCAATTGGGTACGTATCAGCGGTCTGCGCCTTGCAACGGGCGATATTGCTGCGTCCCGGTTTGAATCCATCCCGGCGCAGGCCAAAGCACAAATCCTGGGGGCTGTGGGCCTGGTGGATGGTCGCGCACTCACCGTCGAAGGCACCCGCGTCGAACTCGCGACTTCGCAAAAGGCCGAAGGCCTGGCGATTGGCCATGAGGTGTTGGTAAGCGGCCCATGGGATGGACGCACCTTGCGTGCGGACCACGTTGAGGTGGAGCCCACGCTCGGCGGTTTGGGGCCGGTGCAAAAGCTCATGGTTGAAGGCTATGTGCAAGCAGTCAGGGGCGCCGAAATCAGCATCGCCAACCGGCACCTGGAGGTCCCCAAAAATGTGCAAATGGCAGGCGTCGCACAGGGGCACCTGGCTGTTAACCAACATGTGCAAGTCATGATCAACGTGGGGCCCGACAAGCGCTTGCAGGTCGAGCGCATTGAACTGCGCAAAGGCAGTTCCTCGGGTGCGCGCAACCCATCAACCGCCAAGGCACTTAAGGCCAAGGATGCGGATTCAAGGCGTGAGGAATCGGAGTCCGGCAAAGATGACTCTCCAACTTCTGGATCTGGCAAAAAATCCGGCTCCGGCAGCTCCGGCAGCTCCGGCAGCTCCGGCAGCTCCGGCAGCTCCGGCAGCTCCGGCAGCTCCGGCAGCTCC
>ERZ1034361.104-NODE-104-length-58207-cov-6.667555_pt1 | contig 58207 bp, 60 predicted proteins | sample MGYA00520617_ERZ1034361 | MGnify/ENA primary metagenome ERZ1034361 (study PRJEB33736, sample SAMEA104284507) | Azolla filiculoides | biome: Urban; feature: Water surface; material: Ditch water | place: Netherlands | collected 2015-10-28 | depth 0-0.1 m ... | reverse complement strand
AGAAGAAGGTCCAGTAGCAACTCCATTCCGTCGTAACCAAGAAAACATTCAAGCAGAACTTGCTGCATGTCAGAGGTATTATTTCCGTAAGTCTGCGGATGCAGGAACAATGTTCTTTGAGTTTGGCATGGGGCTTGCATCAAGTACTGGACAGATTTTTTGCAAGATTGACTTTCCAGTTAAAATGAGAGCCATTCCATCTACTACTCCAGACATGTCTGCCTATAATACATTTTCTATTGAAGGTATTGGAAGTCCAGGGGCAATAACAGGATCTTCTACCTCACCAGGCGCAAGAACAAGTTCATACCAGGCATACCTAAACCTATATGCAACTGGTTTAACAACTGGACAGCCATATAGAGTCGTAGCAAACCTTACTGATACTGCTTACGTTGGATTTAGTGCGGAGCTATAATGGCATTAGACTTTCCAGCAAACCCAACTGACGGTGAGATTTATGGCTCCTATGTTTATTCTGGAGCAAAAGGTGTTTGGCAATCACGTGAAGAATCTGCGGCACCTGCAGTAACATCTCCAACTGCACCGACAAACCCAAGTAATGGGGATATCTGGTTTGATTCGTCTGACGGAATCTCTTATGTCTATTATGATGACGGAACAAGTGGGCAATGGGTAGAGATGATGTCTTCTGGCGTTACAGCATTAGAACAGGTAATGCCAACTGGAAGTATTATTCAAACAGCTCGTGTAACAGCACCAACTGGATGGCTATTGTGTGAAGGACAAGATGTCTCTAGAACTACATACCAAAGACTTTTTCAAGCTATTGGTCTTGTGTATGGATCTGGAGATGGATCTACAACCTTCACACTTCCAAACCTAAAGGGTCGTACGCCAGTAGGAAAAGACTTTTCCCAAACAGAGTTTGACACTGTTGGAGAAACTGGGGGTACCAAGACTCACACATTAACAACATCAGAATTGCCATCACATACACATGCCAACACCTTAACGGGAACAACATCTTTTGCATCTACAGGACACAGACACTCCTATGCAATGCGTATGCTTGAGTTCTATGACGATGCAAACGTTGGGGCAACTGGTACACCGAACATTGGTGCCTATAACTGGCAATCTGGATCATGGAGTTCCTGGTCGCACCCAGTTGCTTATCAGCAAGCAACAATTAACGATACCAGAGGAACATTAAATCAAAACTGTTGGATCTCGCAAGCCGACGGTGTTACAAACACCCCTGCTGATCGTGGAGAAACTGGTACTGTTGGCATTTCAAATGTAGCTGCTGGTTCTGGCTCGGCACACAATAATTTGCAACCATATATTGTGTTAAACTATATGATAAAGGTATAATATGTTAAAGCCAACCAATCCAGCCGCAGAACAAGTTGAATTTTTGCAATCTGTAAATTCAGATATTGATAGTCAGATAGCTGCTCTTGAAGAAAGCAAGAAGGCAAACCTAGAACTTATTCTTTACTTTCGTGAAGTTGCAACATGGGAAGATGTTGAAGATGAACAAGATATTTGGTCGGATCCAGTTAATGATCTTTCACCAGATAGCCCAGATGATCCAGCAAAAGCAACAGTTATAGAAAATCCAATTAGATAACCTTATTAGGCTATAATTGAAGTATGGCCTTAGATTTTCCAAGTAATCCTGTTGATGGACAGGTGTATGATACTTTTATCTACAATGCCATCAAAGGAACCTGGCAATCAATATCTACTGGGGCATCTCCAACAATATTGGTAAGTCCAACTATAACAAGTCCAACAATTACTAATGCTGTAATCAGTGCTACTGCTACTAATTCTACTACCGTTCCAGTTACGGTAAAGGGTGCAGCTTCTCAATCCGCTAATTTACAAGAGTGGAAGAATAGTTCTGGCACAACACTATCAAGCATCAATGCTTCTGGACAACTTACTACTGACAAAGTCAACAATACTGGATTTGACTTTACTCTTGGTAGTGGAGATCAGGTGACTCGTGGAAACTCTGGAGCTTCTCGTGCACTTGTAAAGTTAACAGAGAATCGGTTGTCTATAAACTATGCTGGAGATTTTGCTGGAGGTACTGTAATTGACAGTGCACTATCTGTAAGCGGAAAAATTTCAGCACCAACACAGCCATCATTCTTTGCGTATAGAACTGATGGTATGTGGGCTAATCAGACATGGATTGCAAACCTGACATACTTTAACGTTGGAGGAAATTATAATACTTCAAATGGAAGATTTACAGCACCAGTAGCAGGAAAATATTTTTTTGGCATAAACGCAATTGGAAATACATCTGGAACAACTAGGCTGTATCCAAGAATTAACGGAAATACTCAGTTTAGTGGATTTCATTTACGTGCAATTAATACTGGCAATTATGGAGATGCACACATGACCTGGATATATAACTTGGCAGCTGGAGATTATGTTGACATTCTTCTTGGAGAAGGTTATAACTATTCAGATGGAACCCCGTATGCTTATTGGCATGGATTCTTGCTTCATTAGTGTATAATAAAGATATGGAAATTAAAATTACACTTACAGAAGCAGAGTCAAAAGCTCTTGCATACGTTGCATATGACCCAACAGAATGGGCAAATAATGCAGTTAAAGAACGTGCACGTATTGCTATGGATGAAATTTTTCAGGCAGAGGTTGCTCGTATGCTGGCTGATCCAAATACTACCGAAATCCCTGCTGATCGTGAAGCAGTTGTCTTAGCAGCAGACGTAAAGAGTGCTGCAGAACGTCAAGCGGAGGCCGAGCTAAATGGCCCTGGACTTTCCGTCTAATCCTACAGATGGACAAATTTATGGGGCATACTCCTATTCATTAGATAAGGGTGTGTGGCAGTCCCGTGAAGAGTCTTCTGCTGTAACAATTACATCACCAGTTGCCCCATCTATAGCAACACCAGGCGATCTTTGGTTTAATAGCACTACGGGATTACTTTTCACATATTATTCTGATGGAACATCTTCTCAGTGGGTAGAGGTTCTGTCTTCAGCAGTACCAAATGCAGTGGAAATTATGCCAGCTGGAACGGTAACTCAAACCGCAAGGTCAACTGCACCAGTAGGCTGGCTACTTTGCGAAGGTCAGACGGTATCTAGAATAACTTACGATAGACTTTTTGACGCCATTGGCACATCCTACGGTACTGGCGATGGCACCACAACATTTACCCTACCAAACTTAAAGGGGCGTGTACCAGTAGGACGAGATTCATCTCAAACAGAATTTGATTCCTTGGGCGAATCTGGTGGAGTAAAAACGGTAACCCTTGCAGAAACACAAATTCCATCTCATGCACACAGTGGAACAACAGCTTTAGATGGAGCACACACCCACACTTATTCTGGAACAACAGGCGGAGAGTCTGGACACTCTCACGGAATTACTGGTATTTCTGGACTAGGTGGAGCAGGTGCTGGTCAGCTTGCCCTTCAGAATGATGGAAACCTTGTTTGGTATAGAGGTAATGGAACGACTTGGGCATCTGGACAGGGTAGCGGTGGATCAATACCATCTATGACAGTCGGTGGAAACCAGACTACAAATACTGGTGGAAGTAGTGGGCACACTCATGGTTTTTCTGGAACAACCTCTGGTGTATCAAACAATCACAATCACACATTCACTACAGGTAATACTGGTGGTGGACTAGCACACGAAAATCTTCAACCATATGTTGTTCTTAATTATATGATTAAGGTATAATAAAAGAATGGCTTTAGACTTTCCATCATCACCCGTTAACGGGCAAGTTTATGATAATTATTATTACGACGCATCAATGGGTTCTTGGAGAGCCTACGGATCCGTAAACTTGCAGGTACCTGCTGGAATCATAAATCAATACGGTGGATCTGTAGCACCAGATGGTTACTTATTGTGTAATGGTCAATCTGTCACTACTGCAGCATACCCTGCATTGTTTCAAGCTATTGGATATACTTATGGTGGTTCGGGCTTAAATTTTAGTGTTCCAAACCTACAAAATCGTGTTCCAGTAGGAAAGGGCACAGAAACTGAATTTGACACTTTAGGCGAAACAGGTGGAGCTAAGACTCACACCCTCACCGAGGCAGAAATGCCTAGTCACACGCATATCCAGAACTCTCACAACCACACTCAGAACTCGCATAACCACACTCAGGACGCCCATGGCCACTCTACAGCGTGGCCGTATCCGCTAATTAATACAGGTAGCTCGTACGGTCACCAAGTCGGCGGATCGTGGGTCTTTAATAGCGTAGGTAGTGCTGTAAATAATACAACAGCAACAAACCAAGCCACTACTGCAACAAACCAAGCTACTACTGCAACAAATCAGTCAACAGGCGGTGGTCTTGCACACAACAACCTACAGCCATACATTGTTCTCAATTACATAATCAAGACCTAGTGTATAATTAAATTATTATGGCATTAGATTTTCCTGCTAACCCAATAGATGGTCAAATCTATGGATCTTACTTCTATAGTAGCTCAAAGGGTGTTTGGCAGGGTATAGAAGAGTCAGCAACTGTTGCTATTGTCTCTCCAACTATTCCAGACTCAGCTAAGAATGGTGATATTTGGTTTAATAGCAACATTGGAATTGCATATGTTTATTATCAGGATGGCACTTCTGGCCAATGGGTCCAGCTTATCTCTCCATCTGGACAAGCAATTAATTCAATCGACGATATTTCTGATGTAACAGTAGATACCCCAACTGATGGTCAGGTAATTTCTTATGATGACGCCTCTAGTCAATGGGTAAATACAACTATTGATATTAGTGCTACAACTGTTTCTGACTCAGCTCCCACAAATCCACCACCTGCAAATGGAGACGGATGGTTTGACTCGTCTTCTGGCTATCTTTATGTTTACTACAATGATGGCAACGGTGTAGGTCAATGGGTAGAGGTTAAGGCTAACTCTGCAGATGCTGCTGCTCTAGCAGCCAGAGTGTCAACGCTAGAAACAAAGGCAGACTTTCCTATTCAGCTAAATACTCAAACCATTAATGCAAACTACACGATTCCTTCGGGGTATAATGGAATGAGTGCAGGACCAATTACAATTGCAAATAATGTTGTAGTTACAATCCCTAACGGATCTTCTTGGAGTATAGTATGAGTGAACTTAGCGTAGGCCAACTTAAGGGTTTGACAGTTAACACTAATAAAATTACTGTACCATCTGGACATACACTTTATGCTCCTGGACACACAATCCAGACATTATCAGCCACAAAAGTTGATGGATTTACAACAACAAGCACATCCTATGTTGACGTAGCTGGACTATCATTGTCAATAACTCCTTTATCTTCTAACAGCAAAATTCTAGTAACAGTGAGTATGAATATTGCAAATAGTGCAAGTGCCTGGTCATTTGTTCAGCTTTATCGTGGAGCCAGCCCAATACATGTTTCAACTGCTGGAGGTAATAACGCAACATATGCTGGTAACCTGGCATCTGCTACTTCCGCTGAAATGATTCCATTAACAATATCTTATCTAGATTCTCCAAATACAATCTCGACGACGGCATATAAGATTATGGTAAAGGGAAATGATGTAGGATCAACAACAAGCATTAATAGACGAGCGACAGATACTAATTTAGGGGCCGTTTCCTCAATCACACTAATGGAGATCGCACAATGAGTCAATTAAGAGTAGGAAGTATTGCAACTACCGCAGGAACCAGTGTTCTATCTTTAAATAACGGAATACTTACTGATCCAAACAAGCCATTATTCCATGCATATAACAATGTTGGAGTAATTCCAGGATCACAAACAGCACAGTTTAATACAACTTTTATCAATATTGGCGGTCACTACAATACATCACTGTATAGATTTACAGCTCCAGTAGCTGGAACATATTGGTTCAGCTGTACGGGGTTACCGAATACAACAACTGGGGCATTCTTTCAATTTATGAAAAATGGAGTAGGGCTTCAATACCCACGAGCGTACTCAATTAATGGAGATGAAACTGTTACAATTGCAATGCCAATACAGCTTTTAGTTGGAGATTACGTTTCAGTATATATTAATAGCGATGGCATGGAACAAACTTGGTCTGGCTGGTCTGGATTTTTGATAGGATAGTATTATGGCATCAATAATGAGGTTTGATCAATGGCAAAATAGTTTGGGGCAAAATTATGGAACTATTTTACAAATTCAGCAAACATTTAATAATGCAAATTCTACATATGGGTCTGGAGACTATACTTTAATGTCAGTCAGCATTACACCTAAAATGCCTGGATCAAAGATATATATCTCTTCAATTATTTCCCATGGATTTAACAACAGTGTTGACAACAATGATCCGTGGGATACCTCTTTTTGGTTTAAACGTAATAGTACTATTATCGGCATAAACCCAAGTGCTACACGAAATGGTCTAGGTGCCGTTCAGTCTATGTATACTACAGATGTTCAGTGGAACTCGCAATCCACATATAAGCTTGGGTACGAAACAATACAGCGTCCATTTAACTATCTAGACTCTCCAACATATAACGTTGGCGACACAATCGTATATAGTTTTATGGCAAGGTTTCAGACTGCTGGATGGATAAATAGATCTTCTCAGGTTGGAGACAGCGGATCTGTTTCATCTATAACTGTAATGGAAATTGCACAATAGTGTACAATAGTATTATGGATACCAATAATAGATTTTCAATTTCGTTTGGAATTACTGACGCACTCCTGTCTCTTACTCCTGGTGCACAGTGGGTACTTCGTGGAGATGAGTATAGCGGACTTGAGTGGCTGGACGAAGTTCAGATTCAGCCAGACGAGCTAGAAATTAATAATGAAATTAAGAGGCTTCAGTCAGAGTACGACAAGCTTGAATACCAGCGACTTAGAAGACTAGAATATCCAGAGATTGAAAAATATATTGACGGTGTCGTTAAGGGTGATCAGTCTCAGATTGATGAATATATTTCAGAATGTCTAGCTGTAAAAGCAAAGTACCCCAAACCTATCCCTTCATAATAAGGTAGAATAGTCTTATGGCTATTGACTTTCCTGCTTCCCCCACACCTGGTCAGGTTTTTCAGGGGTATTACTGGGATAACGATAAGCAAGCATGGAGATCTGAAACTCCATCAGTTGGTGCAGTAGTTACTTCTACAACTACCCCCACTGGAGCCAAGAACGGTGATCTCTGGTACAACACCAATGACGGCACGCTATATGTTTATTTTGACAATGGTATTACAGCTTATTGGACTGAGATTAAAGCTAACTCAGCTTTGACTACCACGTTAAATGCAACTAAGGCTAACCTAGCTGGTGGAAACACTTTTACTGGTACTCAGGTAATAAATTCTGGATATGTAAGAATGCCCTTGCAACCAGCATTCTCTGTAACGGTCGACGGTGGATCTAACGCAACCACAGGTAACAAGGTTATCTTTAACAATGTTTTGCTAAATACTGGATCATGCTGGTCATCAGCAAATAACAGGTTTACGGCACCAACACCAGGAAATTATTCCTTTACATATTCTGTTTTAAACTCAGCAGCTAGTGCACTATATGTAGAGTTTAGGAAAAATGGTACAGCTATGGGAACAAGTGCCTATGCTCGTGGCTACACCAGCACACAGTATACTCCAAATGTTGGAACCTGCATACTTTATTTAGATGCAAACGAATATATAGAGATGTGGGTAACGACTGGAACAGCCCATGCGTATCACACCAGTTTTTCAGGATATTTGGTAGGATAGTTATATGGCAATTCAATTCCCAGCTTCACCAACTAACGGTCAGGTATATCAGGGGTATTATTATGACTCAACGCTATCTGCATGGAAAGCAAGTCCAGTATCAGCTGGTCCAGTAGCAATTGCCGATACAGCTCCAACAGGAGCTATTCATGGAGACATGTGGTATAACAGTCTTGATGGATCTTCTTACATTTATGTTAACGATGGAACAAGCAGTCAATGGGTGGAGGTTCACTCTAATACCGCTGCAACTCCTGGAACAATTGTTAATATGGAATCTTATACAAATTCTACAAAAGCCACCTATGCTTCCACAGCAGCAGATACAGTATTTTGGTCTGGAATATCCTTTGTCAAAAAACTTCCAACATCTAAACTCGTGATTACGGGACATCTTCAAACACAAGGCGGATGGCAGTATGCAACAAACATTAGATTATTGATCAATGGATCATATATTGATGGAATAGGTGGGTGGACAGATACTTCTGACGCAGGAACAAACCAAACATATTATGCAAAAGCTGTGCCAGTCGATGCACAGGTAACTGGTCTTGCTTCAGGAACGTACTCCATAGCTCTTACAAAGATAAACGCTGATAACAGCAGTAGCCCAGCCTGGGTGTTTAACCCCAACTCTGCAAACGATAACAGGTGGCCACAAACAAGATCAACAATCACTATCATGGAGGTAGCACAATAATGGCTCTAGACTTTCCTTCCTCACCCACTAATGGCCAGGTATTTAATCAATACGTATATAACTCAGCCACTGGTGCCTGGAAGAATTATAATGACAACACAGTCGTCACGTCTGCACTACTTGGTAAAGCAAATGTAGCTGGAGGAAACACCTTTACTGGAATTCAGACAAAGACATCTCAGCCATCATTTAAAGCGTATACCGCATCTGGACAAATCAATACTAATGCTGTAGCTCTTGTGTTTAACGATACATCCTATGCTGGTGGACACAATGTTGGAGGGCACTACAACACTTCAAACGGTGTATTCACAGCACCAGTTGCAGGAAGATATCAGTTTAACTTTACAATGCTGACAAATCCGTCAAATATGTCAAACACCTATGTTCACGTTATGTGGAGAATAAATGGTACAGACGTGCAGTTTGCTTGTCACAATCATAACGCAACCTGGGTAATGGAAGGTAGCTCCGTAGTGTTTCAGCTACAAGCTAATGATACCGTGTCTTTGTATCAGCACAGGGGGTCTGGACACTACGGTGCATACTCTATGTTGTCTGGGTATCTGCTAGGATAAATATATGCCTTTAGATTTTCCATCCAATCCATCAGACGGTCAAGTTTATGACAACTATTACTATGATGCTGCCGCTGGGGTATGGCAATCAAATGGAGGAACAACTCTTCCAAATATTTTTAAGAATGTAACATACACGACAGCACAAACATACCTGGTCCCAGCAACAGTTAAGGGCAAGCTAGGGCAGACAGCCAATCTTCAAGAATGGACAGATTCTGCAGGAAACGTTCTGGCATCAATTGATGACGAGGGCAGAATGACCGTCCAAAGCCTTGTGACGATTGAGCCCATCGCAGCTGTGCCAACTGGCTCCATGGTTCCGTTTGCTGGCTCTGCAGCCCCAAGCCTTTTCCTATTATGCCAAGGGCAAGAGGTTTCAAGATCTACCTACTCCGATCTATTTGCTGTCATAGGAACAACCTATGGAGCTGGAAACGGCTCCACAACATTTAACTTGCCAAACCCCACTGGTCGTGTGGTTGCTGGAAAGGCATCTTCTGGAACGTTCGGGACATTGGGTTCTTCTGGTGGTGCAGAAACCGTAACGCTAACCTCAGCACAAATTCCTGCCCACTCCCACCCAAATACTTTGTCAGACCCAGGACACAACCACAGCCAGAACGCACACAACCACACGCACCGTCAGTGGATCTTTAATGGTGGAGGTAGCTATGGCGGAAACCACTATGGTTTTGGGTATGCTGGAAATACTGGTGCCCCACAAGATAGCGGAGCAGCATCTAGCTCTGGTGAAGTTTGGTATGGTAATTTTGCCTCTACCGCAACAAATAATGCAAACTATACTGGTGTGTCTATTAACAATGCTAATAACACTGGTGGTGGGGAAAGTCATAGTAATCTTCAGCCATACCTCGTCACGAACTACATCATTAAAACCTAGCCCTATGATAAACTAGATTAGGAGATCATATGGCAACCACGTCTAATTTATACGCAGAAAAGGTTTTTGCAGAACACCCAATCGGTTTGTGGGCATTAGACGAGGACGCAGACTATGTATCTCTGCTTTCTGAAGGCCAGAGATCAATCATCGAAGGATCAGACTGGCTAATTGGTGGTGCAGTAACTGAAGAGTATGTAGAAACCTTACCAGCACCAATCTTTGACTCAAGCGTTGTCAACCTCGTTACTGGTGGCGTCATCCCAGAGGGCGATACCGATACAGTTACTCTGGAGCTAGAACTCTTTGATGCAGATCTCATGATTGATAACACCATTAATACTGTTTCTGTGTCCACATACCTCTACCCTTTTAGCAAGCAGGTCACCGTAGAGATTGGCATTTCGTACTCCTTAGGTGGAATTGCTCAGACCCCTAAAACAAGAATCTTTCAAGTAGCTAGTGTAGAGCAGTGGGCGTTTATCTCAGAAATGTTTGAGATTGAAGACAACGCAAATGACATTAGCTTGCTGTTTAATGTGTCTTATACCTCCTCGTCAGATTCAGAACCATACTCCTTTCTCGTGCACGGGATAACCTTCGGGCAGCTCTCAGAGCAGTTCAATGTTGAGTCCTTGGGATCTTATCCAGAACTAATTGAGACCATGCAGGTTGACGACCTAAGAGATCCATCAATCGTAGATGGCCTATCTGGTATCCGTGCAAGAGCTTACGGACTACTTCCAAGATCTGGATACTACCTCACAAATTCCGAGGGTAGATTGACAGCCACAAACTCTTCAATGCCAATGGTATTTGGAGCAAAGAGTAGTACTAGAATTATTCCCAATGGGGGGAACCCATCACTTGTTGTCCCAGGTTTGGGATTCCTCAGTTCAGATGGTCAATACTCAGATCTGACAATGGAGATGTGGCTAAAGGTTCAGTCAAACGCAACACAGTCTAGAAGAATCTTTGGTCCAATATCCTCTACTGATGGGCTATACGTTAACGACTCATTCTTGATCCTGAAGATTGGGACATACACTGGTTCATACTATGTTGCTGAATGGGACCGTCCCATGCTTGTTGCCATAAGAACCTCAAGCGACTCAGCTAGTGTTGTCATTAATGGTGAAGAAGTTATTGCCTTCACAATGGTCCCCACAGATGTTTCTTTTCCAAGTAAGTTTGTGGAAATCGAGGGTCAGATGGTTGACCAGGACTGGGTTGGATTCTACGCATACGAAGACGTGCCTCAGCTGTTCGTTGACTGCATTGGGGTTTATTCTTACATCGTTCCAACAATTGTTGAAAAACGCAGATGGGTATACGGACAAGGCGTAGAGACCCCAGAAAACATTATTGGATCTAGTATTGGGTCCTCTGTTGCCATTGACTATACCGTTGCAAACTACGCAAAGAACTATTCATACCCAGATCTTGGTAGATTCCAGCAGGGTATCAATGAAAACCTTCTTATTGAAGGAAACGCAATCTCTCTTCCTAAATATAACAAGCCAACGATTAGCTTTAATGATAAAACCATAGATGATTGGTACGCAGACGTGCCAGATCTAGATGATAACTTTGGCACAGCCATGAGCTTAAAGCCAAACTCCTCATGGGACAACACGGATGGCTACATTCTATTCCCAAACATTAACTTATTGTCTCAAGATCTAAAAGCTTTTTACGGGTTGTTTGAATCAAACATAAGCGATACGTCTAAGCAGGTTCTCATGTATGTTGAGAATGAGGTTACAAACGATTCGTTTGAAATTAGCCTAGAAGGATCTGTTGTAAGCTATACAATCAAAACGTCCAACCTTTCTGGAGGGTATGACGAAGAAGTCATCTACTCAGATTCATACCACGTACCAGGAGACTTCCTTTTAGTAGGGTTAAACATTCCACAATTTGTTTCAGCCTTTAGTGGAAAGACCTCTACATTCTTTGGTACGAAGCAAGAGCTTAAGTTCTACGTCGGTGGAACAAGAAAGTATGAGCAGACATTCTCTGGAAAGATTTATCGTGTAGGATTCTGTACAGCTAGAAACCTGCAGAAGATTTCATTTGCGTTCACAGAGCTAGGAGTTGCAGCTGGGTATAACAGTGCAGACTCTCTGTTTGTTCTTGATGCACAGGGATTCCTGAGCGATACCCCAACGACAACCGTTACAGACTACACGGTTTTGCCAGTGGCAGACGGTGGAGACTCATACTTCGGAAACCTTGACACAGACTTTGAAGAAGTGTATGATGGCGGACAGGTATTTAGCATTCTGGTAGACAAGCTCCTAGAACACGTAGCCAGCTACACCCTGGTTCCAAAGGTATATCTTGAAAAGTTTATTCTTGATATCGCTGTAAATGGATACTGGCAGGACTACGTCCCACTAAGCTATTTTGCAAAGTATGTGACCGACGGTAACAAAGACAAGTATGGACACGACAACGTATATCTCGACGTTGACTTTATTCAGTTCAATGTATCCTATCCACAAATTTCTAAGTTCTTGTCAAACCACTACGACACGTCTAAATCAATCGTAAGAACCTACGTGTCATTCCAGATACTCTCTCAGGGGTCAGACATAAATCTATCCTCTATTTCTGGAACAGAGTCTGCACCAAAGAGTGGAGTCGTTACTCCTGGAAGTGACTGGAGAGTTCTAGACAGTACAACTGGAACATATAAATATAAGAGATACGAAGTTGTCAACGACACAATTATCTATCCACCAGATGGGATTGACTTTAATCTTGTTGGTCTTGCTATCCACGTAGAAGTTCTTGCAAATGGTTTGGAAGAAAATCCAGTTAAGATTAGATCCATTCAGCTGGCATCTCAAGCTCTCAACGCCTTCGTTCCAAATGCTATCGGAACAAAGTACGGAGCCTTGATCTACCCATACAGAAAGTCTGCAGAGTACTACGACTACAAGGGCCGTAATCCATTTAGTATTTATAAGGGTAACACTCCGTACCTCTACTTAACATCTACAAGCGGTCTAAGACTCCGTGGACTAAAGGATAGCGACGTCATCCGTGGTCTGAGTATGCCAATCAATAAGAATAGAGCAAAGTACTACAAGGTAGCTGCTTGGCAAATGGCCCTTAGATTTGACGACGAGACATTCCCAGAGCAGGTGACAGAGATCTTTGAGATTGAGGCACACGGCAAGGAAGTTGACCGCTACGTAAAGTTCTACATGATTGCAGACGACACAAATGCCCAGCGAGGAAAAGTCTATGCAATCAATGGTGCAACTGGTTTGCCAGAAGAGGGTGTTACTTTCTATATCAATGGACGACTAGTCAAGACTCCAGTTATCGATAGAAACTCCTGGACAATGCTGGGGGTAGTGTTCAACTCACCAATAGAGTTCTCAGTCAATGGTGGAGCTATTAGAGTAACGGGACCCATTACGTTTAACAACGTCTCTCACTATCAGGTAACAGCAGCCGACGAGGCCGCTAGATCTGTTTACCGTAAGTGGTCTGCGGTCAAGGCTCCAGGTGGAACCGTACAGCCATGGACAGCTTGGTCTGGAGACTCAGAAGCTCTTCCACCGACAACCGCCTTTACCTGGAAGGACGTACTTTTTGTATCAGAAGCCCAGAGTGCACTTGTTGACGGAACTACCATCTTCGAGAAGTACACTGGTACTGATCACTTCATTGTAGACTCTGGATCAGTTTTTAGGACAAACAATTACAAATATTCCCTATATGATGACATTATTTGGTCATCAACTATCACCACTCCAGTTTAATATGGTATACTTGTGGTTATGGAACAGGTGATGAAGGGTCAAATTGGTAAGACCCGTATTAAAGTTATTGAAGAAAAGTGGTCAGATGCTGGTATTTATGTCTGGCAGCTCCCCTCAGGTAAGTACTTTACCGATGGTGAGGGTAACGCATTGTCTATTGAGTCAATGATTAACGACCCAGCAAAGATCAAAGAATTGACAGAAGCTGCAAAGTACTACGGCCAAGCCGAAGGAAAGCCAGTCTTCTTCTCAAATGTTCGCAAGCTTTCAGATGAAGAGTACAGCGAACAGAAAGACCGTATGTCTCAGGGACTTATCCCATCAACAAATGACATCGGAGCTTTCCTAGCAGCCAAGAAGACATTGGACCTATACGGCGATGAGTGATGAATTAACAAGAATTCCAATTCCAGTACGAATTGATGACCTTCCAGAACAAGAGGACTTCTCTAAGAACGATCCTTTCACTGTTGGCTGGGAAGAGGTCAAGAGCTACAACGGCCTAGACATGAACTTCAAGCGTCGTACAGCTAGAAACATTTCTAAAGCAGAGATGTCCGAGTCCTACATGGATTCTGCTGGTGCAATTGACAGCGGTATCGAAGGGGCAAAGTCTAAGAAGCTTAACCCTGGAACAATCTACCGTAATGCATACGGTATCTTTGATATCATCACTCCCCCATACGATGTTTACCAGCTAGCATCTTATTACGATACCTCTTTTGCTAACCACGCAGCTATTGACGCTAAGGTGGAGAACACTGTTGGTCTTGGTTATGATTTTGTTGTATCCAACAAGACACAGATGAAGCTAGACGAAAGCACAGACGAGAAGGCTACCCAGCGTGCTCGTAAGCGTATCGAGAAGCTAAAGGTTCAGGTAGGAGACTGGATCGAAAGCCTCAACGAAGACGAAAGCTTTACAGAAACTCTTGAAAAGGTTTTTACAGACGTTCACGCTACTGGTAACGGATACCTCGAAGTTGGTAGAACCCTAAATGGACAGATCGGTTATATCGGTCACATCCCTACAACCACTGTACGTGTTCGTCGTCTACACGATGGCTTCGTTCAGATGATCTCCAACAAGGTTGTGTACTTCAGAAATTTCGGGGCAAAGAATGTCAACCCAATTACTGATGACCCACGTCCCAATGAGATTATTCACATTAAGGAATACTCTCCCCTAAACACTTTCTACGGTGTACCTGATGTTATTGCAGCTATGCCTTCACTCCTTGGTGATGCACTAGCTTCTCAGTACAACATTGACTACTTCTCAAACAAGGCTGTTCCTCGCTACGTTGTTACCCTTAAGGGTGCTCAGCTATCCGCTGATGCAGAAGACAAGATGTTCCGATTCCTACAGACTGGTCTTAAGGGGCAGTCACACCGTACTCTCTACATCCCTCTCCCAGGCGACTCTGATACCAACAAGGTAGAGTTCAAGATGGAGCCAATTGAGAACGGTATCCAGGATGGTTCCTTTAAGGAATACCGTAAGCAGAACCGTGACGATGTTCTCATTGCTCACCAGGTTCCACTCTCAAAGCTTGGTGGCAGCGATGCCTCTAACATTGCTGCTGCTCTATCTCAGGACCGCACATTCAAAGAGCAGGTTGCACGACCAGCTCAGCGTAACCTAGAGAAGATCCTCAACAAGATTATTCGTGAGAAGACCGATATCCTAGAGCTTAAGTTCAATGAGCTTACTCTTACAGACGAGACCGCACAGTCACAGATCCTTGAGCGTTATGTTCGTAACCAGATCATGACACCTAATGAGGCTCGTGAGTCAATCAACCTTCCCCCACGCAAGGATGGAGACAAGCCATTCCAGATGACTTCTCGTGCTGCTGCAGACGCTACAGCCAACCAGGGAAAGACTCGTGCTCGTGATGCTGAACGTGTAAATAATCAGTCTGACGGACCTGCCACCACCACTGGGCGTAATGCTCAAGGTGAGGGTAGAGCAACAAATTAAAATTTAGTGTATAATAACAAATACGTAACGTTCTATTAAAAAGGGTATATAATAAAAGTAGTATGACTATTTCTAAAGCACATTTCGAATCAGAAGGCGACAACGTTCGTCTATCTATGCCTTTCAGCAAGGTAGACCAGGAGCGTCGTATCGTCTCTGGTTTTGCTACCCTTGACAACATCGACAAGCAGCAGGACATCGTTACTACCGAAGCCTCTCTTGCCGCCTTCTCCAAGTTCCGTGGGAACATTCGTGAGATGCACCAGCCTTCAGCGGTAGGTAAGATGGTTGCCTTCAAGGAAGACAAGTACTTTGACCCAGAGGAAAAGAAGTTCTACTCTGGAGTATACGTATCAGCATACGTTTCCAAGGGTGCACAGGATGCATGGGAAAAGGTTCTAGACGGAACATACACAGGTTTTTCAATTGGTGGTCGCATGAACAAGTGGGACGACGCTTATGACGAGAAGATGGATTGCTCTATTCGAGTAATCAAGGAATACGATCTCGTAGAGCTCTCCCTTGTTGATAACCCAGCAAACCAGTTTGCAAGCATTCTTTCTGTTGAAAAAGTAAACGGCGTTGACGTTGTTAAGGGTGATAACGTTGATCTCGAAATTGAAAATGTATTCTACGACAAGGACTCTGGCCTAGTTCTTCTTTCCGAAGAAGAGACTGCTGTCAGCCCTACCACAGGTGAGACAATGGAAAACATTGGCTTTGTAGAAAAAGCGGATTCTGAAAAAACAGATATGATAAAGTTCTTGGTCGATAGTGCTAAAGGCATTAACACTGAGATTAACAAGGAGGTAAGTGCTATGACAGAAGAAAACACTAATGTCGAAGTCGCTACCGAGGCAGAAGCCATTGAGGTTACCGAAGAAGCAGTCGTAGAGGCTGCGGAAGCTGTTGAGACAGTTGACGCTGTTGACGCTGAAAAGGCAATCTCTGTTGAAATTGAAGAAGAAGACGCTACTGAAGAGTCCGAATCCGAAGAAGAAGACATGGCTACTAAGAAGTCCGATGAGATTACCGCAATTGCAGATCTCAAGGACACTATTACTACAGCCTTTAGCGACCTTGTTTCAACCGTAAAGGCTCTCTCTGCCGAGGTTGATTCACTAAAGAAGTCAAACGAACTCACAAACGCCAAAATGGCTGATGCTGAGAAGGACTTCGAAAATCTTGGAAAGTCAATCGATGCTCTCGAAGCTGACACTGCTTTCCGTAAGTCTGGCGATCTGGGCGAGATCGTACAGGAACCAGCAATGGTTGAAAAATCAGTATGGGGCGGTCGTTTCCTCACAAATGCCGATCTACTGAAATAAAAAAACAAAAATCACTTGGAGGTGAAAAATATGTCGGAAGAAATTTCAAAAAATATCCCTGGTACAGGCGGAGCGTTCCCTAACAGTGACGGTCAGGTTGCATCAGGTGGTATCGGTGGCGTAGCTGATCCTGCGTTTGCGTTTGTTGGTAACAACACTCCTGCAGAAGCAAACTACGGAGACCTAACAGGTCCTAACGCAGTTAACCCATCATTCACTGCTGACCCCCGTTACGATGGTGCTGGTATCCTACGTCCCGAACAGGCACGTCGATTTATCGATTATGTTTGGGATGCTACTACACTTGCTAACGACGGTCGTCGCGTAACTATGCGTGCAAACACAATGGAACTTGAAAAGGTTAACGTTGGAGAGCGTGTTGTTCGTGCAGCTAACCAGGGTGATGCTTCATTCACCAACGCTGGTGCAACATTCTCAAAGGTAGAGCTTACAACTAAGAAGCTCCGTCTTGACTGGGAAGTTTCATCAGAAGCTCTTGAGGACAATATTGAAGGAGGTGCTCTTGAGGACCACCTAGTGCGTCTCATGACCACTGCTTTCGGTAACGATCTTGAAGATCTCGCTATTAACGGTGACACAGCTCAGAACTCTGACCCATTCCTCGGAATTCAGGACGGGTTCATTGCTAAGGCTAACAACGATGGTTTCGCTAACGAAGCACTCGTTTCAGCTGGTGCTGACTGGACTACAGAGGACATGCAGGCTATGATTCTTGCACTTCCTCGTCGTTACCGTGCACTCCAGACAGGACTCAAGTTCTACGCTGGTACCGATACCTTTGCAAACATTGTAAAGAACAACGGTACTGTGTTCGACTCAATCGGTTCAACCGAATCTGCTCGTGGTTCATACCTCGGCGGAGTCGCTCAGACCGTTGGTGGAGCACGTCAGACTCGTGTTCTCGGTGTTCCCGTTCTCGAAGTTCCTTACTACCCTGCGGATTATGTAGACCTTACATTCCCACAGAACCGTATCTGGGGCTTCCAGCGTGACATCACTGTCAACCGATTCTACGTCCCCAAGAAGGACACAATCGAATACACCGTATTCGTGCGTTTCGGAATCAACTGGGAAGAGCAGGATGCAATTGCATTCGCAACTAAGGCTGCTTCCTAATAAGTAGCTAACCCAAAATTTGGGGGTCGTCTTTCGAGACGGCCCCCTTATTTATTTTAATTATGATGTATAATTGAGAGAGTAGCCTAGAGGAGATATAATGGCAGATGCACCTTTTAAGAAAAAGGCCCGAGACGGCGATGCCGACGGTATTGTTCAGGATGGAACAGAATTCGCACGTCCAGAAGCTGTTAGAGGAAACTTCAACAAGACAGCACTATTCTCAACCCGTAGCCTATACTGGCAAGGGGTAGGAAGACTTGTTAACGGATACAACATTGTTACCGATGCTAATGCAGAAAAGTGGATGACACTTAGGGGCGTTAGAGTTGCAACACCAGAAGAAGTTGCTAGGGAGTACGGCGTTTAATGGAGATTCTAAGACTTCCACCCTACCCAATTGTAACCACTTGGGATGTTCCAGATGCAGATACCGAGTACACGGTATACGTGGAAGACGTTGTCGATCACACGATCGAAACAGAGACAATTACATCAAATGCAAGTTCACAGATCGTATATGAACTACCAAGAGCTAAGGTTCAGTACGACAGAGACTTCCTCTTTAGAATCCTCGATGCTGACGAGCTTGTAGTCGTAGACTCAAACCTCACAGTTTACCGTCCATACGTTGACCCACACACACTTGCTACCTCTGGTACAGCCAGTGAGATTGCAGAATACAAAAGACTAGAGATCATTGCTAGAGCTATTATTGATTCCTACCTCGGTAACGATTCTGCAACTGGCGAAGGCTTCTATAACCACAAGCTAATTGTCCAGGGTATTGGTGATGGAACAGACTACTACCCTATGTGGCACAACGTAAAGCGTATCTTAAAGGTATACGAAAACAACGAACTCGTCTACGATCTAGACACAGCTTCAGAGTGGCCAACACAGTACATCATTGCAGCAAACAACTCAGCCATCATGAAGGTTGAAAACGGTGTCTACAACCGTAACGAGTCTAAGCCTCTGCAGCTACCTCTAGGCTATGGAGACATCGGCCCTTACGGTGGTGGAGGTTCAGCCTTCCGACGTGGATCAGACTACATCTTCGTTCTTGACGTAGGATACAAGGCTGTTCCACCAGACATCGAGATTGCTACAACCATGCTGATCGATGACATCAAGTGCAACAGAAACGAATACTTCCAGAAGTTCGTTACAGAATATAAGACTGATCAGTTCAACATCAAGTTTGATAGCCAGATGCTCTCGGGTACTGGAAACCTAGTCGTTGACAAGATTCTAAACGGATACAAGGGAACAGTCTTCAAGCCAGGGATCTTCTAATGGTTACATGCGAGCAGGTAGACTTCATGTTCCCCATGCAAGCTGATATCTATTATCCAGCTACTGCACAATCTCAGTACGGAAACGTATCTAAGGTTTGGATGCTGGACAGAACCATTGCTGGAAACTTTGCACCACTTAGTGCCAAGAAGAAGGAAGAGGTTTCTCCAAACATCAACATCACCACTGACAAGATTATTAGCGGCCGTGTTAGATCGGACATCAGAATCTCTGACCTTGATAATGGGACAGCACTTACAAACATTCTTATCACAAACGTTCGTGACAGATATGGCAATCACGTCTACACCGAGACCGCTGGTCCACGTGCAGGCAAGTCAACTCTTTTTGAAATTGCAACACAGGAACCATTCATTGGTCCATTTGGAAGCGTAGAATACTATGGCCTAGTTTTGAGAAGATCTGAAAACCAGGGTGTCGATATCTAGTGAAGATCATTATGGACGACAAAAAGTTCATGAAAGAAATGAATAATGTTGTCGAGTATGCCATTGGATTTTTGGACGGTACCGAACGAGGTAAGACAAACCTTCTAAGGAATCTAGGAGAAGAACTCTCCACCATAGTAGGACAGTACATAGACTCCAGTGCTAGTGTTAATCCTGCTGAGCTTTCTCACGTATATGAATGGTACGCTGTAGGCAGCCCACAGGCTAGACTCTTTGACATTGATTACGTAGTTAGTGGCAAGGGTCTATCAATGAATGCAACCCTTACGCAGTCTTCTACCGTTAAGGCTGGATCTACCGTACCCTTCTACAATAAAGCAAGAATTATGGAGTCTGGAATCCCAGTGACGATCAAGCCAAAGAACTCAAAGGTTTTGGCATTTGACGTTAACGGAGAAACAGTCTTCACAAAGGGTTCTGTGCACGTTGATAACCCTGGTGGTACAGCAGCTCGTGGTGGATTCGAAGAAGCTTTTAAGGAATTCTTTATGACGTACCTATCTCAATCCCTTCTATCTGCTAGTGGCCTAGAGTACAATCTACGTAATCCAGGAGACTTTAAAGAAAACTTAAATGCTGGCAAGCTTGGTGGACGAGCCGTTGGCCTAAGAGTAGGGTATAATTGGATAAGCAGGAAGGCCCTATAATGGCAAACACTATCGTACACCCACCATCACTGATCAATGCTTATCTATCTAGTAAGATTGACACCCTCTTTGGTGCAACTAAGACTGTCCCATTCCTTCCAGCCATGCCCACAGACATCGATGCTCTTACTGAAACCTTCCCAGACTCTGATGGAAAGTTTGCGGTATACGACAGAATGTTTAGAATGCGTAGAGGACCATTCCCACACATTAAGTTTGAACAGATCATGTACTACTTCTATAAGTATGGAGACAATGCAATTGAGAACGTTATTGAGATTGCCCAGCTTGTACACGATCTCCTAGACAGAGAAGACGAGTCAGCAGAAGAAGTTAACGAATGGGTTAGAGCAAACATCAACCCCGTAGATGGATTTGTCCACACAACTATCGGAACATTTAAGCCAGTATACTTTCACACCTTCAAGGTTTACCAGCTACAGGAGACCAGAGACATTATTGACTTTGGTACCGCTAGAACCTTTGCTGGTAACAAGATTATTATTGATTATAAATATCACATTCCAAGTGATGCCAATAGCGTGGGCTATTTTAGCACAAATTAATAAACGGCACATATAATAATAAAGAGGAAACACGCCCATAATTTCTAACAGAAAAAGAGGTGAAATAATATGGCAGATTACAAAAAAGGTGAGAGCAAGAACATCATTGTCGGTGCAGCAGCATTGTTTGCAGCAGACAGCGTTCTAACTCCAGCTACTGTCCCAGCAGTGGTAGAAGACGTTGCTTACACAACTACTCTATCAAATGCTTCTGGAATCACTAACGTTGGTTATACAGCTAACGGTCTTGAGCTCCAGTTCCAGCCTGACTTCGGTGAGGTAAAGGTAGACCAGATTCTTGACGTTGCAAAGCTTTACAAGCAGGGTATGCAGGTTAATCTAAAGACTTCATTCGCTGAAGCAACTCTAGAGAACCTTCTATTCGCAATCGCAGGTCAGTCTAGCGATCTAGTACTCGACTCTACAGACACTAACTTCGATGGCCAGAAGGTTCTAAACCTTTCTGGTGGTGAGATTGGTGAATGTCCAGTTGAGCGTTCTTTGATCGCTGTTGGTCCAGGTACAGGTGACTGTGAACTCGGTAAGGGTAAGGAACGTATCTACGTTGCATACCGTGCACTCTCTATTGAGAGCGTAACCGTGTCAGCAAAGCGTGAAGAAGCAACTATGTTCGAAGTTTCTTTCCGTCTCCTTCCAGAAGACGCAAGCTCTTCTTACGGTAAGATTGTTGACCGCACAGTTTCTCTAGTATCCTAGTCAAACATATAACTTAATAATACGGATTGGTCCAGGCACTTGCCTGGGCCTTTCTGTTTTGGTATACTTAGACAATGGCTACTAAGATATACGACATCGCACCAGCAGAGCTTGTGGATGGGACAGAGTTAGAGATTACTCCACTCAAAATTAAATACCTTAGAGAGTTCATGATTGCATTCGAAGATGTAGAGAACTCTAGCAACGATGACGAGGCCGTAGCAGCACTAATTAACTGTGCACGCATCTGTATGAAGCAGTTCTATCCAGCAATCAAGACCACAGAAGATCTTGAAGACATGATGGATATGCCGACGGTATACAAGATCCTAGACGTTGCAGCAGGAATCAAAGTACATGCAGACTCTACAGAGGTAAAGAAAGAAGCCACAGAGAGTGGTGGGACGTGGGATGACCTAGACCTAGCAAAGCTAGAGTCAGAGGTATTCTTGATTGGCATCTGGAAAGACTATGACGAGTTGGAAACCTCACTGTCTATGCCAGAGCTAGTAGCAACTCTTGGCTCAAAGAGAGAGCTAGCTCACGAAGAGAAAAAGTTTTTAGCCGCAATCCAGGGTATTGATCTAGACAAGGATAACGATAGATCACAGAACGCCTGGGAAGATATGAAGGCTAGAGTATTCAGCGGAGGACAGGCAACTACCTCTGATGATGTGGTATCCTTACAGGGTATCAATGCCGCTAAGGCTGGATTCGGTGTAGGCATGGGCCTAGACTATGAGAATCTAGGCTAAGTTTTTGTGCATATGTTATAATTAATTAATCACCAATTCAAGGAGAAAACCAATAATGACTACAACCGTCAACGAAGAAAAGACAGTAGAACTACTCGATGGAACCACTTTCACCGTTCGCCCATTGAAGATTTCACTACTTCGCCCATTCATGAAGAAGTTCGATGGCATTGCTAAGGTAGCAGATGACAACGACAAGTCTATGACTATCCTCATGGAATGCGTACAGATCGCCATGAAACAGTACAACCCTGCACTTGCAGAAAACCTCTCGGCCCTAGAGGATAACTTGGACCTACCTACAGTCTATAAGATTGTAGAAGCAGCTTCTGGAGTCAATCTCTCAGAGGTAGCTAACATCATGGCTTAACCAAGGAGTACTTCTGAATGGCTGATATCGAGTCAAATATTGATATTAATATTGATGCTAGTTCCGCACTAGCCAGTATTAAACATCTTCAGGCTCAGATATCAGCCTTTCACCAGTCAATGGCAAAGTCTGGGGCACAGGCTAATGCCGTAGCTGGCCAGATGCAACAGCAGCTTCTCAATAGCATTAATGCTACTGGTAAGTTTAATGCCACAATGACCACGGTAGCAACAACTACTGAGTCATTCACTAATGCCCTAGAAAAGAACAAGCTGTCAATGGGACAGTACTTTCGGTATGCCGCAGGAGCGACTACTGGATTTGGAAAGCTATTCCGTAGCGAGTTTGACACCATTGAAAAGGTTGCTCGTGAAAGAGTAAAGACTCTACAGACTCAATACATCAAGCTTGGTCGTGACGCTAACGGTGCGATGCAGGCTATCCAGGTTCGTCCACTTGCTCTTGACATGGATAACCTAGCAACAAAGACTGCTATTGCTGCTCAGAAGTCACAGGTATTCAACCAGCTTCTCCAGCAGGGCTCAACCCAGATGCTGAACTTTGGTAAGAATACTCAGTGGGCTGGTCGTCAGCTCATGGTTGGTTTTACCGTTCCTCTTGGTATCTTTGCTGCATCAGCTGGAAAAGAATTTGCAAAGCTTGAAGAGCAAGTAATTAGATTTAAGCGTGTCTACGGTGACACCTTCACGGCATCTGCTGAGACTGATCTCATGGTTGGTCAGATTAGAGACCTAGCAAACGAGTTTACTAAATACGGTGTAGCTGTAGAAAAGACCTTAGGACTTGCAGCAGACGCAGCTGCTATGGGTAAGCAGGGTGCAGATCTTATTGCTCAGGTATCACAAGCAAACAAGCTTGCAGTTCTTGGTGGCGTAGATCAGGCACAGGCTCTTGAGACCACAATCTCAATGACTAACGCTTTCGGTACAGCTGCTGACCAGCTCTCCAGCAAGATTAACTTCCTTAACGCAGTTGAGAACCAGACCGTAACATCTATTGGCGACCTTACAGAGGCTATGCCAATTGCTGCTCCAGTAGTTCAGCAACTCGGCGGTAGCATCGAAGACCTAACCTTCTTCCTAACAGCAATGAAGGAAGGTGGAATTAACGCTAACGAAGGTGCTAACGCCCTCAAGTCTGGTTTGGCATCATTGATTAACCCATCCGCAGAAGCATCTGACATGCTTAATGGTCTTGGAATTAATCTTGAGGCTATTGTCCAGTCTAATGCTGGAAACGTAAAGGGTGTAATTACTGAGTTTGCTACAGCTCTGGACCAACTAGATCCCCTAGCTCGTGCACAGGCTATTGAGCAACTCTTTGGTAAGTTCCAGTTCTCTCGTATGTCTACCTTGTTCCAGAACGTAATTGCCGAGGGTAGCCAGGCACAGAAGGTTGCACAACTAACTAAGGCAACTACAGAAGAACTCGCAGTAATGTCTGAACGAGAAATGAAGAAGATCGAGAACTCTCCTTTGTACAAGTTCCAAGGAGCCATTGAAAGATTCCAGGCATCCATGGCACCCGTTGGAGAAGCCTTCATGAAGGCCGTTACTCCCATCATCGACTTTGGTACACGAATCCTTGACAACTTCAACAACATGGGCGATGGGGCTAAGCAGTTCATTACTATCCTTGTGGCTGCTGTAGCAGGTCTTGGACCAGTACTACTCATGGCATTTGGTTTGATGGCTAACGGTTTTGCTAACATCATCAAGATGTTCTCCTTTATCTCTAATGGATTTAGGGGGCTCTCTGGCGATTCTCAGCTACTTGGAAACCAAACCAACTACATGTCACAGCAACAGCTTGAGGCTGCTGCCGTTGCTGCATCTCTAAACCAGACACACCAGTCGCTTATCCAAACCTTCTCTTCTGAGGCAGGAGCTGTAAATAACCTAGCAGCTGCTTACCGTGGTGCCGTTACAGCACAGATTGGCATGAGAGGTCCAATGGCTGCTGGTGCCCCTAGAAAGATGGCCACTGGTGGAATCGTCTATGGTCCAGGAACTGGAACCTCAGACTCAGTACCAGCAATGCTTTCTCGTGGAGAGGCCGTTATCCCAGCATCGGCAGTACGTGCAAACCCAGCAATGGTCGCAGGTCTTATTGCTGGTAATATCCCAGGGTATGCAGAAGGTGCATTCAACATTGGAGAAATCAAAAAGCAAGTAGGCCTATACAAGGCTCCCAGTGCTATTGGGGCACAAACAAGACAGATGATTTGGGAATCTCTGCAGTCTGAGCTTGCAGCAATTAAGGAAGCTCTCGGGGCCACTTCTGGTGCAAGCCAGTCACAAATTGATCAACTTGGACGTGTACAGGCATCTCACCTTCAGTCAGATGTATCTCAGGTCAATGTGGGTGGACAGAATGTAGACTTTAAGAACTGGAAGGCTGAAAACCTACAGGCAGATACTGGCTATGTAAACAACTACATGAATGCTCTTGGAGAAAACTCAAAGATTTTAAATAACTTTGAAAAAGCACACATCGATGTTGCAGCAAAAGAACTTGGAATGTCTATCTCAGAGGTACAAACAGAGCTTGACAAGTTTAAGCAAGGAATTCACCCAAGCACTGCAAACGCTGCAAAGGTTATGCAGAAGGTTGGAGAGTCTGATCCTGGATACCAGGGACAGGCAGTCTCTGCAGGTCTAAAGGAAAGACTAAAGGGGAACTTCTACGATACATTAGGTTTACGTTCATATGATCCAGCAAAGGATGCCTCTGCTGCAAAGACTACTGAAACCAGGATTGCAAACCTAAAGGCAAAGGTTGCAGACGCAAAGCCTGAACAGAAGACTCGTGATGAAGTCATTGCTGAAAATGCTGCAAAGCAAAAAGAAGCAACGCAAGCAAGAAATAAAACATTCCAAGATCAAAAGAATCGTGAAGCTAAGGTTGCAGCAGAAGAGGCAGCTAAGCGTAAGAAGTGGGCAGCTGAAGATCGTGCTATGGGCGTTGAGGTTGCAGGTGCACCATCAAAGCCACCAACTCCTCGTCGTCAAAGCAACAAGAAGCCTTTCAATCCAAATGACCCACTTAGCGGTACAGCTGCAGAACACCGTAGCTACGCCAAGCAGCAGGAGCAAAACTTTAGAAGAATGGAACAGGCATCTGCAGACTCTAAGACTGTCGGTGGAAAGCTTGTTGGCAAGGCACAGCAGGGGCTTGACTGGGTAAAGGGTAAGAACCCCAAGCTAGCTGCAATGATTGAAAACAAGGGTACAGAGATGCTCCGTGCTCTTGACCTTGATGGAAGTGTTCGTGAAGAGCAGGCAGCTGCCATGCAGCGTGCTACTGATGCAGAAATTAGAATTGCCGCAGCTAAGGAAGCAGAAGCTGCAAAGCTTCAGAAGAAGTCAAAGAATGGTCAAGCCATCGATGCTAGCCAAATCAGAATTGACGAGAAGAAGCTTCTTGGTGAGGAAGAATACGCCAACCTCGTAAACGAAAGAACAAAGACTAAGAAGAAGGAAGAGGCAGACGAGAAGAAAGAGAAGTCTCGTCAGCGTCGTGGAAAGCTAGCTGCTGGTGTCGGTATGGCTGGTATGGTTGCTTCCACAGCAGTCGGAATGCTATCTATGGCAGGTGGACCCGTAGGAGAATTTGCTCAGGCAGCAGCTCCAGCAGTTGGTGCTATTTCTGCATTGGGTCCCATCCTTACAGCTCTTCCACTTCCAGCAGCAATCGCAGTTGGTGCAATTGCAGCAGTTGGCTTTGGTCTTTACAAGATGAACGAAGCTCTTGAGAAGACTCGTGAAGAATCTCGTAAGGCTGAGCAGGCCTTAGGTGCAAGCTCTCAGGCAATGAAGGGTTATGCCGAGTTTACTGGCAAGGCTACAGCCACAGAGGCAATGAATAAGAAGCGTGACTCTCAATCTTCTGTTTACGCAATTCAGACTGGTAAAGAAACTTTTGGTGGCAGCTATCTGCAATCAGATACTGGTAAGGAAATGGTCACCCAGGCACGTAAGGGTCTAGAAACTCTTGGACGTTCTGGGGTAGTCGAAAGAATGACTAGCCAGCTCTCGACAGCTATGGCAGCAGGTATCCTAAACAAGGAGCAAGTAAATAGCATTGCCATGAACCTTGGTGAGCAGCTAGACGACTTCAACCTCACTACTGAGATTCTTGTAAAGGTTAACGACATTGTCGGTCCAAACGGAGAAAAGATTACTGGAGATCCATCTAAGGTAGCAGAGTCTCTCCTAGGCGGCTACTCTAAGGGTGCAACAGTTCCAATGTCAACACTTGTAGGCCCTAACGCTGTTCAAGGTGACTGGTTTGGTATTGACCAGACAAAGGTAGCACAGCAAGAAACTGCAGCAGCTTCTGGAATTATTGCTATGAGAACAAACTCTCAGCTACTCCTAGACAACCTTGACGTAGAACACCAAAAGAGACTTGAAAACCTTAAGGCTGCTGGAGACCTAAACGGTGTAACTCAGGAAAACATTAATTACGAAAAGCAGAAGGGAATTCTGGTCACCCAGACTTCAGCTGCATACAAGAAGGTCATGGACCAGCTCTCTGGTATGACAAAGATGAGCCAAGGCGGTCAGGGTAAGGCCCGTCAGGATGCAATTGTTAATGAAGTTCAGGCACAGACCCTGCAAACATTTAAGGGTACTGCTCAAGAGCAAACTGCAAAGGACACTCTAGACGTAATAGCAGACAACAAGAATGGCCTAGATGCTAAGGCTAGAGTAACAATCATGGCGGATGTTCAATCTGGAACCATGGATCTCACAACTCTGTCTGCCTTTACAAAGATGTTCACGGACAAGGACAAGACAGCCTACACTGCCCTTGCAAAGGTTTCAATGGAACTCGGTGGCCCAGCCGCTGATCAGTTTGCAAATATCATGACGTTGATGGAAAAAGACGACGCCATGGAATTCTCCATTCGAATGAATGACATTACCGACCCAACGGTAAAGAAAGAAATGCTCGATACCCTTACAAAGGTTACTCAGTTTGGAGCTATCGGTGTAGACGTTACATTCTTCACAAAGGAAGAAAACAAGGGTGCTCTTGACGAACTAACAAAGAAGTACAAGGACATTGAAGCTCTAACTGCAAACGGTCCAGTTACAGCTGAGACGGTTCTTGATCAAAAGATTATTACTGATCCTGCAGGTGCAGCAGCCCTTCGTGCCAACGCAGATTACTTCAACAGTCTAGATCCCTACAACCAGACCATTTACCTTGAAGCGTTCTTAACTGTTCGTGCCGAAATCGACGATAGCGAAATCAATGCTTGGATTGCTAAGGATCGAGATTCAAAGAATACAGATACATACTTCCAGGGGCCAACAGGAAAGATGGTGCCCAAAAAGTCATCTAACACGATGATGGTTGCCCTAAACAGAACACAGGCAGAAGTTGATGCAGCCACTAACGCCATTGCAGCCGAAAAGGCTCAACAGATTACTTCGGCTCTGCCCACACCACCTCCACGCTCTGGTGGCGGACCAGCACCAGTAGAAAACTCTGGTGGTGGAGGAGGAGCAGAGAAGGCTCCAACATCGATGCTTGATGATCTGGTCAAAAAACTTCGAGATGTTCGCTTGCAGACACTAAGCCTTACAGATACTTGGGAATCTTCCATGTCTACACTTCTTAGCCTATTTGGTGGCGGCAAGAAGCTTAATGTGTTCGATGGATTAAAGAATTCTATCCGTGACTTCAACGGTAGCGAAGACCTAATCTCAATGATCGCAGGTATGCCAAAGGAAGAGTATGAAGCTCGCAAGAACGAACTCTTCAACTTTAATGGTAATGGTCAGATCACCAGCTTCAAGGATAGCCTTAAGGCAGTTCAAGAAGGTATGCGTGCCATCGCTCTTGGTGATTTCTATGACAAGCAGAAGGCAGGAATTGGTCAAAGCAAGGACCAGGTCGCTGCTGTAAAGAAGCTTGTTGCTGCAGGCATGAGCCTAAAGGAAGCCTATGCTGCTGTTGAAGATGCTGCTCTTGCAGATGCTGTTGCAAACGAGGCTAACGCAGAATCTCTAAAGAAGATTGTGGATGCTGCAAAGCAAGCTACGTCAGCTCTCAAGGAGCTTGAGTCTGCTAAGGCACTTGCTGGTGCAAACCAAGACACAGCAGATATGAATGCTGTTGTTAAATTCCTAGAGGAAAATGCTCAGTACCTCACGGATGCTCAAACAGCAGCTATCCTTGCAAGCAAGGACATGCAGACAGCCATCACAAACCTTCGACCAGGGTTTGACGCCACAGCTCTTCAGGAGGCTCTAGACAACGCCACAAAGGCTCCAGGACTAGAGATGCGTATCAACGCTCTTACTATCGGCGGTATGGAAAAGATCTTCCAAGATGGACTATCAAAGGCAATGGAAGCATTCTCCGCAAAGGAAAAGGCTATTGATCTCAAGTTCAACATCCTAAAGGATCCCTTTACTGATATTGTCAACCAGTTCCAGAACCAGATCTCTGACCTCAGAAACACTCCTGGTGGACTTGACGATCTAGAAGCTGACATCCAGAGAATCGGTGAAAAAGAAACCGATATCAATAATAAGTACAAGGCTCGCTTTGAGGCTTTAGACAAGATCGAACAGGCTAATGCTCGTATTGCTGCTCAGCAGCGTTCACAGCTTACCCTTGCAGATGCTCTATCACAGGGTGACATCGCTGCGGCTGCTCGTGCAGCTCAGGAGATGCGAGCAAAGGATACAGAGCAGGCAATCACAGACCAGCGTAAGCTCCTTACCGATAGCCAAAACCTTGAGATTGAGAACCTACGTGGAACTCTTGGCAAGACCAGAAAGCAGCTTGAAGAAGAAATTCGAGTTGTCAAGGCACAAATCCTTGAGATCGAAGAGCAGTCCATCGAGCCTGCATCTCGCCAGCTAGAGCTTCTCGAACGACAGAAGCAGGCAGAGATTGACAGCCTCACAGTACTTGGTTTGAAGAAGGCTGACTGGGAAGCTATTCAGAACAGCATTGACGTTGCTAAGACCAACAGCATCTCCTACACCAAGGCAATGGAAGCTGCTCGTGACGTAGTCGGAAGAATCATGACGTACTGGGATGAGATCGATGGCCGTGAGGTTACAACCATTCACAAGATCATTGAGCAGATCGTTCATGTTGACGAAGCTCCCGTAGCTGCCACACCAGCACCTGTAGCAGTAGAGCCTGTAGCTGCCGACTACCACACAGAGGATTACCGCAACGACATGGCTCGCAGAGCTATCCGTGGTGAGTTTGGTAATGGACAGGCTAGGCGTAACGCTCTTGGAGACGACTACCAGTGGATTCAGGACCGAGTTAACGACATGGTCTACCACTGGAACGGTTACGCAACTGGTGGTCTAGTAGCCAACTACCTCGCTAAGGGTGGATTCCCAATGATGCCAAAGCTTGGAACAGACACTGTTCCTGCTATGCTTACCCCAGGTGAGTTCGTAATGAGAAAGTATGCTGTAGACGCTTTCGGTGCATCCAACCTAGCTGCCATCAACAATGGCACATACGATGGTGGATCAGTGTATAATTATAGTATCAACATCGATGTAAAGTCTGAGTCAGATGCTAACGACATTGCAAGAACCGTTATGGCTAAGATCCAGCAGACCGAATCGTCACGAATTCGAGGGAATAAGTTTTAATGGCTAACGTAGCATATATTAATGGTAGACGTAAGTACCAGAGACCACAGGCTATGCTGTTGGCAAACAATAGCGGAACCATTGAGACCGTAGAGGGACAAAGCTTTTACGTTCCACTAGGAAACGAAGTTGGCTCACAGGCTTGGCTTGACGATCCCACAGTTCAGGAACAGTTCCTTATCCTTTCAGACGATAACAGAAAGCCTATTGACATGGCTCCAGAACGTATTGAGAAGCGTGAAAGAACTATCAATGGTCGTATGCGTTCATACCACATTGCCGACAAGCTAAAGATTTCAACAGGTTGGGACATGCTTCCTTCCAGATCAGCAGCAACTCCTCTAGGTTTTGATTCTGTTGGTGCAACAGATCTATACCAGTACACTTCTGATGGTGGTGCTGGGGGTGTAGAAATTTTAGATTGGTACGAAAACAATCCTGGATCATTCTGGGTATATCTAGCATATGATAAGTACGATAACTTCAGCAAGGATGCTGCAGGGTATGGTAACCTAGGTAGATATAACGAGGTGGTTGAGGTGTTCTTCTCAGATTTTCAGTACTCAATTCAAAAGCGTGGTGGAACAAACTTCGACTTCTGGAACATCTCTTTTTCATTGGAAGAGGCATAATGTTTGTTGACGAAGCACTACAAGATCACCTAGAGACATCTGCAACCATTCGCTCTCAGTCTGCTGTCATTGCAGAATGGAACATGAACATTGCCGACAACATTAAGCAGGTTGGCAACTATCGCTATCGCCCAACAGACATAACTCTCCCTAAAACTGTTATGAGTGTTGTTGAGAGAGACGAACTATTCTCTACTCCAGTAGCTGGAAACACAGTCTTTAGAATTACAGACGCAGGTTTAACTTTTGTTGAAGAGTTTGATGGAACAGACTGGGTAATCATCGATGACTCTGGATCTCCTGAAGCACTCAAGTATAATCACCTAGCGTCATCCTTTAGTGTTGAGGATGATACGGACTCCACTTCAAAGTTTTACTACGGTGCAACAGATGCTGACACTGTCGTTGATGGGGGATACTCTTCCGTAGTTGGAAATGAACAGGTATCTGTGCCAACAATCTTTCAGTCTAAAAAGGAAAAGGAAAAACTTCTTTATTCCCTAGAGGACTGCCTTGGTCGTTTCCGTCCACGCTCTGGAATCAACAAACTGAGATTCTTTCCCAACAGATACGTTCACCACACCAACATTGACATGGCTCGTCGTCCACGCTACTATATGGCAGACAAGAAAGATCAGTTTAAGTACTGGACATCATACAGAACAGAAAACAAGGTAGAGAGAGGAATCTCAAAGAGAAGTCTAAACAAGCTACAGATTGTAGACGTTCTTGCCGATGGAGACTACGCCACCTACGTGATTAGAAATCCACACGATGTGCAGGTTGGAGACATAGTCTCTATTACTAACGTGAACCCTATTGAGTACAATGCTCAGGATGCTACCGTTTATTCCGTAGAAGCCAACTCTATTACTATTGAGAAGACTTTTGACGGTGCATACGTATCGGGTGGAACCATTGATTTAACTGTAAACAACAAGTACTATATTGACGATGCTGCCCCATTTGTTGTTTACGAAAACCCCGTACCAGCAAACAGACTTGTTGTCAAGATGCAAACTAACGTTGGAGAGCTGGACCTTGGATCATTCCAAGATGGCAGTGGAGAGTTTGATGATCCACTCTACGGTGTAGACAAGCAGACAACACCCGTAAACTGGAAGGTTCAGTATTTAGATAATGATAACTGGGTTGATGCAATTGCGTTTACAGAAAGCTCTACCAGGAGCAGCGGTCTACCAGTAATTGGTTCAGACGGATACGTAGAGATTGCCTATGGACTTATCATCCCAGAAGACTACAGACCAACATTCTATTACTCTGGCGAGTACCCATCTAGCAACCTGCTACCAGACCCATCACAAGTTCCTAACGGATCTGCCTACCTAGTAAAATCTAGCGACATTGACGCAGGAACTTACTACATTAATGTATATGGAGTTTACGAATCATTCATTGCAAAGTATGGTTGGTACCTGGAGGATTCAGATCCAAACAGCCTCACAAGCTACGCTACAGACCTTACATCACCTAGTGAGTTCTTCAGCACATCCGAGGGTATCATGAAGTACCGAGAGCTACAATACGTAGGTGGAATCAGATTAGTAGTAGAAACAATGAATACTCTAGACTCTTCTTTCGATCTCATTGAGATGTCTCCCAGACTAGTTGCTGATTTGTCAGACAAGACTCAGGGTTTTTCAGTTACAAAGAACGCATCTGATCTAGGTGTCAGTGGTATGCCTGTAGGTCAGCTTCTAGCTTCCACAGGAACTCTAACACTGTTTGACTATGACCAGGCATTCTTTACTCAGAACGTAAACAGTGTCATTAGAGATTACACATCTCAGAACATAACAATCAAGTTATACGAAATCGTTGTAGACGTAGATGGCGTAGACTATCACCTGCCAATAAAGACTTTCTACTCTGAAGGATTCCCACAGACATCAAATGCTGATCGTCACGTTACCCTAACTCTACGAGATCTATTCTTTTACTTTGAGTCACAGACAGCACCACAACTGCTTATTCAGAATGCCTCTGTGAGCTACGCAGTATCCTTGCTGCTAGATGGAGTTGGATTCTCTAACTATAAGTTCTACAGAACTGAGGCAGAGGGTGAGATGACCATTCCATTCTTTACTGTTGGACCAGACCTATCTATTGCACAGGTCCTCTCTGACATTGCGGTGTCCTCTCAGTCAGCCATGTTCTTTGACGAGTACAATAACTTTATTGTTATGAGCAAGAGTTACATGATGCCAAGCCTGTCCGACAGAGACACAGACGTAACGTTGTACGGATCAACTGACTTTGGACGTTCGGGGGCATACAAGAATTTGTACTCTAACGATAGTGTAGTTCTTAAGACTGATAAGCAAAAGCTTGCAAACATCCTTGAGCTATCTTCAAGAGACAATAAAATCTTTAACGATGGCCAAATCAGCTATACCACAAAGTATATCCAGAAGTCCTACAGCTCAATCAAGCAGGCAAGCATGATCGACAAGGACAAGACTTGGATCTACAAGCCATCACTTCTCTGGGAGATTTCTGGATCAGAGAATACAAAGTCTGTTAACGAAGAGGTTGGCCAGCAGTCAAACTATGTTCTGGCAGCTGTGCCACTCAACTCTGACCTAGATGACACTCTTCCAAACGTATCTAATCACAAGATTGTCAACAATGTTATTGACCTTGGTGATGGTATTTACTGGCTAGCCAGATATAATGGCTACCTTTATGCTAACGGAGAGATCATTAAATACGATGCTGTTCAGTACAGCATTGGTAGCGAGGTAAACTCAGCAACTGGTGGTCAGTCCTGGACTGTAGGAGACGGCAACACTGTCTGGATTTCTAGTGTTCAGGAATACCAGAAGTATTTCTCAAAGGTTCCGTTTAATGGAAAGCTTTACCCCACTGGGCTTGTAAGAATCTATGCTGAGCCAAACTATGAAGTTGTTGAAGGCGTTACAAGACTAAAGAATGGTGCGGTAGCAAAGCACGGACGTACACAGTTTGGAACTGGTATGAGAAATGCTAGCGGAGAAACCGTTCCCGTTTACCACAATGCTGGTCTAAGCCTAGACTGGTCTGGAGAAACATACCTCCGTGGATGCTACATGGATGAACGCTACCTGTTCACTACAAATGCTCCAGATGTCTCTGTTACCTCAGGTGCCGCAGGTATTGACGTGGACAGCGTTAGGTCCAAGACAACAACTCGTGAAGGAGTTATTAAGAACTTCTTGACAAATATCTATACAGAAGAAACAACACTCAACAGAAACTTGTCTACCCAGGCAGGAACCATCCAGTCCTCTGCACTTGTTATGAACGGTTCTGCTACAGCTTCCGAAGACCTAGCTCCAAACTTCCTAACATATGTCTATAAGCCACTAGACGATCGCTTCAAGCACTTCGGTACAAGAATGAGAATCGTTGGTAAGGTTGAAAACAACGCTACTCGTGGACAATCCCCGACTGGAGTTAGCACCTACTACACATCATCTGGAACAACCTCAGACCAGTCAACAGCAATTGGTGGATCTTCTGGCGGAATGGCCATGATGCTAGATCCAAACACAAATAACGGATACTACTTCGAGATCATTGCTTTGACAGAAAACACAACAACTGACTACGTTGACAGTGCAAGCATTCACAATATTGTTTTCTACAAGATCCAGAAGAACGCAGCAGCAACCTCTAGTACAGACAAGGCCATCCCAGTAAAGCTATGGGGTGGAACAGGCTCTATCCAGGTTGACGATGGACTATTTACTGGTCAATACAGAATGAGCACTGATACTCAGCCAACAGTCTATGACCTCTCTGCAGAATACAAGCGAGTCGGAGAGTCTCTAAAGTTTTATCTTTATATTAATAATGTTCTAGTTGCCATAGTCGATGACCCAGACCCACTAGAAATTAGAAACAACATGGCTCTATTCGTTCGTGGATCTTCGAGGGTAATGTTCGAAAACGTATACGCATTGACAAACAACTATAGTCAAAACACCACCTTTGCCTTGGACACAATTCACGACAGTGCCTTTGGAGATGGAGAGATCAATGCTGCATCCTCATTCCAGAAGTTTGCACTAAGTGGAATTATTCAGTCAACCTATCTGTCTGGCATCAGCGGTTCCGAACCACCAAAGTATAAGGTTTACTTTGAGGAGTTTGGGACAATCATGCGTGAGGCATCCTACTTTGATGTTCGTTATGACAAGGCCTACCCAGCACTATACGCACAGATGGCTCCCACATACAATAAGATCAAGGGCTACGTGGTTTCTGGATTTAGAGCAGGAGCCTACGGAGCAGAATTCCTAGTGTTTAATGCTACAGACTCCGTGCTGTCTCTAGACTCTGCTAGCGGAAACTACCTAAGAATTCTAGGTATCACATTTACCCAGCAGTCTCAGCACCAGCTAAGTGTTGACGAATACTTCTCTAAGACGTCAGACCTATCCAACCCACAGTTCACAGGAGACGTATCCGTACAATCCCCATTGAAGGCAAAGGATAACTACTCTGACATCAAGATGAGTCGTATGACCCACGGTAAGAACCAGTTCTCAATCTCTGCATCATACATTCAGTCACAGGACGATGCTAACTCTATGATGGGCTGGCTAGCCTCTAAGATTATGAAGCCTCGCAAGGCAGTTGGAGTTAAGATTTTTGCTATGCCAACACTACAGCTTGGTGATATAGTAGAGATTGACTACAAGAATGAAGACGGAACAGAGGTCTTCCAAGAAGTTGCAAATGATGGAACACGCTTTGTTGTTTACAGCATTCAATACTCAAAGGATTCTGGTGGTCCTTCTATGACCGTATTCCTTAGTGAGGTGAACTAGTGGCAGATAATGGAACAACAGATGCAGTGCCATCGTACATTCCAACAGTGAGCTTGTACAGCCCAACAAGCGTTGTAAAGCCAGCAACCCCAGACCTCATTGTCTTTGACCAGGAGCAGGTCCCCATCGAGCTGATGGCAGATTTAGTCTTTGAAGACATTGGTGGCCAGGAAATAATTAGCCTTGCTCGTAACGATCTTGTCAATGGACAAAAGGTTATCTACAGTCCAATCAAGAACTTGTCTGAACTTGGACTCAAGTACAACTCTAACAACATCTTTACTGTGCCATCAACGGCAGAATCATTCTTTAAAAACTTCTCTATTAAATTAGAAAATCATGTTCCAGAATTCGGGGTAGGTACAGGTCACCTACTATTCCCAGATACGACTGACGTAGCCCTCAAAGACCTAAGAGAATCAATCTATGTAGAGTATGCAACAGATGACGAACCAGACTTTGCAAGCGGAGAGAATCTTGTTGTTAACGTGGCAAACATGTCCTCCAACAACCTGGTCGAGGTCCAGGTGCTTTCCTCTGGAAATACGTTTGGTGATATAATGTATGTAGACGGGACTCCTTAATGATTACTAATACTGGAAAAGATATTATTGCCAAATTCCTCATTGGACAGGCACCAGCTTATGCATCCTACATTGCAATTGGCTCAGGGGCAAAGCCTCTAGGCAGCCTTGAAAACTTTGACCGTGTGGCATATGCAGAAAAAGAAAACCTAGACTTTGAGATGTTTCGTGTGCCCATCACCTCTCGTGGGTATGTAACGGACATTGTTGACGGAGAGGCTGTATCAAAGGTAGTCTTTACTGCAGAGTTGCCATCCGAGCAAAGGTATGAGATCAGTGAGGTTGGGGTGTACTCTGCAAAGTCTAACCCATCTGCAACAGCTAGAGATAGCAGAATTCTTTACACGTTTACAGACACAGAGAACTGGGAGTACCACTCCGAGAATGCTGCAACAGGCCTCGGCCCCGTAACAACAAAGACTCTTGCAGGCGATGTGGCAGACGACATTATCAAGCAGCCAGACACAGCCCCAAACCCAGTCTTTAGAGCTACCACTGATAACGGTATCTTTAACAGTTCTCCACGAACAGAGCGTTTCGAGAGATGTCGCTACCTCAGTAACAAGATCTTTATTCCTGGAAACACCTCATTCCTAGAGGCCACTGGTTCGGGGGCATCGGAAGAATTGTCAGTAAAGCAAGAGGTGGGACAATACTATGGTGAACATATTCACCTATTCGGTGTAAGCCTAGACCTAGGAAAGAACTCTCCAGAGGATGAGGTCAGACTAGCCTTCTCCATTGTCAACAAGGACGGTGGTGGTGGAGACCCAGAGCGTGTGATGATTCTTCTTGAGTTTGCTTCTGACGACGACACGACTGCAGCATCATATGCAAAGTTCCAGGTAAACATTACAGAGGCCTCTCCCAATGTAGATTTAAATAACAATAGATACTACGTCGTAAAGAAGAAGATCTCAGAGCTTCCAAAGAGTAGCAACTTCTCCTGGGCAACAGTAGATACAATTAGAATGTACGTATCCGTTATGGTTGACGACGTTCCATCTGCAGACTACTACATTGTTCCAGACGCTATCAGATTTGAAAACACAACCACCCAGAACCCATTGTTCGGTTTGACAGGATATTCTGTAGTAAAGAGCTCAGATGGATCTGCCCTAATTAAGGAAGCCAACACCTCCAACCTTGTTGAATTTAGATTTGGTTTGGATGTAGCCTAGCATGGCTGTTGTTGGTGGTCTCCAAAAGGCCAGAGTCGCAAGACAAGATCTTCCTCCCCTTTCAGTATTTCCTGACGGATCTATTGGACATTACGTAAGATATAGAATCATTTCTGAGGATAGAAACCGTTATTCGCACTGGTCCCCTACCTATGCCATAAAGATTCCAAACTTCTCAGTAATTGGAGACGTACAAGTTTCTTTCACCGACACAACGGTAACAGCAGTCTGGGGAGACGCCTTGGATCGTCCATCCTACGATGTATTTGTTCGTTGGGGTAACTCAATCAAAAAGGTTGGCTCCACAGGGACAACAAGAACTATTGAGACTCACATCACTCCAGGTTTCGCCGTAGGCGACATGGTCTATATTTCTGGCGTAGACGTAAACTACAACGGAACACATGAGATTACAGAGGTAGACACAGTAGCCAAGACTGTCAAGTTCGTAGTTGTTGGAGACCCTCAGACACAGAGCATGACAACCGTTACAGCAGATATGATCAATGCAAACTACTACTATCACGGAACCCCGTCAGTACACACTTACTCATTCCTAAGGCTGCCAAACTTTGACAGGTTGCACGTTGATATTCAGGTAGAGAGTATCGACAAGCAGTATGCCCTGTCTTTGTTAGTATACGATTCGACAGCAATAGCCCTAACGTGATATAATTGACCCATGGCTAAAGTACCCCTTCCAGATCGTGGACAACCTCTTGACGTATCCTACCTATATCAGCTAGCAGAAGCTATCAATAACCTATCTAACGAACTTTCTCCAACAGTCGCTAGGCAGACAACCGTAGACACAGCTAGCGGTAAGCAGAGTGTAAGAACATCTGACGCAAGAGTTGTTGGTGGATTCCGACAGGTTAACAACGGATCTACAACTACTCCTGGTAGCGAGCAGCAGTTCAACTACACATTCTCTGACTTTGCCTATACTCCAATTGTCACGGCTACACCAATTACTATTGAAACAAACAGTACAGACTCATCAAAGGACGTCTCCGTTGTTTTGACAAACGTTACAACAAACCGTGTTGACGGCATCGTAAAGTTTAACACTATCGGTGTTTCTTCCGTGGGTATTAATCTTATTATTGTCGGCATTCCAAAATAAGGACAACAATGATTAGCAGAGAAGAATACAATTCTTCCCCCGTAATCCCAGGCAGTAAGAAGATCTACTTCCTTAATGGCGATCTCGTGAGGGTACATCACTTAAACAGATCAAACAGCATTATGTCTGTTTATAATATCAATAAGGGACAGATCGAAAGCTGCCTCCTTGGAGATTTCAGAAAGAATCGAGAGAGAGCCTATACAGTCGCTGAGACTGCAAAGCTTCTTAACCGACACAGAAAGTATTTGCCAAGACTAATGAAGGCAGGAACCATTCCTTTGCCAACTGGTCAGGCATTAAATAAAGAACGAGGCTGGCAGATTAGATCGTACTATTCAGAAACACAAGTAATGGATATGCGTGATATACTTGCTACCTACCACATTGGTCGTCCACGAAAAGATGGCCTAATTAATAATGATATAACTCCTACACGCCAAGAGTTGACAAGGCGTTTGGGAGATGGTATTCTGACATATACAAGGACTGAAGACGGTAGGTTTATTCCTACATGGTCAGAGTCTATTTAACCTTTGAAAGGGTATGAGAACATGGAAAACGAACAGACTAAAGTAAATGTTACTCTTGGTTATACACTTAACCTGGGTAACTTTCAGTCACTACGTATTGACCTCGGTGTAATCGATCATCTTCGTGATGGCGAACACATTGATGCTGGCTTCGAACGTGTCTACGAATTTGTAGAAAAGAAGCTAGAAGAGAAGATTAAAGAAGCTTCGGACTTCGCTGAATAATGGCTGAACGCAAAGACCGTATGGCTTTGCTCAGTCGCTACAGCAAGCTTCATACGTTTCATTATGAGGAAAAGCCCCTGCTCAATCTTAACGTAGAGCAGTGGGCAGCGGATGCCCTAATTGAGTCCTATGGCATACAGTACTGCTATGAACTCATGCAATACTATTTCGACGTGGCCACCAAGCCAACTTGGAAATACTTTGCATACTACACAGGTGATATTATTGATGCTCGTGACCGTCTTGAGAAGGACAACTTTGAACGAGCAGAACGACGAAAACTAGCAAAGGCATGGCTAACTAAATGAGTAACACGGAATCAAAACTAATCTCAGCAGTCCTTGAGGACAAGCAGGTACACGTTTTGCTACAGGCAAACGTGGATAACATCCTACGTACCCACAATGACATCTGGACCTTTGTCCGTAACTACTTTGAGCAGAACGGAACAGTTCCTCCAACCTCACTGGTTGTAGACAAGTTTCGTGACTTTGAGCCAGTCGCTGGTATTGGTGCAACCAAGCATCACCTAGATGAACTCCAAGCAGAGTACATGAACGATAGCCTAAAGGATATCCTTCGTACGGCTGCTAGTGATGTCCAGAATGGTAAGGGTCCTGCAGCACTTGAGGATCTGATCTCCAGGACTTCTGAGCTAAAGAAGAACACTGCTGTCATTCGTGACATCGATGTTCTAGACGTAGAGTCAGCAGTCGCATACTACGAGAACGTACAACGCCAACAGGCTGCTGGCTCCATGGGTATCAAGACTGGTCTTCCAGGGTTTGACAACTATCTGCCTGCAGGCATTACTCCAGGTCAGCTAGGTGTATTCCTTGCGTACCCAGGTATTGGTAAGTCATGGCTGTCGCTATATTTTGCGGTACAGGCATGGAAGCAGGGACGTTCCCCACTTATTATCAGCCTTGAAATGAGTGAGACAGAAGTACGTAACCGTGTCTATACAATCATGGGTGAAGGCCTTTGGTCACACCGTCAGCTTAGTGCAGGCGAGGTAGACATGGATGACTTCCGTTTGTGGTGGAAGCAAAAGCTTGAGGGCAAGCCAGAGTTCCACATTGTATCTAACGATGGTGGTGGAGAAGTTACCCCATCCGTTATTCGTGGAAAGATTGACCAGTATAAGCCAGACCTAGTTGTAGTGGACTACTTGCAGCTAATGTCTCCTAATACAAAGTCTGATAGCGAAGTTGTTCGTATGAAGAACCTTTCTCGTGAGCTTAAGCTTCTGGCTATCTCAGACGAGATTCCTATCCTAGCTATCTCCTCAGCGACCCCTGACGACGTTAACAAATTGGATACGGTTCCTACCCTAGGACAGACCTCCTGGTCCCGTCAGATCGCATATGATGCCGACTGGGTGATGGCTCTGGGTCGTGCGACCAACAGTGATATCATTGAGTGTGTCTTCCGCAAGAACCGTAATGGTTTTATGGGAGAGTTCCTTGTACAGGCAGACTTTGACAAGGGATACTATAAGTACAAGGACTTCGAAGATAACTAGTATAATTAAACTATGGACAGTTTTCATCATAAGCCATTAAAGAAGTTTAGCTTAGATGGAATCATACACGACGATTCAGCTCTCTGGAGATTGAAGAATGAATACATCGCTCTTCTAACTTCAGAGATGCGGATCGCAGGGTACGTTCCAAGGATTGACATTAACACAGACTTCACAGTAGAATATAACCACGCCAAACAATATTTTGAATTTGTATTATCAATGTATGGCATATATGTAGGCAAAAGGAAGAGCGAATGGATTACAGGGATAGACGAAACAAGAGTAGTGTATACACAGAAGAGCAAGTCCAGCGAGTCCTCGCAGGATCTGGAATCTCCATCGAATCTGAAGTAGATTCAGACTACATTATCTTTTGCCCTTTCCATGGCAACCACCGTTCCCCAGCAGGAGAAGTCGATAAGACTGGTGGAGTATTCTTCTGTTTCTCATGCCACAAGGCCTGTGACTTAATTGAGTTAATCATGCACACCTCTGGTCGTACGTACTTTGAGGCAGCACGTTACATCAAGAGCAAAGAGACCTCAAGCAGCCTAGATCAGGAAATCAACAAGAAGCTTGACAAGGCTCCAGACTTTGTTCCATTTGATGAACTTACTGTTAAGCGACTAAACACCGCAGCACTAGAGTCCCCCAGGGCTGTAAGGTATTACCAGGGACGACTGATTACCAAGGAATCTGTAAAGAAGTTTAGCCTAGGTTATTCGGAAAAGCAGGACATGGTTACAATCCCAGTACACACACCAGATGGAATGTGTGTTGGTTTTGTTGGTCGTTCCGTCGAGGGTAAAGAGTTTAAGAACACGCCAAAGCTACCAAAGAGCAAGGTCCTGTTCAACCTGCACCGTGTAAAGACATCCCGTACAGTCTACGTTGTCGAGTCATCCTTTGATGCCATTCGACTTGACCAGTGCGGAATGCCAGCGGTAGCAACACTAGGTGCCAGTGTCAATAGCACCCAGATAGAACTTCTTCAGAGATACTTTAATGACATTATCGTCATTGCGGATAACGATGAAGCAGGAGGTAACATGAAGGATAAGCTTGTGGAAAAGCTAGGATCTCGTGTAACCGTATTGCAACTAGAAAAGCAATACAAAGACATCGGAGACATGGATGATGAATCTATATCAAATCTCAAAGTTGGATTTGACAGTGCCATTACTTCTATGCTAAACTGATAAACCCATAAAGGGAAAATAACAAACAAGGAGAAATAAATGAGTGTAATTAAAGGGCTAAAGAATATCAACGCACTACTTGATAAGCCAAAGTATGATGAAAACGCACCACGAGTACGCTGGCTCAAGCTTGCAGATGGTCAGTCTGTTAAGATTCGTTTTATCGAAGAGCTAGACGAAGATTCCGCTAGTTACAATGCAGAGCGTGGCCTTGCATTTGTAGTCAAGGAACACACCAATCCAAAGGACTACCGTCGTAAGGCCGTAGACACCATGGACTCTGAAGGTCGTGACTGGGCAGAAGAGATGCACCGCAAGGATCCCAAGGCTGGGTGGCGTGGTCGTCTTCGCTTCTACTGTAACGTCCTCGTTGACGACGGCATTGAAGCACCTTACGTAGCCATTTGGTCTATGGGTGTATCCAAGCAGTCCTCATTCAACACTATCCGTGAGTACGCATTTGAGACTGGCAGCATTTCTAATGTTGTCTGGAAGCTCAAGCGTAATGGACAGGGAACAGAGACAAGCTACACGCTTATCCCAGCTGCTCCCGATGCAGAGCCATTCGACTGGTCAGAGGTCAAGCCTTTCCCTCTCGACATGGCACTAAACAACATTCCTTATGCAGAACAGGAAGCATTCTACCTCGGCTTTGATAGCCCAGGTGCTTCGGCAGGTTCCAGCAGCATCGAGTGGTAACACATTGGGGGGTCACCAGAATACTGGTGGCCCTCCTAAACCTTTTCTTATTAACGAACTATCTCAAGAAAGATAATTAATGAATTACGCTGGACTCCACGTTCACACCCACTACAGTCTTTTTGACGGTATCGCTACTCCACAGGAATATGTGGACCGAGCTGTTTCGCTGGACATGCCAGCTATTGCTATCACCGATCACGGATCCCTCTCAGGTCACCGAGAGATGTACCGTGCAGCTAAGGAAGCTGGTATCAAGCCAGTTCTCGGTGTAGAAGGATACATGGTTAAGGACATCCTAGACCACCGCACACGTGCAGAGCGTGGAGACAACCCTCTCGATGCCATGTACAACCACATTGTTCTATTGGCAAAGAACCAGAAGGGCCTAGAGAACCTTAACAAGATTAATGAACTTGCCTGGACAGATGGCTTCTTCTCTACCAAGCCACGTTTTGATTTTGAGATTCTTGAGAAGTACCACGAGGGTATCATCGTTACCTCTGGTTGCCCCAGTGGTGTCATTGCTAAGGCAATCGAGGTAGGAGAATTTGCGGTAGCTAAGGAATACATTGAATGGTTCCACCGTGTGTTTAAGGATGACTACTACATTGAAGTCATGCCTCACAACCCAGAGGGTGTCAACGACACTCTAATTAAGTTTGCAGACGAGTATGGTATCAAGGTTGTCGTTACACCAGACTGCCACCACTCAGATCCTTCACAGCGTGAGGTACAAGAGCTAAAGCTTCTTCTTAACACTCACAGCAACAAGGTTGATAAAGAGTCCACCTATGACAAGTCTCGTGAGATTCCAGACATGATGGAACGTCTTGACTACCTGTATGGTGCAGACCGTCAAATGAGCTTTAACAAGTTTAAGATTCACCTCCTGTCATACGAAGAGATGAAGACTGAGATGGAGTTGCAGGGGGTAGATCGTCCAGACATCTATTCCAACACTCTTGAGATTGTAGATAAGATTGAAGACTACAACATCCAGGATGGGCTAGACCTTCTTCCTGTACAGTATCCAAAGCCTAACGAGGAGCTATACGCTCTGGCCATTGCTGGTTTGACCAAGCGTGGACTTGAAGGCAACCAGGAATACCTTGACCGCCTTGATGAAGAGCTTAAGGTTATTGCTGACAAGAACTTTGGACCATACTTCCTAGTGGTACGAAACATGATTTCGTGGGCAAAGAAGGAAGGCATCATGGTAGGACCAGGCCGTGGTTCAGCTGCTGGCTCACTCCTATGCTACGCTTTGGAGATTACAGACGTAGATCCTATTGAGCACGGTCTTCTGTTCTTCCGATTTATTAACCCAGAACGTAATGACTTCCCAGATATTGATACAGATATTCAGGACTCTCGTCGTGACGAGGTTAAAGATTATCTAGTTAGACAGTACCGTCACGTAGCATCTATCGCCACATTCCTTACCTTCAAGGATAAGGGTGTGGTTCGAGACATTGCTCGTGTTCTACACATCCCACTGGCAGACGTTAACAAGGTCCTCAAGACTATTGACACCTGGGACGAGTACTGCTCCTCTAAGTCAACTGAGTGGTTCCGTGAAAAGTACCCAGAGGTTGAAGAGTTTGGAGAACAGCTCCGTGGTCGTGTTCGTGGTACGGGTATCCACGCTGCTGGTGTTGTTACTGCAAAGGAGCCTATCTTTAAGTACGCTCCACTAGAGACCCGTGCAGACCCTAAGACCAAGGAACGCATTCCTGTGGTTGCTGTTGACATGGGTGAGGCAGAACGTATTGGTCTGATCAAGCTTGATGCTCTGGGTCTTAAGACTCTCAGTGTTCTCAAGGACACCATGGACATCATCAAGGACCGTCACGGCCAAGAGATTGACCTTCTTACCATTGATATGGAAGAGCGTGCCGTATACGAGATGCTTTCTTCGGGGTACACCAAGGGTGTCTTCCAGTGTGAAGCAACACCATACACAAACCTTCTAGTAAAGATGGGTGTCAAGAACTTTGCTGAGCTTGCTGCATCTAACGCTTTGGTTCGTCCAGGTGCTGCTAACACCATTGGTAAGGATTACATTGCTCGTAAGCACGGTAAGCAGAACATTGATTACAAGCACGTAATCATGAAGGAGTTTACCTCAGAGACCTACGGTTGTATCCTTTACCAGGAGCAGGTCATGCAGGCCTGTGTAAAGCTTGGCGGTATGTCAATGGCTGAGGCTGATAAGGTTCGTAAGATTATCGGTAAGAAGAAGGATGCTAAGGAGTTTGACGTCTTCCAGGAGAAATTCGTTAAGGGTGCATCACAGTACCTTGGTGAAGAAGGTGCAAAGAACCTTTGGACAGACTTTGAAGCACACGCTGGTTATTCGTTTAACAAGTCACACGCTGTAGCCTACTCTATGCTTTCCTACTGGACTGCATGGCTAAAGTACTACTACCCTATTGAGTTCATGTTTGCTCTTCTTAAGAATGAGAAGGACAAGGACACTCGTACAGAGTACCTTATTGAGGCAAAGCGTATGGGTATCCCCGTTCGTCTTCCACACGTAAACGAGTCAGATCTTGAATTCAAGATTGAGGGTAAGGGTATTCGATTCGGTCTCACTGGTATCAAGTACATCTCAGATAACATTGCATCTAAGTACATTGCAGCACGTCCATTCACATCATACGAAGAGCTAGAGGCTTTCACGTTTGGTAAGGGCAACGGCGTAAACAGTCGTGCATTGCAAGCTCTGCGTGTTGTGGGAGCTGCTACGTTCCTAGATCAACCACGCAATGACCAGGAGATTCGTGAGAACCTGTACGAATACCTTGGCTTGCCAGAGTTCAACATGTCTGTGCCAGCTCACTACCACGCCTTCATCAACCCTGTAGAGGACTATGAAGAGAAGGGTGCATTCATTCTTATGGGAATGATTAAGAGCATCAAGCGTGGCAAGGGCTGGTCTCGTGTAGAGCTTCTGGATAAGACTGGTTCTACTGGTATCTTTGACGACGAGCAGACCACAATCGAACCAGGACGTACATACATCGTTCTAGCCAGTGACAACCGTATCCTGTCTGCAATTCCTGTAGACGAGGCAAAGGGCTCTGACAACGGTATCGTGAAGTTCCTGGGGTATAAGCAGTTGCCATACACAGATGAAGAACTATACGTAGTATCATTCAAGCCACGTGTAACTAAGGCTGGAAAGAAGATGGCATACCTAGTAGTAGCAGACACATCACGTGAGCTACACTCGGTAACGGTCTTCCCCACACAATTCCCTAAGGCTTACATGAAGATTAAAGAAGGTAACGCCTACAAGTTTGACCTTGGCAAGACCAAGGATGGAACTATCATTATGAACGACGTAGAAAAACTATAAGGAGAAAATATGTTTGATTCGCTAGCAATGGAACTGCACGCTAATGCAGTAGACAAGGGCTTCTGGCCAGAGGATGTCGATGACATCTTTGTGACTAAGCAGCTCATGATGATTGTCTCTGAGGCCGTAGAGGTCATGGAGGCTATCCGTAAAGACAAGGGTGAGGAAGAGGTTGCAGATGAGATGGCTGACATTTTGATCCGTACACTGGACCTGTACGCTGGTTTAGTAGAACACGGGTATACTACAGTATCCCTTGATTACGCTTTGACGAAGAAAACTCGCTTCAATACAGAGCGTCCTAAGAAGCACGGGGTGCGTTTCTAATGGCTGACATGACGGTAGATGATGTGCTAGCTGCACTCAATCCTAAGCTACGTAAGAACCTGTTTGTTGGAGATGAAATGCCAGAAACAATTCTTCAGCCAACCCCTAGCTATGGCCTTAATAAGGCCTTGGGTGGAGGTCTCCCCTATGGACGACAGGTGTTGATTTGGGGAAGCAAGTCTTCCGCTAAGTCTTCTATGTGTCTTCAGATGATTGGACTTGCACAGAAGGAAGGAAAGATCTGTGCTTGGATCGATGCTGAGATGTCGTTCGATAAGTCTTGGGCTGAGAAGCTCGGGGTAGACACATCAAAGCTTATCTATTCACAGTGTCGTACAATCAATGAGATGGTAGACCTAGGTACTAACCTAATGCACGCAGGTGTTGACCTCGTCGTGGTTGACTCTATTACCTCACTACTTCCTGCTATTTATTTTGAGAAGGACTCTGATGAACTCAAGCAACTTGAGAACACTAAGCAGATTGGTGCTGAGTCACGAGACTTCTCTAACGCATGGAAGATGATTAACTATGCTAACAACAAGCCTAAGCCTACGCTGTTCGTCCTGATCTCTCAGTCACGAAACAACATCTCTGCTATGTATACCTCACAGCAGCCTACTGGTGGACAGGCAACCAAGTTCTATTCATCAACAGTCATTAAGCTGTTCTCGTCCGAGTCTGACAACCAGGCCATCAAGGGTAAGATTCCTGTAGGGGATAAGCTTATTGAAGAGAAGATTGGTCGTAAGATCAACTGGGACTTGCAGTTCTCTAAGACCTCTGCAGGCTTCCAGTCTGGCAGTTATGATTTCTACTTTAAAGGGCCTAGCATTGGTGTAGACGGAGTTGGAGACCTCGTAGACACAGCTGAGCTTGCTGGCATTGTAAACCGTACTGGTGCTTGGTATATCGTGTCTGACGACAAGAAGATTCAGGGTCGAGAAGCATTCATTGCCTATGTAAAAGAAAATGAAGAATTCCGAAAGAGCATTGAGGATCAGCTGAATGGCAAAGTATAGTGTCTATCCTGGCAAGTTTGTTTGTCATACCTGTCAGGACCAGGTGGCTACAGTACGCAGCTACCCAGACGAGAAGCGTTTAACGTGGATGTGTAAGAACAAACACCTTACCCAGGTTGATCTGAACACTCGTAAGACAAAGAGAGATTATGAGTGAGCGTGGAGAGTCCAAGCGTTTAGGTGCTAAGCAGCACAAGAACTCTGGACGTAACACCCAAAAGGGAGATGCTACGTGGGAAAACTTCTGTGTAGACTTCAAGGAAGTGGGTAAATCTTTCACTGTCAACAAGGATGTTTGGGCAAAAGCTTGCACAGATGCCATCAAAAACCATGCAGATCCAGCGATTATCCTTGTTATTGGCGAGGGTAACGCAAAGATTCGTCTAGCAGTAATTGAATTAGAAATGCTAGAACAGTTGGTAAACGGAGAGGAATAGGGTATACTTAGTACAATGGAAACACAAGCTGAAAATAAAACAACACTAGAAATGATTAATGGTCTGTCAGATATTGCAGACTATATGCAGGACGAGGAGCTTACAGCTGCTCTGACCATGATTGCAAAACTAATCGTAAGACCAGACATCCCATTAAATGTTGCTACTGTTGAAATTGTTAGGCTACAGGCTATCGCAGCCAAAATGTCATTCAAGGCTACTTGGTTGACTAACGTAGATAAGGGAGATAGAGCGAAGAAGAACATTTACTATACCGCAGCAGAGGCTGTTAACAACCTCGTGTCTGCTCTAAAGTATATAACTCGCTAAATATATCATGAGTAAAAATTTATTGCAAAGTGTAATGATCAAGCCAGCTGCAGCACCAGCAGACGCATTTAGCGTTGACGGTCTTGTAGAAGCTATCCAGCATGGCTACATTGCTAACCGTGGCCCACGCCACCAACAGAAGAAATCGTTTGCACCATCAACCATTGCCTATGGCCATGGGGAATGTGCACGATACTGGTACCTCGCATTTGACGGCGGTACATTCGAAGATAACGCAGATGCATTTGCAGGTGCTAACATGACTAATGGTACACTCTCTCATGAGCGTATCCAGAAGGCCATGGAAGATGCTGGCATTCTTAAGCAGTCTGAGTTCAAGATTATTAGCAATGACCCACCTATCTTTGGATACGGTGACGTTATTCTAGATTGGGAAGGTGAGGAACTCCTTGGCGAAATCAAGACCATGATGAATGAAGGTTTTGAATATCGCAAGGCTAACCGTAAGCCTAAGCCTGGACACCTAATCCAGCTCCTGATCTATATGAAGATTCTACAGAAGCGTAAAGCTGTTCTTATCTATGAGAATAAGAACAACCACGAGCTACTCGTGCTACCTGTAGAAATTAATGATTATTACATTAAGTGGGTAAATGAAGCATTCGACTGGATGCGAACAGTCCGACAGGCTTGGGTCGATAGAACCCTTCCCGAAAAGACTTATCGCTCAAATTCGAAAATCTGCAAGAGCTGTCCTTTAAGCAAGGTCTGTGCAGATGCTGGTTCGGGAGATGTAAGAATTGATCGCCTGGAGCCAATCGATGAAAAACTGTCAATGGTGTGATGCCAACTTCAAGCCTCGGGTATCCTATCAGATCTATTGTTCTGATGGGTGCCGAGAGGAAGCTACCAAAGAGAAGATAGCTCAACGCTATGCTATCTCTAGACGCAACAGAATGATTGGCAAGACTAGATCTTGTAGGTCATGCGATAAGCCGCTGTCTGCCTACAACGATGGACATCTGTGTGCTTACTGCTCAGTAGACCCTAAGGATGTATCTAAGACACTCAAAGAGATTAAGAGAATGGCTAATGGAAAAGACAAATAAGTTTATCTCCATTGATGCCAATAGCACTAGCATCGCCTTTGCTGTGTGGGAGAACGATTCTCTCACCAGCCATGGCAAAATCTCTTGGGGTGGAAAGACTACATACGAAAAGGTCTACTGGGCATCACACGTTGTAAAGGCATTCTTCAAACACTATGGAGACATGGACACCGTTGTCATTGAGCACACAGTGTTTATGAACAGTCCTAAGACCGCAGCTGACCTCGCACTGGTACAGGGAGCGATCCTGGGAGCCATGACAACCACGGGGGTACATATGATTAAGTCCATTAACCCTATTGCATGGCAAACCTTTATCAAGAATGGTAGACTAACTACCCCAGAGAAGCAGGTTATCCGTAACGAGAACCCTGGTAAGTCTGATGCTTGGTATAAGAATAAGGAACGAGAGTTTCGCAAACTAAGAACTATTAAATTTGTTAATGATCGATATAAAAAGAACGTAAGTGATAATGACGTTGCAGATGCAATTGGCATTGGTCACTACGCTATCTTTAATTGGGACAAGTTAGGTTGACATCATGGCACTTAAGCTGTATACTAATGAGGCATGGCTTCGTAAGAGGTTTCACCTGGACCGCAAGACTCCAGAAGAGATTGCAAAAGAATGTGGTACAAGCGTAGAAACCATCTACGTTTACTTGGCTAAGTTTGGATTAAGAAAGAGTAAGAGATGATTGAAGATTACGAAAAGCATAAACCATATGAAAGCAGCGTACCAAACGAACAACGCTTTGTAGAGTTCTATGACATGGCTAAGAAAATGAACCAGCAGATCGATATGGTCAATCACCCCAGGCACTATACCTCAGATCCTAGTGGCGTTGAATGCATTGAGGTAACTCGACACCGCAACTTTAATATAGGAAATGCAATTAAGTATCTGTGGCGTGCAGGACTCAAGGAGTCTGTTGGCAAGGATACACTAGAAAAGCAGGTAGAGGACCTACGAAAAGCAGTCTTCTATATCAATGATGAAATTACCCGATTGACTGGAGAAGTTAATGGCAAGGCCTAAGAAGTTTGTGTTACCAGAGATAGCACAGAAGTATGTTCGTGAGGACAGCGTTGTGTTGCCTGACGGCTTCACCGTTGAGCGTGGGGACATGTTCAAGGTTAAAGGCAAGAATAGTTTTGGCATTGGTGAATGGGGTATCACGTTTAAGTTTGATCATCTAGTTACCAATACAGAGAACGGCAAGGTGTACGTAGAGTGCTTTGAGATGTACCGTGGCAAGGCTGGGGTAATGAGAGCATTCAACGTAGACCGCATTAAGCGTATACCAAAGAAGAGGAGCAAGCGTGTCCGTAGAGATTGATCTGATTGATCACCTAGATGAAGTAAACAAGGTTGTAGAAGAATACCTTAAGGGCGATGACCCTACCAAGATTTCTAAGAACCTAGGGATGCCTAGACAGAAGGTCGTTGCTCATATTGCTGAGTGGCAGAAGATGGCTTCCCAGAACGATGCTATTCGTGGTCGTGCAAAGGAAGCACTCGTTGCTGCTGACACACACTATTCTAAACTAATTGGTAAAGCATACGAAGTAATTGACGAGGCTAACACTATGGCCAACCTTAATGCAAAGACCACAGCAATCAAGCTGGTCCTTGACATTGAGTCACGTCGTATCGACATGCTGCAGAAGGCTGGTCTCCTAGAGAACAAAGAGCTTGCAGACGAGATGGTAGAGATCGAACGTCGTCAGGATGCATTGATTGCAATCCTTCGTGACGTAGCATCAGAGTACCCAGAGATTCGTGATGAAATTATGCGTCGCCTATCCAACGTATCCAGGGATGATGAGGTCATTACAATTGTCAATGTTCAATGAGTTCCTTGAGGTACTAAAAGATAATCCTTTCGCTGAGACACCTGTCGATGCCAAAACGTTTGTTGAGGGTGAACGGTATCTAAACCAGCCACCACTCTCTCCCATTCAGTACGACATCGTAGAGGCCATGAGCCAAATCTATCGTGAGCCTGAGTTACAAGAGGTTATGGGTCACGCCGAGGGTACCAGGTATTTTAAAAAGTACACAAAGAATGAGATCATTCTCCAGCTAGGTAAGGGTAGCGGTAAGGACTTCGTGTCCACTGTTGCTTGTGCCTACATTGTGTATAAGCTGCTATGTCTTAAGGACCCAGCACGATACTACGGTAAGCCATCTGGCGATGCTATCGATATTATTAACATTGCTATTAACGCACAGCAGGCTAAGAACGTGTTCTTCAAGGGTTTCAAGACCAAGATCGAGAAGTCCGAATGGTTTGCAGGTAAGTTCTACGCTAAGGCTGACTCCATTGAGTTTGATCATTCTATTACTGTTTACTCTGGTCACTCAGAGCGAGAGAGCCATGAGGGTCTAAACCTTCTCGTAGCCATCCTCGATGAGATTTCTGGTTTCGCACAGGAAGTTGGAACTGGTAACGATCAGGGTAAAACTGCTGACAACATCTACAAGGCCTTCCGTGCTTCCGTAGACTCACGTTTCCCAGACCTAGGAAAGGTAGCCCTGCTATCCTTCCCACGTTACCCTGGTGACTTCATTTCTCAGCGGTATGATGACGTAATCCTCGAAAAGGAAGTCATTACAAAGACTCACAAGTTTATTATGAACCCAGAGCTACCAGAGGACATGGAAGGCAACAGCCTAGATATTACCTGGGATGAAGACACTATCATCTCGTACAAGTATCCTGGTATGTTTGCTATCAAACGTCCTACATGGGTTGTTAACCCTACCCGTAAGGTAGACGACTTTAAGCTTGCATTTTACACAGACCTTGGTGATGCCATGCAGCGTTTTGCTTGTGTGCCCACCTACAGCTCTGATGCATTCTTCAAGCAGGTAGAGAAGGTTCGTGCCTGTATGACAACACGAAACCCTCTAGATCAGTTTAGAAGGTTTGACGAGACGTTTGTACCAGACCCAGACAAGAAATACTTTGTCCATGCCGACCTCGCACAGCTTCACGATAAGTGTGCTGTTGCAATTGCACATGTAGATAAATGGGTAAACATTCAAGTAATTAAGGACTACCAGCAGGTAGCCCCTATTGTTGTTGTGGATGCTGTAGCCTGGTGGGAGCCTAAGGTTGAAGGCCCTGTAAACCTTTCAGAGGTTAAGCAGTGGATTCAAAACCTTCGTCGTCTTGGCTTTGACATTGGCATGGTTAGCTTTGACCGTTGGCAGTCGTTTGATATCCAGAACGAATTGAAGCAGGTTGGTATGCGTACCGAGACTGTCTCTGTTGCTAAGAAGCATTATGAGGACATGGCTATGCTTGTGTATGAAGAGCGACTTGTCATGCCAGCCATTGATCTATTGTTTGAAGAGCTTACAGAGCTCAAGATCATGAAGCAGAACAGAGTAGACCACCCTCGTAAGAAATCTAAGGACCTTGCGGATGCTGTCTGTGGTGCCATCTTTGGTGCTATCTCTCACACGCCAAAAGATCAGAACCAAGTTATTGAAGTCCACACATTCAAGGACCGTCCAAAAGCTGCACAAGAGATTGGACTTGACAAGGATAATGTGATAGGCTTTAAGCCCATGACAGATGAGGTAAAAGATTACCTCGAACACTTCAACATGCTTTAGAACGGATGGTATACTAGATGTCACTAGACATTATTTATTACTCAAACCGTTCGGGTAATACAAAGCGTTTCGTTGAAAAACTTGGGTATGAAAGTTCTTTTCATGTCTCAGAAATCCCCCTAGCCAGCAAAGAGTATGTTCTCTTTGTACCCACTTATGGTGGTGGCAACGGGGATTATTCTGTCCCCAGGCCAGTAGCACAGTTTCTTAATGTTAAATCTAATAGAGATTTGCTGCGTGGTGTTGTGGGATTTGGTAACACAAACTTCGGGAATCATTACTGCAAGGCAGCATACATGATTGCCAACAAGACAGGTATGCCACTCCTGGCAAAGGTGGAACTTCTGGGCACGCCAGAGGACGTAATATTAGTACAAGAGAGAATGAAGGAACTAAATGACCGCTTACGGGTATCATGACCTAAATGCCATGCTGAACATCTACGGAGCAGATGGCAAGATCCAATTTGAGAAAGACAAGGAAGCTGCTAAGGCTTACTTTCTGGATCACGTAAACCAGAACACCGTGTTCTTCCATACCCTAGATGAGAAGTTAGACTATTTAGTTGAGAATGAATACTACGATAAGAGTATCCTCGACCAGTATGACTTCCCATTTATTAAGTCAAAGTTCCAACAGGCATACAACCACAAGTTCCGCTTCGAGGCTTTCCTAGGAGCTTACAAGTTCTATACTGGCTACGCCCTCAAGACATTTGACGGTAGCCGATACCTAGAACGTTTTGAAGACCGTGTGGTCATGAACGCACTGATGCTTGCCCGTGGTGATAAGAAGCTTGTTACCAGCCTGATCGAGGAGATCATCTCTGGACGATTTCAACCAGCAACTCCTACGTTCCTTAATGCTGGTAAAGCCCAGCGAGGTGAATTCGTGTCTTGCTTCCTTCTCCGTATTGAAGACAACATGGAATCAATTGCTCGTGCAGTCAACTCCTCGCTACAGCTATCTAAACGTGGTGGCGGTGTTGCCCTTAACCTAACGAACCTTCGTGAAGCAGGAGCACCCATCAAGAAGATTGAGAACCAGTCTTCGGGGGTACTGCCAGTAATGAAACTACTTGAAGACTCATTCTCCTATGCAAACCAGCTAGGTGCACGACAGGGAGCTGGGGCAGTATACCTAAACGTACACCACCCAGATGTAATGTCATTCCTTGACACCAAGAAGGAGAACGCAGACGAGAAGATTCGTATCAAGACCTTGAGCATTGGTTTGGTTATCCCAGACATCACTCTTGAACTTGCTAAGAATAACGAGGACATGTACCTCTTCTCACCATATGACGTTGAGCGTGTCTACGGTAAGCCCATGGCTGATATCTCTATCACAGAGATGTACCAGGAGCTTGTGGATAACCCAGAGATCCGTAAGTCAAAGATTAAGGCTCGTGTCCTCTTTGAACGCATTGCTGAGCTGCAGTTTGAATCTGGCTACCCATACATTGTGTATGAAGACACAGTCAACGAGGCTAACCCTGTAGAGGGTCGTATCAATATGTCTAACCTGTGTTCTGAAATTCTGCAGGTATCCTCACCATCAGAGTACAACGCTGACCTTAGCTACAAGACTATTGGTAAGGACATCTCATGTAACCTAGGATCATTAAACATCGCAAAGGTTATGGAGTCACCAGACTTCGGTAAGACTGTAGAAGTCGCTGTACGTGCCCTCACAAGTGTTGCTGATATGAGCTACATTGACTCAGTTCTCTCTATTGCCGAGGGTAACAAGAAGTCTCGTGCTATTGGTCTAGGCCAGATGAACCTCCATGGTTACTTTGGTAAGGAGCGTATGCACTATGGTAGTGAAGAGTCTATTGACTTTACCAACATCTACTTCTACTCAATCCTATTCCACGCCATTAAGGCTTCTGCTACCATGGCAAAGGAAACTGGAGAGTCGTTCGATAACTTTGAGAACTCCAAGTACGCTACTGGTGAGTTCTTTGACAAGTACATCAACCAGGAGTGGAAGCCAGCCACTAAGAGAGTCAAGGAGATCTTTGCTAAGGCTAAGATTGATGTACCCACTCAGAGCGATTGGGAGCACCTGTCTAAGTTTGTAAAGAAGCACGGACTGTACAACCAGAACCTTCAGGCTGTACCACCCACAGGCTCTATCTCATACATTAATAACTCAACCAGCTCTATCCACCCCATTGCCTCTAAGATCGAAATCCGTAAGGAAGGTAAGCTTGGTCGTGTCTACTACCCAGCACCTCACATGGATAACGATAACATGGAGTTCTTTGAGGATGCCTACGAGATTGGCCCTGAAAAGATTATTGATGTGTACGCTGCTGCAACTCAGCACGTAGACCAGGGGCTGTCTCTAACCTTGTTCTTCAAGGATACGGCAACCACACGTGATGTCAACCGTGCACAGATCTACGCATGGCGTAAGGGCATCAAGACTATTTACTACATCCGCATTCGTCAGCTCGCCCTTGAGGGTACAGAGATTGACAACTGCGTATCCTGCATGTTATGATTGGAAGACTATGATTACAAGACCTATTAACTGGAATAAAATTGAAGACCCTATTGACTTAGAGGTTTGGAATAGACTCACGTCTAACTTCTGGCTACCAGAAAAAATTCCACTCTCTAACGACATTCAGTCTTGGGCAACGCTGCACCCAGATGAGCAGCAACTCACTATGCGAGTCTTTACAGGGCTTACCTTGCTGGATACGATCCAGGGTACTGTAGGCTCAATGAGTATTATTGGAGATAGTCGTACACAACATGAAGAAGCGGTTATTACTAATATTGCTTTTATGGAATCTGTTCACGCTAAGAGTTATTCTAGTGTCTTTTCGACACTCTGTTCAACAACAGAAATTGACGAAGCATTCCGATGGAGCGAAGACAACCCGTACCTACAGAAGAAGGCGGAAATCGTACTTGCCAATTACCACGGCGATGACCCTGAGAAAAAGAAGATTGCTTCAACACTACTTGAATCATTCCTATTTTATTCAGGATTTTACCTTCCTATGTATTGGTCTTCTCGTGCTAAGCTAACCAACACTGCTGATTTGATTAGACTTATCATTCGTGATGAAGCTGTGCACGGGTACTACATTGGATACAAGTTCCAGCAAGCCTACAACGAGTCTACTGAGGCACGTAAGGAAGAGCTGCATGACTATGCCTATAGCCTGCTCATGGAACTGTATGAGAATGAGATTAAGTACACTGCCGATCTTTACGACGGTATCGGACTAACAGAAGATGTAAAGAAGTTCCTACGCTACAATGCAAATAAGGCCCTTATGAACCTAGGCTTTGATGCACTGTTCCCCAAGGAGACAACAGATGTTAACCCATCTATTCTTTCATCACTGTCACCAAACGCTGACGAGAACCACGACTTCTTCTCTGGCTCTGGATCATCTTACGTTATTGGTAAGCATGAGTCCACAGAGGATGAAGACTGGGACTTCTAAACAAAACAAAGGAGAGAGACATGGAACTAGCTGAATGGGTACAAATCGGCATAGACAATGGATGGGTATCAGAGCCGTTCTGTTATACTCACGATGGTGATGCCTACATGACAGACGAAGAAGAGAAGGAATGGGAAGATGGTGGCGATCCTTGCTGCCCAGTTCTCAAAATTCTACAGTGAGAGTAACCTTCAAACCGATTAATGAAGACGCAGAAAGCTTCATTCCTCGTCCAGAAAAGGCATCCTCATTCATTCCAGAATGGTACAAGGCCATGCCTATGCACGAGCGAGGGTACGACGGAAACAAGATCTCAAAGTATACAGAAGGAACAAGCATGACTGTAAAAGGTTGTGACCCTTTCCTGGACACTCTGACAAACGGATATATGTTTTCTTTGGCAGCTGACGTAGAGTTCTCTCTAGATGACAACGGAATGTTTCTTCCTAAATGGTTAGTAAACTTTCCACTCATTGAGGGGCAAGCAGAAAACCAAACAGATGGGATGCCCAGACCATACGAACCAGCAAAGATCACCTTTAAGTGGGCTTCTGGCTGGATCATGAATACTCCTAAGGGATATAGCACACTCTTTACTCACCCACTTAATAGGCATGATCTGCCGTTTAGGACTTTCTCGGGTATCGTAGAGACTGATAAGTATCCTCTACAGGTAGACTTCCCATTCCAGGCACTAAACCCCAATAACCTTAACTCTGTTGTTGTTAAGAAGGGCACGCCTATCTGTCAGGCAATTCCTTTTAAGAGGGAGTCGTGGACAAGCAAGGCAGAAGATCCAGATGAAAAGCAATACACCCGTGAGAGGTTTAAGCACTTCTCCAGCATTGACAGATCATATAGAAATAGATTCTGGGAACGAAAGACTTTTTCTTGACAAAGAATAAGATTTACTGCTAGAATCTACTTATAACAAAATAACGGTGGCGTGACATCTACATAAGAATTGGAGAGAAGGCACAGGGATGACGATGTGCCCTTCGCTTACGATCTTTCCAATCGCCACCCCTCAATGGGATATAGCTCAGCTGGCAGAGCGTTCGACTGTTAATCGAAATGTCCCTGGTTCGAACCCAGGTATCCCAGCTCATAATTAAATAGAGAATAACAAGTGGGGATATCGTACAGAGGCCTAGTACCTCAGTCTTCCAAACTGATGACGGGAGTTCGAATCTCCCTATCCCCTCCATGGTCCTATAGCTCAGTTGGTTAGAGCGTTGCCCTGTCACGGCAAAGGTCGCCAGTTCAAGTCTGGTTGGGATCGCCATGCCCCTATAGCTCAACGGTAGAGCACCTGTCTTGTAAACAGGAGGTTGTGATCTCGGAATTCACTGGGGGCCCGAT
>ERZ1034361.103-NODE-103-length-58332-cov-8.442880_pt1 | contig 58332 bp, 50 predicted proteins | sample MGYA00520617_ERZ1034361 | MGnify/ENA primary metagenome ERZ1034361 (study PRJEB33736, sample SAMEA104284507) | Azolla filiculoides | biome: Urban; feature: Water surface; material: Ditch water | place: Netherlands | collected 2015-10-28 | depth 0-0.1 m ... | reverse complement strand
GGCGTGCCACTGGTGCCCGGTTACCACGGGGCCGACCAGGACCCTGCGCTGCTGCAGCGCGAGGCCGACCGCATTGGCTACCCGGTGCTCATCAAGGCCAGCGCCGGCGGCGGTGGCAAGGGCATGCGCGCGGTGGACAAGAGTGAAGACTTTGCCGATGCGTTGGCCAGTTGCAAGCGCGAAGCCATCAACAGCTTTGGCGACGACGCGGTGCTGATCGAAAAATACGTGCAGCGGCCGCGCCACATCGAGATTCAGGTGTTTGGCGACACGCATGGCAACTACGTTTATCTGTTTGAACGCGACTGCTCGGTGCAGCGCCGCCACCAGAAGGTGCTGGAAGAAGCGCCCGCCCCTGGCATGACGCCCGAACTGCGGGCCCGCATGGGCCAGGCCGCCGTGGAGGCCGCCCGCGCGGTGAACTATGTGGGTGCGGGCACGGTGGAATTCATCGTCGAGCAGCCGCAAGGCTACGAACACCCTGAGGCCATGAAGTTCTATTTCATGGAAATGAACACCCGCCTGCAGGTGGAACACCCGGTGACCGAAGCCATCACTGGCCTCGACCTGGTGGAGTGGCAACTGCGGGTGGCGAGTGGCGAAAACCTGCCGCTGGAACAAAGCGATTTGCAGATCCACGGCCACGCGATTGAGGCGCGCATCTGTGCCGAGTCGCCCGACAACAACTTCCTGCCTGCTACCGGCACGCTGCATGTGTATGGCCTGCCACAGGCTGCCAGCTTTGCGCGGGCTGCCAACGGCGTGCGTGTGGACTCCGGTGTGCGCGAAGGCGACACCATCAGCCCGTTTTACGACTCCATGGTGGCCAAGCTCATCGTCCATGGCAGCACCCGCGAAGAAGCGCTGGCCCGCCTCGATGCCGCGTTGATGCAAACCCACATCGTGGGGCTGGCTACCAATGTGCAGTTCCTGCGTCAGGTGGCGGCCACACCCTCGTTTGCCAAAGCACAACTGGACACCGCACTGATTCCGCGTGAATCCGCGCTGTTGTTCAAACAGGAAAAGGTAGGACTGCCGCTAGCCGCTGCAGCCTTGGTGGCACACACGCTGGATCAGGAAGCGCAAGCCGTGCGCGTGGCCGATGTCAACGGCTGGATTGACCCCTGGGCGCAGCGCGATAGCTGGCATTCGCACGGGCCTTCGCTGCGTCGCTTTGCTGCCGTGTTCCACGACGAGCCGCAAACCGTGCTGTTCACCCGCCTGCACGATGGCGGTTTGCAGATTGAGGTAGCGGGCGTTTGTGAGCGCCTGCAATACCAGCGACTGGTGAATGGCGCGCTCGACATCACGCTGGGCACCCAGCGCATCAAGGCGCAGGTGTTTGACCACGGCGAAGTGCTGCATGTGTTCACCCCGCTGGGCGCTACCGCCATTACCCGTGTCGATGCCCTGGGCCACGCGGGCGATGTGCAGGCCGAAGGCGGTCGCCTGACGGCACCCATGCCGGGCAAGGTGGTGTCGTTTGCCGTCAAGGCCGGCGATGGGGTCAAAAAAGGCCAGGCGCTGGCGGTGATGGAAGCCATGAAGATGGAGCACACCATTGCCGCCCCGGCGGATGGCACAGTGGCTGAACTGATGTTTGCGCCGGGTGACCAGGTGACCGAAGGCGCTGAGTTGTTGCGCCTGGAAGTGCCGCAAAAGCAAGCCGCGTAAGCCTGCGGCAATGCTTGGGCATCCGAAGTCCGGCCACAATGCGGGCCGGACACTTTGAGGGAACCCCATGCGCATTACTTTTTGCTGTGCCGATACCCAGGCCGAACCCTGGCTGATGGATTTGCGGGCCGCGCTGCCCGGCGTTGATGTCAGCCTGTGGCAGCCCGGAGCCCCACCGGCGGATTACGCCATCGTCTGGGCGCCGCCTCAGGCCTTTTTTGACGAACAGCCGCAATTGAAGGCCGCCTTCAACATTGGCGCGGGCGTGGACGCGCTGTTGCGCCTGCATATCGCGCCGACCACGCAACTGGTCCGGCTGGACGACGCGGGCATGGCGGTGCAGATGGCCGAGTACGTATGCCATGCCCTGATCCGCCACTACCGGCAATTTGCCGACTACGAATCCCAGCAGCGCAGCAGCACCTGGTCCCAGCGTGCCATTCCGTTGCGTTCACAGATGCCGGTCGGCATCATGGGGCTGGGCGTCTTGGGGCAGCGGGTGGCCCGCGCTGTGGCGCAGTTTGACTTCCCGGTGAACGGCTGGAGCCGCAGCGCCAAGCAGGTGGATGGTGTGCGCTGCTTTCACGGCGAACAGGGATTTAGCGACTTTCTGGCCGCCAGCAAGGTGCTGGTGTCCGTTCTGCCTTCCACCCCGCAAACCCGCGATCTGCTGAACCGCCGCACGCTGTCGCAACTCAAAAAAGGCGGCTACCTGATCAATGTGGCGCGCGGTGTACAGGTGGTCGAAGATGACCTGCTGCTCTTGCTCAACGAGGGGCATCTGGCCGGTGCGGCGCTGGATGTGTTTCGCACCGAACCGCTGCCGTCAGCGCACCCGCTGTGGAGCCACCCGAAGGTGACGGTCACCCCCCATATTGCGGCGCTGACCCTGCGCCAAGAATCGATAGCCCAGATTGCGGCCAAAATTGCGGCTGTGGAAGCCGGCAAAGCGGTGGCCGGAACGGTGGACCGCCAGCGCGGCTACTGATCTGTCGCATCGCAGCGCTTGCTTCTTTTTACCCCACGAGAATTCACGATGAAAACCCCTTCCCGCGTCAAACTGATCGATGTCGGCCCTCGCGACGGCCTGCAAAACGAAAAGCAGCAAGTGCCTGCCGCTGTCAAGATTGAACTGGTTCACCGCCTGCAGCAGGCGGGCCTGGCCGAGATTGAGGTCACCAGTTTTGTGTCGCCCAAATGGGTGCCGCAAATGGCAGACAACGCCGAGGTGATGGCCGGTTTGCAGCGTCAAAGCGGCGTGCGCTACTCGGTGCTCACGCCCAATATGCAGGGCTTCGAGGCCGCCCTGAAAACCCGCCCCGACGAAATCGTGGTGTTTGGCGCGGCCAGCGAGGCCTTCAGCCAGAAAAATATCAACTGCTCGATTGCGGAAAGCATTGAGCGCTTCCGCCCGGTGGTGCAGGCCGCGCGGGATGCCGGTGTCGGTGTGCGTGGCGCTATTTCCTGCACCGTGGGTTGCCCCTACGAAGGCGAGATTGCCCCCGAAAGGGTCGAGTTGGTGGCCCGCCTGATGCGCGAGATTGGCGTGCAGCGGGTGGACATTGCCGACACCATCGGCGTGGGCACACCGCTCAAGGTGCAACGCGCCTTTGACGCGGCTCTCAAGCACTACGACCTCGACAGCGTGAGTGGCCACTTTCATGACACCTACGGCATGGCGCTGGCCAATACGTTGGCGGCGCTGGAACTGGGCGTGTGGAACTTTCAGTCCTCGGTGGCGGGGCTGGGCGGCTGCCCGTATGCCAAGGGTGCCACCGGCAATGTGGCCACGGAAGACGTGGTCTACCTGTTGCACGGCATGGGCATTGAAACCGGTATTGACCTGGACCTGCTGATTGACGCCGGCAAGTTCATCAGCGATGCCTTGGGTCGCAAGCCCCATTCCCGCGCGGCCAATGCGCTGCTGACCAAGCGGTTGGGCTGAACCATGTGTGGCGCTGAACTCAAGAGCCTGCCCGAGGGTGTGCAGCGGGTGGTGGCTGTGTTGCAGCAACACGAGCACCCGCATCTGCCGCAGATGCTGGAGGACGCCGCGCGTACCGCGCAGCAGGCGGCCGATGCCCTGGGCGTTGCCCTGGGGCAAATTGCCAAAAGCATCATTTTTCGCCGGCTGGCGGACGATGTGGCGGTGCTGGTCATCACCTCGGGCGACCGCCGCGTGGACCAGAAAAAAGTCGAGACCCTGGTGGGGCCGGTCGGCCGTGCCGATGCGGCCTTTGTCAAAGCGGCCACCGGGTTCAGCATTGGCGGCGTGGCCCCGATTGCACACGCCAAGCCCTGCGTCACGCTGATGGATGAGGACCTATTCCGGTTTGACGACATCTGGGCCGCCGCCGGTCATCCGCATGCGGTGTTTCAGCTCACGCCCAACCAGTTGTGCTTTCTGGCTGGGGTGAGCGAGTCGGACGTGGTGGAGTGGCCGCTCCCGGATATGCCCGCCGGCGCACGCAAGGTCTTATCCGACCGATGCGCTTCGGTGCAAGCTGCCGGACAGACTTCTATGTCACCCTGCGTGTCGGTGTGCCGCATGGACGAAACCCGTGACGCGTGTCTGGGCTGCCTGCGCACCCGCAAAGAATTAACCGATTGGTCCACCATGGACCCAGAGGGCAAGTACGCGGTCTGGACCGCGATTGCCCAGCGCTTGCAAGGTCGAATGGCATGAAACAAATCACCTTTTATCTCGACTTCATTTCGCCCTACGCTTACCTTGCTTTTGAGGAGTTGCCGCAGGCGCTGACAGGCTTGAGTTATTCGGTGCGCTACAAGCCGGTGGGCTTGGGCTTTCTGTTGCGCCACCACGGCAGCCTGGGCCCCGCTGAAATCCCTGCTAAGCGCGACTGGACCTACCGCCATGTGATGTGGCTGGCCCACAGCAAGGGCGTACCGCTGGACATGCCCGCAGTGCACCCCTTTAACCCGATGAGCCTGCTCCGCCTGGCCGTAGCCACCGATGCACAAGGTGAACCCAACCGCTATGTGTGCGAAACCCTGTTTCGCCATGTGTGGACGGGTGGCGCCGATGCCGCCAATGTCGAGCGCCTGCAGGCCATCACCGATGCACTGCAACCGGCGCGTGACCCGGCTGACGAGTCTGTCAAGGCGCAACTTAAGGCCCACACCGATGCAGCCATTGCCGCTGACGTATTTGGTGTACCTGCTTTCGAAGTCGATGGCCGGGTTTTCTGGGGGCTGGATGCGCTACCCATGTTGCGCCGCTATCTGGAGGGTGATGCCTGGTTTGAAGGGCCCCATTGGGACTCCACCCGAACGCTTCCCTCCGGGTTGCCGCCGCGCAAACCCTGAGTTCGGCTTGAGCCCACGGCCCCCGCAGACACAACAAGAATCAGGAGGAAACCCATTCCATGCCCAATGCATTTAACTTCAATGCGTCCCCGTTTGACTGCCTGACCCAGGACGAGCAGCGGCTGGTGCGCGACAACGTCGACGTGGTGTACTTTCCGCGCGACGAAACCATTCTTGATGTCGGCATAGCGCCCACCCACCTGTTCGTCATCATCAAGGGCTATGTGAGCCAGATGGAAGGGACCGAGGTGCTCACTTCTTACGGACCGGACGACAGCTTTGACGGACGCGGCTTGGTGGCCGGCAAAGTGAGCAGTCGCTTTGTGGCGGCCGAAGAAGTGGTGGCCTACCAGCTTGCCAAGCAGGCGGTGAGCGACCTGATCGCATCCAACGCCACCTTCGGTGCGCTGCTGTTTTCGGATCTGAGCAACAAGCTCAGTGCGTTGTCAGAGCGTCAGAATCAGCACGAATTGCAGAGTCTGACCATGTCGCGGGTGGACGAGGCCTATCTGCGCCCCGCGCTGTTTGTCGACTTTGACACCGATATTTTGTCCATCGTCCGCATCTTTCATGAAAAGCGCACCTCCAACGTACTGGTGCGCGATGCCCGCGCACAACCGGAGCGCCTGGGCATCTTTACCGCCACGGCGGTACAGCGTGCCATTCTGGACGGACGCCCGCTCGACAAACTACCGGTGGGTGATCTGGCCAACTTCTCGCTGATTGAGGTAAAGCCTTCCGATCAGCTAGGGGACGCCATGGCGGTCATGTTGCGGAATCGGGTTCACCGCGTGGTCGTGGTGGAGGAGGACCGCAGCATCGTCGGCATTCTGGAGGCGCTGGACCTGTTCTCGTTCCTGTCCAATCAGTCCCACTTGATCACTGAAAAAATCGAGGACGCCACCGATCTGGAGGGCTTAAGCCAGGCAGCCGCCCAGATCACCCGCATGATTGCGCTGCTGCACCGCAGTGGTTCCCGCGTCAACCTGATTGCCAAGCTGGTGCAGCAACTCAACGCACGTCTGTTTGAACGTGCCTGGCAACTGATTGCGCCGGCGGAACTGGTGCAAAACAGTTGCCTGTTTGTGATGGGCAGCGAAGGCCGGGGCGAGCAATTGCTCAAGACCGATCAGGACAACGGCCTGATCATGCGCGACGACTACACCCCTCCGACCGATCTGGCCGACATCTGCAACCGGTTCTCGCAGGCGTTGGCCAGTTTTGGCTACCCTGAGTGCCCCGGCAAAATCATGGTCAGCAACCCCGACTGGCGCAAATCGGTTAGCGAATTTGCCCAGATGACGCGGCAGTGGCTGATGATGCCCGACGGCGACAACCTGATGAAGCTGGCGATCTTTATGGATGCGCACGCCGTTTGTGGCGACGCCCATTTGCTGGACGAGGTGCAGCAGGCACTCAGCAAACTGGCAACCGATAACGACGCCATGCTGGGCCGCTTTGCTTCGGCCATCGATGCGTTCGGCACCAGCACCGGTTGGTGGAACCGTTTGCTGGGCCTGAACGAAGCGTCGCCCCAGCTCAACATCAAGAAAGAAGGCATTTTCCCGCTGGTGCACGGCGTACGCAGCCTGGCGCTGGCCAACCGCATCACCGAAACCAGCACCACGACGCGCATCGCTTCATTGATCGCCTGCAATGCCCTGTCGCCCGAGATGGGCGGCGACCTGACCGACAGTCTGCACTTCTTCATGGGCCTCAAGCTCAAGGCCGGATTGGCCGAACTGGACACGGACCGCCTGGTCACCGGTGCCATTGACGCCGAGCGTCTGAGCAGCCTGGACCGGGACCTGCTGAAAGACACGTTAGGCGTGGTGAAGCGGTTCAAGGTGCTGCTGCGCCTGCGCTTCCATCTGGAGTCCATCGGATGATGAGCGAACACGTCCCGTTTCCGGTGCGCCTGTGGCGTGCGCTCAAGCGTGAGTGGCTGATTTACCACCTGGGGCATCCCGAGTTCCGCTTTATGTTCGACAAGCCGCCCGAAGACGAATGGGTGTCGATCGACTGCGAAACCACCGGCCTGAACGTCAGCAAGGACGAAATCATCTCGATTGGTGCGGTGCGCATCAAGGGCAACCGCATCATGACCAGCGAACGGCTGGAGTTGCTGGTGCGCCCGGAGCGTGGCGTGTCAGCGGAGAGCGTGAAGATTCACCGCCTGCGTGAGCAGGATGTAGCCCAAGGCCTGCCGATCGACGAAGCCATGAAACAACTCATGCGCTTTATCGGCAGCCGCCCGTTGGTCGGTTATTTCCTGGAGTTTGACGTGGCCATGGTGCACAAGGCGCTGTTTCCGATGCTGGGGCAGGGCTTGCCGCAACACAAGATCGAGGTGTCTGGCATGTATTACGACTACAAGTACCGCCAGCTACCCGCCCACGCGCGCCAGAGCACGCCGCAGATTGACCTGCGTTTTGACACCATGATGGCCGATCTGGGCCTGCCGGTGCGGGAAGCACACGATGCCCTAAACGATGCGGTCATGGCGGCGCTGGCTTTCATTAAGTTGCGGCAACTCAAGGACTGAGGGTACTTTTTCGTGCCCGATGGCACAACGCGGTGTCAGTGCCGTGTTCATTGGTAATATGTTGTTTGGCGCTGCAAAGCGCACGTTGGCCGGGCGCGTTTGACAAGTATTAACAGGTTTTTGCCATGAACCCCATGACGACCCCTTCGGACCCACGGTCCGCCGGTTTTTTTAGTTACCACGGTTGGTTGGCACCGGGGGTGCGCCTGTTCCGTGGCCTGAGTTTTACCTCCAAGTCGGCCTGGGTTCTGGGCACCATGCTCATTCCCATCGTGGTCTTGCTGGTGCAGTTGTATCGCACCAATGCGGACACGGTGGATGTCGCCCAGATGGAGCGCCAGGGCCTGGTGTATGTCAACACCGTTGCCAAGCTGATTCAGGATGTGTCCGAACTGCGTTCTGCCGCGGTATTCAAGTCGGCCGATCTGGCGGAAAAGCAGAAACGTGTGGAAACCTCCTGGAGCCAAGTGCGCCAGGTCCAGGCGGATCCGGCTTTGGGCTTCACGGCTGAAACCCGTGAAACCTTTGGCAAGGTCGACAAAGGCGTGCAGGAACTGCTACGAAACCCGGTTCTGGCTTCGCCCGATGAGTCCTTTATGGCGGCAACCGCGGTAGTCGATTCGGCCTTGGTCTTGCTGTCAGATGTGGGCGATGCTTCGCAATTGGCATTGGACCCCCAACTCGACACCTACCACATGATGAATCTGGTGGTGATTGCCGGCCCGCGTTACGCCGATTACCTGGCCCGGCTCCAGACCCTGGGTGCGCTGACCTTGGCCAATGGCGGTAAATCCATCCCTGCTGCGCGCGTGCGGGCCATGGAGCGCTATCTAACCCTGATTGACTACCTGGATCCGATATATGAGGCCTCTTATCACCGGGGGATTGAAACCTTCCCCGAGGTGGCCAAGACCATGGACATGAAGGGCGTGGACAGCAGCCGCGAGGCCTTGATGGCCGCGCTCGAAAAGCAAATTATGGGAGGTGCGCCCGAAGGGGAACTGGCTGCATTTCAGAGCATTGCGACCCCGCCGGTTGAAAAGCAACTGCTGCTGAACCAGCAAATTGCGGCCCGACTGGACATCCGCCTACAAGAGCGGATTGACTCCTTCACGCGCGACATTCAGCTCCAATTTGCGCTGCCCTCGGTAGCGCTGTTTGTCACGCTCTACCTGATGCTGGCGTTTTACAAGGTGATGCGGGGCGGTTTGGCGCTGGTCAGCCGCCACCTAAATGAATTGGCGGAAGGCGATTTGCGCAACCGTCCGATTGAGCCGCGCGGCCGCGATGAACCGGCCGCCCTGATTCTGGACTTGCACAAGGTGTACGACTCCATGCGCGACCTGATCCGGCGGGTGCGGCATTCGGCCAAGGAACTGGCCATGACCAGTGGCGAGGTTTCCCGTGCCAGCATGGATTTGTCGCAGCGTACGGAAGACGCAGCTTCCAACCTAGGCCATCAGGCTAGCGCTGTCGGTGAGATTGGCGACCAGGCCAAGCAGTCGGCTCAGCGCACCCGCGAGGCTGCCGTTATGGCGCAGGGCAACGCCGGTGTGGCCGAAGAGGGCGGCACCATCATTGAATCGGTGATCACCACCATGCGCAATCTGCAGGAGTCTTCGCGCCGGATCAGTGACATTATTGGCACCATCGACGGCATTGCCTTCCAGACCAACATCCTGGCGCTGAACGCAGCGGTTGAAGCCGCACGGGCCGGCGAGCAGGGCCGCGGTTTTGCCGTGGTGGCTACCGAGGTGCGTGCGCTGGCAGGACGCAGTGCCTCTGCGGCCAAAGAGATCAAGGAACTCATCACCGCCAGCGTAGACCAGATATCCGTGGGTGCCGATGTGGTCGAGCGCGCCGGCTACAACATGTCGGAAATCGTGGCCAACGCCAAGCAGATCAACCACTTCCTGAACGACATTGCCGGAGCCACCAGTTCACAGGCCGACCGGGTTGATGACATCGTGGACGCCATCAGCCAGCTCGATGCCCACACCCAGCAAAACGCCGCGTTGGTGGAAGAAACCAGTGCCTCGGCCGAGTCGCTCAGCAATCAGGCCGACCAGTTGACCAACGAAATCGCGCGCTTCAAGGTGTCCTGACGCCCTGTCTGCCAGGGCATCTGCTCAGGCAGGCCCTAGCCCGTAGGGTGCAGGCACCAGATTCACGATCTTGGAGTACAGCGCGCGGTATTCGCCGGTGGGGCCGGACCAGGGGTCTTTGTTGGCCTCAAAGGCTGCGTCAATGCCGGCCCAGTCCTGCGGTGCAAGGCGCTTTACCGCCATGGGCAGCAATTCCTTTTCTTCCAGGCTGATGTGCTTCCAGGTGCTTTCGATGTAGCGCAGCGCCACCGCCTCAAAAACGGCAAAGGCTTTGGCATCGGCCGCTTTGTAGGTTTGCAGGGCAGTGCGCAGATTCAAGGTGCTTTGGGCACCCTTTTCGTGGTCGTCCTGCAGTTTGGCAATCAGCGCCTGTGCGTCGGGCACCACCTCCAGAATTTTGATGAACAGCACGTCGTCCTCTTTGGGGTGGTGCAGCTTGTCTGGTACTTCGGTGATGTATTCAATGAGCGCTTCCAGCAACTCAAAGTCGGGCTGTTTGGTGCCGTTGTGAATGCTGTCCAGCACATGGCGGAAAGCCTGCACGACGGCGCCCAGGGCGCGGTGCTCGGCGTGGATGATGTCAATGGCTCGCATAGAGGTCTTCGTAGTGTGTGAAATGCGTGGCGACTCAATGGGCTGCAACACCCAGCCAGCCGTCAAGTAACGCGCTGTCGTCCAGCAGCGTTTGCGCCGGGCCCAGGTACACGCTTTTGCCCCGCTCCAGCACCAGCGCTTGCTTGGTTAGCGGCAGGATCTGGCGGGCGTGTTGCTCGACCAAGATCACGGCCATGCCGCTTTCCTCGGCCAGTTGCTGAATGATGGCCAGCAATTCCTGCACGATCAGCGGCGCCAGCCCTTCCAGTGGCTCATCAAGCAGCAGCAGTTTGGGGTTGAGCATGAGGGCACGGCCAATCGCCAGCATCTGCTGTTCGCCGCCCGAGAGCTGGTTGCCCATGTTGGCGCGGCGTTCTTTCAGGCGCGGGAACATGGCGTAGATTTTTTGCAGATCCCAGTGGCCCTGGGTTCGCACTACGCTCAGGTTTTCTTCGACGGTGAGCGAGGCAAAAATGTCGCGCTCCTGCGGCACCCAACCCAGCCCTAAGTGGGCGCGGGCATACGCCTTGACCGTTGCCAGGTCGGCACCTTCCCAGCGCATGCTGCCTTTGTGAAAGCGGGTGGCGCCCATCAGCGTGGACAAGAGCGTGGTCTTGCCCATACCGTTGCGGCCCAACAGCGAGAGGCTGTCACCGGCCTGCAGCGTGAGCGAAATGTCTTCTAGAACGATAGCCTCGCCGTAGCCGGCCCAGACGTTTTTCAGTGTCAGCAATTCAGACATGGGCAGCCTCTCCGAGGTAGACCTCTTTGACCTGGGGGTCGTTGGCAATTTGCTGGGGCGTGCCTTGCGTGAGCAGGGCACCGCTCACCAACACCGAGATGGTGTCGGCAAAGCGGAACACCAGGTCCATGTCGTGCTCGATCAGCAGAATGGTTACGTCGCGCGGCAGCGCCGCTATCGACTCAAACAACGCGCGGCTCTCCGATGTGGGAACGCCTGCCGCGGGTTCATCCAGCAGCAGCACCGAAGGCTTGGCCGCCAGCGCTAGCGCTATTTCGATCAGCCGCTGCTTGCCGTAGGCCAGGTTGCGCGTCTGCTCGTGTGCCACATCGAGCAGCTTCAGGGTGCGCAACAGCTCAGCGGCTTCTTCCACGGCCTGTGTGTGCGCGCCAACCGGTTTCCAGAATTTGGCACTCAGACCCAGGCGCTCGTTGACGGCCAGCACCACCGATTCCAGCACTGTGAGCTCGGAGAACAGACGATTGATCTGAAAGGTGCGGGCCAGCCCGCGTTTGACGCGCTGGTGTTGCGCCAGCGTGGTCACATCCTTGCCTTGCAGGGTGACGCTGCCGCTGGTGGGCTCCAGAAAACCGGTGAGCAGGTTGATCAGTGTGGTTTTGCCCGCACCGTTGGGGCCAATCAGTGCGTGGCGCGCCCCCGCTTCCACATTCAAAGTGACATCGTTGGTGGCGACAAAGCCACCGAATTTTTTTACCAGATGGCTGGTTTGCAATGCGATGGTCATGTGCGTGCTCCCATGCCAAGACTCGCCCCGGCGCGGCGCAGGCCGCCCATTACGCCATCGCGTGCAAACAGCACAATCGCCAGCAGCAGGGCACCCAGCCAGAACTGCCAGTACTCGGGGTTCATGTCCGACAGCACATGGTGCGCTGACATGAACACAATGGTGCCGATGATGGCGCCATACAAACTGCCCGAACCGCCCAGCACCAGAATCAGCAGCAACTCGGCCGAGCGGTTGAAGGACAGCACATCGAGCGCCACAAACTGCGTGGTCTGCGCCATCAGTGCACCGGCTACACCGGCATAGGCCGCGCCCACCGTGTACACCGCCGCCAGCCGCCGGTTCACCGGCGCACCCAGCGCAGGCATCCGGGCCACGTTCAGGCGAATGCCCTTAAGGCCGAGGCCAAACGGGCTGTGTACTAGCTTGCGCGCCGCCCAGAACAGCAAAAATAGCACGGCCAGCGCGTACCAGAACGCGGTCTTGCCCACCATGTCAAAGCGGAACTGGCCCAGCACCGGCTGCATTTCCATACCCTGCAGACCATCGACGCCGCCGGTGATCGAGGTCATTTTGTTGGCCAGCTCAAACAGCATCATGGCCACGCCGAGCGTCACCATCAGGCGCGTCAGGTCGGCACCGCGCAGCACCAAGAGGCTGGTCAGCAGACCCAGCGCCGCACTCACCGTCGCCGCAACGGCCAGACCGCTCAAAGGTTCACCCCAGCCGTGCGATGCGAGCAAACCGGCGGTGTAGGCACCCAGCCCGAAGAAGGCTGCATGTCCCAGCGAGACGATGCCGGCGTAACCCAGGATGAGGTCGAGCGAGAGGCAGAACAGCGCAGTGATGGCCATCTGCGTGAGCAGTACCAGGTTGTCGGGAAACACAAAGTAGGCGGCGATGGGCAGCAGCCAGAACGCGAACTCGGCCGGTTGCCAACGGTCGGCATTCTGTAGCTGGGTCACGGCCAGGGATGGCTGTGTGGTTGGAGGGCTGTGCATGGTTTGTCTTTTCCTATTGGGTTCTGTCTATTCGTCTTTTTTGTCTTCGCTATTTCTGGCGTCTGTTTTGGGTGGCCACCGGCGGTGGGGTAGATACCACCGCGGATGTCCCCCGCCCGCTCGAGCGGGCTCCTCCTCTATTTCGCTGCGGCATCCACCCCACCACCATTGGCTGCGAGCAATTGGGCGGAACAGAGGAAGAAGACCTAGCGCGCCGCTGTCCGGCCAAACAGGCCTTGCGGGCGGAACACCAGCATCACCACCATCACCGCGTAGATGACGAAGGATCCGATTTCGGGCACGTAATATTTACCGGCCACATCGACCACGCCGAGGATCAGCGAGGCCACCAGCGAGCCGGTGATACTGCCGCTGCCGCCCACCGCCACCACGATCAAAAAGTACACCACGTACTTCACGGGAAAACCGGGGTCAAGGCCCAGCATTTCCACGCCCATGGCGCCACCCAGACCGGCCAGGGCCGTGCCCAGTGCAAAGGTCAGTGTGAAGATGCGTTCCACGTTGATGCCTACACCGCGTGCCGCACGCGGGTTGTCTACCGAAGCCCGCAACTGCGCGCCAAAGCGGGTTCCGCTCACCATGGCCTGCAGGCCAAAGGCAATCGCGCCACTCACCACGATCAGGAACAGGCGGTACACGCCCATGTCCAGGCCCGGCAACTTAAACTGCCCGCGCAACATCTCCGGCAGGGCCAGCGGCTGCTGGTTGGCACCGAACAGGTAGTTGGCACCGGCCATCGACATGAACACCAGGCTGATGGAAAAAAGCACCTGGTCCAGATGCGTAGCGCCATACAGCCGGCGGTACAACACGCGCTCCAGAACTACCCCCACGGCCGCCGTCGCCGCTGCCGCCAGCGGCAGCGACAGCAGAAACGGAACGCCGGCACGGTTCAGCAGGGTCACGCAGACATAGCCGCCGACCATGGCAAACGCGCCATGGGCCAGATTGACAAAGTTCATCAACCCCAGCGTGACCGACAGGCCCACGCTGATGAGGAACAGCAGCATGCCCGAGGCAATGCCATCAAAGAGTACGGTCATGGCTTAGGGCTGGAAGCTTATTGCTTGGCCGGGTCTTTGAAGTTGGGCACCTGATCGAACTCGACGTTCTGCAGCTTGCCGGCCACCTTTTCTACCTTGCGGATGTAGATGGTCTGCACGATGTCGCGGGTTTGCGGGTCGATACTGATGGGGCCGCGCGGGCTGGTCCAGGACATGCCCTTGGCGGCGGCCAGGAACTTGTCGCCGTCTGAGTCACCGCCAGTCTTTTCCAGTGTCTTGGCAATCAGTTGCAGGCCGTCGAAGCCGGCCACTGCCATGTAGCCGGGGCGCATGTTCGGGTAGGCCTTGGCGAAGGCGGCGGTAAAGGCCTTGTTCTCGGGCGAGTTGTGGCTTTCGGCGTACTGCATCGAGTTGACGATGCCCAAAGCGCCATCGCCCAGGCTGTCCAGTATGTCTTCGTCGCTCAGGTCGCCGGTGGCGATGATGCGGATGCCGGCTTTGGCCAGATCGCGCTCTACAAAGCCCTTGATGAAGGCAATGGTCTGCTCACCCGGCGGCACAAACAGGAACACGGCCTCGGGCGCTGCATCCTTGATTTTTTGCAGGAAGGGCGCGAAATCGGGGTTCTTCACGGGGGTGCGCACTTCGCCCACCACCTGGCCACCGGCCGCAGTAAAGGTCTTCTTGAATTGGGTTTCGGCATCGTGACCGGGGCCAAAGTCGGCCACCAGCGTAAACACCTTCTTGATCTTGTTCTTGGCGGCCCAGGAGGCGATGGGTGCGGTGACCTGCGGCAGCGTGTGCGACACGCGCAGGATGTAATCCGACTTGGTGGTGATGGCTGAGGTGGCGGCGTTCATCACGATCATGGGCTTCTTGGCCTCGGTGGCGATGGGGGCTACTGCAAAGGCCGAGGGCGTGAGGCCAAAGCCGGCCAGGATGTCCACCTTGTCTTTCACCACCAACTCTTGCGCGGCGCGCTTGCTGATCTCGGGTGCCACGCCGGTGTCGTCCTTGATGATGAGTTCGACCTTGCGGCCGCCCAGGCTGCCGCCGGCTTGCGCCAGGTACAGGCGGGCACCGCTTTCAATCTGCTTGCCGTAAGAGGCGAAGGGGCCGGACATGGGCAGCACCATGCCGATCTTCAGGGGTTCGGCGGCATGGGCAAAACTGCCCAGTGCCAACAGGGCGGCACCGGTCAGGGCGGATAGAAAGTGGCGTTTGTTTATGGGGTTCATGGAAGTCTCCTAGGTTTCTTGGTATTCAGGATGCGTCGGGTTGCACGGCAGGGGCCGCGTTGGCAAAGGCGGGCAGCGCGCTGCAGGCGGCGTCAATGGCACGAATGGCGGGGTAGGGCGTCAGGTCGACCTTGAAGCGGCGCGAGCTTTCCACCTGCGATACCAGGTAGATGTCGGCCAGGCCCGGCGCGTCGCCAAAGCAAAACTCGCCACGTTTTTTGTCGGCTTGCAGCAGCGCTTCGAGTGCGTCAAAGCCGGCGCAAATCCAGGTGCCAGCCCATTGGTTGATGGCCGCGTCGTCGGCGCCAAAGCTGGCCCGCAGCGTGTCCAGAATGCGCTTGTTGTTCACCGGGTGGATGTCACAGCCGACGATGGCGGCCAGCGCGCGCACATGGGCACGGTCGTTGGCGTCGGCCGGTAGTAGCGCGGGCGTGGGGTAGCGTTCTTCGAGCCACTCGATGATGGCCACCGATTGGATCAGTACCTGACCATCCACTTCCAGCGCGGGCACCAGGCCCTGCGGATTCAAGGCTTTGAATGCGGCCTCCTGGTGCGCGTTCTTGCGCAGGTCGACGGCTACGTTTTCGTACTGCAGGCCCTTGAGGTTGAGGGCGATGCGGGTGCGGTGGGAGGTGCCGCTACGGAAGAATTGATGGAGCTTCATGATTGGTCAAGACAGTTACTGACGTTCCAACCATACAGCCACTCCATCGCGTCATAGAAGCGCTCTTGCGGGCGGTTTTTCCACAGGGAGTTGCGCACCAGACGCTCGACACCGGCGGCGTGGTACAGGCGGCCCATCTCACGACCGGACAGCACGATGCGGGCGGTGCGGGCGACGCGCGACTTCTGGTACAGCGCCAAGGCTTGGTCCCAGTCGTTGTTGTGTACCCGCAGGGCTTCGCCCAGCGTGACGGCGTCTTCGAGTGCCATGCAGGCACCTTGCGCCATGTATTGCGTGGTGGGATGTGCTGCGTCACCCAGGATGGTGGCGCGGCCATAGACCCAGGTGCCAATCGGCTCGCGGTCAGCCGTGGCCCAGCGGCGCCAGGTCTTGGGCAGGTCGATCAGTTGGCGCGGCTTGGCGGCAATGCCCTGAAAGTAGCTTTGCACTTCTTCCTTGCTGCCGTCGGTGACGCCCCATTCTTCCTGCTTGCGGCTGTGGAAGGTCACCACCACGTTGTATTGCTCGCCGCCGCGCAACGGGTAGTGCACCAGGTGGCACTTGGGGCCGGCCCACAGGCTGGCGGCGTTCCATTGGAGGTTTTCGGGAAAATCCGCTTTGTCGATGACGGCGCGGTACACCACATGGCCGGTCACGCGCGGTGGGTCGTTTACAAACTGCGCGCGCACCACACTCTTGCCACCATCGGCGCCAATCAGCGCTTGGCCGACCCAGCGCTTACCGTTCTGGTCGATGGCGGTGACGGTGTTGCCGTCCTGCTCGATCTTCTCGATGCGGGTGCTGGTGAAAAACTCCACATTGGGGCTCTCCTGCACGCCTTCGAGCAGCGAGGTGTGGATGTCCACGCGGTGGATCACGGCGTAGGGGTTGCCAAAACGCTTGCGAAAAGCTTCGCCGGTTTCGAGCTTGCCAATCTGGTACTCGTCAATGGCGTCGTGCATCACCATGTGGTCGGTGTAGACGGCACGGCCGCGTGCCTTGTCGCCAATGCCCAGCGCGTCAAAGGCGTGGAAGGCATTCGGCCCGAGTTGGATGCCGGCGCCAATCTCACCGATCTGCTCGGCCTGTTCAAACACCTGCACCTTGAAGCCGCGCTGGAGCAGGGCCAGGGCTGCGGCCAGGCCGCCAATGCCGCCGCCGGAAACCAGCACAGGAAGGTTGGAGGCGGGATTCGCTTGGGTCATGTTGTGTGTCCTTCGGGCAAGGGTTTACTCAGCATCGCCAATGGTCAGGCGCACATCGCCGACCTGGTCAATGTGGCCGGTGATGACGTCGCCGCTTACCACCGCACCCACGCCTTCGGGTGTGCCGGTGTAGATCAGATCGCCGGGTTGCAGGTGGTAGAACTGCGACAGGTCGGCCAGCAGTTCGGGGATGTTCCAGATCAGTTGCGACAGATCGGCCGACTGCTTTTGCACCCCGTTCACCGACAGATTGATAGCGCCGCTTTGCAGTACGCCCAAGGCGCCTTGCGGAACGATCTCGGTGCACACGGCAGACTTCTCAAAGTCCTTGCCCAAGTCCCAGGGGCGGCCCTGGTCACGCGCCACCAGTTGCAGGTCGCGGCGGGTCATGTCGAGCCCTGCGGCATAGCCATAGACCATGCGGGCGGCGTCCGACTCTTTCACGCGGAAACCTTCGGCACCAATAGCCACCACCAGTTCCATCTCGTAGTGGTAGTTGGTTGTGCCGCAGGGGTAGGGCACGGTGGCGCCACTTTCCACCAAAGCAGAGGCCGCCTTGGTGAAGTAGAACGGGCGCATGGTGGACTTGTCCACCGGGCGGCCCATCTCAACGGCGTGGGCGTGGTAGTTGCGGCCCACGCAGAAGATGCGGTTGACCGCAAAGCGTTGGTCCATGCCGCGTACGGCCAGGGAGTGGGTGGGGGCAGGAACGAAGAGGTAGTTGCTCATGGTGTGTTGTTCTTTATCGTGTTGAATTAGGTGCGGACTTCGTAGACGCCGAGTTTCTTTTGCAGCGGCGCATCGTCCGCAATGAAGACATAACTCGCCTGCGTCGGCGACTGGTTTTTCAGGGTGATGGGCGTGTAACCGGGGATGCAGCAGGTGTCCGCCTCGCCCAGTACAAAGCTGTTGGAATCCGCGCTCACCGTGGCGCCACCTTCAATCACATGGAACACCATCGCAGTGGAGCGCGCGGGCAGGTTGAGCGTTTCGTTGGGCCGCAGCATCAGGGCGGAGAAGCCCAGAATCTTCTGGGCATCGGCGCCGGTTTCGGGGTTGATATAGGCCACCTGCACCGACTCAATCTCGGGCTGCGTGCGTGCCAGGGTTTCGAGCGCAGCGCGCACATCCACCCAGGGGTAGCGCAGCATCGGGAAGGCATTGGGGCTGCGGGCAAAAACCGGTGCGGGAACCACGCCACCGCGCTGGTAGGCCAGGCCTGCGGCATCGCTGGTCACCGTCTGCGCCTTGCCTTCGGCAACGTAGGATGCCTCCATGTAATAGACCATGGGCAGGTCCAGCACGTCGAGCCAGACCACGGGCTTGTCGCCATCGTGGCCATGTTCGTGCCAGAGGCCGGTGGGCGTGAGGATCAGGTCGCCGCGCTGCATCATGCACTTTTCGCCATCGACCGTGGTGTAGGCGCCTTCGCCCTCCACAATCATGCGCACCGCATTGGGCGTGTGGCGGTGGGCCGGTGCCCATTCGCCGGGCAGCAGCAACTGCATGCCCAGATAAATCGTGGAGCTGGCCTGCATTTTTTCCAGACCGTGGCCGGGGTTGGCCAGCACCAGCACGCGGCGCTCGGCTTTTTCCATGGGCGTCAGTTCGCCGGCCTTGAGCAGGAGCGGACGCAGGGCCTGGTAGTTCCAAGCGGTGGCGCGGGTGCGTGGGGTGGGCTTGCCCGGTGGCAGCACCGCGCGCAGGCTGGGCCACAGCGGCACCAGGTTTTGGGCGGCCAGGTCATCCCGGTAGTCTTGGGGCAGGTCTTCGAGGCGGCCCAGTTCAGGTAAGGACATGCAGTCTCCACGGTGTTGTTGACGATTGGGGGTGGAGCGTAAAAGCCGGAGCCTGCGCTGACAAGGCAAGGCGCTTAATATGCAGTATTCCAATTTCGAATAAAGCCCCCCGGTCGTTGCCATGGACACCATCGATATCCGTTTGCTGCAAGTGTTTGACGCGGTTTACAAGAACCGCAGCGTGAGCGAAGCGGCCGTGTCGCTCGACCTCGGCCAACCGGCGGTGAGCGTGGCCCTGTCCAAGCTGCGGCACCACTTTGGCGATCCGCTGTTCGTGCGTACCTCCAACGGCATGGAGCCCACCCCCTTTGGTGAGGGGCTGGTGCGCCCGGTGCGGGGTGTGCTCGAAGCGCTGGACGTGGTGATGGGCCACCAGAACCACTTTGACCCCGCAACCTCCAAGCGCCTGTTTCGCATTTGCATGACGGACATCAGCCAACTGGTGCTGTTGCCCAGGTTGTGGGAGGCGCTGCGCAGTTCGGCTCCGGGCATTCGCATTGATGTGCTGCCGCTGAGTGCCGACATTGCCCGCATGCTGGAGAGTGGCGAGGCCGATCTGGCGCTCGGCCTCATGCCGCAACTGGAGGCGGGCTTCTACCAGAACGTGCTGTTCTCGCAAAAGTTTGCCTGCATGGTGAGCGCCAAACATCCGCGCATTCAGAAGGAGTTGCGGCTGGAGCAATATGCCTCTGAGAACCATGCGGTGGTGAGCTCGTCGGGGGCGGCGCCCCTGATTCTCGACCAGGAAATTGCCCGCTTCGGCCTGACGCGCAAGGTGTCGCTGAATATTCCAAGCTTCATTGGCGCAGCGCTGGTGGTAGAGCACACCGACTTGATTCTGACGATCCCGGAGCGGCTGGCCGATGTGCTCAAGGGGCGCGCCGATGTGCGAATCTTTCCGGTGCCGTTTCAGTTGCCGCCCTACGACGTGAAGCAGCACTGGCATGAACGCTTTCATAATGACCCTGGCTCGCAATGGCTGCGCCGTGTGATTACCGAGCTGATGATGGCTCCCGCCCAACCCTGAGATTGATTCCATGAGTTTGCATACCTGGTGGCTGTTTCTGGCCATGACCTTTGTGGTGTCGGCCACGCCCGGTCCCAACATGCTGCTGGTGATGAGCCACAGCGCCCGCTTTGGCCTGCGCCCGGCGATTGCCACCATGTGCGGCTGCATGACTTCGCTGCTGGCCATGATGTGCATCTCGGCTGCCGGAATGGGCGCCTTGCTGCACGCCTTTCCTGCCGTGTTCGATGCCATGCGCCTGGCGGGGGCGGCCTATCTGGCGTACTTGGGCGTGCAGGGGTGGCGATCGCCGGTGACCGATGCGCCGGAGCCGGGCACCAGCGCAGTGCCGGCGCAGGCGCCCACGCACTTGTACCGCCAAGGCGTGCTGGTGGCAGCCAGCAACCCCAAGGCGATCCTGTTTGCCGCTGCTTTCTTTCCGCAGTTTCTGGACCCGGCGCTGCCGCAACTCGGCCAGTTCGCCATTTTGCTGGCGACGTTTTCCTTGGTGGAGGTGGCCTGGTACCTGGTCTATGCGGCCAGCGGGCACAAGCTTTCGCACTACCTGCGGCGTGCCAAGGTGATGCGGGTATTCAACCGGGTGACCGGCGGGATTTTTGTCGGTTTTGCGGCTCTGATGGCCACCGTGCGCGAGTAGCTGCCCGTTTGTGGTGCGCGTTTTTGCGCGTTGCTGGTGCATCAATGGGCTTGCTTGGTGCGTGCATAGCGTATTGCGGAGCTAAAACGGTGCAAACGCCGGCGCGGCGCTGGCCTGTATTTTGCTGGTCTGTGGGTGAGCCGGTCCCAACGCGTGGGCCGGTTGACAGAACCCATGACCGGAGAAATTGATGAACCTGCACGAAACGGTATTCAGTATTTTTCCAGGCTGCACCTTGACTTCAGCCGACGCGGCGGAAGGCATGATCGAAGTGGGTGGCATTGCCAGCGGTGCCGTGCCACAAAACTGCCAGGTGCTGGCCAGCGGCGTGTTTCAGTATTCCAGTCAGGAACGCTCGCGCCGGTCTTATTTGGTCAAGGCCAACGAATTGTTGTTGATGGTGCGACTGATCCCAGGGGGCACGAACCGCCTGAGCGCGCAAATCATGGCCAAGCCCTCTAGCGCGGAGCGCTCGGGCTCCAGGCGATTGCATTGAGTTTGCCGGTCGCTGCCGGGGCAGCATTGTCCAGGGTGAACGTCGACACCATGGCCGACAGTCCGGCCGCTAGTTCTTCCAGGTTGTTGGCCGACGCTTCCGCCTGAGACGCCATCGTTGCGGTGCGCTCGGTGAGCGCACCCATGGACTGAATCGCTCCGTGCACATCGGCAATGCCCTTGCTCTGCGACGCGCTGGACGCCGCAATGGCGGAAACCAGATCGGTGGTGCGCTGGATGGAGGTCACCACTTCCTGCATGGTCTGTCCTGCCTTGTCGACCAGCGTGGTGCCGGTGCTGACCTTGCCCACCGAGTCATTGATCAACTTCTTGATTTCTTGTGCTGCGTTGGCCGAACGTCCGGCCAGGCTGCGCACTTCGGTTGCCACCACGGCAAAACCACGGCCCTGTTCACCCGCGCGTGCGGCCTCGACGGCGGCATTCAATGCCAGGATGTTGGTCTGGAAGGCAATGGCATCAATCACCGAGATGATTTCGGAAATTTTTTGCGAGGACTGATTTATCTCCTGCATGGTGTCCACCACGTCAGCCACGACACGGCCGCAGTCCGAGGCTACCTGCGATGCGCTGTGCGCATGCTGGCTCGCCAGCCGGGCGCTTTCCTCGCTTTGCTGTACGGCGTTGGTGAGGTCGCTCATGATTTGGGTGACCGTCACCAGGCTGGACACTTGGGCGTCCGTGCCGTTGCGAATGTCGGCATTGCCGTGGGTAATGTCCGCTGCTGCGGCGCTAATCGTGCTGCTGGCCGACTGAATCTGCACCACGGTGCCATTGAGTTTGTCGATGGTGTTGTCGGCATCAATCTGGAGTTGGTGCATGCCGCCGGTGAGGTGTCCTTGCACACGCCGGGTCAGGTTGCCATTGGAAAGTGCCGCGAAGACCTGGCCAAACTCGGCGGCCGCGGTACGAATGCCCGCCAGCGTACGCAACAAAACTGCCACGGCGATGGCGACGCCAACGACCAGCAACAGTTGCCACTGGAAGCTGCGGTCGCTGTCAGCGGTGGCCGCCCGAATGCTGGCCTCTGGAAGAAAGTAATGCAACACCCAAGGCTCGCCCTTTACATTGAGCTTGAACTGAAAACTGTTGCGACCTTCGGTGCCTTGCGCCAGCAGATTGGGTAACTCCACATTACGCCGGTCGAAAATGCGGATGCCGTGGGTCTCGTTGCTCAGCATGAACTGCGCGGGAGCCGGAAGACTCCAGCCTTCCTTCTTTTGCGTGGCCAGGTCTTCCGGAGTAACCGGAATAAAGGGCACACCCAATAGGGCGGCTTCCAAAACGTTGCGACGCAGAATGCCCGAAATGACGCCGTGGAACGCCTGGTTGTCGGCACGGTAAAAGGGCACCGAATACAGGAAGCCGTCCGTTTCGTGCGCGTTGCCCGTGCTCTTGGAGACGTACTGCGTGTTGTCGCAGGTAATCATCAGCGGGGACGCATAAGCAGGGATTTGTTCGGCAGAGGTGAATGCAAAACGCGGATGGCCCTGCTTGATCAGGGCCATCTGCTTGGGGAAGTAGGCATATTCGGCTGACTCATCGGCCTCCGGGGTGTCGCTGCCTTGGGCGGTCTCTGCTTCTGCTTTTGCTTCACCGAAGTGCACCGTGTCGTACATGAAAAAAGGCACCTGGCCTTTTTGCGCATCGAGCCCTTCAATCACCGCGTAGACCTCGGATACGTTGACGTTGCCGCGCAGGTTATTGAACAACTGCTGAACCGTTTCGCGGGCGTCCGGCGTGAAGCGTTTGCTGGCGACCACATCTTCGTCCTCATTGGCGCGGTTGCCGCCCGTGATGCTTCGGATGCTGGGCAGCAACGAGATGGTGCGCAGGTTTTGGTAGAGGCTGTCAAACAGGGCTTCGACGTTGCGCTGCTTGTTGTGGACTACCGTGGCGATATGCCCGTCGATAAACGCCTTTTGTGCCGTACGCTGGTCGGCGCTGTGCCAAAACCACATGCCCGCAAGCGTTGCCAAGGCAACGGCGGCGAGGATGACGAACGGTGTAGTTGATTTGTTTGCGGGCATAAATCCAGATCCCCTTCCCCGACGGATAGTAGCAATTCTAGGGCCACCCCTTGTCAATGCGTACGCAATCCTTTGATCTACGTCTGCTTGGCACCCATAAAAAAACGGACCCGAGGGTCCGTTTTTTTATGGAAGGCGCAACCCGAAAGTTGCGCACAACACAGCTTAGTGACCGGAAGCGCCGGAAGCACCCAGGCCGGTTTCCGAACGCACTTGCTGCGCAGGGAACGCTGCGCGTTCCTTGGCGGCGTTGGCGCTGCGGTCCATGATGGAGAACAGCCAGATACCCACGAATGCGATGGTCATGGAGAACAGCGCAGGCGAGGTATAGGGGAACCAGGCAGAACCCTTGGGGTTGCCCAGCGTAGCTTCCCACACGGAAGGCGACACCACGGTCAGGGCCACGGAAGAGGCCAGACCCAGGAAGCCACCGATCACGGCGCCCTTGGTGGTGCAGTCTTTCCACAGCACGGCCATGAACAGCACGGGGAAGTTGGCGGAAGCAGCAATCGCGAAGGCCAGAGACACCATGAAGGCGATGTTCTGCTTCTCGAAGGCAATACCCAGTGCCACGGCAATGATGCCCAGGCAGACGGTGGTGATACGCGAAACGCGCAGTTCAGCAGCGCTGTCGGCCTTGCCCTTCTTGATCAGGGTAGCGTAGATGTCGTGGGACACAGCAGATGCACCGGACAGAGTCAGGCCAGCCACCACAGCCAGAATGGTTGCGAATGCCACGGCAGAGATGAAGCCGAAGAACACGTTGCCGCCAACAGCCTTAGCCACCAGCACCGCAGCCATATTGGCCGAGCCGCCGCCGCCCTTGATGATGCCCTTGGCGGTATCAGCAAATTCGGGGTTGGTCAGAACCAAAGTGATCGCGCCAAAACCGATGATGAAAATCAGCACGTAGAAGTAGCCGATCCAGGTGGTTGCCCACAGCACGGATTTACGCGCTTGCTTGGCATCAGGAACTGTAAAGAAGCGCATCAGGATGTGGGGCAGACCAGCGGTACCGAACATCAGAGCCATACCGAAGGAAATAGCGGAGATGGGGTCCTTCACGAAGCCGCCAGGTCCCATCAGAGCCAGGCCAATCTTGGCAGGATCCATTGCAGCAGCTTTGGCAGCAGCTTCAGCAGCAGCCTTGGTGGCTTCAGGGGTCGTAGCAGCAGCGGCAGCAGCAGCGGCAGCAGCGGTAGCAGCTTCCTTGGCATTGCCAGCCAGCAGGGTCTTGACCTTCACGCCTTCAGCGAACAGGGCTTCAGGGCTGAAACCAAACTGGGCCATCACCATGAAAGCCATGAAGGTAACGCCGGACAGCAACATCACGGCTTTGATGATCTGCACCCAGGTGGTTGCAGTCATACCGCCGAACAGCACGTAGACCATCATCAAGACGCCCACGATCACCACAGCGATCCAGTACTCCAGACCAAACAACAGCTTGATCAGAGCGCCGGCACCCACCATCTGAGCGATCAGATAGAAGGCCACCACCACCAGCGTGCCGGAAGCGGCAAAGGCGCGGATGGGGGTCGGCTGGAAGCGGTAACCGGCCACGTCGGCAAAGGTGAACTTGCCCAGGTTACGCAGACGCTCGGCCATCAGGAAGGTCACAACGGGCCAACCCACCAGGAAGCCGATCGAGTAGATCAGGCCGTCATAGCCGGAGGCCATCACCGCAGCGGAAATACCCAGGAAGGAAGCGGCAGACATGTAGTCACCCGCAATGGCCAGGCCATTCTGGAAACCGGTAATGCCGCCACCGCCGGTGTAGAAGTCCGCAGCGGACTTGGTCTTGGCAGCAGCCCACTTCGTGATGAACAGGGTTGCAACAACGAACACACCAAACATGGTGATGGCAACCCAGTTGGTGGGTTGCTTGTCCACTTGGCCGAGGTCACCACCGGCTGCGAAGGCCGATCCGGCAACCGCCAGCATCAGCAGCGTGGCGAGAGTTTTTTGGGTCTTGCTCATTTGGAAGCGTCTTTCAGGATTTCAGCGGTCAAGGCGTCGAACTCGCTGTTCGCGCGACGGACGTAAAAGGCGGTGATCAGCACTGTGAACACAATCACGCCCATACCAATTGGGATGCCCAGCGTAGTTACGCCAGCGCCAATGGGGGTAGCCAGGAAAGGCTTGTTGAACGCAATCAGCGCGATGTAACCGTAGTACACGATCAGCATCAGCACAGACAAGGTCCAGCCGAAGCTGGAGCGTTTGCTGCGAAGTTCGTGGTACTTCGGATTCTTTTGGATTTTGTCGACCACGGGATCACTCATGTGGGTCTCCTTTGGGTAGGTGAAAGGGATGGAAATCAATGCGTTCAGAAAAAACACACGGCGCGATTCTGGAAAGGAGGGCTGACCAAGTGCTTACGCAAAATAGCTAATTTGATCAACCTAGGGTTACTACTAGGGTGTGGAAGTACCTAATTTCTTTGTAAGGTTTTGCTGTGGGGGTGTCAGCATTCCGTCAGTGGTCCATCAGATAGTCCGCCCCAGCGTTCACTTACAGGACGCAGTTGGACAAATTAAATACAGGAGACATCAACATGGCGACAGCTGAAGCAAGGCCCATGAGCGCAGAAGAGAAGAAAGTTATCTTCGCTTCCTCATTGGGTACGGTTTTTGAATGGTACGACTTCTATTTGTATGGCTCGCTCGCAGCCATCATTGCGAAGCAATTCTTTAGTGGACTCGATGAAGGCTCTGCTTTCATCTTTGCCTTGCTGGCTTTTGCAGCGGGCTTTATCGTGCGCCCCTTCGGTGCGCTGGTGTTCGGTCGCCTGGGCGACATGATCGGCCGCAAGTACACCTTCCTGGTGACGATTTTGATCATGGGTCTGTCCACGTTCATCGTGGGCGTGTTGCCTAACTATGCATCCATCGGTGTGGCCGCTCCGGTCATCCTGATCGGCCTGCGTATGTTGCAAGGCTTGGCACTGGGTGGTGAGTACGGTGGCGCTGCTACCTACGTGGCAGAACACGCGCCGCATGGCAAGCGTGGTGCCTATACCGCCTGGATTCAAACCACCGCAACGTTGGGCTTGTTCCTGTCGCTGATGGTGATTCTGGGTACCCGTACCGTCATCGGTGAAGAGGCTTTTGGTGACTGGGGCTGGCGTGTTCCGTTCATCGTGTCCATTCTGTTGCTCGGCGTGTCGGTGTACATCCGTCTGAGCATGAATGAGTCGCCCGCTTTCGCCAAGATGAAGGCTGAAGGCAAGACCTCCAAGGCCCCTCTGTCCGAGTCCTTCGGTCAGTGGAAAAACCTGAAGATCGTGATTCTGGCCCTGATCGGTTTGACCGCAGGCCAGGCCGTGGTCTGGTACTCGGGTCAGTTCTATGCCCTGTTCTTCCTGACCCAGGCCCTCAAGGTCGATGGCCCCACCGCCAACGTGATGGTTGCTGCGTCGCTGGTGATCGGCACGCCGTTCTTCATCGTGTTCGGTGCGCTGTCTGACAAGATCGGCCGCAAGCCCATCATCTTGACCGGCTGCTTGTTGGCCGCGCTGACCTACTTCCCCGTGTTCACCGCGCTGACCAAGGCTGCCAACCCCGATCTGGCCGCTGCGCAAGCCGCTGCCAAGGTGACTGTGACTGCTGATCCGGCCGAGTGCTCGTTCCAGTTCAACCCCACCGGTACCAAGAAGTTCACTTCGAGCTGCGACATTGCCAAGCAACGTCTGGCTGGCGCTTCGGTGAGCTATGACAACGTGGCTGCAGCCCCCGGAACCCCCGCCTTGATCAAGGTCGGCGAGACCGAAGTGAAGGTTAAGTACAGCCCTGAAGACATCGCTGCTGCCAAGGCCAAGGCCGAGGAAAAGCTGGCTGCCCTGAATGCCGCCGAACCCAAGGACGCCAAGGCCATCGAAGCTGCTACCAAGTCGGTTAAAGACCTGAGCAACGAGAAGACCGCTGGTGCGACCCTGCTGGGTTCCAACCTGGGTGCTGCCCTGAAGGCTGCCGGCTATCCCGCCAAGGCTGACATGGCCAAGTTTGACAAGCTCACAGTTATTGCCATCCTGACTTACCTTGTGTTGCTGGTCACCATGGTGTACGGCCCGATTGCTGCCATGCTGGTTGAAATGTTCCCGACCCGCATCCGCTACACCTCCATGAGCCTGCCCTACCACATTGGTAACGGCTGGTTCGGTGGCTTGCTGCCCACCACCGCGTTTGCGATCGTGGCCCAGACCGGTAACATGTACAACGGCTTGTGGTACCCCATCATCATTGCCGGTGCTACGGTGGTGATCGGTGGCTTGTTCATCAAGGAAACCAAAGACGTTGACATTTACGCCAACGACTGATTTTTGTGAAGTGAGTTAACAGTCCCGGCCCGCAAGGGTCGGGGTGTTTTTCCAGGCTCTCGTCAGAGGGCCTTTTTTTTAAGGACAAAGTATGTGGAAGATTGCTGTGGGTTTTGCCGTGTTTGCGGGTCTGGCCCTTTTCATCCTGAGCAAGGGTGGTGATATTGATATGAGCGGTGAAAAGCACGGCGCTGAAGCCACGCACACAGCCGCACCCGCCGCGGCTCCGGCGCCAGCCGCTTCGGCTGCACAGCCGGACGCCAGCGCAGCCAAATAAGTTCTTTGGACTGAATCACAAGGGGCGTTTGAGACGCCCCTTCTGTCGTGTACCCTTACGGTCTGCGGCGGTGCCCTGAATATTGTGGGCGCCCTGCGTAAAGACTATGTACTCACGTCACTTTGATCTCAAGCGGGACCCGTTCTCCATAGCGCCGGATCCCAGCTTTCTGTTCATGAGCGAGCGCCACCGTGAGGCGTTGGCGCACCTGCTGTTTGGTGTGAACGGAACCGGTGGCTTTGTGCTGTTTACCGGTGACATCGGGGCCGGCAAGACCACCGTCTGCCGCTGCTTTCTGGAGCAGATTCCGCCCCAGTGCAAAGTGGCGATTGTGTTCAACCCCAAGCAATCGGTGAATGAACTTCTGCAGAACATCTGCGAGGAGTTTCACGTCGAAATCGACCGCCGTGGCGGTGAGCCCAGCCTGAAGTCGTATGTCGATGCGCTCAATGCCTACTTGCTGCAAAGCCATGCGGCCGGCAGGAGCAATGTGCTGATCATCGATGAGGCGCAAAACCTGACACGCGATGTGCTGGAGCAGTTGCGTCTGCTGACCAATTTGGAAACCTACGAGCGCAAGTTGCTGCAAATTGTGCTGATTGGTCAGCCCGAATTGCGCACGATGCTGGACCGTCCCGACCTCGAACAACTGGCGCAGCGGGTGATTGCCCGCTACCACCTGGAGTCGCTCAACGAAGCCGAGACCCAGCAATATATCCAGCACCGCATGTCGGTAGCGGGCCACACCGGGCCGTTGCCATTTGATGTGCGCGCGCTGCGCCGCATTTATGCACTGACCCGGGGCGTGCCTCGCCGTATCAACCTGTTGTGCGGGCGCGTATTGCTCGGCGCCTGGGCCAGCGGCGTGCACAGCGCGAATCGCGCCATGGTGGACAAAGCGGCCAAGGAGATTTTTGGTCCGCCGCCTCCGTCACGCTGGGCGCATGCGCTTCCGTATGCGTTGATGATCGGAGGCAGTTTGGCGCTGGTGATGGGGATTGTTTACTTTTTGTGGCCACCCCATGGAAGTCGGGCTAGTGCGCAAGCTCGGGCACCCGTTTCGGCGCCAGGCGTGGTGGCATCGGCGCCTGTGGCGGTGGGTTCGGCGCCAGCGCCCATAGTGGCACCGCAGAGTTCGGCTCCGGTTGCGCCCGTTGCGGCCAAGCCGCGCCCTCTCGAAGATGTGAGCAAATTGCTGGCGCGTCTGCCGGCCAACGAAGTGGCTGCATGGCGTAGCTTGGGCCAGCAATGGAAGTTAAGTCCCACCGCTGAAGACCCTTGCAAGGAAGCACTCGCCCAGCGGCTGGCTTGCCATCGCACCGTGGACCTGACGGTGCCCCTGCTGCGGCAATTGGATCGGCCCGGCATGCTGACTTTGCAGGCCAGTGATAAATCGCTGGTGTTTGCCGTGCTGACGGGCCTCAATGACCAAGCTGCTACCTTGCTGATCGACGGGGCGCCACACCGCGTGACCTTGGCCTCTCTGGCTCAGGTCTGGGGCGGCGAATTTGCGACCTTCTGGCAACCGCCCGCAGGTTACATCGCGGACTTGCCTGACGGGGCCGTTAACCTGGCCATGGCTGAATTGTCGAACCGGCTTTCGATGCTGGAAGGCAAGGCGCCCCGCAAGGGTGTAGGCGTGGCCCAAGCATTGGATGGCGCTCTCAAGGCGCGCGTCAAGGCCTTCCAGAAAGGGCAGGGCATTAAGGCCGATGGACATCCCGGCCCCATGACCTTCATGCAACTGGACAAGGCCCTGAGCCTCAATACCGTTACCCTGGATTCCGGAGCCCCCTGAGCATGTCCTACATTCTGGAAGCACTGAAGAAAGCCGAAGCCGAGCGCGAACTCAGCCAGGTACCGGGCCTGAGCACGGCCCAAGGCAACAGCACGATCTACATCACGCACCAGAGCAATGCCAGGGCCTGGTGGATTGCCGGTGGACTGGCCGTGCTACTGGTCGCGGTCGTCGGTGCGTGGGCCTTGCGCTCTTCGGGTGGGGCTACCGAAGGAACGCAGATGGCGGTCAACCCTCAACCTACCGCTCCGGTGGTTGTGACAGCACCGGCACCAGCGCCTACACCGGCACCCGTTCCAGCCGCGGTGCCCAGCGCTGCACCGGAAACTGCGCCGACGGTCGCCCCTGCGCCCCTAAAGCCACCGTCCGCAAAGGAACTGCCACGTACCGCCGTGGCGCCGGTGGTGGTTGGCAAGCCGCCGAGCACCAAACCAGAGCCATTGAAGGTTCCAAGCGTGGCACCAAGCCCTGCAGCCGTCGTTGCGCCCGCTCCCGCGCGCAGCGCTCCGGCAAGCCCTGGCGTGTCCGCACAGGCCGCTACATCCGTGCCAGCGGTCGCAGTGCCAGAGCCTGCCAAACCTGCTGCACCGGTCACTGCGCGCGCCTCCGGTGCGGTGCCGGCGTTTGCTGAATTGCCGGACGCTTTGCGCAAGCAGATTCCAGCGCTGCATATCAGTGGTGCGGTGTATTCCGACTCGCCGCCCGAGTGGGCGCTGATCATCAACGACCAGGTCTTGACCCGGGGCAGCCAGGTGACGCCGGATGTGCGTCTGGAAGAGGTGACCGGCAGCAGCGCCGTGTTCAATTTCAAGGGCCAGCGCTTTCGCATGGACCGGTGAAAGGTTAATGCCTAGCTCCTAGAATGTCCCTCCCCATTCGAACGAGCTGTCACTATGACCCAGGGCACCATCCGCATTCGCGGAGCGCGACAACACAACCTCAAGAACCTTGACCTGGACATCCGCACCGGCGAGTTGACGGTGGTCACCGGGCCCAGCGGTTCGGGGAAGTCCAGCCTGGTGTTTGACACCCTGTATGCCGAAGGGCAGCGCCGCTATGTAGAGACCTTTTCGGCCTACGCGCGCCAGTTTCTGGACCGGATGGACAAGCCTGCGGTGGACCGGGTCGAAGGGGTACCGCCCGCTATCGCCATCGACCAGACCAACCCGGTGCGCTCCAGCCGCTCCACCGTGGGCACCATGACGGAGCTGAACGACCACCTCAAGCTCCTGTTTTCCCGCGCCGGCAACCTGTTCGACCAGCAGACCGCCTTGCCGGTGCAACACGACACGCCCGAGACGATTTACGCTGAGATGCTGCGCCGTTCAGCCGAGGCGGCCAACCCCCGTCTGGTGCTCACCTTTCCGGTGGAATTGCCGGGCGGAACCTCGGCCGAGGAGGTCGCGCAGTGGCTGAGTGCCAGCGGCTTCACCCGCGTGCAGGCCGAGCGCGAGGTGGCCACGGTGAGCGGGCCGCGCAAGGTGCTCGATGTGGTGGCTGACCGCTTTCGCATCGAAGGTACCGAAAAGGCCCGCGTGCTGGAGGCGATTGAAACGGCACTCAAACGTGGCAGCGGCCGCCTGAATGTGTATGTGCTCGACGAAGGCGCTGTGGCGGAAGGCGCGCAGCCCGCACCGGCCTGGCGCTTCTCCACCGGCTTGCACTGTCCGCAAAGTGACCAACGCTACACCGACCCGATCGCGTCGATGTTCTCGTTCAACTCGGCCGTGGGCGCCTGCGAAAAGTGCCGTGGTTTTGGCCGCGTGGTTGGCGTGGACTACGGGCTGGTGATTCCCAACGACAAGCTCACACTGCGCGCCGGCGCCATCAAGCCGATGCAGACGCCTGCATGGCAGGAGTGCCAGGACGACCTGATGCGCCATGCCGAAGCGGCCGGCATACCGCGCGACACCGCCTGGTACAAGCTCACGCCCGAGCAGCAGCACTGGGTGCTCAAGGGTTCGCCGAACTGGAACGGCAAGTGGAACCAGCACTGGTTTGGTGTGGACCGGTTCTTTGAGTACCTGGAGAGCAAGGCCTACAAGATGCACATCCGGGTGCTGCTGTCCAAGTACCGCAGCTACACGCCGTGCGGCACCTGCGGCGGTGCGCGACTGAAGACCGAGAGCCTGCTCTGGCGCATCGGCAGTAAGGCGCAGGCCGATGCGGTGTTGCCACCGGCCAAGCGCTTTATGCCGCAGGGCGTGGGCTGGACGCGGGCGCAGTTGGAGGCGCTGCCGGGGCTGTGCCTGCACGACATGATGTTGATGCCATTGGATCGGTTGCGGCGGTTTTTCGAATCTTTGCAAGTGCAGCTTGATTCTTCTTTTCTGGGGGGGGCGGAGTCCGGTGTACCGGGGGACGCCTCATGTATTCGCTTCGCGACTACAACATCGGCGACCCCCGGTACACCGGACTCCGCCTCGCGCTCGGAAGGGTTTGTGCCGGACATGCTTGTTGACCAAGGGGTCTTGTCGGCGAACGATTTTTCGAACCAAGAGGTGGTGACAGGGGGAGTGGCTGTCGCCGATGTTGTAGTCGCAAAGCGAATACATGAGGCGATAGCCACTGCCCCGGTCACCAGCCAGACGGAGAAGAAACAAACCAGCAGCTCCGAAGCCGAATTCCGGACCCTCAAACTCCTGTTTGAAGAAGTCGGCACCCGCCTCAAGTACCTGTGTGACGTCGGCATTGGTTACCTCACGCTGGACCGCCAAAGCCGTACGCTGAGCGGCGGGGAGGTGCAACGCATCAACCTCACCACGGCGCTGGGCACCTCGCTGGTCAATACGCTGTTTGTGCTGGATGAACCCAGCATCGGCCTGCACCCGCGTGACATGAACCGCATCATCGTGGCCATGCAGCGCCTGCGCGATGCGGGCAACACGCTGGTGGTGGTGGAGCACGATCCGGCCGTCATGTTGGCTGCCGACCGCATGATCGACATGGGCCCTGGCCCCGGCGAAAAGGGCGGCAGCATTGTGTTTGATGGCAGTACCGAAGCATTGCGCGGTGCCGACACATTGACTGGCGCGTACTTGGGCGGGCGCAAGCAGGTGGGCATGGGCTTCAAGCGCATGGTCGCGCCCAACACGCCGCGCCTGATTCTGGAAGGCGTGACCGAGCACAACCTGAAAAATATTGACGTCGAAATCCCGCTGCAGCGCCTGGTCTGCGTGACCGGCGTGAGCGGTTCGGGCAAGTCGACGCTGATTCAGGATGTGCTGGCTCCGGCGCTGTTGCGCCACTTTGGCAAGGCGACTGAAACCCCGGGGGCGCACAGCCGTTTGCTGGGCGCGGAGATGCTCAGCGAAGTGGTGTTTGTGGACCAGTCACCGATCGGCAAGACTGCGCGTTCCAACCCGGTGAGCTACGTTGGCGCGTGGGATGCCATTCGCGAAATCTTCGCTACTGCGCCGCTGTCGCGCGAGCGCAGCTACACCGGCTCCAAGTTCAGTTTCAACAGCGGCGATGGCCGTTGCCCCACCTGCGGCGGCTCGGGTTTTGAGCACATCGAGATGCAGTTTTTGAGCGATGTCTATCTGCGTTGCCCGGATTGCGATGGCAAGCGTTACCGGCCCGAAATTCTGGAAGTCCACATCGAGCGCAAGGGCCGCAGCGTGAACGTGGCCGACGTGCTGGACCTGACCGTGAGCGAGGCGGCCGATTTGTTCAGTGCCGACCGCGATGTGATTCGCGTGCTGCAACCGATTGTGGATGTGGGGCTGGAGTACGTGAAGCTCGGACAGCCCGTGCCCACGTTATCGGGTGGCGAGGCGCAGCGCCTCAAGCTTGCCGGTTTCCTGGCCGAAGCCGCCAAGGGCAGCACCGCCAGCCGCCAGGCCACGGCGCGGCGCGGTGCGCTCTTTATGCTGGACGAACCGACCACCGGCCTGCACTTTGACGACATCGCCAAGCTGATGCGCGCCCTGCGCAAGCTGATGGATGCTGGCCACTCGCTGCTGGTGATTGAACACAACCTGGACGTGATCCGCGCGTCCGACTGGCTGATTGACCTGGGACCTGAGGGCGGCGAGGGCGGTGGTTTGGTAGTGGGCGTCGGAACTCCGGAAGACATGCTGTTGCATCCCACCTCCCACACCGGGCGCGCGCTGCGCGACTACGCGGCGGCCATGGGTGTGGTGCACGCGGTGCGGGAGTTTGCTGCGGCGGATGCGTATGCATCGGCTGCCGCAGACACTTCTCGCGCGGCGGGCGGTGATCATTCGAACGCCATCCGCATCGTTAACGCCAAGGAACACAACCTCAAGTCGTTGAGTGTGGACATTCCGCGCGGAAAATTCAGCGTGGTGACCGGCGTGTCGGGTTCCGGCAAATCGACGCTCGCGTTTGACATCCTGTTTAACGAAGGCCAGCGCCGTTACCTGGAATCGCTGAACGCCTATGCGCGCTCCATCGTGCAGCCGGCCGGTCGGCCAGAGGTGGATGCGGTGTACGGCATTCCTCCCACGGTGGCGATTGAGCAGCGGCTCTCGCGCGGCGGGCGCAAGTCCACCGTGGGAACCACCACCGAGGTGTGGCATTTCCTGCGCCTGCTGTACGTGAAGCTGGGCACGCAGCATTGCGTGAAAGACGGGGCAGCCGTGCAGCCGCAATCGGCCGACAGCATTGCCGCGCAGTTGCTCAAGACTTACCGCGGGCAGCACATTGGCCTGCTGGCGCCGCTGGTTTCGGGCCGCAAGGGCGTGTACACCGAACTGGCCGATTGGGCGCGTCCGCGTGGCTTTACGCACCTGCGGGTGGACGGCAATTTCTTGCCAACCACCGGCTTCCCGCGCATTGACCGGTTCAAGGAACACAACATCGAACTGCCGGTGGCCAGCCTGGACGTGCACCCCGCCGGTGAGGGCGCGCTGCGCGCCGCGTTGGCGGATGCGCTGACGCATGGCAAGGGCGTGGTGCAGGTGTTGAGCGGCATGGAAGGCCTGCGCGAAGCGATGGAGGCCGGAACGCCGGCAGCAGGCATTGGCAGCGTGCAGGCGTTTTCGACCAAGCGTGCTTGCCCCTTGTGTTCCACCTCGTATGCCGAACTGGATCCGCGTCTGTTTAGCTACAACAGCAAGCATGGCTGGTGCCCGGACTGCGTGGGCACGGGCGTAGCCTTGACCAAGGAACAGCGCAAGGTGTTTGACGACTCGGTGAAAGCCGACGACAACCAGGGCCGCGAGCAGACCTTTGCCGAGGCCGATGTGGAAGACCTGCACGACGCGGCCTGCCCGTCGTGCCAGGGCACACGCCTGAATGCCACGGCGCGCGCGGTGAAATTTGCGAGCGTCGGCATTGCCGATGTGGCGCGCCTGAGCGTGACCGATGTGCGTCAATGGGTCGAAACCTTGCAGCAATTGGGCGGGCTCAGCCAACGCGAGGCCGACATTGCGCGTGACCTGATTCCTGAAATCAAGAGCCGGCTGGAGTTCCTGGAGGAAGTGGGCCTGGGCTACCTCACGCTGGACCGGGGCGCGCCCACGCTCAGCGGTGGCGAGGCGCAGCGCATCCGGCTTGCCGCACAACTCGGCAGCAACCTGCAGGGCGTGTGCTATGTGCTCGATGAGCCGACGATTGGCTTGCACGCGCGCGACAACAAGATTCTGCTGGGCGCCCTGCAGCAACTCAGCGACAAGGGCAACACGCTGGTGGTGGTGGAGCACGACGAGGACACGATTCGTGCTGCCGACCACATCATTGATATCGGTCCCAGTGCGGGCAAGCGGGGTGGGCGGCTGGTGGCCCAAGGGTCGGTGGCGGATGTGCAGGCGGTGGCCGAGTCGCAGACCGGGCGCTACTTGCTGCACGCGATTCGGCATCCGTTGGTGGAGCGGCGCTACGTGGTTTCTTATGGCGAGTCTTTGGCACTGGATGCCGTTGCGTCTGCACGCGCTGCGGCGGAAGCCGGTGTGCCGGGCGACTCATGCGCGGGCGCAAAATCGCTGCCCGGCAACCCGGCTTCTTCCGCCGTTTATTTGGACGCGAATGGGAAGAAGTTGCGGGGTAAGGCTGCCAAGGCGGCTGCGGTGGCTGCGGCCCAAGTAGCGGCTAGTGCGGCGGCCAATGCGGAGTTGGCTGCGCGTGAGCAGTCGGCACGGGATTACGCTGACGCAGTAGCCTTGGGTGGCAAGGCAAGCGCTATGGGCACAGCCCCTCGTATTCCGTCCCAAGAAAAAATTGACTGGCTGACGGTTAACAACGCCAACCTGCACAACCTGCAAAGCGTGACTGCGCACATCCCACTTAAGCGGCTGGTGGCGATCACTGGGGTTTCCGGTTCCGGCAAGTCAACGCTGGCGCGCGATGTGTTGCTGGCCAATGTGCAAACTGCGGTGCAAAAACGCAGCACCAAGGCCGGACGCGATGCATTGGCGGCTGGTGAAACCATTGACTGGGCTGGCTGCGAAAGCGTGAGCGGGTTTGAGACGGTGGACCGGGTGCTGGAGGTGGACCAGACGCCCATCGGCAAAACCCCGCGTTCCTGCCCGGCCACCTACATTGGTTTCTGGGACACCATCCGCAAGCTGTTTGCCGATACGCTGGAGGCCAAGGCGCGTGGCTATGCGTCGAATCGCTTCAGCTTCAATACTGGCGAGGGCCGTTGCCCGTCCTGCGAGGGGCAGGGCATTCGCACCATTGGCATGAGCTTTTTGCCGGATGTGAAGGTGCTGTGTGAAACCTGCAAGGGCGCGCGCTTCAACCCCGAGACGCTGGCGGTCACCTGGCGCGGCAAGAGCATTGGCGACGTGCTGCAGATGGAGGTGGACGAGGCGGTGGATTTCTTTGCCGCCATGCCGAGCATCAGCCACCCGCTGCAGTTGCTCAAGGATGTGGGCCTCGGCTACCTCACGCTGGGGCAACCCTCACCCACGCTCAGCGGTGGCGAGGCGCAGCGCATCAAGCTGGTGACCGAACTGAGCAAGGTGCGCGATGACATAGGCAAGCGAGGCAACAAGGCGCCGCACACGCTGTATGTGCTGGACGAACCGACCGTGGGTCTGCACATGGCCGATGTGGAAAAGCTCATCCATGTGCTGCACCGGCTGGTGCGCTCGGGCCACAGCGTGGTGGTGATTGAGCACGATCTGGATGTGATTGCCGAGGCCGACTGGGTGCTGGACCTGGGACCCGAGGGCGGCAACGGGGGCGGGCGGGTGGTGGCGGCCGCGGCGCCGGAAGAGGTGGTGCGCCTTGGCACCCACACCGGGCAGGCGCTGCAGGCCTTGCTCAGCCGTTAGCGTGTGGGGGCGCGGGGCTGCGGACCAGCGCAGCCTCCATCAGCGGGCGGTATTGCATGTCCGAAACCAGAATATGGTTTTTCCACCAATGGGCCAGAAAGCTCTGGGCTTGCTCCAGATTGAGTTCGCCCATGATGGCGTCAAAAGACCAGTCGGCTACCTTGCCTTCATAGGCCAGATGCTCCGCTTCTTGTGCAGCAACTTCCGGGTAGCCCAATCGGGTGAGAAGGTTTTCCTCGGTCCTGAAATGCTCTCGGGCATAGAGCGTCATCTCATTAAGAATTTCGTGGAAGCGTGGGCCGGAAACCGCCTGCTCGCCCTGGGTGTGCCGGGCCAGTTCGTTGCAAAGCTCCAGCAATTTTTGATGCTGGCGGTCAAGCATGTCGCTGCCTACGCTGTAGCTGCGATCCCACTCAACGATGGTTGTCATAGACACCCTTCTTGCACTGTGTTTTAGAGGTTTTGGGCATTCTACGGCCGGTCCGCAAACCCTGCGGCCCGACATAAACTGAAACAAAGCGATACGGCACCGACACCCGCCCAAGGGTCGGCGCCAGCACCATTGCGGTCATGTTCAACCACTCTTCAAGAGTAAGAAAGACCGCCATGAACCTCTTCTTCAACATGCGCATGCGCCGGGGCCTGTTTGGCCTGTTCGGAGCCCGCGGCCACGGCCACTGCGGCGCAGCACCCACCGCCGAGCACTATGCCCAGATGCGCGACCGGGTGGTGCAAAAAGCCACCCGCAAGCTGAGCTTGAACGCAGAACAGCAGCAGAGCCTGTCCCAACTCGGCGACACCCTGATTGCCCAGCGACTGGCCAGCCAGCAGCAGCCCACCAGTCCGCGTGCCCAGATGCGCGCCCTGCTGGATGGCCCCCGCTTTGACCTCGCCAGCGCGAAGGATCTGGTGCAGAACGCCGCCAACAAGCTCACGGCCCAAAGCCCGGAAGTGCTGACCGCTATCGCCAGCTTCTTTGACAGCCTGAACCCGGTACAGCAGCAACAGGTGCGCGACCGGATCGACGGACGTGGCCGCTGGTTCGGCTGCGCCGGATAGCCGGTACCGACCTAAGACACCTTTTGAGCCACTGATTGATTCACAACCGACCTCCCTAATTCTTTGAAAGACCACCATGACTACCTTTTTCAGCCACAAAATCCGCCGCGTTCTGTTTGCCGTTCTGACCGTGGGCCTGATTGCCACTGCCGTCACGGCTTGCGGCCACCACCGCAGCCACGACTGGGGCAACAGCATGAGCCAGGAGCAGTTCATGGAGCGGCGCGACAAGATGGTGGACCGCGCCGCCAGCAAGCTCGATCTGAATGCCGACCAGAAGAAGCTGCTGACCGTGGTGGGCGATAAGGTTTTTGAGCAGCGCCAGGCCCTGATGGGTGCCACCAAGGACCCGCGCGCTGAGCTGCAGTCGCTGATTGCCGGCCCCAAGTTTGACGCCACCAAGGCGCAGGCGCTCATCAACGACAAGTCCGGTGCGCTGCAAACCAAGAGCCCCGAAGTGGTGGCTGCACTGGCCGCCTTTTACGACAGCCTGAACCCGACGCAGCAACAAAAGGTGCGTGACCTGATGGAAGGGCGTCACGGCTGGTTCCAGCGCGGCTAATGGCTTGCACTCCGGCCGGGCCACTGGCCCGGTCGGTGCAACAATAGTCCCATGCCCCGCATTCTGTTGATCGACGACGACGCGCAATTAGGCCCCCCTCTGGCGGCCTACTTTGCGCGTTTTAACTTCAAGCTGGATTGCGCGCTCAAGCCCAGCGATGGCCTGTCCCGCTTGCAGCGCGAGCGCTATGACGCCGCGATTCTGGATGTGATGCTGCCCGAGATGGACGGCTTTGCGCTGTGTCGGGCGATTCGCAAGGACAGCGACCTGCCCATCATCATGCTGACTGCACGCGGCGAGGTGATGGACCGCGTGGTGGGGCTGGAACTGGGTGCCGACGACTATGTGCCCAAGCCTTTTGAGCCACGCGAACTGGTGGCCCGCCTGCAGACCGTGCTGCGCCGGCGCGTGGTTAGTGCCCCCGGTGCTGCTGCGTCGGACGCGTTGGTTTTTGACGGCTTGCGGGTGGATGTGCCAACCCGCACCGTAACGCGGCAGGGTGAGGTGGTCAGCCTGACCAGCACCGAATTTGATCTGCTGCACCTGCTGGCGCAAGAGCCGGGCAAGGTGTTCAGCCGCGATGACATCCTGAACCACCTGCGCGGCCGCGAGGTCGACATGCTCACCCGCGCGGTGGACATTGTGATCAGCCGCTTGCGCAAGAAACTGGAGCCGCTGGACTGCATCAAAACTCTGCGCAATGCCGGCTACACGCTGGCCGTCAATAAGGCGGGTAACGTGGGTAACGTAGGTAGTGGGGGCAGTGCATGAGGTGGCACCGCCGCGCGCGCCATGCGCTGTCGCACTCGCTGCGCTTGCGCCTGATGGCGCTGTTTGTGCTGCTGGCACTGGCCATGGCCGCTATCTTTATCGGGGGCATGCAATACGCCCTCAGCATCGGCTGGCGCGATGCTGCCAGGCCGCTGGTGTCGGACTACGTGGACAAGCTGGCCGCCGACATCGGCACGCCGCCCCGGGTGGAACGCGCACAGGCGCTGGTTGACCGCTTGCCCTTGCGCATCCAGATCAGCGGCCCGGTGGTCAACTGGGCCAGTCACCCGCAGCGGCCCGAGGCGCAAGCCCACCTGCGCGATGCCGAGCGTTGGCGTGCGCAAGGCCGTTTGCTGGAACGCAGCACCGCTGACGGGCATCGCATCCTGTTTTCACTCAGCGTGACGGCCTGGGAAGACCGCCCGCGTTTTATCGGCTGGGTAACACTGGCCCTGTTGCTGCTGCTGACCGCTACCGCTTACCGCCGGGTGCGCCGCATGCTGCGGCCGCTGGACGACATCCGCGCCGGTGCGCTGCGCTTTGGTGCCGGTGACTTCGGGCAGCCGATTCCGGTGCGCCATGCGCACAAGCCGGACGAACTGGGTGAACTGGCAGCCACCATCAACACCATGGCTGCGGATATTCAGCAGATGCTGGACGCCAAGCGCAGCCTGTTGCTGGCAATCAGCCACGAGTTGCGCAGCCCGCTGACCCGTGCGCGCCTGAACACCGAACTGCTCCCCGAAACCGAGGAATTACAGGCCAGCCGCGACGCACTGCTGCGCGACCTGGCACTGATGCGTGATCTGGTCACCGACCTGCTGGAGAGCGAACGGCTCTCGGCGCGCCACGCGGCGCTGCACCTGGAGGCTGTCGATCTGAGCGCCTTGGCCTTGGAGGTGGTGCAAAGTTTGGAAAAACCGGTGCAGCAAGACCTGCCGCCCGGCCTGCCCACATTGCCGCTGGACCCGGCGCGCATGCGCCTCCTGCTGCGCAATCTGCTGGACAACGCGTTGCGCCATACCCCGACCGACGCACCGCCACCCCGGCTGGTGATTGCGCCCAACGGCCAAGGTGGTGTGATGATCAGCGTGCGTGACTTTGGCGTGGGCGTGCCGCCCGAGCAATTGCCGCAACTGGCGCAGGCTTTTTACCGCCCCGATGCCGCGCGCACCCGTGAAGATGGCGGCGTGGGGCTGGGCCTGTATTTGTGCAAGCTGGTGGCGCTGGCGCATGGTGGCCGCTTCGAGATTGCCAATGCGCAACCCGGGCTTCTCATCACTGTCACCCTGCCACCCACTGCGGCAAACTAAGGCCATGAAATCTACCCTGATTTTGTTGCCGGGTCTGGTTTGCGATGCCGCCGTCTGGGCACCCCAGGTACAGGCCCTGACCGGCCGCGTGCACTGCCATGTGGTGGACTACGGCCTGCGCGACTCACTCACCGAGATGGCGCAGTATGTGCTGGACAGCGCACCTACTCCCCGCTTCGCCCTGGCCGGTCATTCCATGGGCGGGCGCGTAGCTTTGGAGGTGATGCGCCTGGCACCCGGTCGGGTGCAGCATCTGGCCCTGCTCGATACCGGAACGCACCCGCTTGCCGAAGGCGTTGCCGGCGTTCGTGAAAGGGCAGGCCGCATGGGCCTTTTGCAAACCGCCGAGCGCAAAGGCATGCGGGCCATGGCCGAGCAGTGGGCCCAGCCGATGGTGCATCCGTCGCGGCACGCAACGCCCTTGTTCGAATCGGTGCTCGCCATGCTGGAACGCAGCAGCCCCGAACACTACGCGGCACAAATCAACGCGTTACTGAACCGACCCGACGCGGCGCCGGTGCTGGCCGGCATACGCTGCCCGACGCTGGTGCTCACCGGGCGCGAAGACCTGTGGAGCCCACCCGAGCAACACGAGCGCATGGCCGCGCAAATCACCGGCGCGCAGCTTTGCATCGTCGAGCAATGCGGCCACATGTCCACATTGGAGCAACCCGACGCGGTGAACACCGCTTTTCAACACTGGCTGGACGCATGAAAACTTTCTTCAACGCTTTGCACGCCCGGCACCAGGGGCAATTCGAAATGTTCCGGGGCGCACTGGTGCCCTGCCACGAAGTGCCGGCCCGTGCCGACCATGTGCTGGCTGAGTTGCAGCGCCGCCAGTTGGGCGAGGTTTGCGCGCCCACTGCGTTTGGGGTGGAGGCGATTACCCGCGTGCACAGCCCGCGCTACCTGCAATTTCTGGAAGGTGCCTGGGACGAATGGGTGGCGCTGGACCCGGCCAACGCCGGCAAAGACGCCTTGCCCTCGGTCTGGCCCACCCGCACCTTTCGCACCGATGTGCTGCCCGCCAACTTTGCCGCGCGCATGGGTTTGTTTTCGTTTGATGCCGGCACGCCGCTGATGGCAGGCACCTGGGCGGCTGCGCGGGCTGGAGCCGATTGCGCACTGAGTGCCGCACAGGCGCTGGTCGAAGGTGACCGGGCTGCCTTTGCCCTGAGTCGCCCGCCAGGCCACCACGCCAGTGCCGACTTTTTTGGCGGCTATTGCTTTCTGAACAACGCCGCACTGGCCGCAGAGCACCTGCGCGCTTGCGGTTTGGATCGGGTGGCGGTACTGGATGTGGACTACCACCACGGCAATGGAACGCAGGCCATCTTTTACCAGCGCCCCGACGTGTTCTTTGCCAGCATCCACGGCGACCCGCGTACCGAGTACCCGTTCTTTCTGGGCTACGCCGACGAGACCGGCGCGGGCGCGGGGCAGGGTGCCAACTTCAACCTGCCCTTGCCGCGGGGGAGCGACTTTGCGCGCTGGTCGGAGGCGCTGGAGACGGCGCTGGCCGCCATTCAGCTATTTGGTGCGCAGGCGCTGGTGATCTCGCTGGGTGTGGACACCTTTGCCGGTGACCCGATCTCGGGCTTTACGCTGCAAAGTGACGACTACCTGCGCATGGGTGAACGGCTGGCACGCATGGGACTGCCCACGGTGCTGGTGTTTGAAGGCGGCTATGCGGTCGCCGAGGTCGGTGTGAACGCCGTCAACGTGGTGCAGGCGTTTGTCTAAAAGTTAACTCAACAAGGGACTTCTCATGCTGCAACTGCACTACCACCCCACCGACGCCAGCCTGATGCCGCACATCTTTCTGGAAGAACTGGGTGTGCCTTTTGAACTGGTGCTGGTGGACCGCTCGCGCAACGCGCAGCAATCGCCCGAGTACCTACGGCTCAACCCGAACGGCAAAATCCCGGTGCTGGTGGACGGCGATCTGGTGCTTTACGAAACACCGGCCATCCTGCTGCATCTGGCCGACACACACCCGGACAAGCAATTGATGCCCGCGCTAGGCACGCCCTTGCGTGCGCACGCCTACAAGTGGATGGTGTGGCTCTCCAACACCTTGCACCCCAACATGACGAACTACTTTTATGCTGAGCGCTATGTGCCGGCAGAAAACGTGGCCGACTTCGTCGCCCGCACCGAGGCGCGCATCGGCCCGTTGCTGGACCAACTGGAGGCGCAACTGCAAAGCAGTGGCGGCCCCTGGCTGCTGGGCGAGACCTACACGCCCGCCGACTGCATGGCACTGGTGCTGTGTAGCTGGACGCGCAACCTGCAACGCCCGGCCAGCAGCCTGCCGGCGCTCGGTGCCTATATCGACCGCATGCGCCAGCGTCCCGCAGTGCAGCGTGCAAGTGCCACCGAGCGATTGCCGGAAACGTTTTTCAAGAAGGCTGGTTAAGGCATTGGCAGATACCAGACATTGACGCCAATGGGTCCGACGCCTGGACACACGATCTGCATGCCTGAGTGGCGGGATGGTAGGCGTCAAAGACGATGCAGCGGACGTCGCGAATGCCGCGAAACCAGAAGTAAAGATCTTTGTGCCTGCAAGGGTGGAAGACCCGGTTTGTTACTATTCTGGCCGGTAGGCACCACCCTCAAAGCATAGATCACCATGAACATCAACGACATGAAAATCTCAACCCGGTTGATTCTTGGTTTTGTCATTCTGGGCCTGCTGCTGGCGTTTATGGCCGGTGTGTCCTTGCTCAAGTTCAAGAGCATGAACGACATGTTTGACGAGGTCATCAACGACCGCGTACCCAAGGTGGCGTCCATCAACGACATCAAAGCCGACGTGACCCTGATTGCTGATGCGCTGCGCAACATGATCATCATGAGCGATACCGCCGACATCAAAAAAGAAGCCGGGCGTATCGAGGAAGCACGCAAACAGATTGGTGAGCGCTTTGCCAGGCTCGACGCGCAGTTGACCAACCAGGATGCCCGCGCCCTGTTGGCCCAAGTGGCACAGACCCGCAGTGCCTATGAACCGCTGCAGGCCGAAGCGATGGAGCTGGCCATTGGTGGCCAGACCTTTGAAGCCAAGGCCTTTTTGCTGGACAAGGTGCGCCCCGCCCAAAAAAGCTACTTTGACGCGCTCGACGGTTTGCTCAAGTACCAGGACGGACAAATGCAGCAGTCGGCCAACGCTACCCAACAAGCCACGTCGAGCATGGTATTTGTGATGGGACTCACGGTCGTGGTGGCATTGGCAGTGGGGGTACTGATGGCTTTGTGGATCATTCGGTCCATCACGCAACCAATCAACCTGGCCGTGCAAGTGTCACGGGCGGTGGCGGCTGGTGACCTGAGTGTGCAATTTGATACAGCAGGCAAAAACGAAATCTCGCAGTTGTTGCTGGCACTCAAAGACATGCAGACTGGTCTGGTCAGTGTGGTAGCCGAGGTGCGCGACGGCGCCAATGGCGTGGCTGCAGCCAGCGCGGACATTGCCCAAAGCGATATCGATTTGTCGTCCCGCACTGACAGCCAATCGCATTCCCTGAAAGTCACCACAGCATCCATGGAGCAACTGGGTGCCAATGTGAACCTGAACGCCGAGAACGCGCGCAAGGCCAATCAACTGGCGCAAAGCGCGTCTGAAGTGGCCACCCGTGGTGGCGCGGTGGTGTCGCAGGTGGTGGACACCATGCGTGGCATCAACGAGTCGTCGCGCAAAATCTCCGACATCATCCAGGTGATTGACGGCATTGCCTTTCAAACCAATATTCTGGCCCTGAATGCGGCGGTAGAAGCCGCCCGTGCCGGCGAGCAGGGTCGGGGTTTTGCCGTGGTGGCCAGTGAGGTGCGCAGCCTGGCGGGTCGCTCGGCAGAGGCGGCGCGCGAAATCAAGGCCTTGATCAGTGCCAGTGTGCAGCGGGTGGAACACGGCACGGTGCTGGTCGACCAGGCCGGCGCCACCATGTCTGAAGTGGTTAGCAGCATCCGCCTGGTGACCCAGATCATGGGTGAAATCAGTGTGGCCAGCACAGAGCAGAGCCAGGGCGTGTCGCAGTTGGGCGTGGCCATTCATTTGATGGACAACATGACGCAGCAGAACGCCGAGTTGGTCGAGGTCATGTCAGCTGCGGCTGGCAGTCTTAAATCGCAGGCTGATGCGCTGGTCAACACGGTCGCGGTGTTCAAGCTCAATGCCCGCCACCCGCATACACGCCCGGAAATGCTGGCGATTGCTGACCAAACCAGTTCAAGATCCTGACCCGCTGCTGGGCTGCGGGGGCCGCTTGCTTTGCGACCCGAAAGGATTGCGTGTCAGCGCGGTGGGCGACCGGTAACGCTGCATGCCAGACTTAGGGAAGCCCCCCGTGCATGACCGGAAAGGGCACCTGACCGGATCGTGGTTGGAAACCGTCGACTGACTCCTCACAGCCCTGTGCCGTCGTAGTTACCCAACCCACACCCGCGGAGTCGGGACTGAGCCGGGTGACGATTTGTGGTACTCCACCATGAGGAGCGCGGCTTAGTCCCGAATCCGTCGCGTGCAACAAATGTCCCCGCCCCATCTTTCACTAAAACAAACTGGATTGCGCAGACTCGGAACTCCCACCACAGGCAGGTCGCCGAAACTGCGACACATCCCAACTGCCCGGCAGCTTTTGTAGCCCGGTGCGCCGCAGTGCCAATGCAAAGCGCTGCTTCAGCAAATCGGCAAATAGCCCGTGGCCTTTCATGCGTGTGGCGAAGTGGGCTTCATAGTCCTTGCCACCGCGCATGTCCTGCACACGGTGCATCACATGGTCGGCGCGCAAGGGGTAATGCGCCTGCAGCCACTGCACAAACAGGTCGCGCACTTCGAGGGGCAGGCGCAGCAGCACGTAGCTGGCATAGCGCGCGCCCGCGTTGGCAGCGGCTTCCAGAATCTTTTCCAGTTCTACGTCGTTGATGGCCGGGATCATGGGCGAGGCAAAAACGGCGGTTGGAATGCCGGCCTGCGCCAAGGCTTGGATGGCCTGCAAGCGGCTACCGGGTGAACTGGCGCGCGGGTCGAGCTTGCGCGCCAGCGTGGTGTCCAGGGTGGTGACTGACACGTTGACCTGCACCAGTCCGTTCCGGGCCATCTGGCTCAGCAGGTCGAGGTCGCGCGTGATCAGCGCGTTCTTGGTGATGATTCCCACCGGCACCCTGCATTCGGCCAGCACTTCGAGCACCGCGCGGGTGATGCCCAGCTTGCGCTCGGCGGGCTGGTACGGGTCGGTGTTGGCTCCGACCACGATCAGGCTCGGCTGGTAACCCGGTTTGGCCAACTCGGCCCGCAATAGATCAGCGGCATTGGCCTTGGCAAATATCTGCGTCTCAAAGTCCAGACCCGGGCTTAGGCCCAGATAGGCGTGCGTGGGCCGCGCGTAGCAATACACGCAGCCATGTTCGCAGCCCTGGTACGGATTGATGCTTTGCTCGAAGCCTATGTCGGGCGACTGGTTGCGGCTGATGATGGAGCGCGCCTGACGCAAGGTGACGGTGGTTTTGGTGCGCGGCAGGTCGTCGGGTTCGGCTGCGTCCTCGTCACCCGGCCATTCCATTTCTTCCGGTAACAGGCGCTCCCGCTGGAGCGCGTCAAAGCGAGGGCCGGGGTTGGAGCCCGCGCCGCGGCCTTTGAAAAAATGGAGGGGAAGGGAAGACATGGTGGTAGATTGCCTGTCTATTTATACAGCATTTATATGCCGCCCGGTGCACTTTTGGGCTGGATCATGCTTGCGCTAAGCTGCGCGGCTGCCACCCTTGAAAGACCATTCCATTGAACCGACGACCCAAAAGCTGGACTTGGCCGCGCGCCTTGGTGATGCCGGCCTTTGCCACGCTCTACGCGGTCCTTGCATGGCGCTGGGGGAGTTCGCGGGGTGTGTTGTTTGCCTATGTGGGACTCAGTGTGCTCACCTTCGCGGCGTATGCCTTTGACAAAGCGGCTGCCAAGGCCGGCCGCTGGCGAACCCCGGAGCAGACCCTGCACCTGCTCGCCTTGGCCGGTGGCTGGCCCGGTGCGCTGTTGGCGCAGCAATGGTTAAGACACAAGACCAGCAAACCCCGCTTTATTGCGATTTTCTGGCTGACTTTGGCACTCAATGTGGGGACGTTGGTGGTGTGGCATGCTGCACACTTTTAGGCCCATCGTTGCTTAACCAAAGGAACTGCAGCATGAAAATTACCGTGGAAACCACCGTCCAAGCGCCCGTGGCCAAGGTCTGGGCCGCCTACACCACGCCGGACGACATTACGCAATGGAACGCCGCTTCCGACGATTGGCACACCACCCGGGCCAGCGTTGATTTGCGTGTGGGCGGAGCATTCAGCTCGCGCATGGAGGCCAAGGACGGCAGCTTTGGTTTTGACTTTGCGGGAACATACACCGAGGTCGTGCTGCATGAGCGCTTGGCCTACGCCTTTGGCGACCGCACGGCGCTGGTCGAGTTTGTGGAGGGCGCTGCCGGTGTCACCGTGCGCGTGTCCTTCGATGCAGAAACCCAGCATTCCCCAGAGCAGCAGACGCAGGGCTGGCAGGCGATTCTGAACAACTTTGCCAGGCACGTGGCGGCGAAGCCTTAAGTGGTCGCGACCTGAATGGCCTTGCAACGCACCACCCGTGAAGCCGGCCCCAACGATGCTGCGGCCGTTGCGGTCTTGTTTGATCTGTACCGCCAGTTTTACGAACAGCCGGCCGATCTGCCCTTGGCCGAGCGTTTCATTCAGGAGCGTATGACCCGCCAGGAGTCGGTCATTCTGGTGGCTGAATCACCGGCTGCCGGCTTGCAGGGTTTTTGCCAGCTTTACCCCAGCTTCTGCTCCGTCGAAGCGCAACCCATCTATGTGCTTTACGACCTGTTTGTGCATCCGTCGGCGCGCCGCAGTGGCGCAGGCCGCATGCTGTTGCAGGCGGCTGAGGCAAGGGCCGCAGCCGATGGCAAAGTCCGCATGGACCTCACTACCGCCAAAACGAATCTGAAGGCGCAGGCGCTGTATGCGTCGCTGGGCTGGGTTCGTGACGAAGTTTTCTATACCTACAGCCGCCGCGTGGCTGCGTGATGCCACAGGCGAAAATCCCCCAGCCAAACCAGGAGCCACACTTGACCGACCGCACCGTTCGACTGCACCGCGTCCTTCGCACCACGCCCCAAAAGGTGTACCGCGCCTTTCTTGAAGCTGGCGCGCTGGCCAAGTGGCTGCCGCCCTATGGCTTTACCTGCACGGTGCATCAGCTCGATGCGCGGGTAGGGGGTACCTTCCAGATGGCGTTTCACAACTTTTCTACCGGCAACGGCCATTCGTTTGGCGGTGAATACCTGGAGCTGGTTCCTAACGAGCGGATCCGTTACACCGACCGGTTTGACGACCCCAATCTGCCCGGCCAGATGGACGTCACCGTGACCCTGAAGCCGGTGCTCTGCGGCACGGAATTGAGCGTGGCACAAGCCGGAATCCCAGATGTCATTCCGCTGGAGATGTGCTACCTGGGCTGGCAGGAGTCGCTGCTGCAACTCGCGGCCCTGGTCGAGCCGGATATTCCAGGCTAAAGCGCCGCCTGCTTGCGTGAGCGCACCAGTGCGCCCAGGCCCAGCGCGGCCACCGCAACCAGCACCCCCGGAAACGCCACAGCCGGCGACCAGTCGATCAGCGCACCCGACACGCCCGACGCCAGCAAGCCGCCCAGCGTGTAGGTCAGCACCAGCACGGCGGTGCTGTTCACCAGGGTGATGCCTTTTTCGCGCGAGCCTATGTCGGTCATTGCCATGGCGTAGAGCGTGCCACCGGCACCACCCCAGGCAAACACAATCGGCCACGCCAGCCAGTTGCTGTGTGCCACCCACGGCAAGACGGCAGTGGCCAGCAACATGCAAGCGGCGGCCCAGACCATCAGCGTGCGCCGGCCCTGCGCCTGATCCTTGAATCGGTCGGCCACCATGCCGGCAGGAATCATGACCAGCACACCACCCAGCCCGCTGATGGAAACCATCACCGCCGACGCATCCTGACTCAAGCCGAGCGCCAGCCCGTACAGCGGCAGGATGGAAGTCACGCCCGTCTCAAAAAAGCCACCGACAAAGCCGGCCAGCATGATGATGGGGTGCGCCGCCACTGCGTGCATCAGGCCGCGCAGCCCGACGCGCGCCGTGCCGGCATCGGCCGCAGCGGGCACCTTGGGAATCAGCGCCGTCCACAGCAAGCCCAGCAGATTGAGCCCGTTCACCACCCACAGCGTGACCTCGCTTTGCGTGCCCAGCCACACCAGCAGCGCGGGCCCGATGATGAAGGTGGCGCTGACCAGCGTCTGGAACAGACCCACGTAGCGGCCACGCTGTTCTGCCGGGCAGAACTCGGCTATCAGCGCTTCGGACAACACCCAGCGCAAGGACATGGCCAGGCCGGACAGCAGATTCAAGGCGAACCACAGTGCCAGTTGCTGGGTGAGCGTGAAGAGCAAGGCGCACACCATCAGCACGCCCGAGGCCAGCGTCATGCATTGCCGCCGCCCGATGCGGTTGGCCACCGCCGAGGCAAACGGCGTCATGACAAAAATGCCCAGCCAGTTGGTGGCCACAAACAAACCAGCCAGGGTGCTGCTGATATCGGCACCCTTGAGTTTGAGCAGCAGCAAGGGCGAGAGAATGAAATAGCCCACCAACGCAAAGAAGGTGGAACCAAAGATGGCGGCCAGCCCGAGGCCGGAACCTGCGGGGGCAGCGCCCGGGGCGCTCATGCCTGCAGCGCCAGCAGAATGGCCGCGACCACTTCAACAAACCCGGCACCGCGTTCCGACGGCGTGACATAGCGCGGCAGGTGCGACAGCTTGTTCGCAATCGGCAGCAGGTTGGCGACTCCAATGCTGTTGTCCAGGTGTTCAAACATGGCGACGTCGTTCCCCGAGTCACCGGTAAAGGCCCAGCGTGCGGCGTCAGACGGCAGGCTCGTGCCCAGCAGCTCCTGCACGATCCAGCAGGCGCCCTGCCATTTGTTGAACAGCCCGAAGCAACCATGGATATGGATGCTGCTGACGGTGGTGTGCATCCCTTCAGCCTGCATGATGGCCACCACCTGGGCAATTTGCTCGGGAGTGAGCTGGCAGAACTCGGCGGCGTCGATGGCCAGATCGGTCTCGCGGCCTGCGCTGTCGCGGGTGATTTCGGCGCCGGGCACCTCGCGCACGATGCGCTCGCCAATCTCGCGCATGCGCCGCTGGTTGTGTATGCGGGTGGCGGCATCCTGCTGGTAAATCTTGTGGCGGTGGCGCGTGCCAACCCAGGCCACGGCTCCGTTCTCGGCCACGATCGCGTCCAGCGGCCAGGGGGCGACATCGTTCAGCATGTCACCCTTGGCGGCCAGTTCGCACCAGCCAATCGGACGACCGGTGATGGCAATCACATACAGGCCCGCCTCTTTCAGGCCCCAGAGGGCCTGCAACGCAGCAGGTGTGATCTCGCCATGGGCGGTGAGCGTGTCGTCAATGTCGGTAAACACGCCCACCAGGTTGCGGCGCGCTTCCAGCGGCCAGGCGCTCAAAGGCTGCATGCCCGGCGGGAGCATGGGCGGGCTATCAGAGACTTTCTGCGACGAAGCCGGTTTCACCGCCGGGCCGCCCCAAGGTGAAACGCGCCCCCTTGGGGGGCAGCGACCCGCGCAGCGGAGGAGCGTGGGGGCGTCATATGTCAGCCTGCAGATTGCAGCGCCAAGCCCGCGTGCTCGCGCAGCGGGTGGAAGTGGATCTTTGGGAAACGCTCTTGCGCCAGGCGCACGTCATACGGGCTGGTGCACAGGTAGGCCAGTGTGTCGGCTGCGTCGCGCGCCATGCGCTGTGGGTAGGCGTTGATGAATTCCTGCAACTCCTTGGGCGTGTCGGCGGTGATCCAGCGGGCCCCGGTGTACTGGCTGCCTTCCAGGCGGATGTCTGCGTCGTACTCACCCTTGAGGCGGTGCTGCACCACTTCAAACTGCAACTGGCCAACCGCGCCCAAGAGCATGTTGCCGCCCATCTCGGGCCGGAACACCTGAATTGCACCTTCCTCGCCTAACTGCGCCAGGCCCTGTTGCAACTGCTTGGTGCGCAGCGGGTTCTTCAGCACCACGGTCATGAACATTTCGGGTGCAAAGAAGGGCAGGCCGGTGTACTGCAGATTGACACTGCCATCAGTAATCGTGTCGCCCAACTGCACGCCGCCATGGGTGGTAAAGCCCACGATGTCGCCCGCATAGGCTTCTTCCACCGCCTCGCGGCGCTGGCTCATAAAGGTCACCACGCTGGTGGGGCGCAACTCTTTGGCGGTGCGCATCACTTTGAGCTTCATGCCCGGCGTGTACTTGCCCGAGGCCATGCGCACAAAGGCGATGCGGTCGCGGTGGTTGGCGTCCATATTGGCCTGCACCTTGAACACCACGCCACTGAAAGCCTCGTCGTCGGGCTGCACCTCCTTGATGACTGGCTGCTTGTTGACTACAAAAGAGCTGGTGCGCGCGCCCGGCGAGGGGGCCAGGTCCACTAGCGCGTCGAGCACTTCCATCACGCCGAAGTTGTTCACACCGGAGCCAAAGAAAACGGGGGTTTGCTTGCCGGCCAGAAAGGCTTCGTGGTCCCAGGCAGGCGATGCGCCGGTGGCCAGCTCCATGCTTTCAATAGCGGTGGTCCACTCGTGGCCAAAGCGCTTGGCCAGCGCATCGGCGTTGTTTAGCGGCACGGTGTCAAAGTCTTGCGGGCGGCGCTCGCTGCCCGACTCGAACACGGTCATGGCCTGGGTGCGCAGGTTGATGATGCCGCCGAAGGCCTTGCCCTGACCCACCGGCCAGGTCATGGGCACGCAGGGCATGCCCAACTCGCGCTCGATCTCGTCCAGGATATCCAGCGGCTCGCGCACTTCGCGGTCCATCTTGTTGACAAAGGTGATGATGGGTGTATCGCGCTGGCGACAGACCTCAATCAGGCGGCGGGTCTGACTTTCCACACCGTTGGCCGCGTCAATCACCATCAGCGCCGAGTCCACGGCGGTCAGCACGCGGTAGGTGTCCTCGGAAAAGTCCTTGTGGCCGGGCGTATCGAGCAGGTTCACCACATGGTCGCGGTAGGCCATCTGCATGACCGACGAGGCCACCGAAATGCCGCGCTGCTTTTCAATTTCCATCCAGTCGGAGGTGGCATGGCGACTGGCCTTGCGCGCCTTGACCGAACCGGCAATCTGGATCGCACCCGAGAACAGCAGCAGCTTTTCGGTCAGCGTGGTTTTACCGGCATCCGGGTGGGAAATGATGGCAAAGGTGCGGCGGCGGCGGGTTTCGTTGGTGAAGGACAAGATGCGGTTCCAAGGGATCAGCGCCGGAGACGGCGAACCCGCGATTTTAGTTGGGTGGCTGCTATTGGAGGCAGAAGACGCCTCCGGGCGGGTAAGCCGAGCGCCAAAACCGCCATTTAGGGAAATTACCAATAGGTTCCAAAAACGTTTTCGGCATAATCAAAAACGTTTTTGGAAATCGCCCGGTTTCCTGCCAAGGAGTCTTCCCATGAGTCAGTCCGATGTCCGCTTGCGCGGAATCCAGAAGAGCTACGGCAAGGTGCACGTCATTCATGGCGTGGACCTCGATATTGAGCCGGGCGAGTTCGTGGTGTTTGTTGGTCCGTCGGGTTGCGGCAAGACCACTTTGCTGCGCATGATTGCGGGCTTGGAAGAAATTTCCGGCGGCACGCTGAAGATTGGTGGTGAGTCGGTCAATGACCTTCCGCCCAGTGAGCGCGGTGTGGCCATGGTGTTCCAGAGTTACGCCCTGTACCCGCACAAGACCGTGTTCGACAACATGGCCTTTGCCCTGAAGATTGCCAAGGTTCCTGCGGAAGAAATCGAAAAACGGGTCAACGCAGCGGCAGACATTCTGCAACTGCGCGAGTACCTGCAGCGCCTGCCCAAGGCGCTGTCGGGTGGACAGCGCCAGCGCGTTGCCATCGGCCGCGCCATTGTGCGCAACCCCAAGGTGTTTTTGTTTGACGAACCTTTGTCCAACCTGGACGCCGCCCTGCGCACCAAGATGCGCGTAGAGCTGGCAACCCTGCACCGCAGCCTAGGCTCCACCATGATTTATGTGACCCACGATCAGGTGGAGGCCATGACCCTGGCCGACAAAATCGTGGTGCTCAACAAGGGCCGTGTCGAGCAGGTGGGTGCGCCGCTGGAGCTGTACAACAAGCCAGCCAGCCTGTTTGTGGCGGGCTTCATCGGTTCGCCGCAAATGAATTTCATCACCGGTGATTTTGCCGGTCAGCATGGCGCCACCACCGTGGGCCTGCGCCCCGAGCACCTGAAGGTGCAGGCCGGCGGCCCAATCCGGGGCACGCTGAAGCATTCGGAAAAGCTCGGCAACGAAACCTTTGCCTATGTGGATGCGGGCGCCCTTGGCGAAATTACCGCGCGCATGGACGGCACCCTGCCGCTGGATCCGGGCAATGCGATTGAACTGGCCTTTGCGCCAGAGCACCTGTACCGCTTTGCGGCGGATGGAAAGAGTCTTTAACCCCAGTTTTGCTTTGCGGATAGGCCGCCGAGTATTTTTAGGAGACGATACGTATGTTCAAGAAAACCGTAACCGCTGCCGGCGCACTGCTGGCTTTGGGCACTCTGTCGAGCCCCGCATTCGCGGCGGACTACAAGGGTCCGGACCTCAAGGGCGAGGTGATCACCGTCACCTGCCCCTGGACCGGCGCCGAAGAGGGCATGTTCAAGAAAGTGATCGCCAATTTTGAGAAGGCCACCGGTGCCACGGTCAAGCATTCCTGCTCGCAAAGCTCCGAGCAGCAGATCGTCATTGACATCAAGGCCGGCTCGCCGACCAACATTTCCGTGTTTCCCCAGCCCGGTCTGGCTGCCAACATGGCGGCCATCGGCGGCCTGAGCCCTTTGGGCCCCAAGGTGCAGGATTGGGTCAAGAAAAACTACGCCGCAGGCAAGTCCTGGGCTGACCTGGGTACCTACAAGAACAAGGCCGGCAAGGAAGAGTTTTACGGTCTGTTCTACAACGTCAACGTCAAGAGCCTGGTCTGGTACATCCCCGAAAACTTCAAGGAAAAGGGCTACAAAGTGCCCAAGTCCATGGAAGAACTGCAGACATTGACCAAGAAGATTGCGGCCGACGGTGGCAAGCCCTGGTGTATTGGTCTGGGCAGCGATGCGGCCACCGGCTGGCCCGGCACCGACTGGGTGGAAGACATGATGCTGCGCACCCAGACGCCTGAGGTGTATGACGGTTGGGTGAACAACTCGATCAAGTTCAACGATCCGCGCGTGGTTGAAGCCATTGAAGCCTACGGCTGGTTCGCCAAGAATGACGCTTATGTGGATGGTGGCGCTAAAGCCGTTGCCACCGTGAGCTTCAAGGACAGCCCCAAGGGCATGTTCGGCTCGCCGCCCAAGTGCTACATGCACCGCCAGGCCAGCTTCATTCCGGCTTTCTTCCCCGAAGGCAAGGCGGGTGATGCCGACTTCTTCTACTTCCCGTCGTTCTCCGGTAAAAAGCTGGGCAACCCGGTTCTGGGTGGCGGCACGATCTTGACGATCACCAAGGACAGCAAGGGTACTCGCGCCTTCATGGACTACCTGCAGCATCCGCAGGCCCACGAAATCTGGATGGCCGAAGGCGGCTTCCTGACTCCGCACAAGGGTGTGGATCTGGCCAAGTACAAGACTCCCGCACTCAAGAAGCAGGGCGAAATCCTGTTGGGCGCAACCACCTTCCGCTTCGACGGCTCTGACCTGATGCCCGGCGCCGTGGGTGCCGGTAGCTTCTGGAAGGGCATGGTCAACTACTCTGGCGGTGCCTCCGCCAAGGAAGTGGCTGACGAGATCCAGAAGAGCTGGGACGCCATCAAGTAATTGATGTGACTCTCTGAGTGCACGCTGTGAGCTGACCAACGCGACCTGACCACCATGAACGATTCCATCCTTCAAACGATAACCGCCGTGGTGGTCAGCATCGCGTTCTGCCTGCTGTACTTTGCGGGCAGTAATTTCCTGCTCGACCGCCTGGCCGATGCCTCCGCGTCCGGCCGGAACCAGCGGGAAGCCATCAAGTCCGGCGTGCGACCCTGGCTGTTCCTGGCGCCTGCGCTCTTGCTGCTGGGCGTCTACCTTTTCTACCCGTTGTTTGAAACTTTCCGGTTGAGCTTTTATGACGCCACCGGTGAGACCTTTGTCGGACTGTCCAACTACACCTGGGTATTTGCCGACCAGAATTTCCTGATCACCATCCGCAACAACTTTCTGTGGCTGCTGGTGGTTCCGGCCACCGCCACCGTGTTTGGCCTGGTGGTTGCCGTGTTGGCGGACCGTGTCTGGTGGGGCAACTTTGCCAAGTCGATGGTGTTTATGCCCATGGCCATCAGCTTTGTGGGTGCCAGCGTTATCTGGAAGTTTGTTTTTGATTTCCGTGGTCCGGATTCCGACCAGATCGGTATTCTGAATGCCATGGTCATGGGGCTTGGCATGAAGCCACAGGCCTGGGTGACCCTGCCGTTCTGGAATAACTTTTTTCTGATGGCGATCCTGATCTGGATTCAGACCGGCTTTGCCATGGTGATTTTGTCGGCAGCGCTGCGTGGCGTGCCGCAAGACACCATCGAGGCGGCGCGCATTGATGGCGCCAGCGAGCTGCAGATCTTTTTTGAAATCATGGTGCCGCAGGTCATGTCCACCATTCTGGTGGTGTGGACCACCATCACCATCACCGTGCTCAAGGTGTTCGACGTGGTCATGGCTATGACCGGTGGCCAGTGGGACACCAGCGTGCTGGCCAATCTCATGTACGACTGGATGTTCCGGGGGGGCGGCGACTATGGGCGCAGTTCCACACTGGCAATGGTGCTCATGTTTGCCGTGGTGCCGGTGATGGCCTTCAATATCCGCCGCTTTCGCACCGAGGAGGCTCAGCGATGAAAAAGTACTTTTCACTCCCATCAATCCTGGCGCAACTGCTGCTGCTGGTGATTGTGGCAACCTGGGTGATGCCGACCTTTGGCTTGCTGGTGTCAAGCTTCCGCGAAAAAGAGCAACTGGTTTCCAGCGGCTGGTGGACCGCCCTGTCGACCCAAAAGCGCGCCGACATGCGTCGCACCGGTGGTGCGCAAAGTGTGGTGCAGGAGGGCGGCCTGTATGTCATCAGCGGTCGCCTGTTCGCCGAGGCGGCGCAGGTGCGCATCAAGAACTTCTCGTTGCAATCTTCCAAGCCCGACCAGTTTGAGGCCGGTGCCCACATGGAGGTGGCCGATGGTCAGATTTTTGACGAAGAAGATGGCAAACCCGATGGCACCCTGACGGTGGCAGCCGACAGCAGCTACCGCTTGGAACTGACCGGTCCCTACGACAAGGACAAGGGCGTGCGCGTTTTCTATGTGGCCGAGACGCCACCAACCTTCAGCACCCAAAACTATTCCAAGGTGGTGGCGTCCGAGGGCGTTGGGCAGGCCTTCCTCAATACCTTTCAAGTCACCATCCCGGCCACCTTCATTCCGATTCTGATTGCCGCTTTTGCCGCCTATGCCTTTAGCTGGATGCAGTTTCCCGGACGCAAGTGGTTGTTCATTGTGGTGGTGGGGCTGCTGGTCGTGCCACTGCAAATGTCGCTGATTCCCTTGCTGCGGCTGTACAACCAGATGGGGGCCGCACTGGGCGTCGAGTCCAAGTCATTTCTGGGGGTGTGGCTGGCGCACTCGGCGTTTGGTCTGCCGCTGGCGATTTACCTGCTGCGCAATTACATAGCTGCGCTGCCGCGCGACATCATTGAGAGTGCCCGCATGGACGGTGCCTCGCACTACCAGATATTTACCAGCATCGTGCTGCCGCTCTCCCTGCCGGCGCTGGCCAGCTTTGCCATTTTCCAGTTTTTGTGGGTCTGGAACGACTTCCTGGTGGCGCTCGTGTTTCTGGGCAAAGCGCCCGAGCACATTGTGCTCACCATCAAGCTCAATGACCTGCTGGGTTCGCGTGGCGAGAGTTGGGAAATATTGACCGCCAGCGCGTTTGTGTCGATCGCGGTTCCGGTGGCGGTGTTCTTCTCATTGCAGCGCTTCTTTGTTCGCGGCCTTTTGTCGGGCTCGGTCAAGGGCGGTTAACGCGTCTGCAGCAGTCGTTGCAGCATCAGGGCACTTTTTTTCGGGGTTCTCTTTTGGGTGGAAAAGTCAACATGCACGATTCCAAAGCGCTGGCTGTACCCCTGCGCCCATTCAAAGTTGTCCATCAGGCTCCAGACGTAGTAGCCGCGCAGGTCGACGCCGCTGCGCAGCAATCCGGCCACCTCCGCGAAGTGGGCCTCCAGATAGTCGCAGCGCATGTGGTCGTTCACGCCGCCATCGGAAACACCCGTGTTGTCGGCTGCACCATTTTCGGTAATCCAGAGTGGCGGCAATGGCCACTGATCCAGCAACTGGTGCACCACGCGCGTCAGCCCCTGGGGGTAAATTTCCCAGCCAATGTCGGTCAGTGGCTTGGGGGCTGTGGGTGCAACAAAGGTGTAGCCACGCTCCCGGTCGCGACCGCCTGCGGGGGCGCAGGCGATCGAACGGGTGTAGTAATTCAGGCCCATAAAGTCGAGCGGTTGGGCGCAGAGGGCGAGGTCACCCTCGCGTCGCGCGCCAGCCTGGTCCCCGATTTGTTGCAGCAACGCGTCGGGCCATTCGCGGCCAAACAAGGGGTTCAGGAAGCAGTCGTTGCGTTCCAGTTTGGCCATGCGGGCCGCTTGCACATCTCCGGCAGCTTGCGTAGCCGGGTCGCACAACTCGGGGTTCAACACGATGCCCAGCATCGTCTCACTGCGCACCGCACGCCAGGCTTGCAGGCCCAGCCCATGTGCCAGCATCAGGTGGTGCGCCGCCACCAGCGACTGCGGGCGGCTTTGGACGCCGGGCGCAAAAACCCCCAGGTCGTGGCCGAGAAAGGCCGAGCACCAGGGCTCATTGAGGCTGGCGACGCGGGGCAGGCGATCGCCCAGATGGCGTGCCACCAGATCGGCGTAATCGGCAAAGCGGTAGGCCGTTTCACGGTTCATCCAGCCGCCCTCCAGATGCGCCGGCAGGTCCCAATGAAACAGGGTGGCGTTGGGCGTTATGCCGTGCTGCTCCAGGGCGTCCAGCAGCCGTTTGTAAAAGTCCAGTCCGGCCGGGTTCAGGCTGTGGTCGGCGCGGGTAATGCGGGGCCAGGCGATAGAAAACCGGTAGTGCCTGAAGCCCAGATCCGCCATCAGCTTCACGTCGTCTGCAAAGCGGTGGTAATGGTCGCAGGCCACCTGTCCATCACTGGCATCAAGGATGCGACCGGGCTCCGCGCAAAAGCTATCCCAGATGCTGGGCACCTTGCCATCGGCGGTGCTGGCACCCTCAATCTGAAAAGACGAAGTGGCGCATCCCCACTCAAAGCGGTCGGGCTGCATCAGCGGGTCCAGGAATTGCATTTGTTTCATCCTCTTGGTCGATGGGCTGCCATTGTCCGGTGATTTCCTCTTTTAAACATTCCCTTCTTCAAAGGCCAATATCCATGCAAGTACAAAAAGCCCCGAATGACAACTGGTGGCGCGGCGGGGTGATCTACCAGATCTACCCGCGCAGTTTTGCCGACAGCAACGGTGACGGCATCGGCGACCTGCCGGGCATTACAGCCCGCCTGGACTACGTGGCAAGCCTCGGGGTTGACGGCATCTGGCTCTCGCCTTTCTTTAAAAGCCCCATGAAGGATTTTGGCTATGACGTGAGTGACTACTGCGATGTGGACCCGATGTTCGGCACGCTGGCGGACTTCAAGGCCTTGGTCAACCGGGCCCATGCGCTGGGTCTGAAGGTGATGATCGACCAGGTGCTGTCGCACAGTTCCGACCAGCACCCGTGGTTTGTAGAGAGCCGCTCCAGCAAGACCAACCCCAAGGCCGACTGGTATATCTGGGCCGATGCAAAAGACGATGGCAACCCGCCCAACAACTGGCTTTCCATCTTTGGCGGTAGCGCCTGGCAGTGGGACACGCGACGTTGCCAGTACTACATGCACAACTTCTTGACCAGCCAGCCGGACCTGAATTTCCACAACGCTGAAGTCCAGGCGACCTTGCTGGATACCGTGAAGTTCTGGCTC
>ERZ1034361.102-NODE-102-length-58476-cov-5.084710_pt1 | contig 58476 bp, 51 predicted proteins | sample MGYA00520617_ERZ1034361 | MGnify/ENA primary metagenome ERZ1034361 (study PRJEB33736, sample SAMEA104284507) | Azolla filiculoides | biome: Urban; feature: Water surface; material: Ditch water | place: Netherlands | collected 2015-10-28 | depth 0-0.1 m ... | reverse complement strand
TGGGGCGTGTTGCCAATGGTCTGTAAGACGTTTTGAGCTTTCATGATGGCGGTCCTTGGGGTGTAGAGAAGAAAGATTCGAATGACTGAGACAGATTTTGACCGACTTGTTCTGTCAATTCCTGCATATGGTTATGCCACGAGGCGATAATGCACGTGTGAAGCTTGCCAGACCGTCGCTGGTGCTAGCTGACATGTGATGGCGCAAGCCATTTCATGGATGCCATGGTTCAAGAATTTCTTGGGCCATGGGCCGAAAGGCCGCACTGGAGGAACGTCCGGACTGCACAGGACAGCGTAGGAGGTAACACCTCTCCACCGAAAGGCCGCAAGGCACCAAGGTGAGGATTAGAGCAACAGAGACGAGCCGATTGAGTTCGGGTGAAACGGGCAATCTCTACGCGCAGCAATACCAAATAGGCACACGTTGATCTGGTTCCGGAGAGTGTGCGGGTAGGTAGCACCGAGCCGAGTGGGCAACCCTCGGCCCAGAGTAATGGCGGTCACATTGAAGGCAACTTCAATGCACAGAATCCGGCTTATCGGCAGGCTTCACACTTTTTTCGAAGGCCATGCAAGGGCCAAAAAAAACGCGCTCTAGAGCGCGTTTTTGCGGGGTTGAATTTTGGACTTAGCGCGTTGGCACCAAGCTGGCAGCCAAGGCAAACACCGAGTTGGGCACGTTCATTTTGACGGGCTGACTTTTGGGCTTGGCAAACACGCCGCGCTTGACCATAGACGGTGCGGGCTCTACGGTCACGCCTTTGGCACGTTGCTCTGACACCAGCTGGCGCAAGCTGATGGACTGCAAATGCGCCAACATCTTCTCGTTCAGGCTGGCCCACAAATCGCTGCTCATCCAGGTGCTGCCTTCGGTGTTGCTGGCGTCTTCAGATTCGGCCGAGCTGTCGACGGCGCTCACAATGTCGGCCATGGTGATTTTTTCGGCATTGCGCGCCAAAGAGTAACCACCACCAGGGCCGCGTGTGCTTTCAACCAACTGGTGTTGACGCAGTTTGCTGAACAGTTGCTCAAGGTAGGAGAGCGAAATTTGGTGACGTTCGCTGATGGCCGAGAGCGAAACAGGGCCGCGATCTTCGCGCAAGGCGACATCGATCATGGCCGTGACGGCAAAACGACTTTTGGTGCTCAAACGCATGGTGCTTTCCTTTCAGCGCAAGCGGCGAATCAATTGAGACATTTTCTCAAACTTACAAGCCAATTGAGGATGACCTGACGAATTTCAAGGGCTTCAAGCCCTGAAATGTCGCAAAAATGCGCCAAAACCCGATTTTTATCAGAATCTTTCGTAAGGCATGAGTGCGCGCCATTGACCCGGTGTCAAGGGGGCCATCAAAACCCGACCCATTCGAACTCTTTTGAGGCCGATCAGCCGCAGGTCTGCATTTTCAATGACACCTGCGGCATACCCAGGTTGGTACCCCTTAAAAGCCATGCGCAAACCGGTCTTGTTGGGGTTTTCGCTGCTGATGCTGGTTTTGAGGCCCGTGGGGCACATGGCGTCCAATTGGTCCGCGCTGACAGCGCCTTGCACTTCGGCCAGCATTTCGTGTTCGAGGGGCGTGCGCTGATCTTGCAATTTACGCAGCATGCTGGGGTCTTCTGTGAGCACCACCAAGCCGGTGGCGGCATCTTCTAGCGCTGCTGCGCATTGCAACAATTTTTGAAGCCTGGGTGTGAGGCTGATGCCAGAGCGGTCTTGGTTGGAACGCATCTCGGATGTGAGACTGTTCCAAACTGAGTTCTTGCTTTGAGGCAAACAACTTTGGCCCGCTGTTTTGTGCATGACGATGGTGAGGAGGGGGACTTTGCCGCGCTGTGCGGTGCTGTGAATGTCGATGGTTTCGTCTTTGACCCGGTGTGCGGGTTCATCCACCACCACGTTGTTGACCTTGACCCAGCCGCCCACAATCACTTGCTCGGCCTCGGCGCGAGAGCATTTCAAAATATCGGCCACGCGTTTGGCCAGGCGAATGCCTTCGGTAGAGTTCATTGTTGCGGTTAGTTGTTGCCAGGCGGCATGGACTGGATGCGGTCCACGTGGGCCTGGAGTGAACGTGCAGCCACTGGCCACAAACGTTGGGGCACGTCGTCGTAGGCGTGCGCCACCCAGTCCTCGAGTGTGCCATGCGGCAAGGCCTGCATGGCGGCGATCACTTTGGCTTCGCGTTTTAAGCGGTGCGCCTTGAGTTGGGCAATGGCTTGTGCGGCAAATCCCAACACGTAGCCATGGGCCGGCAAGATGAATTCGAGGCTGTGTGCCCGGCATTCAGTGGCCAACAAGTCGAGTGAATCGAGGTAATCGTTCATGCTGCCATCAGGCGGGTTGACCACCGTGGTGCTGCCGTTGAGCACATGGTCGCCCGAAAACAGCAAGCCGTCTTCGAGCAAGGCCAAGCACACATGGTTGGCGGCATGGCCGGGGGTGTGTAGCACTTTGAGGCTGTGCTCGCCCACTTTCAAAACTTCACCGTGAGCCAATGAGCGGTTAGGCGTGAACAGGCTTTGTGCGTTGGCCGTGCTGGCAGAGGGCAAGCCCAGTATGGGTGGCGCGGCGCCAGTCGAGTCTTTGCACAGTTCCTGCAAAGGCTTGGCGCCAGGCGAGTGATCGGGGTGCGAGTGGGTGCACACAATCATGCGAATTTGACCGCTGGTGGCGCGCCAAATTTTGTCCAAGTGATCGGGGTCGGCTGGGCCTGGGTCGATCACGATGTAGCCGCTGTGAGGGTCGCCCACCCAGTAGGTGTTGGTGCCGGGACCTGTCATCACGCCGGGGTTGGGTGCGGTGAGGCGTTGCACATTTTTGAGCAAGGCCACGGGGTGGTCGGACTGCCAATCGAGGTGGTGCACGATTTGGCCATCGGGGCTGGTGAGGGCCAATTCGCCATAAGGTGACTCATGCTCCATGTAGCGCTCTTCTTTGCCGGCCAACCAGCCCGCGCGGGGGCAGCTGGTCCACAAAGGCTCGTCGTTGACAGCGCAGGCGTCCATCACGGCTTGCACGTTGGCAAATGCAGTGAGGCGTTGCAGCGTGCGAATGGTGGGGAAGATGATGAAGAAGCTGCCCGCTTCGTGGCGCTGCAGCGCGTCGGCAGGGCGCACCCACACGGGTTCGAACTGTTCAGATTCGTCGGCCACCGGTGTTTGGCCTTCGGGCATGCGTGCTACCAAAAAGGGCACGTCAAAACGCTTGGGCAAATCGCGGTCAGTGATCCAATGGGCAAGTACATAGACTTGATCGGCGGCCAGTTGTAGACCGTGTAAGGCGCATTGCGAGGCAAACGGCTGGCTGCGGTCGAGCAGGGCAATGTCTTGCGCCGTGGCCATGCTTTGGTCTGAGCGGTAGGCCAACAAAATGCCCAGTTCTTCAAAACTTTCGCGAATGGCGGCAATGGCTTGTGTGAGGTGCAGGTCACTTTGGGTGGGGCGTCGCTGCGCTTGGGCATGCGAGGCGGCATCGAGCGCGTCAACGCCACCGCCCGGAAAGACATAAGCGCCAGGGGCAAAACTGGCAGTGAGTGAGCGCCGCGTCATGAGCACTTCAAGGCCTTGGGCACTGTCGCGCAGCAACAGCACCGTGGCGGCCGGCCGTGTCACGGCGGGTTCTCGTTGGGGATGCAAAAGTTGTTGAGGTCTGACCATGCCTGGATTATCGGTCCTAGTCCACGGCTTGTCGCCTTGGCTGGCGCGCTTTGTTAAAACCACGTCCGAACCGAGGATAATTCGGCCATGCGAATTCGCTTTACAAAAATGCAAGGGGCGGGCAACGATTTTGTGGTGCTCGACGAAACGCGTGCGCGTTTCAATTTCACCACCGCCCAATACCGCTTCTTGGCCGACCGCCATTTTGGGGTGGGTGCCGATCAAATCCTGACGGTGCGCCCAGCGCCCAACGACACGCTCGATTTTGAATATGTGATTCACAACGCCGATGGCGGCGAGGTGGAGCACTGTGGCAATGGCGCGCGTTGCTTCGTGCGCTATGTGCGCGACAAAGGCCTGACCACCAAAGACCGCGTTCGCGTGAAAGTCCAGCAAGGCGAGATTGAGTTGCAAATGAACGCCGATGGCCGCGTGACGGTCAACATGGGTGCGCCTATTTTGGATTTGCCCAAGGTGCCTTTCAAAGCCGAAGGTTTGCAGCACACCCAAGTGAATGGTTGCGAAGTTTGGCAACTGCCTTTGAGCACCGTTGATGCAGGTGTCGTGGCCCCTGTGGCCGTGGTGTCGATGGGCAACCCACACGCCGTTCAGGTGGTGGACAACGTTGATACAGCGCCCGTGCTGACCCACGGCCCTTTGATTGAACACCACCCTGCATTTCCCAACCGCGTTAACGCAGGCTTCATGCAAATTGTGAGCCGCGACGCCGTGCGTCTGCGCGTGTTTGAGCGCGGTGCTGGCGAAACCTTGGCCTGCGGCACCGGTGCTTGCGCCGCCGTCGTGGCTGGTATTCGCATGGGCTTGCTCAACCCCAAAGTGGATGTGCAAACCCATGGCGGCACCCTCACCATTGAATGGCAAGGCCTTGCCAAAAACGATCTGTCGCAAGCTGTCTTCATGACCGGCCCCGCCACTTCCGTTTTTGAAGGCGAGATTGACGTTCCCAACTTACCTTGATTTGAAAGACAGGCATGACTCCTACCCCTATCAATCCGATGAACCCCATCACCGAAGATGACATCGCTGATTTTTTGGCCAACACGCCTGACTTTTTTGAGCGCCATGCGCAGTTGCTGGCCACGGTGCAATTGCTCAGCCCCGACAACCACCGTTCGGTGAGTTTGCAAGAGCGCCAAGCGCAAATGTTGCGCGACAAAATTCGGGCCTTGGAAATGCGCATCATGGACATGATTCGCCACGGCAACGAAAACATGATCATCACAGAGAAGCTGCAAAAGTGGGCGTGTGAGTTGTTGCAGACACCTGCGGCCGAGCGTGTCCCTTCTGCGCTGAAAAACATTGAGTTGCGTTTCCAGGTGCCGCAAGTGGGGGTGCGTTTGTGGGGTGTGTCAGAAGCCTTTGCCCATGCAGATTACAGCCAAGCTGTCAGCGACGAAGTAAAACAAGCGGCGGCCAGTTTTGCGACACCTTTTGTGGGGGCCAGCTCTGGTGTGGATGCGGTGCAATGGTTACAAGAGCCCGCGCAGGCGGCGTCCGTTGCCTTGTTGCCTTTGCGTTTGCGCAAAGACCTGGCACCGTTTGGTTTGTTGGTGCTGGCCTCGCCTGATGCACAACGGTTCCACAGCGGCATGGGCACAGATTTCTTAGAGCACTTGGCTGAGCTGTGCAGCGCAGCCCTGTCGGCCTTGTTGCCTTCTCAGGACTGAGGTTCAAGGGATGGACGAGCGCGTCGCTCGTTACCTCGACCATGTGCGTTTTGAAAAACGCCTGGCCGAGAGAACCTCGACGCTGTATTCGTTAGACCTGCAAAAACTGTCTGAGTTGGCGCTGACGGCCAACGTCGATTTGGCCCAGGTGCAAACCATGCACGTGCGCAGGTGGGTGGCGCAAATGCACAGCGGTGGCCGAACCGGTCGCGGCATTGCACTTATTTTGTCGGGCTGGCGCGGCTTCTACCATTGGTTGGCGCGCGAGAGCCTCATTGCGCACAACCCCGTTGAAGGCGTACGTGCACCCAAAGTGGCCAAGCCTTTGCCCAAAGCTTTGGGGGTGGACGAAGCCGTGCAATTGGCCGAGCACACCGAAGAGGCAGACGATCCCTGGTTAGAAGCGCGCGATGCGGCCATGGTGGAGCTGCTGTATGGCTGCGGTTTGCGGGTGGCAGAACTCACCGGTTTGGACGTGGTGGCCAGCACGGACGCGTCTAAAAAAGGCCGAGGTTGGATTGATTTGCAAGGCGCCGAAGTGATGGTGCAAGGCAAGGGCGGCAAACGCAGAACGGTGCCATTGGGCCAAGCCGCCGTCATGGCCCTTGAAGCTTGGTTGCCACTGCGGAGCCAGGCCATGGGCATGATGACGCAATCGGCGCCTGGCCTGTCGGATGTCGCGTTGGCGCTTTTTCCGGGGCGGCATGGCACGCGCCTCACAGCGCAGTCGGTGTGGCAACGTTTGAAACGGCGCAGTTTGCTGGCGGGCTTGGCCACGCCGGTGCACCCCCACATGTTGCGACATTCTTTTGCCAGCCATGTGTTGCAATCGAGCAGCGATTTACGGGCAGTGCAAGAGTTGTTGGGCCATGCCAACATCAGCACCACGCAGGTGTACACACGCTTGGATTTTCAGCATTTGGCCAAAGCCTACGACGCGGCGCACCCAAGGGCCAAACGTGGTGCGGGCAACTCAGAGAAAAAATAATCGCCAACTGCTGCAGGCGTTTTTAACCCTGCCGAGTGGGACAATGGCGGCATGAAAACGATTCGACTCAAAGCTGGCAAAGAACGCTCTTTGCAACGTCAACACCCCTGGATTTTTGAATCGGCCATCGCCAAAGGCAGTGCCGATGCGGGGGAAACTGTGCGAGTGGAATCGCACGAAGGGGTGTTTTTGGCGTGGGCGGCATTCAGTCCCACTTCGCGCATTCGCGCACGGGTCTGGAGTTTTGATGAAGCGCAGCGCATTGATGCGGCCTTCATTGAGGGGTTGATTCAAAAATCAGTTCAAGCGCGCCGTTTGTTTGACATTCAAAGCAATGGCATGCGGCTGGTCCATGGCGAGTCCGATGGCTTGCCTGGCTTGGTGGTTGACCGCTATGGTGACACGTTGGTGGCCCAGTTCACATCGTGCGGCACCGAGCGATTTAAGGACGTGATGGCCGATGCTTTGCTCAAAGCCACCGGTCTGACCAAGCTTTATGAGCGTTCTGATGCCAACGTGCGCTCGCTTGAAGGTTTGCCCGAAGTGACGGGTTGGCTGCGCGGTGAAGGCCCTACAGAACTCACGTTGCAAGAGCATCAGTGGCAGCTGACACTCAACATTGCTGAAGGCCACAAAACGGGGTTTTATTTGGACCAACGCGACAGCCGCTATCGCTTTTTTCAACACACGCAGTTTCGAAAATTTCAAAGTGTGCTCAATTGCTATTGCTACACCGGTGGTTTCAGTGTGGCGGCTTTGGCGGGCGGGGCTGCGCACGTCACGTCCATTGATTCATCGGGGCCTGCGCTTGAAAAGGCCAAGGCCAATGTGTTGTTGAATGGCTTTGAGTTGTCGCGCACCACGTTCATGGATGCGGATGTCAATGCGTCACTGCGTTCGTTCATTGAGCAGGGTGTGCAGTTTGATGCCATTGTGCTAGACCCGCCTAAGTTTGCACCGACAGCGGCGCATGCCGATCGGGCTGCGCGGGCTTACAAGGACATCAATCGCTTGGCGTTTAAGTTGCTGGCGCCTGGGGGGGAGTTGTTCACTTACTCTTGCTCGGGTGGCATCAGTGCCGATTTGTTTCACAAGATTGTGGCGTCGGCTGGGACGGATGCGGGGGTGGATGGGTACATCAGTGAGCGGCTGCAAGGGGCGCCAGATCATCCAATGACGGTTCATTTTCCTGAAGGGGAGTACCTCAAGGGCTTGGTTGTAGTTAAGAAGCTTTGAGACTTCTCGCGCTTCCTGGACAAGGATGAATGGGGCGGGCGCCTCATGCTGGGGTACCAGAAATCGTTGCCCACCCCATTCATCCTTGCCCAGGAATGACACTTGGTACTCGATGACATCCTCATCCTGCTGGGTTTTTTCTGGGGTGGGTACACTTCAGGGCTGTTTTATTTTCTGTCTTTTGGAGTATTTCCATGGCTTTGATTCCTGCAACCATCCTGACGGGCTTTTTGGGCTCGGGTAAAACGACGCTGCTCAAGCGGGTGTTGACGGAGGCGCATGGCCAGAAGATTGCCATCATTGAGAATGAGTTTGGCGAAGAGAACATTGACAATGACATTTTGGTGTCAGACACCAATGAGCAAATCATTCAAATGAGCAATGGGTGCATTTGTTGCACCATTCGGGAAGATTTGCGAACCACTTTGCAAACCTTGGCAGCCCAAAAGCGCAAGGGTGAATTGAACTTTGACCGCGTGGTGATTGAAACCACGGGCTTGGCCGATCCGGGTCCTGTGGCTCAAACGTTTTTCATGGACGATGAAATTGCGGAAAGCTTTTTGCTGGACTCTATTCTCACGTTGGTCGATGCCAAGCATGCGGCGCAACAGTTGAACGATCGCCAGGAAGCGCGTCGTCAAGTGGGTTTTGCCGATCAAATTTTCATCAGCAAAGCCGACTTGGTGTCTCAGCCTGAGCTCGAGGCGCTGCAGCACCGGTTGGCCCACATGAACCCGCGTGCCCCTCAAAAGGTGGTGCATTTTGGCGAAGTGTCTTTGGCCGAAGTGTTTGATTTGCGCGGATTCAATTTGAATGCCAAGCTCGACATCGACCCCGACTTTCTGAAAGAAGAAGCGCCACATGTGCACGATGAGCACTGCGGACACGACCATGCGCACGGTCACGATCATCACGACCATGCGCACGGCGAGAGCTGCAACCACCCTTCACACCAAGGCGAAGGCCATGGCCATCACCATCACTTTGACGATGATGTGAAGAGCTTTGTCTTTAAATCAGACAAAGCCTTTGAGCCTGCCAAGTTGGAGGACTTTTTGGGGGCCATCGTGAATGTGTACGGCCCGCGCATGCTGCGCTACAAAGGCGTGCTTAACATGAAAGGCACCGAGCGTAAGGTTATTTTCCAAGGCGTTCATCAGCTCATGGGCAGTGATTTAGGGCCTGTTTGGGCAGAAAACGAGCCTAAAGTCAGCAAAATGGTCTTCATTGGCATCGACCTGCCCAAAGACATTTTGTTGCAGGGGCTAGAGCAATGTTTGGTTTAGTTTTCTAGAAAGCGTTTTGAGGCGTTTCAGTCGCTACAATCTGCGCCCTGACGGGGTCCCTTATTGAGGCCTCTATGCGCCCAGAAGGTCGAAAAATATGGGTTTTGACGCAAATGAACCAATGACCACAATTCATTTGCCAATGGCTGGTGCCTGTAAAGGCGCGTAAGCCGCCACGGCTAGGAGTCAGGACGTGAAAAAGCCCCTTAAAACGAGCTCAAAATCCGCAGTTAAAAAATCCAGTTCTACAGCGAGTGCCAAGGCCAAATCGGCGGCGCCAGCCAAAAAACTGAACAAGCCAGCGCCTGCGAAGGCGGCCAAAACTGCTGTCACCAAAGTCGTGTCCAAAGGCAAACCTGTTGTGAAGAAAGCTGCCCCTAAAGCAGCCGCCAAGCCTGCAGCCAAACCCGTGTCCAAAACGACACAGACCAAGGCCAAAGTGGCTGCCAAGCCTGCTTTGAAAGCCAAGCCAGCAGCCAAAGCTGCCAACAAGGCGCCGGCCAAAGCCGTGGTTAAAGCACCCGTTAAAGCACCGGTTAAAGCCAAAGTGGCTGCAAAACCCGTGGCCAAAACTGCGGGCAAGGTGATGGCCAAGCCCGTTGCTAAAGCCAAACCTGTAGCCAAACCTGTCGCCAAGCCAGCAGCTAAACCAGCAGCCAAGCCTGTTGCCAAACCTGTTGCCAAAGCGGTGCCCAAGGCGATCGTCAAGCCCGCCCCTAAGTCTGCCCCTAAGCCTGTAGTCAAAGTCGTTAGCAAACCTGCAGCCAAACCTGCAGCCAAACCTGCAGCCAAACCTACAGCCAAACCAGTGCCAGCCCCCAAACCTGCAGCGCCCGTTAAGGCAGAAAAAGTCGCCAAGGCTGCTAAACCAGCTAAGGCCGTCAAAGTTGAAAAAGTGGCCACACCGCCCGCAGCCCCGGTTGCAGCGCCTGTGGTCTCGGGAGATGTTCCTGCGCGCGCAGTTCGTCCTTCCGCGCGCTTAGCCCAAATCACAGTGCCATCGATGGCTCAATCGGTGGCTTCCACGGCTGCAAAAGCCAGTTATCTCCAAAACATGCCATCTCAAGTTCTTACTCCTCCCCCCTTTGTTGCCGTTAAAAAAGACGCTAAATTGGCGAATAACTGGAAAACCAAAAAACCTGACCAACTCAGCGATGCTGAAGTCATGGCCATGTCCGATAACGACTACATGAACGATGCCCAAATGGCATATTTCCGCCTCAAACTGGTGGCTTTAAAGCAGGGCATTCTGGCCAATGCTGGCGAGACCACCGAGCATTTGCGTGAAGACACCGTGGTGGTGCCCGATCCTGCAGACCGCGCCACCATTGAAGAAGAGCACGCGTTGGAATTGCGTACGCGCGATCGCGAACGCAAGTTGCTGAAGAAAATTGAGCAATCGATCCAGCGCATTGATGCGGGCGACTATGGCTACTGTGACGAAACAGGCGAACCCATCGGCGTCGGCCGTTTGCTGGCCCGTCCTACCGCCAACTTGTCTTTAGAAGCACAGCAACGTCGAGAACTCAAACAGAAAATGTTTGGTGATTGATGCACCGTGTGCAGCTCCCTCGAAAAGGCTCCGACAGGAGCCTTTTTTTCGTCTGAAGCCGGACATGACGAATTGATCTCAAATAGTTATGAAATTTATGAAAATATTTTTCGCCTGAAAAAGTCTCATAAGTTACTTGCAAACAAACTTCTAAGTGCCTAATTTTCAAGGATTTTTTGCAGCAGAATCTGATGCAAAGAGTGTCCTAAGCCCTTGATTTCATTGAAAAAAACTCGAAAAACCCCTTGCGAGGTGGTGATTTCCTGATACAGTGCAAAAAAGTGCAATTAAGTGGGAGAAATACCCAAATTGCGTGTGTATTGACCAGGAATCGAGAATCAAGTGTTTCAAGGTGCATCTTCGTTGAGTTTGGACGCCAAAGGCCGCCTGTCGGTGCCTACGCGTCACCGCGAGGTTTTGAGCGCCACGGCGGGTGGTCAGTTGACCATCACGAAACACCCTCACGGCTGTTTGATGGTGTTTCCGCGCACTGAGTGGGAGCGCTTTCGCGAACGCATCGCGCAGCTGCCCATGGAAGCGCAGTGGTGGAAACGCATTTTCCTGGGCAACGCCATGGACGTTGAGATGGATGGTACGGGCCGCGTCTTGGTATCGCCTGAACTGCGCGCTGCAGCGGGCATTGCCAAAGACACCATCTTGCTGGGCATGGGCAATCATTTTGAGTTGTGGGACAAAGCGGCCTACGACGCACAAGAAGCCAAAGCCATGCAGGGTGCCATGCCCGATGTCTTCAAGGACTTTTCGTTCTGAGGCCTGTGTGACAACGACTTGGCAACACACCACCGTCTTGCTCACTGAAGCAGTAGATGCGTTGTTAGGCAATGCAGGCGAAGTCGCCGATCATGCACCAACACCAGCGACCTATGTGGATGCAACCTTTGGTCGCGGTGGGCATTCACGTTTGATTTTGTCGCGCATGCCAGCACAGGCCAAGCTCATTGCCTTTGACAAGGATGTGGAGGCCATTGCAGAGGCTGCAAAAATTCAGGATGCGCGTTTCGCCATTCGGCACGAAGGTTTTCGCAACCTGGGTGAGTTGCCACCCAGCAGCATCGCTGGTGTGTTGATGGACCTGGGCATCAGCTCCCCTCAAATTGACAACCCCGACAGGGGTTTTTCTTTTCGTTTCGATGGCCCCTTAGACATGCGCATGGACACCACGCGCGGTCAGAGTGTGGCTGAGTGGCTGGCCTCTGCCAGCGTGGATCAGATCACGGAGGTTGTACGTGACTATGGCGAAGAACGGTTTGCTTTTCCGATTGCAAAGGCGATTGTGGCTCGCAGACAAGAGCGGGGCCCAATTTCATCCACCGCCGATTTGGCCGGGATCGTGGCTAACACGGTCAAAACCCGCGAGCCGGGCAAGGACCCTGCAACGCGGACATTTCAGGCTCTTCGGATTTTCATCAACGCCGAGCTTGAGGAGCTTGAACAAGCGCTAGAGGCCAGTTTGCAAGTATTGCAGCCAGGTGGGCGTTTGGTGGTGATCAGTTTCCATTCGTTGGAAGACCGCATCGTGAAGCAATTCATTGCGAAGCATTCCAAAGAAGTTTATGACCGTCGCGCACCCTTTGCCGTGCCGCAGGCCATGAAACTGAAATCCATCGAGCGCATTCGCCCCAGTGAGGCGGAAGTGGCGGCCAACCCTCGCTCGCGTAGCGCCATCATGCGTGTGGCCGAAAGAACCGAGGTGGCCGCATGACCCGCCTGAATGTGTTTTTGGTCATTGCCATTATTTTCTCAGCCATGTTCTTGGTGCACAGCCACTACGAAGCCCGCCGTTCGTTCATGGCCTTAGAAGTTGCCACCAAAGAAGCAACACGACTTGAGTTGGAGTACGAGCGCTTGCAAGTGGAGCGACGTGCGCAAGCATCGCCTTTGCGCATTGAGCAAATTGCCAAGCAACAATTGCAAATGCGTTTGGTCACGCCAGGCATCACGCAATATGTGAAGCAGCCTTCTGACATGACGCGCCCTGACGTGCAAACGCAAGTCAAAACAAACACGGGCCAGAAACCATGAGCCGCAGCGTTCAGCTTTCCTCCAGCCCGCTGCTGGCCAGCAAGACGCCCGTTTGGCGCAGTAAATTAATTGTGGCCGCCATGGCCATGGCTTTTGTGGGCTTGGCGGGTCGCGCGGCCTATGTGCAAGTCTTTGACAATGCATTTTTCAAACGTCAAGGCGAAGTGCGCTTTGCGCGGACCCTCACTTTGCCGGCCAACCGCGGCAGAATTTTGGACCGCAATGGCTTGATTTTGGCCTCCAGTGTGCCTGCACCCAGCGTGTGGGCCAATCCAGAAGAAATCGATCGTTCGCCAGAAGGTCTGCGGCAGCTGGGTAAGTTGCTTGAAATGACGCCAAACGAATTGGCCAAAAAATTAGAAAACGAAGACAAGACCTTCGTGTGGTTGCGTCGTCAAATGGACGAGTCGGTGGTGAAAGAAATTTTGGCCTTGAACATCAAGGGCATTTACACCATCAAAGAATACAAGCGCTTGTACCCCGAAGGTGAATCGGCTGCACACATTGTGGGCTTCACCAATGTGGAGGACAAAGGTCAAGAAGGCATTGAGTTGATTTTTCAAAATCAATTGGCAGGTACATCGGGTGCGCGTCGTGTGATCAAGGATCGTCTGGGCCGAGTGGTCGAAGATGTGGGGCAAATGACATTGCCCGTCGATGGTGAAGATTTGCAATTGAGCATTGACAGCAAAGTGCAGTTCTTTGCGTACCAAAAATTGCGCGAAGCGGTACTGGAAAACAAAGCCAAAGCTGGCAGCGTCGTGGTGCTTGATGCGCAGTCGGGTGAAATTTTGGCTTTGGCCAATTACCCCAGTTACTCGCCTGACAAACGCGTCAATTTGAGCGGCGAGCAATTGCGCAACCGTGCATTGACGGACAGTTTTGAACCTGGCTCCACCATGAAGCCTTTTGCCATTGCATTGGCATTGGAAAAAGGCTTGATCAAGCCCGAAACAGTGATTCAAACCGCCCCAGGTCGAATCAACATCACGGGCTCGACCATCACAGATGCGCATCCACATGGCGCCTTGACCGTGAACGAGGTCATTCAAAAGTCAAGCAACGTGGGCACTGTGAAAATTGCCATGCAAATGCAACCCCGCGAAATGTGGGAGATGTTCACTGCCGTGGGTTTTGGACAGAAACCACAACTGCCATTTCCGGGTGTGGTCAGTGGCCGCTTGCGCGCAGCCAAAACATGGCGACCCGTTGAACAGGCCACCATGAGCTATGGCTATGGCGTGTCGGTCAGTTTGTTTCAGATGGCACGCGCGTACACCATCTTTGCCAGCGATGGCAAGTCGCTGCCTGCAACCTTGATCAAGAATGGTCAGATTCCTGTGGGTGTGCCAGTGATCAGCCCTGACCACGCACAAGCCATGCGTCACATGTTGAACATGGCAGCTGGCCCCGGCGGTACGGCTCAAAAGGCCCAAACCGTTGGTTATTCGGTTGGTGGCAAAACAGGCACGGCTCACAAACAAGAAGGCAAAGGCTACGCCGGTAAAAAATACCGTGGCGTGTTCGTGGGCTTGGCGCCCATAGACAAGCCCCGCATAGTGGTGGCCGTGATGATTGATGAGCCCTCCAATGGTCGTTATTACGGTGGCGATGTGGCCGCACCTGTGTTCAGCCAAACCGTGCAGCAAAGTTTGCGTTTGTTGGGTGTGCAACCCGACATGAGCGTCAAACCACAAATTGTGGCCAATGGTGTGGAGGAGTCCTTCTGATGCAAACTCTGCACAGTCCGATTCAGGCTGCACAATGGTTGCGTCAGCACGTGACGGGCGTTTTGTGCACCGACAGTCGTGCGGTTAAAGCCGGCGATGCGTTCATTGCTTGGCCGGGTGCCGCTACTGATGGCCGTGCGTATGTCACTTCTGCGCTTGGCAAAGGTGCTAGCGCTTGTTTGCTGGAAGCGCAAGGCAGCGATCAGTGGACTCAAGAGTGGCTGAACACTTTGGCGCATGCGCCTGCGCAATTGGCCACTTATGTTGGATTGAAGGCCGACACTGGCTGGATCGCCGATGCCTATTACGAACAACCCAGCCAGGCCTTGAAGGTCATGGCCGTCACGGGGACCAACGGTAAAACATCCTGCACATGGTGGTTGGCGCAAGCTTTGAACACGCTGAATGCGACAACGCGTCAGACCCGTTGCGCAGTGGTGGGCACTTTGGGTGTGGGCGAGCCGCCCCACTTGGTGTCAACAGGAATGACCACGCCCGATCCTGTGTTGTTGCAAGCGCAGTTTCAAAATTTTGTCTCTGCCGGTGTGACACACTGCGCCATTGAAGCCAGCTCTATTGGAATTGCCGAGCAACGTTTGGCAGGTACCCGCATTCAGTTGGCGGTGTTCACCAATTTCACGCAAGACCATTTGGACTATCACGGCTCCATGGCCGCTTATTGGCAGGCCAAAGAAGCCTTGTTTGCATGGCCCGATTTGCAAGTGGCGGTTGTCAATGTGGACGATGCGCATGGCGCGCAGTTGGCGGAAGATTTGCATGCGCGCCAAACCACAGACTTGTGGACTTGTTCAAGTCAAGGCAAGCCCGCGCGCTTGCAAGCACTGAATTTGCAACGCACTGCTGCAGGCATGGCCTTTGATGTGAAAGAGGCTGATCAGCTTTTGCACTTGCAGACCCGTTTGATGGGTGATTACAACGTCGACAATTTGCTGGGCGTCATGGCGGCCTTGAGAGCTTTGGATGTGCCTTTGGTCAAAGTGCTCGAAGTCTGTGCAAGTTTGCAAGCTGTGCCTGGTCGCATGGAAAAAGTTGCCGGCGTAGACGGCCTGGCCTTGCCTTTGACGGTGGTGGACTATGCGCACACGCCCGATGCAGTCGCGCAAACTTTGGCCACTTTGAAGCGGGTTGCGCAAGACTTGGGCTCGCAGCTCTGGTGTGTATTGGGTTGCGGTGGCGATCGCGATGCCAGTAAGCGTCCCATGATGGCCGCCGCCGCCGAGTCTGCCGCCGACCATGTGGTGTTGACCAGCGACAACCCTCGCACGGAATCACCGGCCGCCATCGTGCAAGACATGCTCAAAGGCTTGAAGGCGCCGCAGGCCGTTCATCAAGAGCTCGACCGTCAAAAAGCAATCGCCCACGTGGTGATGCAGGCCAGTGCCCATGATGTTATTTTGATTGCTGGCAAAGGTCATGAAGTGACGCAGGAGATTGCCGGCGTGAAACATCCGTTTGATGACCGCTTGCAGGCACAGCGTGCACTGCTTGAGCGTGCACGACGCCTGACGACCCAAGAGGCTCGGCCATGAACCTCTCCTTGACCCAATTGCAAAACTGGTTGCCAAATGCAAAGGCAGTGCCAGGTACGCTCACCGCAGTACCACTGGCGTCTGTGCGCATTCAAGCGGTTCGCACCGACAGCCGCAGCGTGGTCGCCGGTGATTTGTTTGTGGCTTTGAAGGGTGAGACCTTTGATGGCACCGCATTTTTGCTGCAGGCCCAGACGCAGGGCGCTGTGGCGGTATTGTTTGAGGCGGACGATTTGCAAAACAGCGACGTCTTGACGCATTTGCAAGGTGTGCACATTCCCGCATTTTGTGTGCCCAATGCACGTGAAGCATTGGGCCAACTGGCTGCGCAGTGGCGACGTCAATTTGATGTGGCGCTCATTGGCGTCACAGGCAGCAATGGCAAAACCACTGTGACGCAAATGATTGCATCTGTGTTGCGTGCCGATGCGTCGCAACCCTCCATGTCAACGCAAGGCAACTTGAACAATGAGATTGGCGTGCCACTTACATTGTTCAATGTGCGGGCCACACACCGCCGCGCGGTGATCGAGCTTGGTATGAACCATCCTGGTGAAATTGAAGTGCTGGCTCGCTACGCTCAGCCCAACATTGGTTTGGTGAACAACGCTCAACGCGAACACCAAGAGTTCATGGCCACGGTAGAAGCCGTCGCTCGTGAAAATGCCGAAGTCATTCGGGCGCTGCCTGCAAGTGGTGTTGCCGTGTTTCCTGCAGTCGACGCATACACCAGTTTGTGGCGCGAGTTGGCAGGTCAGCGACAAGTCATCACCTTTGGCTTCGAGGTGGGTGACGTGCAGGCGCATCAGATTGTGTGGACACAAGGTGCTTGGCAGTTCAACTTGGTGGCTGCTTCACAAGCGTTGCCTTGTCGCTTGAACATTGCAGGTCGCCACAACGTGCTCAACGCTTTGGCCGCCACTGCCTGTGCATTGGCGGCGGGCATGCGTCTGACGGACATTGTGCGCGGGCTTGAAAGTTTTGAGCCTGTCAAAGGCCGCTCTAAATCTTGCCAGTGGCACATCAAAGGCCATCCCTACACCTTGGTCGATGACACCTACAACGCCAATCCCGATTCTGTGCGTGCTGCCATTGATGTCTTGGCCGAATTGCCAGCGCCCCGTTTGTTGGTGCTGGGCGACATGGGCGAAGTGGGGCAGCAAGGCCCTGAGTTTCATGCCGAAGTGGGTGCTTATGCCAAGTCACATGGCATCGAAAGTATGTTCACGCTGGGCAGTTTGTGTGTGCATAGCAGTCAAGCCTTTGCAGGTGCGCGTCATTTTGAAACGATCGATGCGCTGCAAGCCGCTGTCGTGGCGCATATGCCAGCTTGCAACAGTGTGGTCATTAAAGGATCGCGGTTTATGAAAATGGAGCGCGTGGTGGAGAGCTTGCGCGTGCTGACCGAGTCAGCTCAAGCAAACGAAAGAGAGTCTGTTCATGCTGCTTAATTTGGCACAGTGGTTGCAAAGCTTGTCGCCCGAGTGGGGATTTTTGCGCGTGTTTCAGTACATCACGTTCCGTGCTGTCATGGCGGCTTTGACCTCGCTTTTGATTGGTTTGATTGCCGGCCCAGCCGTCATTCGACATTTGGCCGCTTTGAAAATTGGTCAGCCTGTGCGTGGTTATGGCATGGAAACACACCTGGCCAAAAGCGGCACGCCCACCATGGGCGGTGTGCTGATTTTGTTGTCGATTGCCATCAGCACCTTGCTGTGGTTTGACTGGGCCAATCGTTTTGTGTGGATTGTGTTGATTGTGACCTTGGGCTTTGGTGCCATTGGCTGGGTAGACGATTGGCGCAAGGTGGTCAACAAAGATCCTGAGGGCATGCGTTCTCGCGAAAAATATTTCTGGCAATCCATGATTGGGTTGTTGGCTGCGTTCTATTTGGTCTTCAGTATTTCCGAAAGTTCCAACATGCGCGTGTTGGATCTTTTTGTGAAGTGGGTCATCTCAGGCTTTGATGTCAACTTACCGCCCAAGGCGGGTTTGTTGGTGCCGTTTTTCAAAGAAATCAGCTACCCCTTGGGTGTGTTTGGTTTCATGGTCATGACCTATTTGGTCATCGTGGGTTCTAGCAATGCCGTGAACTTGACTGACGGCCTTGATGGTTTGGCCATCATGCCTGTGGTGATGGTGGGTTCTACCTTGGGCGTGTTTGCCTACGTTACGGGCAGCTCTGTGTATGCCAAGTACTTGTTCTTGCCCTACATTCCGGGCGCAGGTGAATTGATGATTTTTTGCGCCGCCATGTCGGGCGCAGGTTTGGCCTTCTTGTGGTTTAACACGCATCCTGCACAAGTGTTCATGGGCGACGTGGGTGCTTTGGCTTTGGGCGGCGCCTTGGGCACCATTGCCGTCATCGTGCGCCAAGAAATTGTGTTGGCCATCATGGGCGGTATTTTTGTGGTGGAAGCTTTGTCGGTGATGTTGCAAGTGTCTTATTTCAAATACACCAAGAAGAAATATGGCGAAGGCCGCCGCATTTTGAAGATGGCACCTTTGCACCATCACTTTGAGAAGAGTGGTTGGAAAGAAACCCAAGTGGTTGTGCGTTTTTGGATCATCACCATGCTCTTGTGCTTGGTGGGCCTGTCGACTTTGAAGTTGAGATGAGCATGAATTACCTTCAAGGCCAACACATTTTGATTTTGGGTCTGGGCGCCTCCGGCCTGGCCATGGCACGCTGGTGTACTTATGCGGGTGCAGAAGTCACTGTGGCCGATACGCGTGAAGCGCCTTCAAATTTAAGCCTTCTGCAAAGTGAATTGCCAGCAGTGCATTGGGTATCTGGCCCCTTCAATGCCAGCTTGGTAGAGGGAACTGCCATTCGCGCTGTTTTTGCCAGCCCTGGTTTGGCACCTGCTGATACGGCGCCTGTGTTGGATGCCGCCAAAACCATGGGTCTTTGGACCGGTGGCGAATTGACCTTGTTTGTCCAAGCGCTTGAAAAACTCAAAGCCACGCGTGACTATGCCCCCCAAGTGCTGGCCATCACAGGGACCAACGGCAAGACCACCGTGACTGCTTTGACCGGTCAGTTGGTGGCGCGCGCTGGCAAATCAGTCAAAGTTGCGGGCAACATTGGCCCCACGTTGCTGGACACCCTGCGTGAATGCATCGACGAGGCGTTGCCGGAGGTGTGGGTTTTGGAGTTGTCGAGTTTCCAGCTTGACAATGCTGGCCCCTTTGAGCCCACTGCCGCCACTGTTTTGAATGTGACGCAAGACCACTTGGACTGGCACGGCAGCATGGATGCCTACACCGCAGCCAAAGCAAATATTTTTGGTCAACAGACCTTGCTGCTGTTGAACCGTGACGATGCACGTGTGATGGCCATGCTGCCAGAACCCATTCGTGCCAAGCTGCAAAAACCCATCGTGCGTGAACACATCACCTATGGTGCCAGCATGCCCGAGCGTCCTGGTGATTTTGGGTTGGAGACTGTCAATGGCATGACCTGGTTGGTGCGTGCATTGGAGTCCGATGAAACACGTCGATTGCGCAAAGGCGAAGTGGAAGAAATTCACATCCAGCGTTTGATGCCAGCCGATGCGTTGCGCATTCGGGGACGTCACAATGCCGTCAACGCATTGTCCGCATTGGCTTTGGCCAGCAGCACAGGGTGCAGCTTGGCGAGCATGCTGTTTGGTTTGCGCGAATACAAGGGCGAACCCCACCGTGTGGAATCTGTGGCCATCGTCAATGATCTTGAGTATTTTGACGACAGCAAGGGCACCAACGTTGGTGCCACCGTGGCGGCTTTGGTGGGCTTGGGTTCAGAACGACGTGTGGTGGTGATTTTGGGCGGCGATGGCAAAGGCCAAGACTTTTCGCCACTGGCCGAACCGGTTGCACGCTACACACGTGCAGTGGTGCTGATCGGCCGCGATGCCCCCATCATCCGCGAAGAACTGAAACTGTGTGGCGTGCCATTGATTGATGCCAGCACCTTGCCTGAAGCAGTGCTGGCTGCCAAAGCGGTGGCGCAAGCAGGCGATGCTGTTTTGTTGTCACCTGCATGTGCAAGCTTTGACATGTTCCGAGATTACCCGCATCGCGCACAAGTGTTCTGTCAAGCGGTTGCCGACATTGCAGAAGCAGCTGGACAAGTTGTGGAGTCTGCACTGTGAACGCCTTCGTGACACGTTTATCCGCTTGGAGCGCCGGCTTGTTCAGCCGCGCGGGCGGCGGCGCGTCAGTGCAGGGGGCTGCCGAGATGGGCTTGCCTGTCAATTTGGGAAGTTACGACTACGCCAAAAATGGCGCTGCGCAAGGCAAGATTCAAAACATCGATCAAGCCCTGGTGTGGGTGGTCTTGGCCTTGCTGATGTGGGGCATGATCATGGTGTACTCGGCCAGCATTGCCATGCCAGACAATCCCAAGTTTGCGCGTTACTCGCAAACCCACTTTCTCATTCGCCACGTCATCTCCATCTTGATTGGTTTTGGTGTTGCGCTGTTGGCATTCCAGGTGCCTCTTGAAATGTGGGAGAAAAACGCACGGCCTTTGTTCATCTTCGCTTTGATTTTGTTGGCCGCTGTGCTGATTCCTTTCATCGGCAAAGGTGTAAACGGTGCACGTCGTTGGATTTCATTGGGCGTGATGAATTTTCAGCCGTCTGAATTTGCCAAGCTGGCCGTCATCATCTATGCCTCCGATTACATGGTGCGCAAGATGGAAGTGAAAGAACGCTTCTTCCGCGCGGTGTTGCCCATGGGTGCCGCGGTGGCCTTGGCCGGTATTTTCTTGTTGGCCGAACCCGACATGGGTGCCTTTTTGGTGATCGCCATCATTGCCATGGGTATTTTGTTTTTGGGGGGCGTCAATGCCCGCATGTTCTTCTTGATTTTGGCCATCTTGGTGTTTGCTTTTGCCATGATCATTGCCGCATCGCCCTGGCGCCGGGAGCGCATTTTTGCGTACCTCGATCCTTGGGATCCCACACATGCCTTGGGCAAAGGCTATCAGTTGTCGCACTCTTTGATTGCCATTGGCCGCGGTGAAATTTTTGGCGTGGGACTGGGCGGCAGTGTGGAGAAGCTCCACTGGTTGCCTGAAGCACACACCGACTTTTTGTTGGCCGTGATTGGTGAAGAATTTGGCTTGGTGGGCGTGATTGCCGTCATCGGTATGTTCTTGTGGCTCAGCCGCCGCATCATGGTGATTGGCCGTCAAGCCTTGGCCTTGGACCGCACATTTCCCGGCTTGGTCGCACAAGGTGTGGGCATCTGGATCGGTTTTCAGTCTTTCATCAACATGGGTGTGAACTTGGGGGCGCTGCCCACCAAGGGCTTGACCTTGCCGCTGATGAGTTATGGCGGCTCGGCCATTTTGCTGAACATGGTGGCCATTGCCATTGTGTTGCGCATCGATGCCGAGAACAAACAAATGATGCGAGGTGGTCGCTCATGAGTCGTTGCGCGTTGATCATGGCGGGCGGTACTGGTGGACACATCTTTCCAGGTTTGGCTGTGGCCGAATCATTGCGTGATGCTGGTTGGCGCGTGCACTGGCTGGGCGTGCCTGGCAACATGGAAAGCCAATATGTACCTCAGCGCGGATTTGCATTTGAGCCTGTTGAGTTCGGTGGTGTGCGCGGCAAAGGTGTGCTGAGCTTGGCCCTGTTACCGCTGCGTTTGCTCAAGGCTTTTTGGCAAAGTTTGCAAGTGATCCGCCGTGTGCAACCTGATGTGGTGGTGGGCCTAGGCGGCTACATCACGTTTCCCGGCGGCATGATGTCGGTGCTGATGGGTAAACCTTTGGTGTTGCACGAACAAAATTCAGTGGCCGGCTTGGCCAACAAAGTGCTAGCAGGTGTGGCCGATCGCATTTTCTGTGCATTTCCGCATGTCTTGAAAAAAGGCATCTGGGTCGGCAATCCACTGCGTCAAAACTTTTTAAACAAGCCTTCACCTGCCACACGTTTTGCCGGTCGCACCGGACCTTTGAAGGTGTGGGTGGTCGGTGGCAGTTTGGGTGCACAAGCCTTGAACGACATCGTGCCGCAAGCCTTGGCCTTGATGGCAACGGCGCAAAGGCCCGAGGTGGTCCATCAAAGTGGCGCCAAGCAGATTGATGCTTTGCGAGCCAATTACGCCAAGGTCGGCGTGCAAGCTGAATTGACGCCATTCATCGATGACACCGCGCAAGCTTTTGCCGATGCTGACCTGGTCATTTGCCGTGCAGGTGCCAGCACCGTGACCGAAATCGCAGCGATTGGTGCGGCGGCCATTTACGTACCTTTCCCATTTGCAGTGGACGATCATCAAACGACCAACGCCCATTTTTTGGTTCAGCAAGGCGCTGGCTGGTTGATGCCGCAAGCCCAGCTGACGCCTGAATCTTTGGCTGCGCGCTTGAGCAGTTTGACACGTGAAGAATTGTTGGTCTGTGCTGAAAAAGCATGGGCTTTGAAAAAGACCCAAGCCACCCAAGATGTGGTGGCTGCTTGCGAGGCACTGGCTGCATGAAACACGCCATTCGTCACATCCATTTCATTGGCGTCGGCGGCGCCGGCATGAGCGGCATTGCCGAAGTTTTGCTGAACTTGGGCTACACCATCTCGGGTTCTGACTTGTCTGACAGCAGCACCTTGCGTCGTTTAGCAGGTCTGGGCATTCAAACCCATGTGGGTCACAGCGCTGACAACGTTCAAGGTGCTGACGCGGTCGTCACGTCAACTGCGGTGAAAGCCGACAACCCAGAGGTGTTGGTGGCACGTGCGCGGCACATTCCGGTGGTGCCACGCGCTGTGATGTTGGCCGAATTGATGCGCATGAAGCAAGGCGTTGCCATTGCTGGAACACACGGCAAAACCACCACCACCAGCCTGGTGGCCAGCGTGTTGGCTGAAGCGGGCCTCGATCCCACCTTTGTGATTGGGGGACGCTTGAACAGTGCTGGCACCAATGCCAAATTGGGCACGGGCGACTACATCGTGGTGGAAGCCGACGAATCTGATGCGTCGTTCCTGAATTTGCTGCCGGTGATGGCGGTGGTGACCAACATCGATGCCGATCACATGGAAACCTATGGCCATGACTTTGAAAAATTGAAGTCTGCCTTTGTCGAATTTTTGCACCGCATGCCCTTTTATGGCACCGCCATTTTGTGCAGTGACGACCCAGGTGTGCGCAGCATTGAAGCTTTGTTGGCTCGCCCCGTAACCACCTACGGCCTGCAGGAAGGCGCGCAGGTGAGGGCGGTCGATGTTCGCGCCGAAAACGGCCAAATGCATTTCACGGTTCAACGCCGAAATGGGGTGGTCATGCCCGATCTGCCGGTGGTGCTGAACTTGCCGGGTGAGCACAATGTGCTTAACGCCTTGGCCGCTATTTCGGTGGCCGTTGAGCTGGGTGTGGAAGATGCTGCGGTTCAGCGCGCTTTGGCTCACTTCAAAGGTGTGGGTCGACGTTTTCAGCGCTATGGCGAAGTGAAGCTGTTGAACCAAGCCGGCAGCTTTACCTTGATCGATGATTACGGCCACCATCCAGTTGAAATGGCAGCCACTTTGGCTGCCGCACGCGGTGCGTTTCCTGGCCGTCGTTTGGTGCTGGCATTTCAGCCTCATCGCTACAGCCGAACACGTGATTGCTTTGAAGATTTTGTGCGTGTGATCAGCCACGGCGCAGACACGGTTTTATTGTCCGAAGTGTATGCCGCGGGTGAGGCGCCCATCGTGGCCGCCGATGGTCGATCTTTATCTCGTGCTTTACGCATTGCAGGCAAAATTGAACCCGTTTTTGTCGATAAAATTGAGGGCATGGCGCAGGCTATTTTTGACAACGCAAAAGACGGTGATATCGTCATTTGCATGGGTGCCGGCTCCATTGGCGCAGTGCCCGCCCAGGTCCAAAAAATGGGAGGTGCTGCATGAGCAACACCCTCACCCAGTTTGGCAAAGTGGCCGTGCTCATGGGCGGCCAATCGGCCGAACGCGAAGTCTCTCTCATGTCCGGCCACGGCGTGCTCAACGCACTGCTTAGCCAAGGTGTTGATGCCCACGCCTTTGACCCCGCCCAACGCGACCTGGCCGAGCTCAAAAAAGAAGGCTTCCAACGTTGCTTCATTGCATTGCACGGCCGCTTCGGCGAAGACGGTACGGTGCAAGGTGCACTCGAATTGTTGGGCATCCCTTACACCGGCTCTGGCGTCATGGCTTCTAGCATCGCCATTGATAAAACCATGACCAAACGCGTGTGGTTGTCTGAGAATGTGCCCACGCCACGCTACGTATTGCTCAAGCAGAATAATTTAGGTGAAACTGCGCAGGCACATGTGTTGCAAACTTTGGGTTTGCCGCTCATTGTCAAGCCTGCCCGCGAGGGCTCGTCCATTGGTGTGGCCAAAGTCACGCAAGCCAGTGAGTTACCGCAAGCCTTGCAAGCCGCCGCTTTGTGCGACACCGATGTGCTGTGCGAGCAGTTCATTGCAGGCGACGAAGTCACTTGCCCTGTCTTGGGTGAGGGCGATACAGCACACGCGTTGCCCGTGATTCGCATCGTGGCACCGGCCGGCAATTACGATTACCAAAACAAATATTTCACCGACGACACACAATACTTGGTGCCTTGCGGGCTGCCCGAGGCAGAAGAAAAAGCCATCCAGGCACACGTGGTCAAGGCCTACCAAGTGCTGGGCTGTAAAGGTTGGGGCCGCGTTGATGTGATGATTGACGCACAAACACGCAAGCCTTATTTACTGGAAATCAACACCTCACCGGGCATGACCAGCCACTCCTTGGTGCCCATGTCGGCCAAGGCTGCAGGCATGGATTACGAAAGCTTGTGCATGCACTTGCTGGCCAGCGCTGGTTTGGAGCACGCCACAACTCAAAAGGATGTGGCATGAAAAAGTCCATCACCTTGCCCATGGAAGTGCGCTTGATGCAATGGACCTCGGGCCTGATGTTTGCATTGGCCTTTGTCTTGTGCTTGGCCAGTGGCATCGGTTGGTTGCTCCGTCATCCTGCGTTTTCAATTCAAGGCATCACGGTGCGCGGCAATGTGACGCACAGCAATGCGGTAACTTTGCGCGCCAATGTGTTGCCGCAATTGACGGGCAACTTTTTCACCTTGAACTTGTTGCAGGCACGTCAGGCCTTTGAGCAAATCCCTTGGATTCGAAGCGCCTTGGTGCGCCGCGAGTTCCCCAACCGCTTGGCCGTGACTTTGGATGAGTTTCAGCCCATTGCGCAATGGGGTGCCGAAGGTGAAGGCAAATTCTTGAGTGCCGAGGGTGCGGTATTTGAAGTCAACGCCGATGATGTGGACAGTGAAAATTTACCCACCCTCAAAGGCCCGGAGTCACAAGCCAGAGTGGTCTTGGAAATGTTCCAGTACCTCAAGCCCTTGTTGGCCAAGATGGACATGAATTTGGACAAGCTGGAATTGAGCCAGCGTGGCAGTTGGTCTGCCCAACTTGAGTCTGGTGCTGTCTTGGAATTGGGCCACGGCACAGACCACGAACTGGGCGGCAAGTTGCAGTTGTTTTTCAAAACATTGACGCAGGTGGCATCGCGCTATGGTCGCACCTCTACGTCCTTGTTGTCAGCAGATTTGCGTTACGAAAATGGTTATGCCTTGCGCTTGCGCGGTGTGAGCACGTTGGCGGCAGATGGTTTGAAAAAACCTTGATCGATTGAAGATTTAGTTAAGAACGGTTGGACATATGGCAAAAGAATACAAAGATTTGGTGGTCGGTCTCGACATTGGCACGTCCAAGGTCATGGTCGTCGTGGCCGAGGTCATGCCAGGTGGTGAATTAAAACTGGCCGGCATGGGCGTGGCCCCCGGCAACGGTTTGAAGCGCGGTGTGGTGGTCAACATCGATGCCACCGTTCAAAGTATTCAACAAGCCTTGAAAGAAGCCGAGTTGATGGCCGATTGCAAAATCACGCGCGTCAACACCGGCATTACTGGCAGCCACATTCGGGGTTTGAACTCCAGCGGCATGGTGGCTGTCAAAGACAAAGAAGTCACGCCCGCCGATGTGGCCCGTGTGGTTGAAACAGCGCGTGCCATCAACATTTCGACAGACCAACGTTTGTTGTTGGTGGCGCCTCAAGAATTTGTGATCGATGGCCAAGATGTCAAAGAGCCCATTGGCATGAGCGGTATGCGCCTTGAAGCCAAGGTGCACATCGTGACCGGTGCGCAAAGTGCTGCAGAAAACATCATCAAGTGTGTGCGACGCTGTGGACTGGAAGTAGACCAGTTGCTGCTCAATCCATTGTCTTCCAGCTTGGCGGTATTGACTGAAGACGAGCGCGAACTGGGTGTGGCCTGCGTCGACATTGGCGCAGGTACCACCGACGTGGCCATCTTTACCAATGGCGCCATTCGCCACACAGCCGTTATTCCAATTGCTGGCGATTTGATCACCAGCGACATTGCCATGGCATTGCGCACGCCGACCAAAGACGCAGAAGACATCAAAGTTGAAAGCGGTTGTGCCAAACAATTGTTGGCAGACCCAGAAGCACAAGTTGAAGTGCCTGGCTTGGGCGATCGCGCACCCCGCATGTTGTCCAAGCAAGCACTGGCGGGCGTGATCGAGCCACGCGTAGAAGAAATCTTCTCCTTGGTGCAACAAGTCATTCGCGAATCGGGTTACGAAGAAGTTTTGTCGTCCGGCATTGTGCTGACAGGCGGAAGTGCGGTCATGCCAGGCATGGTCGAGTTGGGTGAAGACATCTTTTTGAAGCCGGTGCGCCGCGGCGTTCCCAAGTACAACGGCGCCCTGTCTGACATGGTCAGCCAACCGCGTGTGGCCACCGTCATGGGTCTGATGGAAGAAGCCCGTCTGGCACGCTTGCGTGGTTTCAAAGTTTCGCAAAAGAAGGGTTCCATGAACAACGCCTTCACACGCTTCAAAGACTTCATCGTGGGCAACTTCTGATGGACTGGCAAAAACTTTACTTGGCAAGGGGGAGTCCTCATCAGCGATGTTGAATCCCACTTAATCCCATAAAAATAAAATTTTCAAAAATCAATATTTAGGCAACTGCAACAGTTTTAGGAGAGCACCATGAGCATTGAAATGATCCAAGTCGAAGAGTTCAACCAAGGTACGCAAATCAAAGTGATCGGCGTGGGCGGTGGCGGCGGTAACGCGGTCGAGCACATGATCGAGCGCAACGTACAAGGCGTTGAATTCATTTGCGCCAACACCGATGCGCAAGCATTGGCCCGCAGTGCAGCGCACCGCTTCATTCAATTGGGTCACACCGGTTTGGGCGCTGGCAGCAAACCTGAAAAAGGTCGCGATGCGGCAGAGGAGGCGGTGGAAGACATCCGAGCCGCCATTGAAGGCGCGCACATGTTGTTCATCACAGCGGGCATGGGCGGCGGTACCGGCACTGGTGCAGCACCCGTGATTGCGCGCGTTGCCAAAGAAATGGGCATCCTGACTGTGGGTGTGGTGACCAAGCCTTTCGACTTTGAAGGTGGCCGTCGCATGCAAAGTGCTGAATCTGGTTTGGCTGAGCTTGAAGCCAACGTCGACTCATTGATCGTGGTGCTCAATGAAAAGTTGATGGAATTGCCAGGCGGCGAAGACATGACCCAAGACGAAGCCTTTGCCCACGCCAATGACGTGCTCAAAAACGCGGTGGGCGGTATTGCAGAAATCATCAATGTGCCTGGCCATGTGAACGTCGACTTTGAAGACGTGCGCACTGTCATGGGCGAACCCGGCAAAGCCATGATGGGTACTGCGTCTGCCAGCGGCCCTGACCGTGCGCGCATTGCCTCAGAGCAAGCTGTGGCTTGCCCATTGCTCGAAGGCATCGATTTGTCTGGCGCCAAAGGCGTGTTGGTGTTGATCAGCGCGGCCAAAGGCTCACTCAAATTGAGCGAGTCCAAGCAAGCCATGAACACCATCCGTGCATATGCGTCTGAAAGCGCTCATGTCATTTACGGTACCGCTTACGACGAAAGCTTGGGCGACGAAATTCGCGTCACTGTGGTGGCCACCGGCTTGTCAAGCCAAGGTGCTCGTCGCACAGCGCCTCCGCTGCAAGTGTTGCGCACAGGTACCGATAACGTGCCATTTACAGTGGACGCGCACGATGCTGTGTCGCCTACACTGGGCGGCCAAAGCCCCGCTTTGGGTGGTGACTACGGCCGTTTGAACACACCCAGCGTGTGGCGTACCAACCGTACACAAGCCGCCGCCAAAGTGGATGGCATGGCGTCTGCTGGCATGGACGACATCGAGATCCCTGCTTTCTTGCGCAAGCAAGCCGACTGATTGTCAGATGCCGTGGGTCTCAAAAACCCTCGTTGTGCAAGCTTGCGCTTGAAAATTTAAAATCAGCGCATGCTTGCTCAAAGAACCATCAAAACCCTGACCCAAGCCGTGGGTGTGGGTTTGCACAGCGGCCAACGGGTTGAGTTAACGCTCCGACCCGCACCCATAGACACGGGCATTGTGTTTCGGCGTGTCGATTTGGCCGAACCTGTCGACATTCACATCAATGCGCTCAGCGTCACAGATACGCGGCTGGCCTCCACCATTTCAAGTGGCCAGGCCAAAGTGCACACCGTGGAACATCTGATGTCCGCATGCGCTGGTTTGGGCATCGACAATTTAATCATCGACATCACGGCAGAGGAAGTGCCCATCTTGGATGGCTCGGCTTCTTCGTTTGTGTTCCTGCTGCAAAGCGCCGGCATTGAGCTGCAAAAAGCACCCAAGAAATTCATCCGTGTGCTCAAAACTGTAGAGGTCCGCGACGGGCAAGGCGAAAACGTCAAGTGGGCCAAGCTCGAGCCCTATGACGGTTACCGCCTTAGCTTTGAAATTGATTTTCATCACCCAGCGGTCGACTCCACAGGTCAACAGGTGGTCTTCGACATGGGCCGCGATGTCTACGCACGTGACATTGCACGTGCACGCACCTTTGGCTTTACCAAGGACGTTGAAATGTTGCGCTCCAATGGCCTGGCGCTGGGCGGCGGTCTCGACAACGCCATCGTGATGGACGACTACAAAGTCTTGAACAGCGACGGTTTGCGTTATGACGATGAATTCGTCAAACACAAAATTTTGGACGCCATGGGCGATCTGTACATCATTGGCAAACCTTTCATTGCCAGCTACACCGCTTTCCGTTCAGGTCACGCCATGAACAACCAACTGTTACGTGCGTTGTTAGACCAACCCGATGCCTATGAAATTGTCAGCTTTGACGATGTTAAAAAAGCACCCGAAGGATTTGCTTTGCCTGTACGTGCCTGGTAGGGCTCGCTCATGAAGCCCGTGGCACAGTCCTCCCTCAGAGACTTGTTCTCGCACCAGCCGTTCTTGCGTTTTTGGTTGGCGCGCTTGGCGGGTATCTTGGCCACGCAAATGTTGATGGTGGCGCTGGCTTGGCACATGTACGAAATCACGGGCAGCGCTTGGGACTTGGGTTTGGTGGGCTTGTTTCAATTTGTGCCTGCGCTCATTCTCACCTTGCCCGCCGGTCAAATTGTGGACCGGGTTCACAAAGTTCACATTTATGCCGCCTGCATGCTGATCCAGGCGGCGGTGGCGGGCTTGCTGGTGTGGGGCACAGCCGCTGATCAAGTCACGCGCGAATTGGTGTTGTTCATCTCAGCCGTGTTGGGCATGGTGCGGGCTTTTCAAATGCCCACACAACAAGCCCTCACACCGCATTTGGTGCCCAGCCATTTGTTGCAACGCGCTGTGGCTTTGAGCTCGACGGGTGTTCAGACCGCTGTCATTGGCGGTCCTGCATTGGGCGGTATCTTGTACGCCATGCACGTGAATGCCGTGTATGCCACGTGCGCTGCATTTTTGTTCATCGCATTTTTATTGGCACTGTCGGTACGCTACGAACACAAACCTTCCCAAGCTGCTGCAGATTTGCGCAGCGTGTTGGCAGGCGCTCACTTTGTGTGGCATCACAAAGTTTTGTTGGGTGCCATTGCATTGGATTTGTTTGCGGTGTTGTTGGGCGGCGTCACCGCGCTGTTGCCCATCTATGCCAAAGACATTTTGCACACAGGCCCAGAAGGCCTGGGCCTGTTGCGCTCATCGCCTGCGGTCGGTGCCCTGTTTATGGCTGCTGTGCTCACACAGTGGCCGATCGAGCGCCGTGTGGGGCCTTGGATGCTGATGGCCGTGGCCGTGTTTGGCATGGCCAATTTTGTCTTTGGTATTTCCACGCATTTTGCGTTGTCTATGTTGGCTTTGATGGTGGCCGGCGCTGCCGACAACGTCAGTGTGGTAACCCGCTTGACCCTGCTGCAATTGGAAACCCCTGAGGACATGCGCGGCCGCGTGGCGGCTGTCAATTCCATCTTCATTGGCGCATCAAATCAACTGGGTGAATTTGAGTCGGGGGCAACTGCTGCGATGTGGGGCCCGGTCGGCTCTGTGGTGTTTGGGGGCCTGGCCACTGTGGGCGTGGCACTGGCGGCTGTCAAAATATTTCCCTCCTTGGCCAAGCGCGACCACATGGTTTTGCCCAAGTAAAGCAAGCCACCGCACCGTGTTCAGTGGCTCCGTCCATCGCGGTACATGCCATGCGTTTTGCGATTGAGCACATCCAAGGCAGCCAACTTGTTCATCGATGGACTGGCATGTGCATGGGTAATGGCCAAACCCAATGCATCAGCAGCATCGGGTCCAGGCACAGACGGCAACTTGAGCATGCGCTTGACCATCTCCTGAATTTGCGACTTGGCAGCTCGGCCATGCCCCGTGATGGCCTTTTTCATTTGCAAAGCGGTGTACTCGGCTACTGGTAAATTGCAGGTGACCAAGGCGGTGACGCAGCAGCCACGTGCTTGCCCCAACAACAGCGTGGCTTGCGGGTTGACGTTCACAAACACAATTTCAACCGATGCTGAGTTGGGTTGATACCGTTGGTTGATTTCAACAATGCCGTCGTAAATCACCTTCAAACGGTTGGGCAAATTGCCTTGCTGAACTTTGTCTGTGCGAATCACGCCACTGGCCACGTACGTGAGCTTGGCGCCGTCGACGTCAATCACCCCAAAGCCCGTGGTTTGGAGACCGGGATCAATGCCAAGAATTCTCATGGGTGGAAGGTCCTTGGCGTGTTCAGGGCAGCGCCACATCGTTCATGCGCGCCATGATGGTTTGCGCACGGTCACTGAGGTAGGCCGACTGCGGTAGCTTTTCAAAATAACGCGGACGCGGCAACATCACTGCCAAGCGTGCAGCCTCCCAATCGCTGAGCTGACTGGCGGGCTTTTGAAAGTAATGTCTTGCTGCAGCTTCTGCACCAAACACGCCATTGCCCCATTCCACATGGTTCAGGTACAAGGTGAGGATTCTTTGTTTAGACAAAAAAGTTTCCAAGGCCAACGTGATGACCCATTCTTGCGCTTTGCGGATCAGGGTGCGTTCGCCACTGAGCATCAGGTTTTTGGCCAATTGTTGGGTGATGGTGGAGCCACCCACAATTTTGGGCGCCACTACTTTGCCATTTTTCTTTTGAGTAGATTGGGCGTCGACTCTGGCTTGCGCCTTGGCATTTTTACGCCAAGCATTTTCGACCGCATCCCACCAAACGCCGTAGTGCGTGGTGAAAGCGCTGTCCTCTGAGGCCAGAACCGCACGTTTGAGTGACTTGGCAATTTGATCGGAAGGTGTCCAAGTTTGGCGCCACATCAAGCGACCTTGGCGGTTCACAATTTGCCAAGCCTGAGAGCGCTCAAACGCGGTGGACGCAGGGTCGACCACGGCCATGAAAGCCACGCGACCCACCCAAAAAAATTGGAGCAACACCAGGCCCACCAGCATCAGTACCAGCCACTGTTTGAATGCGAAGAGAGCGTTGCGCATGGGATGGCAGTGTACAAACGTTGCGAAGACCTGACTAGGCTTGCGCCATCAATGCGCGCAAGTCAGACAACACCGGTGCGGTGGGGGGGCGAACGCCTCGCCACAAATGGAAAGATTCAGCGGCTTGCTCTACCAGCATGCCCAGCCCATCTCGCGCGAGTGTGCCGTGGTCAGTGGCCCATTGCATGAAGCCTTGGGCGGCAGGTCCGTACATCAAATCGCAGGCCATGCCGTGCTGGCTCAGCACGCTGGCGGGCACGGGCAACGCGCCTTGGTGCAAGCTGCTGCTGGAGGCGTTGATGACCATATCAAAGGCCTGACTGCTGACCCGTTCGTGCTGCAAGCCAAACGCTTGGCAATCCACGCCTTCTGCAAGTGCCAAGCTGTTGTGTGCCTGAACCAATTGAATGGCTTTTTCGGGGGTTCGATTGACCACCCAAATGCTGCGCGGTTTTTCACACAACAAAGGACCCAAAACCCCGGCTGCGGCGCCGCCTGCGCCAATCAGCAAGACGCTTTTGCCGCGGAGTGAAAACCCAGCGTTGCGAACCAAGTCGTTGACCAAGCCCAAGCCATCTGTGTTGTCGCCATAAATTTCGGCGCCGTCAAATTTCAAGGTGTTGCAGGCTTGGGCCAAACTGACACGCGGGCTAAAGCGCGTGGCCAATGCCGCAGCTTCTGTTTTGAAGGGCAGCGTCACGTTGCAGCCTTTGCCACCACTGACTTGAAAGGCATGCACGGTGTGGGCAAAGCCATCCAAGGGCACCCGTGTTTTGTGATACTGCAAGCTTTGACCCGTCAGCTGGGCAAAGCGTGCGTGAATCCACGGGGATTTGCTGTGTTCTATGGGATGACCGAAAACGCAGTACGTGTCCATTGCAATAAGTCCGTTAAGGGGCTGGCTGGACAGGTGTCGAGCGAGCAGGGCGAGCCTTGGCTTGGGGTGCCAGCATCTGAGTGGCCAGCGTTTCATCGCGGGCAAAGTGAAAGCGTGACACCACCACCAATTGGTCTGCCTGGCGTTTCATCTCGGGCGTGAAGGTGTCGAAAGGAGATGCGCCGCGCACGATGGCTTGTGCGCGTTTGTCTAGCAGCGGCTTGCCAGAGGCCGAGGCAATTTCTGTCTCAAGCACGCGCCCTTTGGCATCGAGTGTGATGACCATGGTGAGGCTGCCGTAGAGTTTTTCACCACTGGCTTGTGGGAAATTTTCGGTACCCGTGAGCTCTATGGTGCGACGCATTTTGTCGTAGTAGCGCGCAAACGAAACCTCTTGCGTGGCAGGCCCGATGTAACGTTTTTTGGGACCGCCTTGCAGCGCTTGCGATTGTTTTTCAATCTGCGCCAATTGGCTCGAGAGTTGGTGTTTGCGTTCGGTCAAGGCATCGGCCTTGCCATCGCTGGCCGAGACCGGTGCCTGACTGCTCAGTTGCGACAGTTCTTGTTTGAGTTGCTGAATAAGTCTGACTTGTTCGCTTTTCAGTGACTCGATTTTTTTCTCGACTTGTTGCAGTTCTTGGCCATTTTGATCTTGCATGTTGGCGCTGAATGGGCTGCTTTGCAACGTGGTGCCTGGCACTTGACCACCGCCGGCCAGATTGACTTGCGCCAAAGCCAGGGGTGCGTCGGGCACGTGGGTGCTGCGCGAGTTGACCAACACCACTTCCAAGGTATGGGTCTCAAAAATGCGATCGAAAGTGGCGGGGGACACCCATCTCAAGGTGAGCAAGCCCGCATGCACCAACACCGAAACACCCAGTGCCCACAAAAGCGTGCGGTGTGAAGTGCTTGCAGAAAAAGGCGTGGCAGACGTCGACATGGGGTTTATTCTTCGGCAGGCGCCTCGTTGACGTTCATGGCAATGGCAATGGGGCCCGTGGCCGCGTCCTCGAGGTCTTCCAGAGATTCATCCACGCCTTCTTCGCTGGTGTCGGCTGCAGTGTGTTCGGTGATGATTTTCTCTATCACGGTGCCGCTGATGTCCAATGCCATGGCATCGACTGCGCCCAATTGCACTTTGACTTTGTCGCCGCGCATCAACCCAGCAGCCCCCATGACAGTGAGCATGAGAGGCAAGCTGTCGGCACGCACCAACCAGCTGCCACCGGCCATCTCTTTGACCAAACTGGCCACCACTTCCGTGATCTTTTCTTGCTGCAAGTACTGCAATGTCCAAAAGCGCTCCATGCCAGACTGGTAGCCGTTGTAGGCGCTGTAGGCGGCATCAAAAGCGCTGATGATGGCAAACAGCTGCGCATCTTTGGGCTTGAACGGCGCGGCCAGGGCTGCCGTGGCGCCGTGTTTGGCACAGGCAATGATTTGCCACTGGTTGACCAAGTCGGTGTACCGGCGAAGTGGTGATGTGCTCCATGCATAAGCGGGAACGCCAATGCCTGCGTGCGGCAAAGCCTTGGTACCCATGCGAACTTTGACGCCGGGCGCCATGCTGGCTTGGCTGCGATAAATGGCCGGCACACCCAAGCTGGCCAACCATTGGCCCCAGGTGCTGTTGGCCAGGATCATGGCTTCAGCCACGATCAAGTCGAGCGGCGCGCCGCGTTGGCGCACCGAAATTTGCACCGTTTCTTGACCTGTGGGCGGGGTGTCTTTGCTGTCGCGCACCAAGCGGAAGTTGTAGTCGGGGCGATTGAAGTTTTCGGGTTTGCCACGCACCACTTCACGACCCGCTTTGAGGTGCTGCGCCAAGCGCCAGAAAAATGCCAGTGCGTGGTGGTCAATGGGCAATTGGGGTTCGCCCTCGCGCGCAGCCGGGGTACTGTCTTCTAACCAAGCTTGTGTGACCCATTGGTCGAGTTGGTCGTGGCGCAAGTTGGCCTTGATGGGCACGCGCTCTAGTTTGGTTTCGCTGTGTTGGATGCTGAGTGTGGCTTCGTCAAAGGTGACATACAGCGACACGGCCGGACACGCCTGGCCCTCGGCCAAGGTGTAGCTTTGCACCACGTCATCGGGCAGCATGGTAATTTTGTAACCCGGCATGTACACCGTGGACAAACGGTTGCGCCCCACGTTGTCGATGGCGCTGTTGGGTGCAATGGCCAGGCCTGGGGCTGCAATGTGTATGCCCACCACCACGGTGCCTGTGCCCAGGCCTTGCAAAGACAGTGCATCGTCGATTTCGGTGGTTTGCGAATCGTCGATGGAATAGGCTTGCACAGTGGCCAAGGGCAATTCTTGCGCAATGGCTGGTGCATCCAGCTTTGGAAACCCAGTGCCCTTGGGAAAGTTGTCAAACAAAAAACGTTGCCAGTGAAAGTCGTAAGCGCTGGCAATGGCCCCTGCATTTTGCAGCAGGGTGAGTGGCGCCGTTTGACTGGCACGACTGGCCTCGACCACCGCTTTGTATTCGGGCGCGTTTTTGTCGGGACGAAACAAAATTTTGTAGAGCTGCTCTTTGATGGGCGCAGGGCATTGGCCCGCCATCAACGCGTGTGACCAGCTCTCAATTTGTGCTTGAATTTGCTTTTTCTTTTCGATGCCGGCCAACGCCAACTGCACTGTTTCGGCAGAGGCCTTTTTGAAACGACCTTTGCCAGCTCGCCGAAAGTAATGCGGTGCTTCGTAGAGGCGAATGAGGGCACCTACTTGTTGGGTGGTGGTGGCATCGGCGTTGAAATATTCGCGTGCGACATCGGCAAAGCCAAACTCGGTATCGGGCGCAAATTCCCACGCCAAATCGAGCTCGATGGTTTGGCTGATGGCGGTGGCGTCGGCCAGCAATTGGGCTGGCGCCGGTTTGTCAAATTTCAAAAGCACATTGGCGCCTTTGACCTTGACCCGCTTGCCGCTGTCCAATTCCACTTGCACCGAGGCCTCTGCCTCTGACAAGACGCGTCCGGCAACAAATTTGCCAGCTTCTTCAAACAATAAAAACATGGGCGCAATTGTCCCATGCGCAGGCCCTTTGTCCGGCCAAACGAGGTTCAAATTTAAGGGGAAAGCCCCTAATTCTTGTGAACCCAAGGATAATTCGGGCATGTCCCTCGTCATTGAAAAACCCAGCTGGCCATCTCGCTTCCTTCATTTGTTTGAAGGTTTTGATGGGCCTTTGGCCTTTGCCGTGTTTGTGCTGGCCTGCGCGGGCATGCTCATCATGTACTCCTCTGGCTACGACCATGGCTCCCGCTTTGTCGATCATGGCCGCAACATGCTGATTGCTGGGGGCATCATGTTCATCGTGGCGCAAATTCCACCGCAACGTCTGATGAGTTTGGCCGTGCCCATTTACACCATGGGTGTGCTGTTGCTCATTGCTGTGGCCATCTTTGGCATTACCAAAAAAGGTGCCAGACGTTGGCTCAATGTGGGCGTGGTGATCCAGCCCAGCGAAATTCTCAAAATTGCCATGCCGCTGATGTTGGCCTGGTGGTTCCAAAAGCGTGAAGGCCAATTGCGCCCCTTAGACTTTGCCGTGGCTGGCGTGTTGCTGCTCATCCCCGTGGGGCTCATCATGCGTCAGCCCGACTTGGGCACCGCTTTGTTGGTACTCAGCACAGGCTTGGCAGTGCTGTTTTTTGCGGGTTTGAGTTGGCGCTTAATTTTGCCGCCCGTTTTGTTCGGCTTGTTGGGCTTGGTTTTGTTGGTGATGTTTGAATCACAGCTGTGTGCCGAGGGGGTCGACTGGAAAGTTTTGCACGAATACCAGCGACAACGTGTTTGTACCTTGCTAGATCCTGCGCGAGACCCCCTGGGCAAAGGTTTTCACATCATTCAGGGCATGATTGCCATCGGTTCTGGCGGCTTCTGGGGCAAGGGCTTCATGCAAGGCACGCAAACCCATTTGGAATTCATTCCTGAGCGCACCACCGACTTCATTTTTGCGGCATTTTCTGAAGAATTTGGCTTGCTAGGCACGCTGCTCTTGATCATGGGCTTCTTCTTTTTGGTGTTCCGCGGACTGGTCATTGCCAAAGAAGCCCCATCGCTCTTCACCCGCTTGCTGGCCGGTAGCGTCAGCATGATTTTCTTCACCTATGCCTTTGTCAACATGGGCATGGTCAGTGGCATTTTGCCCGTGGTGGGGGTGCCTTTGCCCTTCATCAGTTATGGCGGCACGGCCATGGTCACTCTGGGTTTGGGCTTGGGCATTTTGATGTCCATTGCCAAAGCCAAGCGACTGGTGCAAACCTAAGTGCCTTCTTTCTAAAGGTCCAGCAGTCCGTCTTTCAGCAGGGCCTTCAGCGCTTGCCTACAATGGCAATATGATTTCACGCGAACCCACCCTTGAACGCTTGGCCACGGCCAGGTCTTTGTTGCTCGAGCCCTTTGGCTTGGACGAAACCCATTTGGCCAAGGCCTTGAGCGCTATCAAAGCGCACAAAGTGGACGACGCCGATTTGTACTTTCAATACACCCGCGCCGAAGGCTGGAGTTTGGAAGAGGGCATTGTCAAAACAGGCAGCTTCAGCATCGACCAAGGTGTTGGTGTGCGTGCGGTGGCTGGCGAAAAAACGGCCTTTGCCTATTCGGACGACATCTCTGAGGCCTCCTTGATGGACGCTGCACAAACTGTGCGCGCCATTGCCCAAGCCAATCAGAATCAAAAAGCCAAAGTGCCCACGCGCAAGATTGCAGGCATGCGCTCGCTCTACCCCTCACTCGACCCCATGGGCACCCTCAACAGCACAGACAAAGTGCATTTGCTTGAAAAGGTGGAGCAATTGGCACGCGCCAAAGACCCCCGTGTCGTGCAAGTCATGGCCGGTTTGGCCAGTGAATACGATGTGGTCATGGTGGCCCGTGCCGATGGCACCTTGGCTGCCGATGTGCGGCCTTTGGTTCGCTTGTCGGTCACAGTCATTGCCGAGCAAAACGGCCGCCGTGAAGTGGGCAGTGGCGGTGGTGGCGGGCGTTTTGGTTTGGCCTATTTTGACGAGGCCATGGTCAATGCTTATGTGGACGACGCAGTGCATGCAGCGCTCACCAACTTAGATGCACGTCCCGCACCTGCAGGGGTGATGACGGTGGTGTTGGGTCCAGGTTGGCCAGGTGTACTGTTGCACGAAGCCATTGGTCACGGCTTGGAGGGCGATTTCAACCGCAAAGGCTCTAGCGCTTTCAGCGGCATGATTGGCAAGCGCGTGGCGGCCAAAGGCGTCACGGTGTTGGATGATGGCACCATTGCCGACCGCCGCGGCTCGTTGAATGTGGACGATGAAGGCTGCCCCAGCCAGCGCAATGTGCTGATTGAAGACGGTATTTTGAAGGGCTACATCCAAGACGCCATGAATGCCCGCCTGATGGGTGTTCAGCCCACCGGCAATGGTCGACGTGAAAGCTATGCCCACATTCCCATGCCGCGCATGACCAACACCTACATGTTGGGCGGTGACAAAGCACCCGAAGAAATTGTGGCCAGCATCAAGAAAGGCTTGTACGCCACCAATTTTGGCGGCGGCCAAGTGGACATCACCAGTGGCAAGTTTGTGTTCTCTGCCAGTGAAGCCTACTGGGTTGAAAACGGCAAGATTCAATACCCTGTGAAGGGTGCCACCTTGGTGGGCAGTGGCCCAGAATGTCTCAAGCAGGTCAGCATGATTGGCAACGACATGCGCCTCGATTCGGGTGTGGGCGTGTGCGGCAAAGAAGGCCAAAGCGTTCCTGTGGGCGTGGGTCAACCCACGCTGCGCATCGAAGGTTTGACCGTAGGCGGCACCGCTTAAGGGGTTTGTGCCTACGACACTTGTCAGAAAACTGTCCAAAACTTGTGCTACATTCATTTCCCATGACCAAGCGCTTTAGCTTTTTTAGCTTTTATTTTGCATTCTCAGTCCTAGGCGGACGAGAGGCCAGCGCATAAGTCACTGAACCCCTCTACCAACCGCCGGACTCAACCCCCGGCGGTTTTTTTTTGCCATTTTTAATTTTCAACTTGAGAACAGGAGCCCACGATGAACACCAAAGCCAAAGCCAATTCGGAGCCACGTTATGCGAACCCCACAGATCGCACAGGCCAGACCGATGACGAACGCATCAAGGACATCACCGTGTTGCCGCCGCCCGAGCATTTGATGCGATTCTTCCCCATCACGGGAACGGCTGTGGAAAGCCTGATTTCACAGACGCGGCGCAAAATCCACAACATCATGGACGGCAAGGACGATCGCTTGCTGGTGGTCATTGGCCCATGCTCCATTCACGATCCTGCTGCAGCATTGGATTACGCCCGTCGCCTCAAGCCGTTGCGAGACAAATACCAAGACACCTTGGAAATTGTGATGCGCGTGTATTTTGAAAAACCCCGCACCACCGTGGGCTGGAAGGGCCTCATCAACGACCCTTACTTGGACGAGAGTTTTCGCATTGACGAAGGACTGCGAATTGCACGTCAATTGCTGATTGAAATCAATCGCCAAGGTTTGCCAGCAGGCAGCGAGTTCTTGGACGTCATTTCACCTCAGTACATCGGCGACTTGATCAGCTGGGGGGCCATTGGCGCACGCACCACCGAAAGCCAAGTGCACCGCGAATTGGCTTCGGGTTTGTCAGCACCCATCGGCTTCAAAAACGGCACCGATGGCAACATCAAAATTGCCACCGATGCCATTCAAGCGGCAGAGCGCGGTCATCACTTTTTGTCGGTGCACAAAAATGGTCAAGTGGCGATTGTGCAAACACAAGGTAACCCCGATTGCCACGTGATTTTGCGCGGCGGCAAAGCGCCAAACTACGACGAAGCCAGTGTGAACGCGGCTTGCAAAGACTTGGTGGCTGCCAAACTCAAGCCCACCTTGATGATCGATTGCAGCCATGCCAACAGCAGCAAGCAGCACGAACGCCAGGTGGATGTGACGAACGACATTTCTGCGCAAATCAGCAAAGGTTCACGTCAGATTTTTGGTGTGATGGTGGAGAGTCACTTGGAGGGCGGTGCGCAAAAGTTCACGCCAGGCAAAGACGACCCCGCCGCTTTGAAGTACGCACAAAGCATCACCGATGCATGCATTGGTTGGCCTGACAGCGAAAAAGTGTTGGAGACTTTGTCCAAGGCGGTGTTGGCACGCCGACAAAAATAAATGCAAAGCAGGCAGGCCTTGTTTGACAAGGTCCTTGCCAATGTGCCCCAAAGCGTCTGTTTTCAGGCGCTTTTTTTATGCAGGTTTCAAGGCCTTCAAGAGCTTGTCGTGAATGCCGCCAAAACCGCCATTGCTCATGCACAGCAAGTGGTCGCCTGGCTGCACCTTTGCCATGACTTGCTTCACCAATTCATCGATGTTGCCAGCCACTTGGGCTTTGGGGCCCATCTCGGCCAATGCCGCATTGGCATCCCAGTCCAGGCCGCCGCTGTGGCAAAAGGACAGGTCGGCTTGGGCCAGGCTCCAAGGCAGCTGCGACTTCATGGTGCCCAGCTTCATGGTGTTGCTGCGTGGCTCGAAGATGGCCAAGATGCGCTGTGTGCCGACTTGCCTGCGCAGGCCGTCCAGTGTGGTGCGAATGGCTGTGGGGTGGTGCGCAAAGTCATCGTAGACCGTGACGCCCGCCACGCAGCCACGCACTTCCATGCGGCGCTTCACATTTTGAAAATTTGACAAGGCTGTCGCGGCGGTGGCGGGCGAGACGCCCACGTGTTCGGCGGCTGCCATGGCGGCCAGTGCATTGAGTTGGTTGTGGATACCGCCCAATGCCCAATTCACATGGGCCACTTGCTTGCCTTGCTGCAAGACAGCAAAATTGCCCGGTTCGCCTTGCGCTGAAAAATCACTGACGGTAGCGCCAAAGCTGCGGACCTCGCTCCAGCAACCTTGTGCCAGCACGCGGGTCAAGCTTTCTTCCAGTCCGTTGACCACCAAGCGGCCTTGCCCGGGCACTGTGCGCACCAAGTGATGGAACTGGCGTTCAATGGCTTTCAGGTCGTCAAAGATGTCGGCGTGGTCAAATTCCAAATTGTTCAAAATGGCCGTGCGAGGGCGGTAGTGCACAAATTTGCTGCGCTTGTCGAAGAAGGCGGTGTCGTATTCGTCGGCTTCAATCACAAAGTAGGGGCGAGCGTGGCCAGCGGCCAATTGGCCCAAGCGGGCAGACACACCAAAGTTCAGGGGCACGCCACCCACCAGGTAACCGGGGGTGAGGCCCGCGGCTTCCAAAATCCAGGCGAGCATGGAGGTGGTTGAAGTTTTGCCATGCGTGCCTGCGACGGCCAACACATGACGGCCTTGCAACACATGCTCAGACAGCCACTGTGGGCCGCTGGTGTAGGCTGCGCCCGACTCGAGGATGGCTTCCATCAGGGGGAATTTGGGCTCGCCTGACGGCAATCGGCTGCGACTGACCACATTGCCAATCACGTACAGATCGGGCTTGAGCTGCATTTGATCGGCGCCAAAGCCCTCGATCAATTCAATGCCCAAAGCCTCTAACTGATCGCTCATAGGCGGGTAAACACCGGCATCGCAGCCCGTCACGCGGTGACCCGCCTCTCTTGCCAAAGCGGCCAGGCCTCCCATGAAGGTGCCGCAAATTCCCAATATATGTATGTGCATAGGGGGATTTTAGGCGGTGCACAATGGCGGCATGGCAGATTTAACAGATGAAATTGCAGCCTCTGCTGCGCAGTGTGTGGTGGAGGAGGGCTTGGAATACGGGCCGGCCAAGCGCCGTGCCTTGAAAATACTGGGTTTGCCCCCCAGAACACCCTTGCCCAACAACACCCAAGTCGAAGCACAGGTGCGCGAATACATTGAACTGTTTTGTGCAGACACGCAGCCCGGCGAGCTGCTGGCTTTGCGCCAACATGCCCTGCTGTGGATGCGGCGCCTGCAAGTGTTCAGACCCTATTTGGGAGGGGCTGTGTGGCATGGCACAGCCACGCGTTTGTCAGACATTTACCTGCAGTTGTTTTGCGATGATGAAAAATCGTGCGAAATTGAGCTGATCAACCAAGGCATCGATTTTGAAGCCCGGACAGTCAATGGCTTGCAAGGCGAACCGGTGGAGGCGCTGAGCATCCACAGTTTTTGCCAAGATTTGGGCGAGGAAATAGGGGTGCACTTGTTGATCAACGACCATGACGATGTTCGTGGTGTCATGAAGGCAGATGCGCAGGGCCGTAAGCCGCGCGGTGATGCATCTGCCGTGCAGTGCCTGATTCAGATGTGATTGAATTAAATGAACGAAGTTAATGGATAAATAATGTCAGATCAAGAAAATTCAGCTCATCAAGCCAATCCACTTGAAGCCGCGACTGTGGCCGATGCAGCGCGGCGTCGTTGGCTTGTGGCGGGTGTGGCTGGCACGGCCGCCATGGCTGGTGCATTTGTCGCCTGGCAAAAGTACCAGCCGCATGCGGTGTTGGATGCCGCTGCACTTCATTTCTGGGCGCAGTCGTTTGAAAAACCAGAAGGCGGACTTTTGCACATGGCCGATCTGCGCGGAAAGCCTTTGTTGGTGAATTTCTGGGCAACGTGGTGTCCGCCATGTATAGAGGAACTGCCTTTAATTGACGCTTTTTATCAAGAAAATAAAGCTAAATCCTTTCAAGTTGTCGGTTTGGCCATTGATCAGCCAAGTCAGGTCAAGCGCTACCTGAGTCAAAGACCTTTGACTTTTCCCAATGCTTTGGCAGGGTTTGGCGGCACTGAGCTAGGCAAGAGTTTGGGCAATGCTGAAGGTGTGCTGCCATATAGTGTGATGTTCGATGCAAAAGGCAGGGTTTTGACGCAAAAAGCAGGTAAATTAGACCAAAAAGATTTGAATCAGTGGTTGCAAAAGGCCAAGTCGTCGGTCTGATGGGGCGCTGGGCGTTTTGCTGCATTCACACAACGTGCCTGCTTGATGTTTTCATTTTGAAAATGAGAGCATTTGTAGCTATTTAAGGGTGTTTTTAGTGTAAATTCCATGTTTTCGACAGCAAACACAGGGGGTAACATGGATTTGCGCAAATTGAAAACCTTGATCGACTTGGTTTCCGACTCCAACGTCACTGAATTGGAGATTACTGAAGCCGAAGGCAAAGTTCGCATCGTCAAAGGCGCAGTTGCTTCTGGTGCGCCCGTCCTTACCCATCAAGTCATGGTGCCAGCCGCCCAAGCTGCCGCTCCGGTTGCTGCGCCTACTGTGGCCGAAATTGCAGATGCCGCTGCCGTCACAGCCGCCGCTGTTGCAGCTGAAGCTGCAGCAGCAGGCCATACCGTCAAGTCACCCATGGTGGGTACGTTTTACCGCTCGTCCAGTCCTGGTGCGGCACCCTTTGTGCAAGTGGGCGATACCGTCAAAGAAGGCGACACGCTGTGCATCATCGAAGCCATGAAGATTTTGAATGAAATCGAATCAGACAAGGCCGGTACGGTGAAGCAAGTCTTGTGCGAAAACGGTCAGGCCGTTGAATACGGTCAAGCCCTCTACATCATCGAATAACCCACCGGGATTCTCATGTTCAAGAAAATTCTGGTTGCAAATCGCGGGGAGATTGCCCTGCGAATTCAGCGTGCTTGCCGCGAGCTCGGTATCAAGGCCGTCATGGTTTACTCCGAAGCCGACCGTGAAGCCAAGTACGTCAAACTGGCTGAAGAGGCTGTTTGCATTGGGCCTGCAGCGTCCAACCTCAGTTACCTCAACATGCCGGCCATCATTTCGGCTGCCGAGGTGACCGACGCCGAAGCCATTCACCCAGGCTATGGTTTCCTGAGTGAAAACGCCGATTTTGCCGAGCGCGTCGAAAAAAGTGGTTTCCAATTCATTGGCCCCACACCTGAGTCCATCCGCATCATGGGCGACAAAGTGTCGGCCAAGCAAGCCATGATCAAAGCGGGCGTGCCTTGTGTCCCTGGCTCCGAGGGCGAGTTGCCCGACGATCCCATTGTCATCCGTCGCACCGCCAAAAGCATTGGCTATCCGGTCATCATCAAGGCCGCGGGTGGTGGTGGTGGTCGCGGCATGCGCGTGGTGCACACCGAAGCGGCACTCATCAATGCCGTGCAAATGACCAAGGCCGAAGCGGGTGCTGCGTTCGGCAATCCTGCGGTCTACATGGAAAAGTATCTGCAGAACCCCCGCCACATTGAAATCCAAATCTTGGCCGACAAGCACAAGAATGCGGTTTACCTGGGTGAACGCGATTGTTCCATGCAGCGACGCCACCAAAAGGTGGTTGAGGAAGCGCCGGCGCCGGGCATTCCACGCAAACTGATCGACAAGATTGGCGAGCGATGTGTGGCAGCCTGCAAAAAAATCAACTATCGCGGCGCGGGCACCTTCGAATTTTTGTACGAAAACGGCGAGTTCTATTTCATTGAAATGAACACCCGCGTGCAAGTGGAGCACCCCGTCACAGAGTGGGTCACGGGCATTGACATTGTCAAAACCCAAATCATGGTGGCCGCTGGCGAAAAGTTGCCTTTCACGCAGCGTCAAATTGAAATTCGAGGTCATGCCATCGAATGCCGCGTGAATGCCGAAGACCCCTTCAAGTTCACGCCTTCACCAGGCCGCATCACCACTTGGCATGCTCCTGGCGGTCCTGGCATTCGTGTCGACTCACACGTGTACAACAATTACTTTGTGCCGCCCAACTACGACTCCATGATTGGCAAAATCATTGCCCATGGCGACACGCGCGAGCAAGCCATTGCCCGCATGCAAACTGCCTTGGGTGAAACCGTGGTGGAAGGCATCAGCACCAACATTGCACTGCACCGTGAAATCTTGCGTGATTCCAAATTCATGAGCGGCGGCACCAACATCCATTACCTGGAAGAGTGGCTGCGTCAACGCAAGAACTGACCTATGTTTGAACTGAACTTGTTGTGCCCCGAGGCACGTGTAGATGTCTTGAGTGAAGCACTTGAAGCATTGGATGCCTTGAGTGTGTCAGTGGAAGATGCCGACGCGGAAACTGAGCACGAACAAGCGCTGTTCGGTGAGCCAGGCATGCCGCCGCCCAAAGAGGGTTGGCAGCGTTCCAAAATGGTGGCTTTGTTTGCCAAAGAAGAAACGGCTCGCGAGGCGGCTTTGCTGTTGGCTGCCCAGGACTTTTTTGAGTTGTGCCAAGTCTTGTCTGTTTCGGCCGTGCCCGATCAAGATTGGGTGCGCCTCACGCAGTCGCAGTTTGCGCCCGTAGAAATCACGCCCGAGTTTTGGATTGTGCCCACTTGGCATGAGCCACCTGCGCAAGCACGCGAAGTCATTCGTCTCGATCCAGGTTTGGCGTTTGGCACGGGCACGCATCCCACCACCCGCATGTGTTTGCGCTGGATTGCCACGCAGGGCGTCAAAGGCCAGCGTGTGTTGGACTATGGTTGTGGCTCAGGTATTTTGGCCATTGGTGCGGCCAAGTTTGGAGCCTTGCAAATTGATGCAGTTGACATTGATGAAGCGGCCGTTACCTCGACCGAACTCAATGCACAAGCCAACCAAGTCCAGCTCAATGCCGGACTGCCAGAGTTGGCCCAAGGCGCTTACAACACGGTATTGGCCAATATTTTGGCCACACCTTTGAAAGTACTGGCGCCGCTGTTGTGCGGCCATGTGCAAGACGGTGGTCATTTGGTCTTGGCGGGTATTCTGGCGCGTCAGGAAGAAGAGCTCATCCAGGCCTATGCGCCGCATCTCACTTTGAAGGTGGCCGATCGTGAAGATGGCTGGATTTTGATGACTGCCCAGCGCAGTTGAAGCATCAAACGCAGACATGACCTACGCCAGCTTGATCACCTGGGCGCTGTTGGGTGTTGTGGGTTTGCTGTTTCAGGCCACGATGTTGTTCAAAGACACCATTGCGGCTTACCAGCCTACATTGCAACCGGCCCTGGTTCAATGGTGTGTGTGGGCGAATTGCCAAATTTTGCCTTTGCAACAAACAGATGCGGTGGTCATTGACCATGCGGCAATCGATCAGTTGCACCCTCGCCCAAACCCTGACGATGCGGATACCGCACCTCAGTGGTCATTCGAAATCCATTTGAGAAATTCGGCCAAAGTGCCTGTGGCCACGCCCTGGATTGAACTCACACTCACCGATGCACAGGATCAGCCGGTCGTGCGCAAGGTCATGCACTTGACCGAATGGGGGGCACCGACGGTGATGGCGCCTGGTGAAATTTGGTCACTGTCAAGCCAACTCAGCCTGTCGAGTTCAGACAGTCATTTCATGGGCTATCGCATGTTGACTTTTTATCCCTGACTGTGAGTTGGCCATGAAAAAAGCCCGACGCTTTGCAGCATCGGGCTTTGGCTAACGAACTAACGTTGAATCAGGGCTTGGCGGCCGAAGGAAACGGCCATGCAGCTTGAGGATTCAATGCAGTTGCACCGGCAGCAGGGGCAGCGGGCGCTTTCGCAGCTTTCTTAGCAGCTTTTTTCGCTGGCTTTTTAGCAGCTTTTTTAGGAGCAGCTTTTTTAGCAGCTTTCTTAGCTACGGCCTTTTTGGGGGCAGCTTTTTTAGCAGCGGCTTTTTTAGGAGCAGCTTTCTTGGCTGCAGCTTTCTTAGGCGCGGCTGCGTTCTTTGCTTCGGCCGTTTTATGCGCTGCTTTTGTAGGAGCTGCTGCCTTTTTCGCTCCGGCCTTTTTAGGAGCTGCTGCTTTTTTAGCGACGGCTTTCTTAGGAGCTGCTTTTTTAGGAGCTGCTGCCTTTTTAGCTACGGCCTTTTTAGGAGCTGCTTTTTTAGGAGCTGCTGCCTTCTTAGGAGCTGCTTTTTTGGGAGCAGCGGCTTTTTTCACTACGGCCTTTTTAGGGGCTGCTTTTTTTGCTGCGACTTTTTTGGGTGCCGCTTTTTTTGCAGTTGCCATGATTTTTTTCTCCTTGATCAATTAGAAAAATCAACAGAGGGAAACACTTTGCGAATGTTGGAGTCGCAAAGCGATTCAAGGTGCTGAGATTGAATCTCACCACCTTGAATGGGGAAAAACCTCACCCCAGCGCCGCTGTCAGCGGTCGTGGTGTGAGGTTTAAACAGGAACGTCATTGTTTGAATGTTCAGTCCCAAGACAGGGCACCGCCCGACTGGTATTCAATGACGCGGGTCTCGAAGAAATTACGTTCTTTCTTCAAGTCAATCATTTCGCTCATCCAAGGGAAGGGATTCTCTTCGTTGGGGAAGAGGGCTTCCAAGCCGATTTGGGTGGCACGGCGGTTGGCGATGTAGCGCAAGTAGCCTTTGAACATGGAGGCATTCAGGCCGAGCACGCCGCGGGGCATGGTGTCTTCGGCATAACGGTATTCCAATTCAACGGCTTTCATGAACAGCTCATTGATTTCTGCTTTGAACTCTGCTGTCCACAACTGGGGGTTCTCGAGTTTGATCTGGTTGATCAGGTCGATGCCGAAGTTGCAGTGCATGGACTCGTCGCGCAAGATGTATTGGTACTGCTCGGCAGCGCCAGTCATCTTGTTTTGACGACCCAAGGCCAGAATTTGGGTGAAACCCACGTAGAAGAACAGGCCTTCCATGAGGCAAGCAAACACGATGAGCGACTTCAAGAGGGTTTGGTCTGTTTCCAGGGTGCCCGTTTTGAAGTGGGGGTCCATGATGGCGTGAATGAACGGAATCAGGAACTCGTCTTTGTCGCGAATGGACTGAACTTCGTTGTATGCGTTGAAGATTTCGCTCTCATCCAGACCCAGTGACTCGGTGATGTACTGGTACGCATGCGTGTGGATGGCTTCTTCGAAGGCTTGACGCAACAAGAACTGGCGGCACTCGGGGGCCGTGATGTGTCGGTAAGTGCCCAAGGTGATGTTGTTGGCAGCCAAAGAATCGGCCGTGACAAAGAAACCCAAATTGCGCTTGACCAAACGGCGCTCGTCTTCAGTCAAACCATTGGGGTCTTTCCAAAGTGCGATGTCGCGTGTCATGTTGACTTCTTGCGGCATCCAGTGATTGGCGCAAGTGGCCAGGTATTTTTCCCAAGCCCATTTGTATTTGAATGGCACCAACTGGTTCACGTCGGTTTGGCCGTTGATGATGCGCTTGTCTGCTGCGTTAACGCGGCGTGCGGCACCAGCTGGCGCAGTTTGCGTACCAGCGGCTGTCATGACGGGTGATGGTGTTGCCGCCACTGCAGAGGGCGTGTTGGCTGTGAATGCAGACAGATCGGCGAAGCGGTCGGCAGACGGACCACTTGGGGGAAAGCTTGGCATTGCAGGCTGCAACGCAGGTTTAGATGAATCGTCCCAGGACAACATAGAAATTTCCAATGTGTGAATTATGAAAGCTTGCGGACGAAATGCAAAGCAATGTTTTTAAATGAGTTGAAATCACGCGAAGAAGTGTTGCGTTTTTGCATTGTATTTCTTCGACGTGATGGTGAAATGTTGGAAGAGAATTTCCTGAAATTTAAAAAGTTATTGGCAAGCTTCGCAACCGACATCGTCAATCGCTGTGAACTTCACATCGGTTGCAGGCACACCTGAAAACTGTGCGGGTGCTGCTGCACTCGCTGCAGATGACGCGCCTGCCGCTGAGCCAGAAGACACGGCATTCATTTGGTTGTTGGACACAGTCGATTTTTCGGCGTGTGTGGCGCTGATGGTGCGCAGGTAGTAAGTGGTCTTGAGGCCACGCAACCAAGCCAGCTTGTATGTGTCATCCAACTTTTTGCCAGACGCACCGGACATGTAGATGTTGAGCGACTGCGCTTGGTCGATCCATTTCTGGCGGCGTGCAGCAGCTTCCACAATCCATGTGGTTTCCACTTCAAAAGCAGTGGCGTACAAGGCCTTGATTTCTTGGGGCACACGGTCGATGGGGCGCAGCGAGCCATCGAAGTGTTTCAAGTCCATGACCATGACATCGTCCCACAGACCCAGGCGCTTCAAGTCGCGCACCAAGTAGCCGTTGATGATGGTGAATTCGCCAGACAAGTTGGACTTGACCGACAAATTGCCAAAGCAAGGCTCGATACAAGCGTCCACACCAATGATGTTGGAGATGGTGGCGGTAGGCGCAATGGCCACGCAGTTGGAGTTGCGCATGCCGTCTTTGGCAATTTTCTTGCGCAAAGCATCCCAGTCCATGGTGCTGCTGCGGTCGACTTCAACATAACCACCGCGGGCTTGTTGGAGCATGTCCAAAGTGTCCAAAGGCAAGATGCCCTGATCCCACAAAGAACCTTTGTAGCTGGAGTACTTGCCGCGCTCGGCTGCCAGCTCTGTGGACGCCCAGTAGGCGTAGTAGCAGATGGCTTCCATGGACGTGTCTGCAAATTCCACGGCTTCTTGGGAAGCATAAGGCACGCGTTTTTGATACAGCGCGTCTTGGAAGCCCATGAGGCCCAAGCCCACAGGACGGTGACGCATATTAGAGTCGCGTGCTTTTTTGACCGCGTAGTAGTTGATGTCGATCACGTTGTCGAGCATGCGCATGGCCGTTTTGATGGTGCGCTGCAGTTTGGCGTGGTCAATTTGTTTGCCGTTGGGGCCGTCCATCAAGTGCTGTGGCAAGTTGACTGAACCCAAGTTGCACACCGCAGTTTCGGTGTCGCTGGTGTTCAAGGTGATCTCGGTGCACAGGTTGGAGGAGTGCACCACGCCAGCGTGCTGCTGAGGTGAGCGGATGTTGCAAGCATCTTTGAATGTGATCCAAGGATGGCCTGTTTCAAACAGCATGGAGAGCATTTTGCGCCACAGGTCGTTGGCCTGGATGGTGCGGCTGGGCTTGATTTCGCCAGCGGCGGCTTTTTGCTCGTAGGCCACGTAGGCTTTTTCGAACGCAACGCCAAACTTGTCGTGCAAATCGGGGCAATCGGAAGGCGAGAACAATGTCCAAGTGCCTTTTTCCATGACACGGCGCATGAACAAGTCGGGAATCCAGTTGGCGGTGTTCATGTCGTGCGTGCGGCGGCGGTCGTCGCCGGTGTTTTTGCGCAGTTCCAGGAATTCTTCAATGTCGAGGTGCCAAGTTTCGAGGTAAGTACAGACAGCGCCCTTGCGCTTGCCGCCTTGGTTGACCGCCACGGCGGTGTCGTTGACCACTTTGAGGAAAGGCACCACGCCTTGTGATTCGCCGTTGGTGCCCTTGATGTGGCTGCCCAAAGCGCGAACGCGCGTCCAGTCGTTGCCCAAGCCGCCTGCAAATTTGGACAGCAAAGCGTTTTCTTTGATGGACTCGTAAATGCCGTCGAGGTCGTCGGGCACGGTGGTGAGGTAGCAGCTGGACAGCTGTGAACGCAAACCAGCGCTGTTGAACAGGGTAGGGGTGCTGGACATGAAGTCGAATGAAGACAGCACTTCATAGAACTCGATGGCGCGGGCTTCGCGGTCGGCTTCGTTCAAGGCCAGGCCCATGGCCACGCGCATGAAGAAGGACTGTGGCAACTCGATGCGTGTTTTGCGCACGTGCAAGAAATAGCGGTCGTACAAAGTTTGCAGGCCGAGGTAATCGAATTGCAAGTCGCGCTCGGCCTTGAGGGCAGTGGCCAGCTTGCGCAAGTCGAATTGCAGTAGTTTTTCATCCAGCAAGCCGTTGTCGACGCCCTTTTTGATGTAGCCAGGGAAGTAGTCCACATAGTGAGAAGCCATGTCTTTCAAGAGCACTTCTTTGCCCAAGACTTCCTTGGCAATGGTGTGCATCAAGAGACGCGCAGTGACGTAGGTGTAGTCGGGGTCTTTTTCAATCAGGGTGCGGGACGCCAAAATGGACGCCTTGTACACCTCTTCCATGGGCACGCCGTCGTACAAGTTGCGCATGGTTTCGGCCACGATGGGGTCGGGCTGAACGTCTTGCCCCAAATTTTGGCAAGCATTGACGATGAGGCCTTGCAAATAGTTGATGTCAAGGGGCACGCGTTGGCCGCCATCGATCACATGCAAGGTGGGGTGGTTGCTGACCGCCGCTTTTTCTTCTTTGACTTGGGCGCGCTCTTGGGTGCGACGCTCGCGGTACAGCACGTAGGCACGGGCTACTTCGTGGTTGCTGCTGCGCATCAGGCCCAGTTCAACTTGGTCTTGCACATCTTCAATGTGGAAAGTGCCGCCACCCGGGCGTGAGCGCATGAGGGCACGAACCACCGTTTGTGTGAGTCCTTCGACCACTTCACGAACGCTTGCGGATGCAGCACCTTGGGTGCCATGAACCGCCAAGAATGCTTTCATGAGGGCCACGGCAATTTTGTTGGGCTCGAAGGGCACTACGGCGCCATTGCGGCGAATGATTTGGTAGTTGGCCAAAGCATGAGGGGCCGAGGCCGAGGCGGTGGATGCATCGTTGGCGCCCAAGAAGCCTTGGGGGTTCGATGTCAGATTTTGCTCAATTTGCATAGCGTTCTCAGTGGTCAATGTCAGTTCAAAATTCAGGTCGATTGCAGCCGAGCTCAGTGGCATGGTTTTGCATTCAAACGGGGCGTCAAAGTGGGGTGTTTTTTGAGATTCACCGGACCGTGTCTTTGGCGTTGAGACACTATATCTGGGGTCTGAGGTGAATTCAAGCCACTAGGGGTAGTGTACAGGGCTCTGCGCGCACTGAAAAAGATCTTGACAAAGTGGCGGCCCGTTGCGCTGTGAAAAACAGCCAGTTTTGGGGCGCAAAAACGATGCCTCGGAATGCGCATCAAATCAGTCTGTTTGATGCACGAGTGAGCGCTGGTGCGCTTTGTCTTGCATTTGCCTGCGCGAGGCCTTGCAAATGCATGCATTGGCAAAGGCGAAGGCTTTTTGTCATGCCGTTAACGCGCTTGCTTGGTGCAAAAAAAACCCAGTCAAGCGCGAAAAATTATTTTTAAAAAATAGAAAATATTTTCAGACTTCGGGAAAATACTGATGCGGCCATGCGACATTTTTTTTCAGCAAGGGCCAATCAAATCCTGCCCCTGGATCTTTTTTGCGACCGGGTGCAATGTGCTCGTGACCCGCGACATGCGCAATGGGGTATTGCTGGCCCAAGGCCTTGATGAGCAAGCTTAGGCTGATGTACTGCGCATCTTCAAATGTGTTTCCCTCTAAGCCTTCCAGTTCAACGCCTATAGAGTCGTCGTTGCAGTTGCTGCGGCCGCGGTAACTCGATGCGCCCGCATGCCAAGCACGGTCGTTGCAGCTGACAAATTGCCAGACTTTGCCATCCCGTTCTATGAAGAAGTGGGCAGATACTTCAAGCCCCCGAATGCTTTGAAAATATGGATGGGCATCCCAATCGAGCTGGTTGGTGAACAACTTTTGGACCGAATGAGTGCCAAAGTTGCCGGGTGGCAGACTGATTGAGTGCACCACGATCAAATCGATCAGCGCTTGGGGTGGACGAGGTCCAAAGTTGGGCGATTCACATTTTTCGGCCGCCAGGCACCAGCCGTTTTGCCAAAGATCGAATTGCATGGCGAGTCTGGGTGGGGTGTCAGCAGGGCTTGTCAGAAGCCGCTAAGCAATGCGCTGGCGAGCAATAGTGGCCGCGCTGTCCTTGCACCATGTCGGCCGCTGGCATGTGAACACCGCATTGTTGGCAAGCTTGCATGGGGCTGGGTGTTGAAACGCTGGGTGATGCAGACGCCGAATGACCCGACGCATCAGACCCTGAGGGGGGGCGTTGTTTGAGTGTGTTCAGGCGGTTTCTGCGCCACAACCAAACGGCAAACAAAAGCGTCAATAAAAACAGCAGAATTTTCAAAGGCTGCGCCCCAAAATGATTTCAACCACAAAGCGCGAGCCCATGTAGGACAGCAACAGCAGGGCAGAGCCCACGTACAGCACCCGCACGGCGCGTCGGCCGCGCCAACCCAAACGATAGCGGCCTAGTAACAGTACGGCAAACACCAGCCAAGAAAGCAAGGAGAAAACCGTTTTGTGGTCCCATTTCAAGCGCGCGCCCGCTTCTCCATACAGGTGCTCACCAAACACCACGCCAGCGATCAGCGTCAAGGAGAGCAACACAAAACCCAGCAAGACAAAGCGGAACATCAGGCGTTCAAGGGTGAGCAAGGGCAAGCCACTTTCGTTGTCGTTGCCCATACGGATTTGTTTTTCGGCATGCGACATGAGTGCGGCATGGATGACGGCGGCCGCAAACATGCCATACGACGCAATGCCCAATGCCCAGTGCAGTGGCAGCCAGAAGGAGGAGGTTTGATGCAGCGCCTGTCCGGGGAAATACCAAGCCAAAATGACTGCGGCACTGCCCAAAGCAGCCATGGCCCAACGCGCTTTGAGTTGAGGGAAGTACTGGCTTTCAACGGCATACGCCGTGAGCACCCACCACACTGTGACAGACAAGGCAGGCGCAAAACCAAAGCGCGGCACCTCGGCCAGAAAGCCCGAAACAAGGCTGATGCCGTGCAAAATCCAAGCAAGCCACAGGTAACGGCGCGCCAGGCTGGGTCCCATGCGATCTGCCACGATGGCAGGTACGGCATAAGCGATGGCAGTTAAAAGTGTCAACCACATCGCCAAATCGGAGGGACTGGCTAAAATCATGCTTCCTAGTTTAGCGTTTTGAGTCCTTGCAATCTGGCAAAGCACTTAAAACCTAACGGTTTATGAGAAATTTTCCCTATGGCCTCCGCCCTCACCGACAAACTCTCGCAACTTGTTAAGCAAATCAGCGGTCAAGCGCGCATTACCGAGTCCAACGTCACGGACATGCTTCGGGAAGTTCGCATGGCTTTACTGGAGGCCGACGTGGCTTTGCCGGTGGTGCGCGATTTCATTGCCCGCGTGAAAGACAAGGCGCTGGGCCAAGAGGTCTTGGGCTCTTTGAAGCCTGGTCAAGCTTTGGTGGCCATTGTGAACCGCGAATTGGCTGCCACCATGGGCGAAGGGGTGGCCGATATCAATTTGGCAGCACAACCGCCGGCTGTGATTCTGATGGCGGGTTTGCAAGGTGCCGGTAAAACCACCACCACTGCCAAATTGGCCAAGCATCTGATTGAGAAGCGCAAGAAAAAAGTGCTCACAGTGTCGGGCGACGTGTACCGTCCTGCGGCCATTGAACAACTTAAAACCGTCACGGCACAAGCTGGCGCTGAATGGTTCCCCAGTTCACCCGATCAAAAACCATTGGACATTGCGCGCGCAGCCATCGATTACGCACGCAAGCATTTCTTTGATGTGCTGCTGGTCGACACGGCCGGTCGCTTGGCGATTGACGAAGCGCTCATGGCCGAAATCAAGGCCTTGCATGCCGAGTTGAACCCCGTTGAAACCTTGTTTGTGGTGGATGCCATGCAAGGTCAGGATGCGGCCAACACCGCCAAGGCTTTCAAAGATGCCTTGCCCCTCACCGGCATTGTGCTCACCAAAATGGACGGTGACTCGCGTGGTGGCGCGGCCTTGTCGGTGCGTCAAATTACCGGCGCCCCTATCAAGTTTGCCGGTACCAGTGAAAAAATCGATGGTCTGGAAGTGTTCGATGCCGAGCGCCACGCTGGACGCATCTTGGGCATGGGCGACATCTTGGCCTTGGTGGAGCAAGTCACAGCTGGCGTCGACATGGAGGCCGCGCAAAAGCTGGCTGCCAAAGTCAAGAGCGGCAGCGGTTTTGACTTGAACGATTTCTTGGCGCAAATTCAGCAAATGAAACAGATGGGTGGCTTGTCGAGTTTGATGGACAAATTGCCCACGCAGTTGGCCGCCAAAGCGGGCAGCATGGATTTGGGCAAAGCCGAAAAAGACATCGCTCGCAAGCAGGGCATCATTCACAGCATGACGCCGCGCGAGCGCACCAAACCCGAGTTGATCAAAGCCACGCGCAAACGCCGCATTGCCATGGGTGCCGGTGTTCAAGTGCAGGAAGTAAACCGCTTGCTCAAAGAGTTTGAGCAGATGCAAGACATGATGAAAAAAATGTCAGGCGGCGGCATGATGAAGATGATGAAGCGCTTGGGTGCCATGAAAGGCATGGGCGGCTTGGGTGGTTTGGGCGGCATGGGCGGGGGCGGCTTCCCCGGCATGAAGCGCTAACAGAATTTAAATGCGGCCGAAGTACTCGCGTCGCTGAAATTCGACTTTGTCTTCTGCCTCATTGAAACGCGTTTGCTCTGACTGTTTGATGCGTTGGTAGTAGCGCACAAAGTCGGCCCCCAGCCCAGCATTCAAGACCTTGTCTTGCCCCAAGTGGCCAATGGCGTCGGCCAGTGTCAAGGGCAAACGCGCGGCGCTTTCAGCGTAGGGTGCATCTGTGGCTTTGGGTGCTTGCAGAGCGTTTTCAATGCCATCGAGACCGGCCAAAATTTGGGAGGCCATGTACAGATAAGGATTGGCAGCAGGCTCGCCCAGTCTGTTTTCGATGCGTGTGGCGCCATCGCCAGGGCCACCGACCACGCGCAGCATGGCACCGCGGTTGTCACGACCCCACAAAATGGATTGCGGTGCCAGCGCATTGGGCTTGAAGCGTCCAAAGCCGTTGACAGTGGTGGTGCACAGCGCCGTCATGCCTTGTCCATGTGCCAACAAGCCTGCCAAATAATGCGCGCCGATGTTGGACAGGGTGTGGCGTGCATCATCGGCTTGAAGCGCATGCGCTTCTTGGACGTCTTGCGCTGTGGTCCGGGCAAAAATGTTCAGACCTGTGTGCAAGTCGTACAGCGATTGGTGCAAATGCCAGCCACTGCTCATGATGTTGTCAAACGGCGGACGGCACATGAAAGTGGCGTGATAGCCAGCTCGGCGCAGTGCTTGTTTGACGGCGCTTCTGAACAGCACCATGTTGTCTGCGGCCGTCATGGCATCGGTGGCTTTGAAAACGGCTTCAACTTGGCTGGGACCCAATTCAATTTCGAGAGACAACAATGGCAAACCCAGCGCCTGGGCCGTTTGTTTGACAATGCGCAGCGCAGGCTCTGATCGGTCAAACCACAACTCGTTGAGCAAGTTGTAACCTGGGTGAATCATGCTGACCTGTGGCGCGGGGCCAGGCCAAGCAGCCAGCGCAGGATTGGCATCTTCACCATGCTCGCCCTCTTTGAGTTTGTAAATGTGAAACTCAACTTCTAAACCAGCGCGCATGCCCCAGCCTTTGGCTGCCAATTTTTCTAACGCAGCTTGCAACAGGCGGCGCGAGTCGTAGGGCACGGCTTGGCCATTGGGAAACCAGGGTTGGCACAACAACCAGCCGGTTTTCTCGGTCCAAGGCAAAATTTTGAACGTGCTGGGATCGGGCAACAGCAACACATTGCTGGCACCTTCAAAGCCGGGTAATTCGTGTTTGACATCGGCCTCAAACACTTTGTAAACCGTTCGATCGGAGGAGTCCTTGAGCATCAGCGTGCTGACCATGCCCATGCCCTCTGCAAAGGCGCTGGCCAACTCGGATGTGACCCATGTTTTGCCGCGCAAACTGCCATGCACATCGCACCACACCAAGCGAATCCATTCAAGGCCAGAGGCTTGGGCCATGGCCAGGACGCGCTGCACTTCGGCTTGTCGGGAGGGGGTGTTGAGGCCGCACTTGTCGGAAAAAGTGCGGGTGTTGGGGCTGGCCAATGTGCTGGCGGATGTGGCGTTCATGTCTGTGACATCACAACGTGCTGGGGGTACCCGCGTCCCAAGGTGCGGCATCGCGCTTGGCTTGCATGGTGTGTTGCGACCATGCTTGCCAATCTGGGGCTGGCGCAATGCCGTCAACGGTGTCGGGGCCAAAGCGTGTGGCGGCCACCTCTGACTTGGCAAACCCTGGCGGAAGTCCACCTGCTGCGACATCGTCAATGGCTTTGGCCAAGAGGCGGCGATTGGCAATGATGACTTTGTCGGTGGTGCCTAAGTGTTCACGCGTGCGATTTTGAATGGCGCCCATGCTTTCGCAGGCCCACTGATCGTGCACGTTGATGTCATCTTCGCCCATGCCTAAAAAAGTGCGAGTACGTTGTTCTTCGGGATTGAAGCCCCAGTTGTTGTGCCGACCCGATTTGGGAAGGTAGTTGGGCAAGCTCACGGCTTCGAGGCGTTGCTTGCGCATGGCGTCTTTGTTGACCGGGTCGGCAAAGCTGGTGAAGACGGCATACCAGTAGGTGTGGGTGTCGTCGACGGGCACATGCATCTGCGTGATGGTCATGGTTTCCGACAAAGGAATGACAAAGGTGTTGGGAAACAAGGCGTTGGTGATGCGCACGTGCGTGAGCTTGTCGTTCAATGGTCTGAGTGCGGTGAGTTGCAGGCCGTAAGGTTTTTCGGTGTAGGCAATGTCGGGCTGGTCAAACTCGCGCATGACGCGTGTCATGGGCCATTTTTCACCATCGATTTCGCCCGCACTGGCGCCTCGGAATTGTTTGCCGTAGGCGTCTTCTAAAGACGCATCATTGAAAAAACGGTGCAAGAACGAGGCGTGTGCGGGGTCGATGCCCACCTCAAATGCCTGCAACCAATTGCACTGCCACAAGCCTTTGAACGCGAAGGTGTGGGTGCCCGGCGCTTGAAAACAATCGATGCTTGGCAAGGGCGGTGGGGTGCTGCCCTCGGGCCCCATCCACGCAAACAAAATGCCGCTGCGCTCTTGCACAGGGTAGTTGCGTTGTTTGATGCGTGTGCACAAGACACTGCCTTTGGGCTCGGCAGGTGTTTCGAGACATTGGCCCGTGACATCAAACTTCCAGCCATGAAATGGGCAACGCAGGCCGTCGCCTTCGTTGCGACCAAAGGCCAGGTCGGCACCACGATGAGGGCAGTCTCGATCGAGCAAGCCAAACTTGCCTTGTGCATTTTTGAACAAGACCAAGTCTTGACCGAGCAAACGCACAGCCTTGACCGGGCGGATGGCCATGTTGGGATCGAGTTGGGGGTCAAATTCGTCGATCAGGGCCACGGGGTGCCAGTAATGGCGTAGCATTTCGCCACAAGGAGTACCTTGGCCAATGCGCGTGAAGCGCTCGTTTTGTTCTGCTCTCATGATTTCACTTTAACGCAAAAAACACAGGAAGAACATGATTTTGCGCAAGCCGCCCTTCATTCAAAACGAATTGTTATTTGTGTACGGCACCTTGTTGTCGGGCTTGAGCAATCACCACCATCTGCAGGGTGCAACATGCCTTGGGCCTGCCACCTTACAAGGGGCCTTGTTTGATTTGGGCGAGTACCCCGCGCTGTTGTTGACCGGCAAGTTGTCGACACCTTCAGGGCCGGTGTTGGGGGAGTTGTACAAAATCGAAGCCGCGCATTGGCCGCATTTGGATGCGTTGGAGGAAGTCGATCCGGCATCCATCGAGCATTCGATGTACTTGCGCCAAACGGCCGAAGTGCTGTGGCTGGCATCCAGCGTGCCGCAAGTGCTGCGCGCGCAAGTGTATGTCTACAACTGGTCGTTAGAGGGGCGTCTCAGAATTGAACATGGCGACTTTCGTCGCCATGTTTCAAGTACAAAACTGTGAGCCTTATTCAGGCAAGACCAAGTCGCCACGCAAAGAGTGTGACAGCGCCGTGTTGATGCGCACATCGACCATTTGACCCACCAAACGCATGCCGTTGGGGCCAGCCGGAAAGTTGACCACCCGATTGCATTCAGTGCGGCCGGCCATTTCGGTGGCATCTTTGCGCGCAGGACGCTCTACCAAAATGCGCTGCACAGTGTTCAAGCGGCTGTCACCGATGCGCTTCACGTTGGCCTCGATGGTGGCCTGCAAATGGTGCAAGCGTTTGAGTTTGACGTCGTGCGGTGTGTCGTCTTGCAAGTTGGCTGCAGGCGTGCCGGGTCGCGGGCTGAAAATGAAGCTGAAACTGGTGTCGTAGCCCACGTCGTCAATGAGCTTCATCATCTTGTTGAAGTCTTCGTCGGTTTCGCCAGGGAAGCCCACAATGAAGTCGGAAGACAATGAAATATCGGGTCGGACAGCGCGCAGTTTGCGGATGATCGACTTGTATTCAAGTACGGTGTAACCGCGCTTCATGGCCGCCAGCACGCGGTCGGCACCGGCCTGTACCGGCAGATGCAAATGCGAAACCAGCTTGGGCACGGTGGCATAAACATCAATCAGGCGCTGCGACATTTCTCGCGGATGCGAGGTCGTGTAGCGAATGCGCTCGACGCCGGGAATTTCAGCAATGTAATCGATCAACATCC
>ERZ1034361.100-NODE-100-length-58602-cov-4.308415_pt1 | contig 58602 bp, 69 predicted proteins | sample MGYA00520617_ERZ1034361 | MGnify/ENA primary metagenome ERZ1034361 (study PRJEB33736, sample SAMEA104284507) | Azolla filiculoides | biome: Urban; feature: Water surface; material: Ditch water | place: Netherlands | collected 2015-10-28 | depth 0-0.1 m ... | reverse complement strand
CTATATTCCAATCATATATATCATATATATGTTGATAAGTATTACAAACATATTTTTCATAACCAAACATAAAACAATAAGGCGTATATCTAACATTTATTAAACAAAAATCATTTAAAAAATCAATAGCTTTATGAATATATGGAGTTATTTCAGAATAATTTATTGTTTGAATTCCGTTAGCGTTGTTCCAATAATTTAATGTTAAAAAATTTACTTCAAAAATATTAAACTGTTTTATAAGTTCCGCAAATTCAATTAAATGCTTATAATTTAAATGTGTTACTGTACAATTTATTCTTACTTTAATATCTAATTTATTAGCATTTTTAATTGCTTCAATTATATGTTGAAATCCTTTTGGATGATTAACTAATTTATTATGAGATTCTTCATTATAGCCATGTAAACTAAATAATATTTCTCTTAAACCACATTCTTTTGATTTTTCAAGAAAATCAATATCTTTAAATTTTGAGCCATTACTTAATGTACTAATGTAAAGATTATTAGCAGTACAATAATCTAATATTTTGAACCAATCTTGATGTATTGAACTTTCACCACCTGAAAGATCTACTTCTTTTATTTGGCATTCAATTAAATAATCTATTCTTTCTTTAATAGTTTCAAAGGATGTTACTTTATCTAAATCTCCTAAATAATAACAAAATCCACAAGAATAATTGCAATTAGTTCCTGTATCTAATTTTGCTCTATTATTAATAGGTTCATTATAATCAATTTCAGGCGATGCTACTAAATTGTATAAATTACTCATACGTGTGTTAACCTTTTATTTCTTTCAGTTTCTTTACAAGTTAATAATAAATTTTTAATTGAATCAGGATCTAATCTATCTTTATATTTTTTATATATTTCAAAAGAATTTTTTTTAGATAAAATATATCTTTCATCTTCTAATTTATTTTTTGTTGCTGCAAAAATACTAAAAGTAATATCTTTATATTTTTCTAAAAATTCATCTAATCTAGAATAATTTTCATTTGTAACAACTAACATAAAAGTTATTTTTTCTTTATTAATTTCAGGAATATAATGATCTTTTGTTAAATCTAAATTTTCAGAAAAATGATAAAGATAATAAGAAATTAAATTATCATATTCTGGATATTTTTTAAAAAATAATCCATTTGTATTAATTGATATTTTACAATTTTTTTCAAGCAAATTATTAAAAATAATTTCTATATTTTCTTTTGAAACTAAACCAGGTTCTCCACCACTTAATGATACTTCTGAATTTGGTTGGATTTCATTTAATTTGAATAATATATCTTCATCTGTAATAAATGGAACTTGACCTATTACCATAGAATGATCTATCACGTCTGGTTGTGAATGAGTATTTGTTACACAATATGGACAATTCCAATTACATTTATATGTAGACATTAAACTATAATTCATATTTGTCCTTTTAATATATTAATAATATTATCATTATTATTTAATTCTATACTTTTAAAATTATTTTCAATATCATATTTTCGCCAAAATAAGCCTTTATCTTCTTCAATATAATCAAGTACATTAGACATATAAACTACATTTCTTTTATGATATTTACATTCTGCAATAAATCTAGGAGAGCAATCAAATTTTCTAGGTACTTTAGTATAGTAATATGTGCTAAATTTTCCCCAAATATTTTCTACAGGTGCTTTAATAAATTCTATATTATTAAATGGCTCGTACACATCATTCGGATTATGAATAGCTATAATCTTTTTATCTTTTGGTAATTCTTTTAATTCATCTTGAGAAATTTCTCTACAATTTTTTGATACATAAATTAAATTATTATCTTCAAAATTTTTGTATTCTTTGAATTTAAAAAGTATTTTCTTTTTGTAATCAATTGTTCTAGGACCAGAATTATAAACTCTATAATCTTGTAATATAGTTATATTTTGATCTTTAATTAAATGTAAATCTCTTTTTCCACAAGCAAACATAAAAATATGTTTAAATTTCAAAATAACATTTCTATCTTTCATTAAATTGCCATCAACAATTAATAAGTAATCACCAATTAATATTTTTGGTCTATTATCAAAAACAGTATTGTTAAGAATATTTTGTACTTCATTTTCAGTAAAATTATATTTGTTTATTATAGCAGATTTAAACATTTTTTCATCTATATCTTCACATAATAATATTTTAACATTAAAGAAATCTTTAAGAATAAAATAATAATCTATAACTTCAAATGTATGGCCACATATTCCTTGATTTTTTATTCCCCAAGAATATGTTAAATAAATTGCATCTTTATTTAGATTAATCATTAATGCCTTTCAAAAAATCAGTTATCATAATATCAGAATTATCTAATAAAAATTCATTTATGTTGCCGTTTTTAATACAATTATATCTTTCTTTAATACTATCATTATATTCTAAATTATAAATTATAAATGGAATATTATGAATAAAACATTCCACAATTAATCTATTATTTTTATCTAAAATTGTTGATACATATATTGCTTCTTTAATATCTTCAAATAAATTTTCAAAATGTTTATTATTTCTTTTTAAAAATATATTTTCTTTTTTAATATTATATTTAATTATAATATCATTTACAATTTCATTTGATACTTCTAAAACTGAAGATATAAAAATTTTATCACCTTTATTTGCAAACACTTTATGAATTTCTTTAAAAAATTTTAATCTAGTTATTTTATCTTTTAATTGATAATCATAAAATCCATAAAAAGTAGTATTTTTAAAATTATTAGTTTTTGGTTTTTCATTTGAATATACTAACTTATTTGTATTTTGTAAAAAATTATTTAATTTATCAAATGTTCTTACATCAAATATTAATATATTTTTAAGTTTTAATTTATAAAGATCTGTAAATTTATTAATACAAACAATATCATTTAAATAATCTTTATTAAAATTATATTTATTTAAAAATACATTTTTAATAAATTCTAAATCGTCTTCATTTATATCAAATATAAAAAATTTAATATCATATTTTTCTTTTAAAAAAATATAATATTCAAAACAATAAAAAAGTGTTCCATTTATTTTTTTATGATTTATAAAATTATATAGAACACCATTCATTAAATAGTCTTAATAAATTTTTCAAATTCTTTTGAATCTTCATCTAGTTCTTTTAATTTTTTAATATTTTTATTAAATTGATTTTTTTGCCATTTAATTTTTTGAATTTCATCTTTAGTATTAAGATATTCTTCAAGAAGTTCAATTAACATTTCATCACCTGTTTCAATAATTTCAATATATTTTTCTTCTCTATTTTTATCACTAATAATATAACCAGCATCAAATAATGTCATTGTTGCGTCAATATAAAATATCATATCTATTAAAGATTCGTTATTAATTACTGATAATAATTTTTGTTTAATTTTATGATGAATTTCTTGTTTTTTAATTGAACTAAATACTTCTAATTCTTTTTCATTTAAATCCACTGAAATAGATCCATCAATAGTATTATAAAATACAGTCTTACCATTTAATAAATCTTTTTTTACTAATTCAGAAGTTTTATCATTTAATTCAATAGATGAATCATCTAATTTTAAACATTCTGAAAAAATTCTTTTTTGTGCGCCTTTTGTTTCAATTACTTTGAAGTAACCCATTTAATTCCTTTATTTTAAAATTTCATAATTTAATTCTTTTAAAGAATTTTTAACTAAATTTGGTAATTTATCGTTATATTTTAAATATTCTCTTGTAAAAACATCAATATCTCCATCTTCTAACCAAATTGGGAAAAAATCTACATTTGAATAAATATTATTTAAATTATAATTTATTTCAATATTTTTTGATTCATCATCAATTTTAAATAATTTTATTAAATTTTTATTTAAAATTAAACCTTTATTTAACAAAATATTTTCAAATTTAATAGTTTCAATATTTTTTTCATTTTTTAATATTATTGCATTATGAACATCATAATAATAAAATCTATTTCTAATTTCTGGATATTTAATTTTTGAAATAGATTCTGATAAAACCGGATTCATAGTAATATTAAAAACTTTAATTTCTTCATTTTTAAAATATTCTTTTAATTGTGTAATTCCATATTTACCTATTTGTCCACAAATAACATAATATTTTAAATCATTTTTTAAACTTTTAAATTTTTTAAAAATATTTTCAATATTTGGATATTCATTAAATAATAAAACATCAGGATGATTTTTAAAACCTAAATCAAAGTCATATGAATTACTTAATGAAGTATTTAAATCTTCTATTTGTGTATACTTTTTAATTATACTATAATATTTTTTAATTTTTTCTTCATTTTTTGAATAATCTTTGACTTCTTTATCAGTTGTGTGAAACGGATTTGAAAAATCTTCATCATCATATTTTATTAAAAAATTATTATCTTCTAATATTAAATTTTCAAAAATATCAGGTATTTCATTTGTTTCTTTATTATTTAAAACTAAAGATAATTGTCTAGCTATATTTTGTATATTAGTACCTAACATTCCATTAAGAATTATAATCATATTGTAATCCTTTAATAGTTACAATTGCAAGTACAAGCATAGTTACAATTACAAGTACAATAGTTACAATTACAAGTACAATAGTTACAATTACAAATACAAACAGTACCACAATAATTTAATTTATCAACTACATAATTAATATTTGAAGCAGTAATTGAAGCGTCAACAGCTACTGCTCCATCACTCCAATAATAATTAATATGGTTAGTTAAATTATTTAAATCATTTGCTTCAATAGTTCCAGAAAGACCAGTATCAGATACTGCTCCTGCACCTCTTCTTGCTCTTTCCGTAGTTATATAATTTCTAATTTCAACCCATTTTCCTGAAGTAATTATATCGCCAGCAGAAACACCACCTAAATTATAAGCTACAGGATAATTATGGCCATCATAAGGTGACGCCGCAGTATAATTTGGAACAGAATGACCATTACATCCACATGACATTATATAACTCCTTTAAGATAATTTAAATTCCCTTTCACATTTTCATCAATGAAATTCTCATAGTTATCTACTTCTTTTGTATTATTTATAATAAAATCAATTACATCATTATCAGAATTTTCTAAATTTTCAGCATTTTTTTGTGCTTCTTGTTCCATAATATGAATAACAAGATCTTCTAAATCTAATCCTAATGCATTAGAAATAATTTTAATTTTTTCACTAATATCTAATTCTTTCACATCATTATGTTTAGTAAATTCTTCAATAATATTCATACTTGTTTGAAATCCATTTAAAAGAACATCTCCAATTAAAGGATTTTCAGTTTGTATTTCCATCATAGTATTAACTATATTTTTCATTTTAGAGAAAATTTCATTATTTTCGTTTTGCATTTTATTCCTTTGTTTTAAAATCATTAAATTTAGGTATACTATCTAAGTTACCATAAGTTGTTACATTTCCTTCGTCAGTAAAATATGTTTTAATATCTTTTCTAACACCACATCCATCACACGTGTCGCAAAATAAATCACAAATAGGAATTAATATATTTCCATTTTGCCAATCAAATCGTAACATATCCTTAACTTTGCTAAGATATTCAATTTCATCTTTTGATAATTTATCCCAAGCAACAGAAGTAATTATTCGTTGAGGATTAAATGCTTTTGATATTAATGTAATATCTTCATATGCTTTATTTATATTTAAATTATGTATTGTATATCTTATTCTAAATTTTACCAAATTTTCATTTAATTTTTTGAAGATTTGAATCATTGTACTTGTAGTATCTTTTCCAGAATGAGTTATTCTTTCTGAATTACCAACACCGTCAAATGATATATCTAAAGAAGTTAATCCTAGTTTATTATATTTTAATTTTTTATAATTAAAAAGAAATTCATCTTCTAAAAATTTAATTCCATTTGATTCTATATTAAAATGAACATTTTTCTTTTTTGAATAAGCATATTCCATAGCATAAACAGCATTTTCCCATTCAAGAGTAACTTCTCCACCAAACATAACAAATAATGTTTGAGTATCTTTAGGTTCTCTTGCTAAAATAATATCTATTGTATTTTTTATTTGTTCTTTTGAAAGAACTTGTTTAGGACGTTTTAATAATTCTTCATAGCAATATGTACAAGCAAGATTACATCTATTAGTGAAATAAATTACATTTACTCCACTATTTTCAATAATAGGTTTACCAGATTTATCGCCGATTGAAAAATTCATTTGCGGATTCATTTAATTAAAACCTTGTGTTTGCTTTTATATCCTGAACCTTCAGCATCTCTTCTTTTTCCTTCTTTAATAATATATGATATATCATCAAGAAATCCAACATAATCATAAGTATATTCAAAAATATGATTAAGACCTTCAGCATTACCAACGTATTTTTTATCTACCTTAGCTTTACCACCTCTAGCTTCTGCCATTTGTATTTCTAATTCTTCAATTGAAATAACATTATGTGTTTCGCAACTCATCCTACACTTCCTAACCAATGAATAACCATATCTTGAAAAACTGGTTCATCTCTGCATTCTTTTGTTATTCTATGAGATTCCATATAAATTATATGAAACAATTCACATACACTATCTAAAGGTTTATTATTATTTTGAACTTGAGAATATGTACAACCTGCATTACAAACTTGTTCTAAATTACAACTTTGACATTTATCAAAATTCTTAGGATTAAAATGTTCTTGATAATATTTAAAATCAAAATTTTCATCCATTTTAAGTAATTTTTTACTTGCAAATCTTGCACAAGGATAAAAATCACCACTTGACATTAGAACTCCACCATGTGTTCCTGCAAAACATCCAAATGGTCTTTTACCTTTTACTAATCCAAATAATGAATCCAGAATAGCTAATCTAAAAAATCCTATTGATCCAGGAATACCTTTTTTAATATTTTCAATATAACTATTAGCTAATCTTTCACATTCAACCTTGAATAATTTAATATCTTCTACAGTCCAAACATCATCTCTTACTAAACTAAAGTCAGGATGTTCAATTCCATAATCAAATAAAAATTTATAATTTTCAGTCATAGATGAAACATTTCCAGGCCATATCATTACTTTACAACCACTTGTTAAATCAAGAATTAAATCTTTTTTAGTTTCATAAAGTTCTAATATTCCATTAAAATAATCACCATCTTTATTTTTATTTTCAAGCATTGGTAATAATGGTCTTGTTTCATTACTTGACATTCCATCAAAAGACCAAGAAATTCCAACTTCATTTTCTTTAAGATAATCATGTTTTTCTTGATCAATCATTGTCATATTAGAAATAATATTTAAACCAACACATTGTTTATCTGCTCTTAAATATGGAATAGCATGAGTAATTAAATCCCAATTTAATAATGGTTCTCCACCGAAAAAAGACACTTGATATTCCGAAGTATTAGATAATCTCATTAAATCTTTTAATTTAATCATACCTTGATCAAATACTTCTTTAGTCATAAATGTATTTTTATTTGCCACATAACAATATGGACAACCAAGGTTACATTTTTCAGTAACCGAAACTTCTAATGTAAAAGTTTTCATTTTATCCTTTCTTCATATCACAAATTTTATTTTTTGCTAATACTGGTTGTTGTTTTGTTGCTGTTAATAAAGACTTATAAATTATATCATTTAATTTAAATACTTTACACATATTAATATTTTTAGTACTCCATTTTAAATCATATTCACTTAAATTATTTGGATTATTAACAAAATCATTTAATTTATATTCAACTATATTCTTAGTAGATTCTAAATTATAAGATCCGGCTGGGCATTTCATACAAAATAAAGAAGTACAATTTGTACAATCATCATTCATATAATTTAATAAATCTTTGAATTTAGTGTTTGATTGTTCTAATTTTTCGAGAATATCTAAATCCCTAATATCGCCTATTTCATGATCATCATAATCTTCATACATTGTACTATGACAAGGACTTAATTTACCATCAAGATTAATACCATAATAATTAATTCCGGCTGAACATAATGCTCTTGAATTTCTAAACCAACCAAATACATCTGCATTTAATTTATTTTGATAAATGTATTTTGCTATATTAGCTAATCCAATTTTTAAATCATTAAAATATTCTTCTTCTTTTTCTTTTTCATAATCATTAAATGAATCTGGTGTAGGAAAATAATTTTCACAACCTGGAATACTAATAATATCTAAAAAAGATTCATAGATATATTTAAAAGTTCTTGGTGTAATTGTACTTTTTATTTTTCTTCTTACATTAATTTCGCCAAGAATAGCAAATGCTTTTTTAACTTCATCTACTGAAGATTTATTATTTTTAGTTACTCTTTCAATATCATTTACTGGTTTTCCATCATAAGATATTTGAATCTCAAATCTATCTCTAGTTAAAAGTGTATTAATATTTTTTAATGATTCTTTATATTTTTCAATATACATTCCATTTGTATAAAAGAAAAAAGTAATTTTTTTATTTTTTGCGTAATATGTCATAAGATCCAAACAATATGGCATATTCATCATTGGTTCACCGCCCCAAAAAGCGATTATAATTTCTTCATTTGGATCTTTTTCTTGAACTCTTTGAATAAAATCAATTATTTCTTGAGTCTTAACATCTGTTTTAGAATTTTCTATTTTTGCCAAATCTGGCATATCAGGATTATGTCCTTCTGAACAGTATTTGCAACCTAAATTACAAGTACTTGTTACATTTATATCTAAAGTCATTTTAACCTTTCATGTTTTATATTATATTTATATTGTTGAGCTATTGAACTATTCTTTTAAATAGTCCTTTATTAAAATCAATTTCGCTTAACTTCATATATTTTTCCATTGCTCCTTTTTCTTTTGATGTTCCTAAAGTTTTTAAAATACTTGCAAGTATTTCCATTTCAAGTGAATATAAAAATCCAAGTAATGGAATAGCATCTTCAGATTTTTTAATATTTTCATGTGTATATTTTTCTATAAGAATATTAGCCATTTCCATTTTTTGAATTGGTTCTAAATTTTGAGTTAATTCTTTAATAAATTCAGATGTCTTATTAATATCATTAGTTTGTTTCCAACCCATTTTAGCAATTTTTTCAATATCTTCAACTTTAATAACTTCAGAATAATTTTTTAAGAAAACATAAAATTCACTAGCAAGACTTCCAATTTTTCCTTTAATTAAATTAAAATGAATACTTTCATCAATATCTTTAAAGTTATCTATAATGTCTCCTAATTTACTCCAAGATCTAGGTGAAGCAGATATTTTTTCATCTCCATCTTCATTTGGCATCCAATGTAATTTAGAAGGATTTTCAGCTATATAATCTCTAACAATTTTATTCAAATTTTTACTTCTTGCATATTTTAACCAAGATTCAACATTTGGTTCTACTTCAATAAAACAAAATCTATCTAATAACGCACTATCTAATTCTTCTGTTTGATATAAATCACTTGGATTAGTAGCGGCAACTATCATTGTTTTTCTTCCATTTGTTGAAGGCAAAGTATGTTGATGTATTTTTCTTTCAAGAACTAATTGTAAAGCACTTTGTCTAACATCTAATGGTGCTCTATTTAATTCATCTAAAAATACAAGTGTGTTTTTTCCTTCATTAGCTGCTTGAGTAAGTCTTTGAAGCCAAATTGGTTTTGTCCATAATGTAACTAATTCTCCTTGAACTTCAGATGTTCTTGGCATACCTATAAGATCTCCAATTTCTTGATGAGATAAAAATAATGTTTCCATATGAAAGTTATTTTCATTACACCATTCTTCAACAATTTGAGATTTTCCAATACCATGTACTCCTTCAATAAGAAGTGTATCATTTGCTAAGAAACAACCTTGTAATGCAGATTTAACTTTCGAGATATCCATTTAATTCCTTTTTGTTTTTATAATGTATTATATCATAATAATATTAATTCAATATTAAATAAAAATATTAATTTAAATCCATCAATATTAATTCAGGATACAATTCAAAAAATTCATTTATTTTATCATTTATTTTTATAAAGTCTTCTATTTTATAAACATTTGAATCAAATCTTTCTTCTTTTAAAATGTTCCAATAGATCCAATTTCCATTATCATATTTTTTAAAATATAAATTAACTTCAAAATTACTAAATGAAATAAAATCACTAATATTATTTGCTTTAATTTCTTCTGTTTGAAAATTTATTAACTTTTTAAAATTAATAAAAGAAGTAAAACTTTCTCTAATTTCTTTTTTAAATCCTTGTGAATCTATCAATATAAATTTAAGATCTATTGTACCGCTATTTTCTTTTGCAATTGGTATTGAATTTAAAAATTTTTTAAAATTATCTGTTTCTTTATTTTTAACTAAATTGGTTAATTCTAATTGTTGAAAATTTATTTTGTTCAATTCAATTAATTGTTCAATTTTTAAATTTACTCTTTTATCTATATAATTGTCTATAAATTTGAAAAAATTCATTTAGTTTCCTTTATATTATAATAAGTATATTTTTTATTTTTACAAGAATCAAATCCATTTGGCTTTTTATCTGTTGTTCCTAAAAATATTGTTTTACATTTTGGTGTATATTCCCAAAGTGAAATATTTTCACAGTATCCATCTGTAATAATAATTAGTCCATCTGGATTTAATTTATTTTCTTTGATGTATTTAATTGCTGGAAATAATTTTGTTCCACCCATTCCTTTTCTTTTAAACAATTTACTTTTTGGTGTATATGTTTCAACTCCTTTTATTTCACTATCTACTTGAATTAATTTCATATCTGACTTATTTAATTTACAAATATTATAAATTTCATTCAAGCCAAGTAAAATATCTTTATTTTCCATTGATCCAGAAATATCTAATACAACTAATAAGTTAAATTTATTATCTTTTTTATTTCCTTTAAGATCTTCTCTCATTGGAAATCTTCTATCCAATCTTTGAATTGTTTTTATATGACCAATTCTTTGTCTAGCAGTTAAATTTCTTAATGCTTTTTTCCAATTGACTTTTGCTTTCTTTTGAAATAATTTTAAAGAATCTAAAATATCTTTTGAAACATTTCCTTGAGCTTTTTCAATACTTGTTTCAATCATTTTTTTAGTAACATCTTTTTGGACTTCAGGATTACCTTGTGTTTTTTCCCATGTACTATGATCAGGTGATTTTGAGTCCTCTTTTTCCTCTTTTTCTTGTTTTTGATTATTTTTTGATTCGTTTAATAATAATTCATAATACATTTCACTTGAAAGAAGTTTTTCAAATTTTGAAAACATTTCATCTGCAATATGAATTCCTGCATCAGGTAAATGTTCTCTTTTGATTAATTGATTGATTGCTAAGTCAGTGCTAACATTCCAAATGTATTGATCTTTTTCGTGTCCTATTTGTTCTGATTTGCCTCTTTGAACATGATTATTAAGAATATGTAACATCTCATGTTTAAGAATACCTATTCGTTCTTTAAGAGTAAATTTACCAAATTCTTCATTATTAATATAAAGAATATAATATGTGTCACAAAAAGAAACACCTGCTGGAGCTGGAATATCTTCAAATTGAATTTTACATTGTGCAATCATAGAACTGTAAAAGACATATTCTTTAACAAATTCTGGATTAGTTATCATTGCAGTTATACATTCTTCAAAGTAATGTCTGTCTGTTAAGTTGTTCATTGTTTCCCTTTAAGTACGTTATAGTTTTTCAATAGATTATGAATATTTTAAAATTAAATCAGGAAATTTATCTTTAATATCTTCATTAATATAATTGATAATTTCTTGAAATGTTTTATCTCCTTGAATTTCAATATTATATAAATTATTTGTTCCTCTTATTTTAAACTGAAAATAAGTTTTAGTTTCATAACCAGGAGTTTGAAAAATAATAGAACTATTAACAAAATTAAAATTACTTTTAAAATAGTTTTTTAATAATGAATGAGAAATATGAGAATTTATATTTTCATTAATTTGTCCTTGTTGTGTTTGCATTTTTTTCCTTTTCTTTTATATATTATATCAAAATAACTTTAAACTAATATTAAATATTCAGGATAAAGATTTTTTAATTCTTCTTTTGTATTAAATTCTTTTGATGCTTGTATAAAGTCTTTATAAAACGGAGAAAATATTAAATCTTGAATTTCTTCTGAATTACATGTTGGGCTATTAACAAATGCTTGAACAATTTCAGAAAAACTTTCATACATTATTAGACCGTCTAATCTATAAACATTCATTTCATCTCTTATAGAAAACAGATCTTTTATTTTTGATTTGTATTTAGAAATATACATATTAGTATCCCCAACTTCTATGATGTCTTGCACCTTCGTGTGTTTTATATCCACTATGTCCATATTCATCAATTTTTGAAATGTTTCCATATTTATTAATAGTTTTAATCATTGGTTCTCCGATAAAATCATCTTTAATTGGAGAAATATTATCTGAAGCCCAAGATGTAGTTTCATTAACTTTTAAATTTATTCTTTGAACTTTAACCCTTGTAGCAGATACTTTTTCAATTACTTGAAAAAAATCTACGTTTGTTTGTTCATATCCCCATGATGTTGCAAATAAATCACCTACATTAATTTCTTTTCTATTTGTTTCAGCAAGTATTTTATCTTTGATCTTTTTTTCTTCCTTATAAACATTTCTATCATGAATATATTTAATTTTTGAATCAATATATTTCATCATTTCAATTTCAGTATCAAATCTAAATCTCCAATCTGCTTTAGTTTTTTTACCAGAGAAAAATACAGCACTAACATGATCTTCAACTTTACTTACAAAAACTTCAACATTTGGTACTGAAACATTCATTTTAGTGAAAGTTTCTGCGTTTTTATAATATTCTCTTTGATTAAATCTTGTTGTTCTTGTCATTTTATTTCCTTGTGTATTTGTTTTATAAATATATTATATCACATTAATATTAAACCAATATTAAACGAAAGACAAAAATGCAAGAATTAAAACAATTAAAAACAAATGAAATACAAGAAGTAAGAGAAAATATATTAACAGAACAAAATGGTTGCTGTGCATTATGCGGAGTTGAAATTACTGAAGCAACTGGTTATTCATTAGATCATCAACATATGACTAAAAAAGAAACAATAGGTGAAGATGGAGCAGGATTAATAAGAGGTGTACTCTGTCGTTCGTGTAACGTATGGGAAGGTAAAATTTGGAATAATACTCAAAGATATAGACAACCTAAAAGTGTTCAAGATAGAATAGATATGTTAGAAAAATTAATAGAATATTATAAAAAAGATAATATCAATTTAATTCATCCAAGTGAAAAAATAAAAGAACGTATTGTTTCAAAAAGCAATTATAATAAGCTTAAAAAACAATACGGTCTTTCATTACACATAAAAGGAAAGAAAAAATTTCCAGAATATCCTAAGTCAGGTAAACTAACTAAAATACTAGAAAATCTTTTCAACGAATTCGAGATTGAACCTTATAATTAAGATTCAATTATTCCCAATCTTCCATTAATGGATCAGTTGTTGGAGCATTTTTATTTTCTTTAATATCTCTGAATGTACCTTGTTTAATACAATTTAATTCAAGTGCTAATTTAAATGAATTATCTCCAGAAATAATGTCTGCTAAAAGTTCAGGTGAAAAATTTTGTTTATAAGAATATTCTAAAACAACTTCTGGAAGATATTCAAATTCTCCATAATTGTTTATAAACTTATATAAATCACTAAGAATCTCAGGATAATCTTCCACTGTAACTTCTTTCTCATTAACTATTTCAATTATTCCTATATCTTGCATTTTATTCCTTCGTTTGTTGTGTTTGTAGTGTTATGTTTTTTAAATTTTTTAAATATGATCCATTTTCATCTGATAAAACTTCATACATATTTTCAAAAACTTCTTCCGCTTCTTTAATCTCTGTATTATGAGATATTATATTAATGCTTCTATTTGTAAATTCAGTTCTTAAAATATTAATTAATTCTAATCTTCCATCTGTATCTAATGATGAGTCAAGAACTTCATCTAAAAATAAAATATTAAAATGTGTTGTATTTCTTTCTTCACTGAATTTTAAAAATGCAAATAATATACTAAAAACAATTCTTAATTTTTGACCATTAGATAAAGAATTAAATGATTTCTGCATATTTGAACCATCCATTGCAATAATACTTTCTGATAGATCAGAATTGATTGTAAACAAGAAAGGAAAGTTTCCAAATTTTTCTAAGAAATAATTTATCCATTTATTAATGATTGGTAAACTCATATCAAGAATTTGACCTTTAAGATTTTTGTCACTTATTAAATCTTGAAAAGATAAGAAGTCAATTGTTTTGTTCTCTAATTGTATCTTATTTTCTATTAATATTTTTTCTTGTTTAATTACATCTTCTAAAGTACTATAATCAATTATTGCTGGTTCAACATCTTCAATTATTTTTATTTTTTCATTAATATTACTATAAGAAACTTCTAATGAATTTAATTTTAATTTAATTGTTTCAAGAAGTTTTTCTTTTTGTTTTATTGCATTAATAGAATCATTTAACTTTTGAATATTTTCTTTTATTGCATTAATAATAACTGCATTCAATTTAATAGATTCTGTTAAAAATTCTTTTTCTTTAACATCAATGCCTGAAATTTTAACTAATTCTGCACAAGATAAACAAGAATTATGAGACTTTTCAAGATTAAGAATTAATTCTAATTTTTGTTTAGCATTTCTAACATTATCTTGTACTACACTTAATTCAAGATTTTTATTTTTTAAAAGATCTTCTTCTAATTTAAGAGTATCTAATTGAGAATCTCCTGCATTCATTTGAGCTGTTTTAATCTTTTCAATATTGGATTTAATTAAATCTTTTTCATCTTCTAATGCTTTAATTTTTTCTTCTTTAATTGAATGAGCATTTTTATTTTGAAATTCTTGTCTTTCTATATCTTGCTTTAATTTTACCTTGAGTTGAGAAAGTTGATTAAGATTTGAATCTGCTTGTTGAACATCTTGTTTTAATTCTTTAATTCTTGTTTTTGCAATATCATTATATTCACTAAAAATTCCAATATCAATAATATATTTAAATATTTCTTCTCTTTCTTTATTAGATAATTCAGAAAAATTCTTTGATGTAGGTATATTTGCACCAAGTAGAACTAATTGTTTAAATACATTATCATTTGTTTTTAAAATATTTTCTTCAAGCATTTTTTGATAATCTAAAGACTTTGAATCTTGTAAAATCAAATCATTATTTTTATAAATTTCAAATTTATTTGGTTTCATTCCTCTTATAATTTGATAATCATCTGATTGAATTCTAAAAAATATTTGAACTTCTAAATTTTTGCCTTGAACAGAATTAATTAAATCAGAATTAGAAATTTTTCTAAATGGTCTTCCAAATAAACCATAGTATATTGCTTCCAATATACTTGATTTTCCTTTACCATTTGTTCCATTAATTAAAATAACAGAATTTTGTGTTTCATAAACAGCTTCTGTTTGATAAGACATAAAATTTTTAAATTTTATTTTATATATTTCTATATACATTTATATCCTTATTTTATAACTGAGATTTAATTTTAATTACTTCTTCTAAAATATGAGTAATTTTATTTTCTTCACAAGCATTTTGAATTATACTTAATGTATGATTAACTTTTTCGCCTTCATTAAGTCCATTGAGATCAATTTTTATTTCGCCTTCTTGTTCAAAAGATGATGCATAATCTGCTTTAATTACTTTAGACACTTGAAAATTATTAACTATACTAAAATCAAAATTTGGTAATTCTTTCATAAATTGAATACATTTCATATGTTCACCATTAATTGAATTATTAATAATAAATTTAACTTTATGTTTTGTTAATGTTTGAATTCCTTCAAGAAATGTTTCAACTGTTGTTTCAATATCATTATATTTTAATCCATGAATCATAATTGGAAATCTATCTGGATTTGAATCATCAAAAATAATTTTAATATGTTTTAAAGATAAAGTATTTTCAATAAATTCTTCATAATCATTAAAATCTGTTACCCAAAATCCTTTTCGTTCTTTATAATCACTCCAATCAAATTGATATGGAGTACCAACATAAAGTATATTTCCTCTTCTTTGTTGATTGTGATAATGACCAGAAAAAACTTTTATGTTATCAAATATTTCAGAATCAAGCCCATGTTTAGCTTCTATTCCTTTAACAACTTCAAAATTTTTAATTTCAAAATGTCCAATTAAACAATCTTGATTTTGACATTCTTGTGATAATTCTTCACCTTCAACAAGCCAAGGAATAAATCCTATTTTCTTATTGTTTATTTTAAAAAATGTTTCTTTTTCTATAATAGTAAACACTTCAGGAAAAATTTTAGCAAATAAATCACTTAAATGAACTTCTAAAGATTCTCTAAAATATATATCATGATTACCTAAAGGAAATGTTATTTTAATATTATGTTCTTTAAAATTATTAAATACTTTTATTAATCTATTATAAACAAATCCATCAATTGTTTTTCTGTTATCAAGAAAATCACCTAATTGAAAAATGTTTTTAATATTGTTTTCTATCATATAAGGCAATAATTGATTTTCAAGAAAATTTATTTGATTTTCAAGAAATTGAGGATTACCTTTACTTTTTCCAAAGTGAAGGTCTCCCAATAAAATATATTTCTCCATTAATGACCTCTAATAATATCAATATTTCCTTTAAGATGTGCAGAAATTTCGTTGTACTCATCAAAAGATATTCTATAATTGTGTGGATATTCTATAACGAATTTTAATTTTTTAAGTTTGTCATCTGCATCTACATCTTTATGAATTTGTTTAATTATTTCAACAAGTGATGTTCCTTCTAAACTTTCTAACTTAATATTAAATTTTTCTTTTTCTTCAAAAACTGGTAAATTGCATTCTTTATTATTTCTATTAGTTCTTAATTCATATTCACCATAAGTGATTTCAAGAGATATTACATCTTTAATATTTTCTTGTTCTTTTTGTTTTTGCTTAATAATAAAAATAATACTATTATGAATAATTTGAGAAATATATGCAAATGCATTTACTTCTACTCCACTTCTTTCTGAAATCATTTTATGATTAAAGTTATGTAAATATTTAAGAATTTTATGAATACTATCAGAATAAAAATCATCTTTATAAGAATATCCACTAAATGAATGTTTAGTTAAAATACTTTTAATCATAAGAACAATAATTTGACCAAAGCTTTCATAACTTCTTTTATCAATTGGAGTATCTTCAGACATTTTTACAATTGTATCTTTTAATTTAGATCTTAATTGTGTTACTCTTGTATTGTATTCTTTTGTTGAATCATCTTCTTTAATCTTTAATTTTATAAATAGTTTAATATAACGATTAATTTTCTTATTATTAATTTTTACTATTTTAGATAAATTTTCAAAAGAAGATCCCTCTTCAGTTTTAAGTCTATTCCAATTTTGGAGTCTAATTAATAGTGATTTTAATTCAAGTTCCGATGTATAATCGTGTTTTTGACGAACTTTTGGTGGTGTTTGACTTATCAAGATGTTCCTTTATGCTTTTGTGATTGATATATAATTATATCAAAAGTGTAGTTAATAAATTTAAAAATGGAGAAATGAATGAGCTTTTCTGGTAATACAAGAAACTATTCTCAAAAAACAAATATAATGGCTGGATCAGATACATTGGAAATTTTTCCATTTTATCTTCAAAATATTAATATTCCTGGTTTAAGTTTTTCACATCCTGAAATAGGTGGAAGAACAGGAACTAAAATAATAATGAATGCTGACAATGTTCAATTTGGTGACTTATCTTTTTCAGTATTAGTAGATCAAGATTTTTTACTTTATGATGAATTAATGTCAATAGCTAATGATCAATTAAATTATATATCAGGACAATTATCACCAAAAACATTTGAATTTTGGATTTCTGTTACTGATGGAAAAGGTGATGATGTTATTAAATGGACATTTAATAATGTTAAAATTGAAAGTATAGGTGATCTACAATATGATTATAGTTCAGATGAAACAAGTTTTTTAATGGACGTATCAATGAAATTTGATACGTTTACATATAGAAATCTTAAAAAACCAGGAACAATTCCAACATTAAAAGTCTAAATTTATTAATACCAAACGAAATATTTGTCTTTTTTAAGTTTAATTCCGCCATCAATATTTCCTCTATCTAAACAATCATGGTATTCAAATTCATCAAGAATATACCATGTTTTGTCTTTTAACTTTTCAACTAACTCATTAGGAAATACTGCAAATCTTTTACCTTGAATAATTTCTTCTTTAATTTCATAATTATTATTTTTAAATCCTTTAATAAGAGCAGTATATCCAATATCATCTAATTCAGTTCTTAATGCTGAAACAAGAACTTTATTTTCAAAAGTATTAAGATCTTTAAATGCTTCAACATAATTTCTAATGTTATTTGGAAGTGCTCTTGAATTTTTATTAAAGAAAATACAATTTCCCATTTTGATAACTGTATTTTTAATATTTTTTGATTCAATTTCTTTTGCAAGCATTGATGAGTTTGCTATATGTATTCCGGCTTTGCTAAATAATTCATTTGCTAAAAAGTATTCTTTTGGTATAAACATGGTATATTCCTTATTCTTCGATTGTTATTAATTTAAGTTTAATTAATGTTCTAATATTCTTTGCTTCACAAGATTCTTCAGTTTTTAAAATAAAATCCGAAATTAAAAAATCAAGGTCACTTGCTATAAGTGCAGATTTAATTTTTTTAATTAAATGATCATTTTTCATAAAAGAAAAACCTTTAATAACTTCTAAAAATTTCTCTCTTTTAGTTTCTAAATCTTTAATATCCCATAATTCATGTGCTTTTTCTTTTGTTAATGGATGTACCATCATTGCTTCAACTTCTTTATCTTTTTGCTCTTGAATTAATTTTAAATCAATTCCTCCAAATGCTTCTTTAAATGATTTTTGTTTTTCGTTTTTCATATTTTTCCTTTAATTGTTTTTGTATTACTTCTAATATAATTATATCAAAACAAGTTTAAAATAATATTAAACAAAAGAATTAATTCTAATGTTTAATTTTAAATTTATTTTTTAGGAGTCGATGGTTTTTTAACCGGTTCTTTTTTAACTGGTTCTTTTGTAGGAACTTTTTTTACCGGTTCTTTTGCAGGAACTTTTAAAGGAGCTTTTTTAACTACTTTCTTAATTGGTTCTTTTTTAACTGGATTTCTTTCCTTTTCAATTTTTTCAAGATAATCTTTAGCTTTAAATGTACCTTCTTGAGTTCTTACGTGAGTTGCAATTCCTCTTTTACACATTTCTTCAGTATCCATCCAAAATTCTTTTCCAACAAGCATTAGTTCAAATTCTTCTTTTGTCATAAATTTTTTATCAAGAATTATTTTCTTAAAGAAATTCCTAACATGTGCTGATGCATGAACATGATTTGTTTCAATATCTCCTGCTTTTCCATATACCATAGTACTATAATCGTGGAACATTAAATCACTAAATTCATGAACAATTCTTATTGGAGTCATACAAAATAAAAGTGCTCCCATTGAATATCCTGTATTTAACATAGCAACTACATTTTCATGTTGAAAGTTATTAATTAAATTGTAGAATCTTTTTCCTTCATTTATTGAACCACCATTTGAATCAATATGAAATTCTAAAATATCATCTTCTTCAACTTTTGAAAGTTTATTCATAATGGCATTTAGACCAACACCTTCTTCTGAAAAATCTCCAACATAAAATCTAAAAATATTAAATGAAGGATATTCTTGATATACATCTGGAATTACTCCTTCGTCATCTTCAAGTGGCATTTTCTTTGCAGGAACATTTTCTGTAAATAATGAATGATATTGAGAATGTAATTCTTTATCTTTTTCGTCATTTAATCCTAAGTCATCACCAAATGGCAATACTAAATTATTTTTTCTTTTTATATTCTTTATATAAGAGCCATTGTTAAAAAAACTACTATTTTTCATTGTTTTCCTTTGTGTTTGTTTGGTTTGTTTCATTTTCATAATAATTCATAACTATTTGTAAAACCTCTGAAGCTATTTCTTGAAGATCTTCGTCTGTATAATCTTCTTGATTACATTCTACATCCATTTTAACTTCATCATCTTTTGTAAAAAATCTAATTTTTAAATCATCATTAACTAAAAACCATCCTTCTTCTTGAGTTGTCTCAACACTTCTAACTAACTTATTTTCTTCTTTTTTATCGCTTTCCAAATTTATCCTTTATATTTTAGATGTATTATTATATCATAATAACATTAAATTAATATTAAACCAAAAAAGTCTTGTAGAATTAACTACAAGACTCACAAACATATTCATCTGATTCTTTTTGTTGTTTTAGATAATAGAATGTTTTCATACCTAGAGCAAATCCATATAAATGCAGTTTTGTTAAATCCATTAATGAATCTGGAGTTTTAACATAAACATTTACTGATTGTGCTTGGTCAATCCATTTTTGTCTAATTGCTGCATTTCTAAGTAAAGCATATTGGTCACAATCAAATGCTTTTTTATAATGCTGATTATTTTTTCTAAAGTTTGGAACAACTGTTGGAACAGTAATTGTACCTTCTTCTTTATAAAAGAAATCACTAATTGGTTCAGTACTTTCAATTGCATTACATGCTTTTCCTGATGTAGCTGTTGGAGCTATGGCCATAAGTTGAGCATTTCTAATGCCGAATGTTTTAACTTTTTCAGATAATTCATTCCATCTTTTTTCATCGTATTTGTACTTAGTTAATGCTTCTGCTTTTGGGTTACTTTTATGAATTGGTAAAACACCTTGTGCCCATTCTGTTTCATAGAATTTCTCAAATTTACCTTTTTCAATTGCTAACTCAACTGATACAGATATAATCATATAACTTAATTCGTCAAATAATTGGTCTGTCATTTCTGCTGCTTCTTGTGTATCAATAACAATTTTATTCAATGCTAAATAGTTAGCATAATTTAAAACACCAATACCAAGATATCTATACATAAGATTACTATGTTTTCCTTCTTTAACAGGATAATTTGCTACATCAACTGTATTATCTAATCCTCTTACTAAAGTTCTAATCAATTCCCATTTTTCATCTGTTTTCATATAATACCATCTTTCGAGGTTTACTGAACTCAAATTACATAAAGCAATTTCACCAGCTTTATATCTTTTAACAATTTCATAATCACCATTTTCAAGTTTAATCAATTCTTCAGATGTTTGTGAACTAGCTCTACTTGGAAGTACTATTTCAGTACAAAGATTACTTGAACCAATATATCTGTTTAATAATGTACTTTCATTAACGTTTTCTTCATGGTACAAATAAATGTTACCAGTTTCAGAACGTTCTTTCATTATTTTTTCCCAAAGTTCTCTTGCTTTGACTTTTTTCTTTCTGATATTTGTTCTATTAATATAATTTGTATATAAGGAATTAAATTCTTTTCCAAATTTACCTACTAATTCAGAAGCATCTTTTGGATCTACTAAAGTAACTTCTTCGTCATTAATAACAGCATCTAAAAAATATTGATTTAATTTAACAGCATATTGGAGTCCTCTTGCTCTATTTTCATCTGTTCCGCCGTTTGATTTTAATGATAATACATCATATGCATCTAAATGCCACCAGTTAAAATATATTGCTAGTGCTCCTGGTCTTTTACCACCTTGATTCCAAGCTTTCATAATACTTTCAAAGAATTTCATAAATGGAATTGGTCCACTTGAATAACCTTGTGTTCCTTCTATATAAGAACCTTTTGCTCTCATAGCTGAAATATCTAAAGCAGTTCCACCTTTGAATTTAGAATAAATTCCTAAGTTTTTACCAGTATCTAATATACTATGACTATCATCATTTAATGTATTTAAAACACAAGAACTTAATTGTTGACCTGGTGTTAAAGCATTTAAAATAATTGGTGTAGCAACTGTATATTGATGTTGTGAAATAGCATTATATAGTTCTTTAACTCTTTTAACTTTATCTGTTTCATTTACCATTAGTGCCATAGCAACTCTCATATAAGCATGTTGTGGTAATTCAAGTTTTTTAGTTTTTGTATAATTTAAACAATACTTATCAAAGAATGTTACTAATCCTTTATAATTAAAAAGAATATCTCTTTTAGGATCTATTGCTAAATTTAATTCTTCAAGTTCAGCTAATGTATATTTTGCTATTGTTTTCTTATCATAAATTTTATGTTCAACACCTTTAAGAAGTACATCTAATAAACTTGGATATTCATTTTCTTTTGAAATATTATATGTTTCTTTATATATACTCATAAGTTGTAATTTAGCAGAAACATCTTCCCATATTGGTTGAAGCATACTAATTTTATTAACTGCAGTAATAATTAATTGCTGATACATATCAGTAATTTTAATTTCTTTATGTAACTTAATTTCAGTATCTCTGATAAGTTCTTCAGTCATATATTCATTATTTTCACATGCCCAAAGTGCCATTTTTTTCAATTTACCAGGATTAAAAGGTTCTTTTCTTCCATCCCTTTTAATGATTGTTATTTTATTAGCACTCATTATATCATGATTAGAAATATTAATTTTCTCTTTACCTGTTACCGCTATTGATAAATCATTTAGCGATAATCTTTTCCATCTTTTTGCTTTACTCATCATTTTCCTTTAAAAGTCTAATTCTAATTTTCCGTCTGGTATATCACTTTTCATAATACCAATACTATACACTGCTAAGTCTGACTCTTGAAGTGCTGCATTATCTTTATTCATATCTTTGTAATTTTCAAACCATTGAACAACATCTGTTTTTTCTTGGTTATAAATTTTATCCATACCAAGTTGAGAACTTCTTAAATCTACATAATATTTTAAGAATTGTTCAACTACTGGTTTAGTTAATGTTGGAACATCTCCAAGACTTAATAGATAATCTGACCATTCTAATTCATCAGTATAAACTTGAAGTAATGTTTCTTTAACCATATCTTTATACCATTGAGATTCCATTAATTCTTTGAAACCTTCAGTTGGTTCTTTTTTAAGAATATTAAGTGTTCCATTACCCATAGCAGTATGAATATCTTCATCAAAATTAATTAATTTAATAATTCTTGTAGCACCTTGAATTTTATTTCCATAAGCATTGTTAATAACATATGTAACTAAAAATGAAATATAGAATTTAATACCTTCAAGAGCAAAAATATTTACAAGCATTTCTAGAATTAATTTCTTTTTATCATCAAGTGAATCTAAAGAATCAATATCTTTTACTCTTGTATATAAATCAATTTCTTTATCAATTCTTTTTTGAATTTCAGGATAATCTTTTAATTTATCAAATACAATAGTTGCATCAGAGAAAATACCTCTAAGTAAATGAGAATAAGATAATGAATGAATTAATTCAAAATATCCCCATGTTTTGAACATTGCTTCAAATTCAGGATTTGTACATAAAGCAGCAATAACTTCTTCAAGACCTTTGTTTTGTCCGCTATCCATTAGTGTTTGAAATAACCAAATTCTTATCATTACTTCTTGAGCAAATTCAGGTAACTCAAAGAATTTTTGAGCATCATTTGTCATTGATATTTCATTAGGGTTCCAGAAAGAATTTCTTTGTTTCTCTTCTTGTATAACAGCGAATTTGTATTTTGGGTTATCATATCTTTGAAAGCCTGAATATTCACCAAAGAAGATTTTTTCTTTGTTTTTATCAGTTATCAGATTTGTAGTGTTTAGAATTTTTGTAGAGTTAAGACTCATTCATATCCTTTATTTTTTGATAGTTTATTATATCAGGAAAAGTATTAAATTTTTATTAAATTAATACAATTCAGAAATATAATCAAGATTTATTTTTAAGTTTTTGTGAGATTTATCGTGTAATTTTAATGTTTTTGCTCTTGAATTTTCTCTATAAGATACGTGAATCCATCCATTTGGAAAATATTCTGCAATCATTTCGTGAAAAACAAGATTTTTACAAATATATTTAAATACATCTATAAGAGATTCATCTTCAATTAAAAAATCAACTGCTTGACCTTTACAATGATTAGATGATGTACTACTTCCCATAATAGCGGAAAGTATAGGAGTTCTAAAAACCGATTTAATTATTATATCATTATAATTATTAAAAACCGGTTCAATTATTTTTAAACAAAGATCTTCTAAAAAAATCCATTGTTCTTCAGTTGGAACATTTGCAATATTGTGTCTAAGAGCTATATCAGATGAAACAAGATCTCCATATTTAATATATGAACATCCTTTAACTATTTCATCTAAATTTCTTCCATAATCTATATCTGATAAAATAAAAAATTTATTCTTTTTTTCTTTTGCCAATGCTTTTACCTTTTTAAGTATAATTTGTAGAATATTTATAATTTATGTAATTCTTCCTTGGACTCTAAATCTATATGTATGAGCACCACCTCCGCCATCTGTAAACCAAAAATTACTTCGCCAAGCTGTATTAACATTTAAATCAAAATTAAAATGTAATGTGTTCCAAACCCAAGCATTTATATGTATTGTAGTACCTTGTGATTTATTAAATGCAAAAATACAAATTTGTCCTTGACAATATCCACGGCAATCACCACGTCTAGTGTGTATATTTCCACTTGGTTCTCTACTTTCAATATAAAGTCTTCCATTTCCATCATAATATAAAGAAGCATAATGATCTATACATTGATATTGTGTAACATCATATAATATTGGTTTAGCTTTGCCATAAAAATCTGAAAATGCTATTTGACCAGAAGAAGGAACTGCATCATCTGCTGAATAATATTCATTGATTGCAGTGGGAGCACTCCCACCAAATTCATTTTCAATTTCTTTGATAGTTATTTGTCCAGATGATTGTAACATTTTTACTATCCTTTAATGATTTTTTGCAAATCTTCTATTTGTTTTTGTTGTTCTTTAATTGCTTCAATTAAAAGTGGAACCATTTTTGCATAATCAACAGTTAAATAATCATTACCTGATTTTGATTTACAATTTCCTTTTTCATCCATTTCCATATCAAATGGTGCTAAACTTACAGCTTCAGGAACAACTTTTTGAACATCTTGTGCAGATAAAGCTATTTGTTGATTATCATTTTTAAATCCAAAACTTTTTGCTATTTTATTTTCTTTATAATAAAAACCTTCTAAAGATTTTACTTTTTCAATAGGATTTTCAATAATTCCTGTTTTTTCTTTAAGTCTTTCATCAGAATAGTAACCAATAATATTATTTGTTGCTAAAATTTGACCGTCACTTCTTAACCAAATTCTTCCGTCACCTGTTCTATTTCCACTTTTTACTATAACACCTGCTGTAAATCTCATTGAACAGTAACCATCATTCATATCTACTATATCACCATCATCCGAAAGAATAATTCCACCTGCTTGAGCATTTGATGAACTTACTATTAAGTTTCCACTTAATGTAGTAGATGAAGCAGTAATTGCTCCAGAAAATGAACCAGATTGTGCATTTATAGAACTATTAACATATAAAGGTTTTTGAATTGAAATATTTGCTGAAGTAAAATTAATTATACTTGTATTATTACAAGATATTGAAAAACTTCCAGAAGCAGTTCTAAACAATCCAGTATCAGTATCATCTTTAAAACTTATTCCTGGTGTTAATTGTGTTCCATCAATTATTGAAATAACACCTGCAAATGTAGCACCAGATAAATTTGCTTTAGTTGTATCACTTGCATGAACGTGATCTGCTCTAGCTACAGTTGTTGAAGTTCCAATTGCAACAGTACCATTCATTAATGGATTTGAACTTGATAAAGCAGTTATTCCATTAAATGACGTTCCTGTACTTATTCCTAAACCAGTAACATTTCCAGTAAAAACCGGTGATGCAATTGGAGCGGCGTCTGTTAATCCGTATCCTGCTAATGTTGTTGGATTTGTTCCAGAAGTTACAAGACCTTTTGCATTAATAGTTACAGATCTATACGTTCCTGCTGTAGCAATTGATGCTAATGTTCCAACACCTGATATATTAGCAGTTCCATCAAAAGGACTTGAAGTCCAAGAAACATCACCTGACATTGATATTGTTCTACCTGTTTGCAATTTGGTTGCAGTTGCAACATTTGCTGCAACTGCGTTTGCAACTGCCGTAGAAACAAAAGCAGTAGTTGCAATTTGTGTTGTATTGGTACTTGAAATAGCTGTTGGAGCTTCTGGAACTCCTGTAAATATAGGAGAAGTACTTAAAACTGTTTGTCCTGTTCCTGTAGCAGTTGTTGATCCTGTTCCACCAGCAACAATTGGTAAAGTTCCTGATGTTAATTCAGAAGTACTTGTAGCATATATTGCTTTATTAGCATTAAATGAAGTTAAACCTGTACCACCTTTTGTAGTTGCAATAGTAGTTGCATTCCATATTCCAGTACCTATTGTACCTACAGTAGTTAAACTTGTATTTCCGGCTAAAGGAGATCTTGAAGTGTCAATTGGATGAACGTGATCTGCTCTTGCATATCTTAAACTTGTTCCAACTGCAACAGAACCAGACATTAATGGATTTGAGCCTGATGCTTGTCCAATTATAAATGCAGTTGATGCAACTTGTGTTGTATTTGTATCTCGTTCAGCAGTTGGAACAATTGTAGTTCCTGTAAATGTAGGAGAAATACTTAAAACTGTATTTCCTGTACCAGTACTTGTATTTGTTCCTGTACCACCTCTAACAACTGGTAAAATTCCTGTTGAAATATCTGCAGTATCTAAATTAGTTAATCCAGATCCATCACCAACAAATGCCGGAGCAGTAATTGTATTACCCGCTTCAATACCATTTTTTACTTTAAAATTTTTTGCTATACCCATAGGTTCCACACTCCCCTAATTTTTATTTTTAGAACTCTAAAGTCCAAGTTATTGTAATTGTTGTTCCTAATTCTTTTATTTTTGCAGGAAATGTTTTTATATTAAATAAAGTACTTCCAGAATAAAAACCTGCTTCAGTAAATGCTGCTATTCCTGCAGTTGTTCCACCTTGACCAGATAAATTATTTGCAACAGTACTCGGAATAATAATTGTATAAATTAAATTTCTAGTATCATTTGTTACACTAACTGTTGAAAGTGTATTTGCATCAACAGCAATATCTGTTTCTGAAATTACATTTCTATTACCATTACTTGATCCTGTACCTTGAAAATTAATTGAATAAGAATACATAGCTTCTTCTTCAGAAAATAATTCTGTTCTTGTTTCATCTAATCCATTTACAATTGTTTTAGGAATTAAAATATCATAAGTTCCGCCATTATCAACATGGCCTCTAGTTCCAATTATAAATTTATTAATAGGAGTTCCTGTTGAAAATCCTCCTATTAATTTTGCCAAATTTGGTCTTGCACTATCAACAATTAAATTTTTTTCTTCATATTCATCTAATAAATTTCCTTTACTATCATGAGTTTGAATTTTAAAAATTCCTTTTAATCCTGTGTATGTTTCTTTCATTATTCTCTCTCTATTTTAAAATTTAGATCGCTATCTCTACATATATTTCTTATATTTATATAATCATCACAACTTACTGTTTCAAATTGAGAATGTCTAGTTCCAAATCCATATGTAAATTCATATAAATCTTTCCAATTTGAATTACTTGCTTTTGCACTTGTATAAATTAATCCTGGTTCACCATAAATTGATAATTGATTAATATCTTTAATTTCTTGAATTGTTGAAATTGGATTATTTTCATTTATATTTGTTAAAATATTTGAATCTGGAAAAAATTTATCATCTTCTATATATTCTAAATTAACATAAATGTTATCATTTTCTTGTGAATAATCCATTACAATTTCATCAGATGAATTATATTCAATAACTGTTGTTTTATCAAATCTTGTTCTTTGATCTAAATAATGACCATTGTCAAATGTTACTCTTAATAATAATTCATTTTGAATAATATAATTACCTTTAAAATCATATCTTAAAAAAGGAAGAATTTCATGTTTAATATCAACTACAATATATCCGTTTTCCAAATAAGAATATGTTTTAGAATCATTAGCATATAATATGGTTAAAGCTGCTACATTATATTTAATTCTAAATTTATATGTATCTTTTAAAACTTCAACTTCATCTGGACCTTGTTCATAATCATATATAAATCCAACTGGATGCGCTAATGGTTTAACATATTTTTCAAATGATTCTTTTGATAAATTTCCTTTTGCTTTATAATGAAATAAATCAACTGTTTCCATTTCAAATGGTATTCTTTTAAAGTTTAATGGAGCAGTATTTAAAGATTCTATTAAATTATTAACAAATTCAATAGCAACTTTTGAACCTTTATTTTCTCCAAACTTTTTAATTAAATGAATTTGTTCAGGTGTCATCATTTTGTGTAATGCAATAGATGGATACATTGTTCCACCAGTTTCAAATTCTGGAGCCCCAACTAAATTTGAAGTTTTAATTGTTTTAAGAACTTCATAAAAACTTTTAGCATATGTTTGCATAAATGCTAACTTATATTGTTCATCAGACATTCTAAAAATATTATTAACATCTATAGATACAGAAGATTTCTCCTCTATATGATCTATGAAAATATCTATAATTTTTTTATAAATTTCAATATTTTTAATATTATCTGGTATTAGTAGATAAAATAATTCTTTAAGCATAGAATTCCACCGAATTTAATCTTGGTACTGTATTTTTAAGAACTCTAAAATTTGGTGAATAAAATTCAATATTCATTTTTTTAGGAACTGTAAACATTGTATGAACTAATGGACTTGCTGCATAAACACCCGTAGCAGTTGATTGATGTCCTGATATATCTTCTTTAACAAAGAATGTAATTTTTATTGAATCTTTAAATCCTTTAAAAATTTCATATTTACCTATAACATATTCCGTACTATCTTCTGTAAAAATAATAGGCATTGTTATATAAGATAATTCTGTATAATCAACATCAATTACATCTGTAGTATCTAATGTTATGTCTCCTGTTATATCATATGGAGAAGTTCCTGTACTTGAAAATGTTACATCTTCTGCATTAATATTTGGTAATCTATCAATAAGTAAATATCCATCATTATCAAATATACCTTCAAAAGGTGCTTCTAAAGTTAAACTTACATCAAAGTGAGCATCATTTAAAACTACTCCTGTTCCATAACTATTATCATATGTTTCTAAACATAAATTATGGTCATAAATTGTAAATGAATTTAATAAATCAATTGTAAAACCAGATGCATCTGTTGTTTGTTCATTAATTCTTTTAATAAGATTTGTTATAAAAAATTCAGCATTAAATTGTTCCATAAATGAAACATCTTCACCCATTAAATCAAATGAACCATTTTCTTTAAAATAATTATCTATAACATCAAATACTGCTAAATTTATTTCAACTTCAGATTTAATAGTATTATATTTTAATATTTTAATAGCAAAAGCGCAATCTAAAAATAAAGGACTTCTATTAACATATCTTAAAGTAGGAACTTTATAATATTCTAATATATCCCATAATCCAGGATTATTTGGATCTTCAGGATTTGAAATTTCAGCATCTTCTAAAAACCAATTAGCATTTGCAGTTGCATTTAATGTATTATCTAATGTAAATATTCTTCCATCATCAGATCTTGAAAATGTTCTTAAATATGTAGTTGGAAGTAATGAAAACCAAACTTCTCCCGGTCTATATGGAGTTTCTTCGTCTCCTCCCCAAATTCTTGAACCTCTAATTGTAGCTTGTGAATTACAAAAAGAAATATAATCAATTGGTGAAATTACTCTATTTGCAGTATTATTAAATAATTGTGCATTAGTTCTAATAGATTCTGTTGATTCTGCATTTGCTCCAGATGTTAATAATTCATAAGTTATATCAATATTTAATAATTCAATTTTAAATGTAGCTTCAGGCCAAGTTCCATCATCATTTTGTTGAATTCCACCATCAACTCCTAAAGATTGAATAACATTAGCTTTTACAATTGTTGAACTAGGAAGATCATTTCCAATTCCACCAACTTTAAAATAACATCTAGGTGTTTTAAAAGTTAAGTCATCTTTTCTAATAAATTTTTTATTAAAAATAAAATCTTTATCAACTAACATTGTATCAGATTGAATCCATTTTTGATCAGTGTATGAAATACCATCTTTAGTATATGTTAAAAATAATTCTATTCCATCATTTTCAATATTTTCATATGGTATATCAATAAATCCTCTAGGAATAACTTCTCCATTTGTTTTTGATATTGTTGTTCCTATAGTTTGATAAAGTGCTTCGTCAATATTATAAGAATATAATGTTCCTTCTTTAACAATTAATTGAATAGTATGTCCTGATGAACCAAAAACATTTATAGGTGTTTCACCAACATATAAGAAATTTTTTCCTTGAATTTCAAAATTGTCATATTTGTTTATAACATATTTGTTTGCTTCAAGAATTGTTTCAGTTAATGTTAGTGTTATAGTATAAGTATAAGATTTTTTCTTAAATCCTTCATAACTTTGAAGTCTAGCAGTTTCAAGAACATTTTTTTCTTTTCTTGCTAAAGGTAAAAATGTTTCATTAATATTAGCTGCAGTATTAATATTTAAAGAAGAAATTAAATATGACATTGCAGTAACTATTTGAGAAAGATTACTTCCTTCATATACTGAGTCATTTCCGAGTTTTGTTACGATATCTGAATAGATTTCATCAAATGAGAAAGGTATGATAGTTGCCATGTGTTATTTCCAATTAGTAATTTTTATATTACTATTTATATTAATTATATTTTAATCGGAATGGCTGTTGAAGAAATTACTACTTCTTCTTTTCTTTTATATGCGTATTCAATATTAATTACCATTTTATTATATTCTGGTAAGTTATCAAAAGTTATTTCAACTATTGATATTCTAGGTTCAAATTTAGCAACTTCATTTCTAATAATACTAATCATTATTTCTTCTGTAATTACATCAATTGGTTCAAAAAGCATTGTATGTAATATTGTTCCAAAATATGGTTTACCAGGAAGTGAACCTTTTGGTGTTGAAAAAATATTTTTTAAACTATTTGAAATTGCAACATCATCATGTATTTCATTTATAACTAAATTACTTAAATTTTTTGGAGTTGTTAAATCCGTGTATGTCATTTCCATTTATTTTCCTTTTAAAGAGCTGCTGGTCCGGTACCAATTATATTATCACCACAAGAAAGTGGATCACCATCTAAAACTAATTTTTTACCATTAATAGTTACTCCACCTGTACCTTGAACAGTAGGAATACATGTAGTAGTTAATAATGGTTTTAATCTATATTCATCACAAGAATCACCATCAAGAACAAATAATCTTCCATTCATTGTACATGTGCTTGAGGCATTAACATGTGTAAGAGTCCAAGAATTATCTGTTGATGGATCTCTATCTAGAACTAATTTTTTCATATTTTATCCTCGCGGTGGTAAAGATTTTTGAAGTTCTTCAATTAATATTTTAACTTGAACTTCAATCCATTTAACTGAAAAATCTCTTTTGGTTGTAGAAAAATTATATTTTGTATAAGGATCTAATATTTTTGTTGGTGCATAATCATCTGAAAATATTCCTTTTTTAATAACCATATCTGTTGCAAATTGTTTAATAGAATTACTATATTTTTTAGTACAAAGAATATCAAATGCATTTTCACCACCTGCATTTTTCCAAACTTCACATTTACAATCATCAAAATATTTTTGATAAAATTCTAAATTTAAATCAAAATAAGTTGAACTAAATGGTGCCCAAATAGAGCTGTTTTCTCCAAAGTCACCTTTAAAAGCAAATTGAACAATATTATTATATTTTGTTTTTAAAGTAGATGCAAAACTTTTTAAATGGCTTGGTGCATATAATTCACCATAATAATCCGCTGTAATAAATGGTTTACTTTTTATATAATCAAATTTTGAATCTTTTGCTGCTTCAGTTTCAGCTAAATCAAAAAGTTTAACCATTGCTACAGCTTCTTCATTTCCTGAATTTTGTTCAAGAATTGCTTTAAATTCTTTATAAAAGAATAAATTTATTTCAGTATATTTTTTTTTCAAATTAAAATGAATAGTTTGATATTCTGATAATACATCAGCCCATTCTGTTGATGTAAACGGATGATTAGTAACATCACTATATTTAGCTTGAAATGCAATTTCATCATCTATATATCCTTGCAATTGAGGAAGAAGATTTAAAAATTCTTGAGTATGTATAATAAAATCATTTACAATTTGTTGTCTTCTAGCTTCACCTAAAATTTTTACTTGTGCTGTATCATTAATTTTAGCTTTATCCATTGGTGCTTCAACTTTAGAAACAAATGTTGTTGTTTGAACAAAATTTCCAGTTGAATCCAATTTAGATTCTGTAACTGTTTCTGTTTTAACTTTTGGTAAAAGAACATTAGCCGCAGGTGCTTCAACAGGTGGTTTACAAAATGTTTTAAGCTCTTCTAAACCAGGAATAGGTGGCGTTGTTGGAATACTTGGCAAAAGATCTTTACATGAATTCATTAATAAAATTAATTCAGGTATTGTTGGATTTGGATGTGTTGCTTTTAATTTATCTCTACATTTAGCAGGAATCATTTTCCAATAATCATCAATTGATGGAAACTTTGGAATCTTTGGTAATTTTGGTAAATTAAATGATGGTGATGGTATTGGCGGAATATATGATTTAACTGTATCTATTGCTTTACCTATAGCAGCAATAACTTCATCAAAATTTGGTGTACATGTAAATGCTTTTGGAATTGGTAATCCACCTGCGCCTGGAACTGATGGAATAGCAACTTCTAATTTTGGTGCTGTAGGAACTAAAGCTTTTTGTTTTGCTGCTACGTCTGTTGTTAATTGCTTTTTAAGATTATCTTGTTGAGATTTTATACCATCAAGATAATTTGCATTTTTCTTTAAACTAGTTTGTTTAATTTTACTTAAATCATTAAGTGATTGTTTATCAAAATTAAATGTAGGTACTTTAGGTACATCTGTAATAGTAGAAGTAAGTTTAGTAATATTTAATTTTGGTAAAGTTGTAAGAGCAGAAGCTCCTGGTATAGTTATTAATCCCATTTTATATCACCATTGTATTTGAACTTGATTTTAATGTTATTACTGTTCCTTCTAATTGTGCCGTTGAAGAAGATTTTAATTTCATTGCACCAGAACTTGTAACATTTGTTGTACCGGTAACATCAGCAGTTAATCCAGCTTGAGCAGTTAAAGAACAAGCACCGGTACTAGTAATTGCTGTTGTGCCAGTAACAGAACTAGTGCTATTGCCATGAACAGTACTTGACATATTTCCAACAACATCAACTGTAGCATTTCCACCTACATTAACATTTGTATCACTTGTTGAACTCACATTTATAACGCCATCTGATTTTAAGTTAACATCATTATTAGCAAGAATGTTTGTAACACCATTAGATGTTAAATTCATTGAACCAGATGTATTAATAGAAATAGATCCATTTGCATTTATTTCTATAGTATTAAGAACAGTTTGATTATATTTTCCAGCTGTTACTTCATTTCTATTTGCAATAGATGTAATATGAATACCATCATCATTTAAAAGAACTTCATTACCATTTGTATGACAAATTCTTATTCTTTGAGTTGTTGCATAATCGTCAATTTCAATAATATGTCCTGCGAGTGTTTCAATAACATGATTATCAGGATAACCAGACATAGCTAAACCATTAACATCTTGATATCCTGCTCTTGCTGACATTGGCAATTGATATTCAGTTAATGAATCAGCTTTACCATTAATTGCACCAATAACAATAGGATTATTTGGATTATCATTTTCGAGAATAACAAATACCCAAGTTCCTGTTCTCGGAACTGATGTAATTCCTGTTCCAGAACCATATCCAAATGCTAAAGATTGCATAACTTCTGCCCAAGGTAAAGTATCAGTTGGAACTAAAGATTTGTCTTGTGAATGAACTCCAAAAATTCTTACACGCAATCTTCCATCTTTATTTGGAGATTTATTATCTTCAACAATGCCTCTGAAAAGTGTGTTAGAATTTGTATCAATCATTTTAAACCTTTATTTTTTATTAGTATTATTTATTCTACCAACAATTACATTTTGAATAAATTTGTTATTTAAAATTTTATCAGATATTGATAAAACTAAATAATTTCCATTTAAAGTTTCATTTCCTTTTGTTAAACCATCTGTTGTATTTGTACTTCCGATGAGTTGAATATCTCTTAATTCAAGTAATTTATTTCCAGCAAGACTTCCAGTTATTATTAAATCAGCTTTATTATTTTTTAAATAATTTAAGTATGTTTTCTTTATAAGTGAATCATCAGATAAATTAACTTCTGCTACATTATAATTTTCTCCAGTTGTATTCTGTATATAAGATTCATTAGAATTTGCAAAATTTATTTTAGAATAAATTTCATTAAAATTTTGTTTCTTTTCTATAATTGATTTATTCAATGGATTATAAACATATGTTATTGTTGTTGGATTTTCTAAATTCAAAAAATTATTATTAAATGAACCTGTAACATTACCAATTTTAAATTCATATGCCGGAGAATCAACATCTTGTTTAAAAGTTTTTGTTACATCTACTTTATTTAATTTGTCTTGATATAATTCTGATATATGTTTACCATATATTCCAAACTTATCTTGATATAATATATATCCTTCTTGATTACATTGATACATTAAAAAATCATATAATGAAATATGTGAAGGAATAACTAAATTTTTAGGTATTTCTTTAGAGTCATTAATTTTGATTTCTGATTCTTTAGAAATAAAATCTTTAATTTTATATTTAGTAAAAAGATCTTGTATTATTTCAGATAATTTTGTATTTTTATATCCTTTTGAAAAATATGTATTTTTTAAAATATATGATACTTGATCAATACATTTTATTTGATATGATTTATTTTTTGATTCATCATCTTTAACTTCTGTAATTTGTGTTATAACATATGGTTTTTCAAAAATAGAATTTTTCTTAGTATTAGGATCTATTCTTTTATCTTCAATATAAAATTTTACTATATTATCTTCTACTTTATATGTTTTAAATGATTGAAGAAAATCACTTTTATCATTTATTGTAAAAACAGCTTCAGATTGTAATTCATTAAAATTCCATTTTATTTCAATGTCAAATAAAGATTCTGCTAAAAAATCAAAATTTGGCATTGTTATTTTACAAGAATTTAACTCTGAACCAATGTCAAATAAATTTTGTTTCACATTTTTTCCTTTATATTATATTATTATCTCTTAAAACTTTTAAAAAATCTCTTAATTTAGTTGGATATATTACTTTGATGTATTTATTATTGTCATTTAATTCAATACCTTTTTGAGTATATCTATTTAAAAGCATATTTCTAACAGATTGTGGCAATTGTTGTTCACTAACTTTTTCTTCATAAAGATTAGTCATATTAATGCCATAATTATGAATTATTTCATCAGAAAAAAATAAACTTTGTATTGGATCTTTATCATTTAATGCAGCTAATAAATCCCAATAATCAGTACTATCATATAATATATCTGAAACCATATCAAATGTTTGATTTTGCTCAAGTTGAATATATGTTACATAATAAGGATCATTAGCTTCTGGAAGAGATGCTAATATTTCATTTTTTGTTTGAAAAGCAAAATCTTTAACTTGTACACCGTCATAATCTGTATAATTAAAATTATAAAATTCATTTTTCATTATTTAGCTCCAGTAACAGCAACTTTTGCAAAATCACGTCTAGTAATAGCTCTAACTTCGGCAAATCCAATTGTTAATTTTAAATATTTTGGAGTTCCATCAAAATACATATCCATTAATCCAGATGCAGCATAATCTACATCAACTTGTGTAATAACAGATCTTTGTATATTCATTGATGTATCTAATAATTTATTTCCTATTAATATTTCCCAATAATTTGGAGCAGTTAAAACAGCGTTAGATACCAATTGTTCTGGCGAAGAATATTGTTTAAATTTTTGAATTATTTCAAAAATAGTTTGTGCTTCGGCTTTTGTTTGTATGACTAATTCCCATGAAAATGAAAATTTTCTTGGTTCTGTTCCACTATATTGTTGAAAATAACTTGGATCAACTATTGGTGCTCTTGTACCTGTTAAATTAGCTGCTTGACCAATAGCGACATTTGGATCTACTCCTGTAAAACCTTCCATTAAACCTGATAAAGTTTTTCCTGCTTTAGCTTGAAGTCCTGTTGTAGTTTGCCATCCATGCGAAAGACTTTCACTTAAGGAATTTGGCAAAGGAAGTACTATATTAGCTATAATATTTGAATTTTTTTCTACAATATACTCAATAGCTTCAGCTGCACTATCTTCTTTTGCAAAAGTGTTTATTACTGATTCAAGACCCATTTTAGCAGATGCTAAATCTTTAAAATCTTTTAATTGTTTAACTTGAAAAATAATAGTCATATTATCACTTTTAGTGTTTTTGTCTGGTTGAAAAACACCTAAATATCTATAATTCTTTTTAAAGTTATCTTTTGTTGAAAGTCCTTTTGCAGTTTGTTTTATTTCGTTTGCCATAATTATTTATTTATTTTTCCTTCTCTAAAAAGTTCTTTTGCTGAGCCACTCTGTTTTTCATTTGAATTTGAACTATTTATATTAATAATATTAGCACCTGTTTTATTGCTTTGTGAACCTTCAGCTTCTCTTGACTTTGTTCCTTGTGCTAATGATTTAGAATTAGTATTAACAGCTTGTTCTTTATTACATTTATTAGTTACAGGTGTTAACAACTCTTTTTGTTTTTTAACAGCTTCTGGATTAGGCTTAATTGATTTTGTATCTGCTGTTTTTGTTGCTGGTTTTGGTTTCATTTCTTGTTTAGTTTCAGTTAAAGCTTTTGGTGTTGGTTTAGCAGCAGGATTATTTAAACCATCTCCTGGTGCACTTTTATCTGCTCCTTTTCTTGATCCAATAGGTTCAATATGCCAATGTTCTTTACTTTTATAATCTTTAAGTGGTCTCCATAAACCATATTTTGCAAGTAATCCAGTGTTATCTGCTAAATCAATATCTTTTTTCAAACTTGAACTAAAATTAATATCTGCTGCTATTCCTTTTTCATGTAATGATCTTCCAGGAGGTGCAACATATGATCCAGCACTTGCGCCATATTTTGCTACAGCATCTTTATATAATGCCGCTTGTGTTTCTGAACTTCTATAACCAGATGTCATTACAAGATTTCTTTTATATTTTCCATAAAACTCTTTAGACATTGCTGAAATATTATCAAGAAAATTTGGATTCATTCCTTTTGTTTGACCACCTGCTACAGTTAAACCTGGCGTATTACCTGATTTAAATGCACCTTTAGCACCTTGTACTAAATTAGTTGCAAAATTGCTTACGACTGATCCTGCACTTGAAAACGCACTAGAAATTCCACTAAAGAAACCTCCACCACTTGAACCACCACCGTTAGATTGTGGTGTTTGTCCACCTGCTCTATTTGGTCCTGTTGGTCCACCTTTTCCTAAATTATTTGTACTAGGTGGTACATTAACAGGTCTTCCACCTGTAGCGCTTTGATTATTTGACATAATAGATGTAGTTGTACCATTATCACCTAATTTATTTTGAAATAATGTATATATTGCTTGTAATGATCTAGGTTGTCCATCTTTAGTAAAAAATATATTTTTATTAGCTTTAGCAGCTGCTGGAAAAAATGCACTTGCATTAGCACTTGGGTCTTTTCCCATTGCACCTAAAAATGATCTAGCTCCACCGGCACCCATAAAGTGAGCAATATAAACATCTGTTGCATTTGGTGCAGCTTTTACACTTTGCATTGATTTCATATTATCTTTTATATAAGCACCGCCGAGTAATGCACTAGCTACAGGATCAAATTTTGATTCATTTCCTTTTAATCCAAGTTCAGCACCGTGTTGTTTCATCATTGCTGCCCAAGTACTATCTAAAAACTGAAATAAACCTCCGGCTGAAGATGTTCCTGCTTTTGCGCTTGGATTAAATCCTGATTCTATATTTGCTATTTTAGCAAGAATATCAAATGGTACACCTGTTTTAGTTGATGCAAGTTGAAGTGCTTTTTGAACATCAGCTTTTGAAACTAAAAGATTTTTACTCCATTGTAAAGCATCACCTGCTCCAGAAACTATATCATTAACAGCTCCTCCAACAGTATTACTAATACTAGAACCAAAATCACTTATTTTAGTTTTAGCATTTGATATAAAATTACTAAAGTAAGATTCATTTGGATTAGCTTCAGTTGTTGGAACTTTTGTATTCAATTGTGTTTTTGGTGGTGCTTTTTCAGTTAATTTACTAAAAAATGAAAATCCAGGAATAATAGTTACTGCAGTTGTTTTAAGAGTTGTTTTTGTTTCTTCCCATAAATCTTTTTTAGAAGCTAACCATTCATTAATATATTGTGTAACAGCTATTTTAACATCTGAAAATCTTTTTGTAAAATCAGGATCATTATCTGGTAAAAGACCATATGCTATTTTATAAACTTCTCTTGCTATTAATAATATATCAATAGCTAATGCAGCAGGAGCTCCAACACCAGTTGCACCTAATGCAGCTGAACCTAATGCAGCAGTAGCACCAGTCATATCACCTTGCATTGCATACATAGCACTTGCAACAGCACCAACTAACGCTCCAGCTATAGGAATTTTACTTGCTGCTATTTTTGATAACTTTTTAGCAGCAACAGTTTTAATAATTTCTTTAAGTACTTTTGGAGAAACTAATTTTTGAGAAACTTTTTTAATTACTCCGGATGCAGGTAATGCTTTAGCAGCAGTAGCAGATGTAGAAACTGTTTTAGCTCCACTTATTGCAGTAGATGCAGTTTTAGTTCCTGTGGCAACAGTTTTGGCTCCTGTTGCAGCTGTTGAAACCGTTTTAACACCTTTTGCAGCATCATCACCAAAACCTAAAAGATTTTTACCTTTATCTATTAATCCACCTATAGCTTTACCAACAGGAGAATTTTTAATCCAACTTCCTATTGTTTTTATTCCAGACCAAACTTTAGCTATAGAACTTTTAACAAATTTCCAAACACCTGCAACGGCATTTTTTACTAATTTAGCTATAAGCGGAGCTAAAAAAGCAGCTGCTGCCGCTAACCAACCCATTCCACCTTCAGCTTTTTTTGTTTCACTTTGAATAGTAGTAGGTTCTGATTTACTTTGTAATTGTGAAACTCTTTTAACTTTTGTATCTTGTTCATCTATAAGATTATCAGAAATAGTTTTTAAATGAACATTTGCTATTTTTGATTGTTGAAGAATATCAGAAGTAGTTTTAGCTTCTTTTAATTTTTCTTGTTTTTGTCCATCTATTTCAGCTTTACTTGTTTGAATAATATTTGTATTTCTATTTTTAATTTCATTTAAAACACTTGATGTATTTTTTGAAGTTGCTTTACTTTCAGGTGTTCTTACTGCTATTTTTTCAGCAGCAATTTTATATTTTGAATCTGGTGCTTCTGAATTATTTTCTTCTACTGGTGCAGATTTAGGTTCAGGCTTAGGAGTTGGTTTTGACTCGGGTTTTTGTTCCGGTTCTTTTTCATCTTTAACTAATGGTTTGCTAAAAATGTTACTTAAATTAAACATATATTATCTCCTAAGGTCTTGCTTCCTTTAATTCTTTTAAATTTGTTTCTAATAAAGAAACTAAAATACTTCTTTCAAATGGTAACATACCATCAATATCAGTTTTTGTATATTTTCCATGAAAGTTTAAATTTGAAATTGTTTTATATAAAGAAATTAAAGAATCTTCAGATAAAGTAGATGTTACATAAGTGTCTGAATCCATTGGTATTTGAAAATCTTCTTTACAGTGTTTACACTTCTTTTTACAAATAAATTTAAAAATTGTTCTATTTTCTTTTATAAAATTCAAAATTGTATTTTCATTTTCAACATTTATATTATCAAAAAAATTCTGAATATCATCTCTTAATATTATTTCATCCTTATTTATATTATAAACAACTTTATAGAAATATTCATCAATATTTGAATTAGTATATGTATCTTTAAAATAACAAGTAAAATCATCAAAAATTAATGACTCATTAAAATTTTTAGGTTCAATTATAAAACCATCAATAGGTAATTCTGCATCAAACTTTTTTTGGCAATGTGGACATGTATTAGTACTATTAATTGATTCTCCAACAGAAATAGATCTCAACATATATAACAAATATATTTTTTCGTCTTTTGACAATATATAATCTTTATTATAAATTATGTTATCTTTTAGATAATCAAAAATTTTATCAACACCAGTATTTTCAAATTCTTCTTCGTTTAATGAACAAGCAAGAAGAATTTCTCTTTCTTGCCAACTTTTATATGGAATTAATTCTATTGTTCTGGAACCTTGACCAAAACCATATTTAATGGTTTTAAACATATCAAATTCTATTCAAACCAAGATTTTGGGAAAAAATCAGGGATTTCGTCAAAAATGAATTTTTGTTTAGTTCCACAGAATGTACATTCACATTCATGCTCATTATCTTGCATAAATTTTTGCTTTTTATATTCTTGAACAATTTGATCTAAAAGATCTGTATCCATTTCATTAAAATATGTCATAAATTGTTCAAATTTAATTGATGCTTCAAAATCATTAACTCTTACAATATGCATTGCCATATCAGCTAAATTTCTTTCACTTGGATCTTTAAATTCATACATTTTTTCATAATAGAATTTTGAATTTACAATTTCTCCAAATTCAACTTCAATACCATCAATTTCTGCAACACCCCAACTGTTAAATTTAGATTTATTAACATCTTGAACTAAAATTTCTTGGTCATTTAATTTATTGCAATCTTCATTTGAACAAATATAACTAAATTTAAATTTATCTGATATTGAAATTGCTCTAATTTCAGATAATAAAAATTTAATTTCTTCTTCTGTTAATAATATATCTTTATTTTTTAAACAAGGAAAAATTAAAACTGAAGCCAATTGAATAGGCGAAATATCTTCTCCTCTTTCTTCAATTAATTTTTTAAGATTTTTTCTATCTTTAACTTTCCATTTTCTAGCTTGAACTGTTTTACCAGGTCTAAGAGTAATTTCTTTACTATAAACTTCTTCAATTTTAAATGGGTTTATTTTTTCTATTTGTGCTGTTTGTGTGTTTTGATTTTCCATCAAATTCCTTTCTTTTTGTTTATTCAATTGTATTTATTATTTTTTAAATTGAGTTCTAATATCTCCACCTGTAGTTCCAGGTTCATAATAAACTCCACCTGGTGTTTTAGCTCTTTTTCCTCTAAATGTTACTGAAAATTCTGCTATTTGATCTTCAGTAGTATTATCAAAAGATATTTGAGAAACATTTTCTATAATCAATTCTTGAAATTCTGCTATTATGCTTTCTTTAGTTGATTCTTTAGCTCCTGCTGAATTATCTCCTGTTGCTACTTTTAATGTACTATATGTTTCATCAATATAATTTCCAAGAGTTTTTTCAAATAATTCTGAAAATCCTTTATATAATTTAAAATTATTATAGTCTCTAAATGTGCATTCAACTCTAGCAATATCAGGTCTTCCATTTGCAATTAACCATTGTCCGCCAGTATAAACTTCTATTGCTTGTTGAGTTTTTGGTGGCAATGTTAAAGATTTTAATGAATAGTTTAATATATCATCATTAACTTGTTTCATTAAGGTTCCAGATGGAAATACAAAATAAACATGAAAATCATTTATTTTTGACCATTTTGTTCCTAAAATTCTTGAAAGTGCGGTAGGTAATGAAATTTCCATCATAGTTTTTTTCTCCAATATAAATATAGTTATATTTATAAATAATAAACTTTAGGAGGATAAAATGGCAAAACATTTTCAAACAATTCTTGCTAGTATTTTAGGTGATGGAGCTAGAGCAGCTAAATATATGTTAAATATTGCTAGAATTCCAGGAACACCTAAAATACCAACAGGAAATATTTCTGTTTTATGTAAAGGTGCTACATTTCCTGGAAAAACATTAACTACTGTTCCTTTTGAATACAAAGGAAGAACTATACAAGTGCCATCACATGTAAAATATGGACAAACATTTGAATTAACATTTTATTTAGAAGAAAACCATGATTTAAGAATTTTATTTATGGATTGGATTCAAGGATTTGATGAAAGTTATGAATCTTATTATCCTGGATCTGGACAATCATCTACAAATAAATCAAATGACATTAATGTTGGATCGGTATTTACAGAAAGTCTAAGAAAATTAAAAAGTGATTTTGAAAAAATGACAACAGTTAAAGTTGCACAGTTAGATTTTGATTTACAAAATAAAACAGCAGAATACATTTATCACAATTGTTATCCTACTGGTGTTTCAGATATTACAGTAGATTCTTCGCAAGTTGGAGCGCTTTTAGAATATACAGTAACTTTTACTTATTCACATCTAATTGTAAAACAAACAAAAGGTGAAAAATATGACTTTGCACAAACGAATTAATAAGGATTAAAAATGGCTAAAACAACAATTGAGCAATTACGACAAATAGTTGGAATGGGTGTTAGAAAAAATAAATATTTAATTCAAGTTCCATTAAGTGGTAAAACAGGATCAGGTTCTTTATTAAATATTCTTTGTCAAGCAACAGCATTACCAGAAAGAAGTAATTCTTCTACAAGTTTTTATATGGCTGGAAGAAAATATAATGTTAGAGGCGAAACAGAATTTCCAGGAACATATGATATAACTGTTATAGATGATTTAAATGCAACATTACGTAAAGAATTTGATAAATGGTTAAATAGTGTTGATAATACAAGTAGAGGATATCAACATGTTTCTGGAGATGGAGCTGCAAATGTAGAAGTATTTAGTGGAAACGAACTATCTACATATGAAAGTCGATATCAATATGACATTAAAGTTTGGCAATTAGATGTAAATGGAAATAAAATTTATGGGTATATGTTACAAAATTGTTTTCCAACTTCTTTAGGATCTGTTGAATTATCAGATGAAGCTGATAATGGTTTATCTGAATTTTCTGTTTCGTTAACATATTCAGAAATGATACCTATTATTACTATCGAAGATGAATATACTGATCCAAAATATACATCTCCTGGTGCCTTAAATAATAGTTCTAATAATTATGCTAACGTTGATGCTTGGAATCCTGAATGGGATAATGATTTTTCACAAGAAACTGAACTTCCACCAGAAGCATATGCTCAAGGTGATTTAGATATGGATAATTATGTTGATAATTCCGGAATTGTAAAAGGTGTAAATGAGTATACTGGTGAAGATTAATAAGGATTAATCTTATTTTTTAAAAAATATAAATAATATTGATTAATCAAAAATAAATAAAAAATTAAAGGAGACTTTAACATGGCTTCAGTTGCTATAAATGACATGAAAAATGCGATACAAGGCGGTGCTCGTTCTAACAAGTACAGAGTTTACATAGAAAGAGTAGGAGATTCAAAAACAGCAGATTTACTTTGCAAAAGTTCATCATTTCCTGGTAAAACAATCGGAGAAATTGAGGTTTGGAATCAAGGTAGAAAACTTCTTATACCTGGTGATACATCATTTACAAATGAATGGACATTAAGTTTTTATAATACAGAAGATCATCAATTAAGATTAAATATAATTGAATGGATGAAAGAAATTGATGATTTCCATTCAAATAGTCATGCAAGTAATCCTAATGATGTTACTTCAATAATGAAAGTTTATCAAATTAATAATGATGGTTCAGAAGGTCAAGGATATCTTTTTAATAATGTTTTTCCAAAAGATATTGGTGAAATTACAGTTGAAGATGAAACTGCAGATGCAATTCAAGAATTTGATGTTTCTTTTTCATTCTCAGATTGGGAAACTATATAACATTAAGTTATTTAGAGGACCCTTTTGGGTCTTTTATAATATTTTAAGGATAAAAAATGGCAGATGCTTTTTCAGAACCATTAACAATTAAACAATCAATGGATTTAATGAAGAAATTGATTAAAACTAATAAAACTAGATTTACTCTAAAACATTTCAAACCAGGAAGTATTTTATCTATTGGTTATAATGCTAAAGATAAAACTCAAACTTTTGATAGTACTCCACTAATTTTTGTTTTACAACGTGGACGATCTCATACACTAGCTATTAACTTTCATTGGGCACCTATTCCATTAAGAATTATTTTAGTCAAACAAATACTTAAAGAAAATCGTAATAATATTAAAAATAGATTACCTTTGCAATTTGATTATCAAAAATTAAAACCTTTTTTAAAAAAAGTTGGATTTGCTCCTATAATAAGATTATATATTAATAAAAGAATATCATCAAGCGGTGTAGTTATTCCAGATGAACATATTTTAAATGCTGCTAAATTAAAAACAGAAACTTTTGTAAATGGCAAAGTTGATGCAGATACATTATATAAAATAGCACTTAGAAAAAATAAACAATATAGAAGTACAAGAAAAAGAAGAGAATAATAAAAATATTCTCTTAAATTCAATATTATAAATACTTATGTAAATTAAAATGAAAGGTAAAAAATGTTAGAACCAAAAGATATTGAATTAGCTGTAGATAAAAAATATACAGATTTTTCAACTGCAATTAAACAAGAATTAGCAAATAAAGTTCAATCAAACCCTGTTATTCAATCATTTGAATCAGAATTTGATAGAATGCAAAAGCTAAAAGATATTTTTGCGCAAATTAATTCTACGACAAAAGAACCGGAATAAAGAGAGGTAATTTTAATGAAATTGATTTTTGAAAATGATTCAGAACTGAATTATTCAGTAGAGGAAGGGCTAAATGAAGCCTCAGGAACTTCTGAAAAGAAATATAAGATAAAAGGTGTATTTTCTACTATGGGTGAGAAAAACCGAAATGGTAGAATTTATCCAAGAAATATATGGGAATCAGAAGTTCAAAAATATCAAAGTAACTTTGAAAAAGGTTCTTTGAATTTATTATGTGAGTGGCAACATCCATCAAGAAGTAAAGTTGATCCAATGGAAGCAGTAGCTAAAATTGAAAAACTTTATATACAAGATAGATATGTTATGGGAGAAGCAGTTCTTTTAAATAATCCTAAAGCTAACCAACTTAAATCATTAATTGATGCTGGAATTAAACTTTCTGTATCAAGTAGAGGTGTAGGTAGTGTTAAAAATGGAATTGTTGAAAACTTTAATCTTATTACATATGATTTAGTTGATGAGCCATCGGATTATGGTGCTACAATGAACGGAATGGTTGAATCTTTTAGATTAAACGAAGGTGTTCTTGAAGAAAAAGAATTTGAAGTTAAAGAAAACGGAATTATTGAAGAAGTTGCAGTTTGTTCATCAAGCGCTTGTCATTTATTTGAAAAAGCAGATATTCAAGATGGAATTAAACAAAAATTTAGTGAATTTTTAGAAACATTAACTGAAGTTAACAAAGCTTATTTACCAAAATTTTCTGCAAATACTTCAAGTAAATATCAATTTAAATGCACATTTTCTTTTAAAGATAATAAAACTAGACAAAAAAGAATTATTACACTTTATTTTGAAAATAAATCAGATGCATTACAATATGCAGATGTTAAAGGTTATGAAGTAGAGTCGTTTAAAGATTTATCTCAAGAAGCAAAAGAAGAAAAATAAATCTTAAAAATTAAAAATTATAAATAATAATGCAAAACATTATAAATGTATTAAACGGAGGAATTAAAATATGCTTAAAACATTATTTGAAGCAATAGATGAAAAAGTATTAACAGACGATCTTAAAGAAAGTTTAGAAGTACAATTCAACGAAGCAGTAGAGTTAAAAGCTCAAACATTAGCTGAAGAACTTGCAGCTGAAAAAATTCAAGAAGCTGTAGACAGTATGTCTGAAAAAGTAGAAGCTATGGAAGCAAAACATGTTGAAGATTTAGCAGAAGCTAAAGCAGAATTTGCAAGCGAAGTAGAAGCTATGATTGAAAGTGTTGACAAATATTTAGATAGAGCTGTAGAAGAATTTGTTGCTGAAGCAAAAGAAACTCTTGCTGAATCTGCAAAATCAGAAAAAGCTGATTTAATAATTGAAGCACTATCTGCAATGATGGTTACTGCTGGTGTTGAAGTATCAACAATAGTAGAAGCAAAAGAAGCATCAGATGTAGAAACTAAATTAGAAGAAAGTATTGCAAAATATGATGCTCTAATTGAAGAAGTAATAGAAAAAGATGCTAAAATAAATGAATTAATTAAAATTGGCGTAATTTCTGAAATGAAAGAAGGTCTTTCTTTAGTTGAAAGCGAAAAATTTGAAAAATTAGCAGAAATCGTTGACTTCAGTAAAGATGAGGCTTATTTAGCTAAACTTAATACATTAAAAGAAAGTGTTAAATCAACTCCTTCTATTGTAGCTGAAGTTGAAGAAAAAATCGAAGAAAGTGTTAAAAAATCGGCGAGTATAGACAAACGGTTCATATAAGTGGCGGTGAGTTAAACAATTATTAATTAATTTAATTAATTTTTGTTTAAAATCCAATTTTTAAAAATTATAAATAAATTTGAAAATAAAATATTAAAGGAGAATAACACAATGTTGTTAACAGAAAAATACGGTGAGATTTTAGAAAGCGCAAAATTTGCTCCACTAAATCATGCTGACAAAAACACAATGGCTTTAATGCTAGAAAATACAGAAAAGGAATATGATAGACTTATGTCTGAAGGTTCAACATCTTCTGATATCGCTCAATTTACTCCAATCCTTATGCCACTTGTAAGAAGAGTTATGCCTAACTTAATTGCAAATGAATTACTTGGTGTTCAACCAATGACTATGCCTTCAGGGTTTATGTATTCATTAGTTAACAGATATACTGGAAACGGTGAAACAAATGGTGGAATTAATACTGCTGCTGGTGAGTATGGTGTTATTGTTAAATTAACTGGTTCTGCTGCTTCTGCTGTTGTTGCTGGTGATGCATTTGAAGGTGCTACTTCTGGAACAGAGGGTGTAGTTTTATATGTTGAAAACAATGAAAAAGGTTTACTTGCATTAGTTAAAGTTACTACTCCAGTTGCTACAAGCGAATTTGGTTTAGAAGTTGTTAAAACTAACGTTTCAGTTGCTGCTATCTATACAAATGAAGCTGCATTCAGAACAATTCTTAAAGGTTATACTGGTTCTCATACAACTGCTGCTGGTGAGTTACTTGGTAAAGATATGAAAGAAGTTGGATTCACAATTGCTAAAAAAGTTATCGAAGCTAAAACTAGAAAACTTAAAGGTCAATATACTTTAGAAATGTACCAAGATCTTAAAGCACAACATGGTTTACTTGCTGATGAAGAATTAATGAGTCTTATCGGTTATGAACTTCAAGCTGAAATGGACAGAGAAGTAGTTTCTTTTGTTAATACTAACGCTACTCAAGTTTCTAACTCATTCGCATTTACTGCTTCTGGTACAGATGGTACAGGAAGATTCCAAGTTGAAAAATTCAGAACTCAAGCAATCAAAATTGCTACTGAAGCTAGACAAATTGGTTTAGATATTAAAAGAGGTCAAGGAAATGTTCTTGTAGTTTCTCCAAAAGTTGCAACAATGTTAGAGCAAGTTGGTACTTACGTAGGTGCTGTTTCTAATGTTAACGTTCCTGTTTCTGGTGGTGTAGCTGGTACATTTGATGGTAAATATAAAGTTATCGTTGATCAATATGCTGTAAGTGATTACGCAACTGTACTTTACAAAGGTGCTGATAGAAGAGATGGTATGGGTGTATTTGCTCCATATGTTCCACTTTCATTCCAAAAAGTAACACATCAAGATTCTGGTCAACCAGCAATCATTGCAAGCACAAGATATGGTATTGAAACAACTCCACTTGATGCACATTTATATGCAAGAAGTTTCGGAATTAGCTTCGCTAATACTGTTCTAGCATAATTTAAAAGTCAATCTTCGGATTGACTTTTTTCATTTATATACTCTTTTAAATAACTCATAAAAAATCACAAAAAACATTCATTTTACTGTTAATTTATTCTAAAAAATATAAATAGATATGGAAACTCATAATTGAGATATATCAAGTCTTTTCTTGATTCAGGAATTGGATTTTGATTCCTTAAAAAATCTCAAGATATTTAAGAATTTTTATTCCGACATATCAATGACAACCAAAATCATTTTAACACAAAGAGGTAAAACATGGCTATGTTATCACCAGGCGTAGAAGTCTTAGAAATAGATGCTAGTGGAATTGTTCCTACAGTATCAAACTCAATTGCAGTTTTTGGAGGTTCTTTTGCTAAAGGTCCAGCTGCTATATATAAATTAGTTACTAATTCAGTAGAACTTGAAGGTTTTTATGGAAAACCAACAACTGTAAATTATAACGATTGGTATCAATGTAAAACTTTCCTAGATTATGGAAATCTTTTATTAGTATCTAGAGGATTAAGTGCAAGTGCATCGAATTCAATATTCTTCGCTCAAGCAGAAACACAAACAGTTGAAATTCCTGCATCAACAGTTCAAGCATTAGTTAGTAATAGTATAATTCCAAATGAAACTGTATATGAAACTTTAGAAAGTTCAATTCAATTTCCAACAGATACTACAGTTTCAGCATCAATTAAAATTATGGCAAAAAATCCAGGATCTTGGGGAGATGAAATCGCAGTTGCTATTGCAAAACCTTCAGATTTCTCAATATTAACACCTAAATATGCATTTAGTGGTATTTCATTGAATGATCAATTTGATTATTTTCCACAACCAGCAAACAATTCAGTTTCTGGATATTATGAATATGCAATTCTTGTTCAATATAAAGGTGAAGTTGTAGAAAGATTTATTGTTTCTTTTAATGAAGATGCTAGAGATGCTTCAAATAAAACAATTTATATAGAATCATTAATTAATTCTCAATCAAAATATATTTTTGTAAAAGAAAATAAAACTATTACAGCTGCTTTAGCAGATGAAAATAAATGTAAATCTTACCTTTATAGTAATACAGTAGATGCATTTAAAGATTCAAATCTTTCATATGGTGATGATGGTGTTGCTTTAACTAATGGCGAAATTACAAATGCATATGATATTTTCTTAAATAAAGAAGAAATTGATATTGATATTGTTATTGGTAATGAGCAAAATCCACTTGCTGCAATCAATTTAGCAGAAGGAAGAAAAGATTGTATTGCATTCGTTGGAGCAAAATATGGTGATACTGTTGGTAAAACTGCAAGTGATGCTGTTTCAGCATTAATTACTTGGAGAACAACTGGAGAAATGGCTGTAAATAGTTCATATGTTGTTGCTGGTGCAAACTATATTAATGTTTATGACAAATATTCAGATAGATATAAATGGATAAATGTTGCTGGTACTTTAGCTGGTCTTAGAGCTGCTACTAATACATCTCTTGCATCATGGTGGGCATCTGCTGGTCTTGAAAGAGGTCAATTAAAAAATGTTGTTAAATTAGCATTTAATCCAAACCAAGGTCAAAGAGATTTCATTTATAAAAATGGTATGAATCCAATCGTTGCTTTCCCAGGTCAAGGTACAGTTCTTTGGGGACAAAAAACACTATTAGATAAACCAAGTTCATTTGATAGAGTAAATGTTAGAGGATTGTTTATAACTTTAGAAAGAGCACTTTGGAAAATGGCTAAATATCAAGTATTTGAATTTAATGATTCTTTCACAAGAAACAGAATTTCAGCTATGATTAATCCATTCCTAAGTACAGTTCAATCTGGAAGAGGTATTGAAGATTTCTTAGTTGTTTGTGATACTACAAATAACACACCAGACATTGTAAGTAGAAATCAACTTGTTGTAGATGTTTTCATTAAACCGACATATGTTGCTGAGTTCATCCAACTTAGATTTACAAATGCTGGAACAAATTCTTTTGCTTCTATTGTAGGTGCATAATTATTTTTAAATCCATCCTTCGGGGTGGATTTTTTTTATCTTTATTCTTTATAAAAGGGTAATAGATTTTTTCCACAAAAAAAGGCAAAGAAATTAATCTCTGCCTTTATTTTTTAATTTAACCTATTGCTATTGGTGCAGGTCCACCATATTTACTTATTAATTCTTCTCTAAGTACTTCAATTTCTTGTTCAGCTCTTTGTTGCATTCTATCAGAATTGATTCTTGAACCACCTATTAAATTTGCATCATATTTACCAGTTATATCAGATTGTAATAACTTTGTTCTTGCAGTACACATTTTTTTAATCCAATTATGATCATATATGTAATCTACTGCGTCTGGAACATATTGTGTATTAATTTCTATAATAACAGGACCATTAAATTCTTCAGAAACTTCAATTTTCTTTTTATTTTCATTAAAAGTAAATGTTAAATCATCTCCAAAAAATTTATCCATAAGTGAACGTTGACCAGATAATAGTATTGTACTATTAATAGCATCATTCATATTAATACCACCTGAAATTAATGAATAGTAATCAAGAACAAATCCTTTACCACCATAACCACCAAATGTTATTCCGCCACCTTTAGATATTTTTTGAATAGATCTAACTTCAGGACTCATTGTAATTGTACAAGGACCTGCTATATTCATTTTTAAATATTTTGTTAATTCTCCTTCTAAAGCAAAATTTGAATATTCTTGAATTGTTGATTCTATAATATCAAATATTTGTTCATCAGAAACTTCAACTTGGACCAATGGCGCTCCTAATTGACGTAAAATGTATTCTTTAAGAGATTCCTGTGATGTAATCGCCATTGTATCCTCCTTTTTTAATTATTTTTTAGCTTTTGTTTTTTTAACAGGTGCTTCAACTACTTCTTCAGTAACTTCAACATCAGATGAATCTTCGGTAAGAATTTCTTCAACTGGCTCAACAACTGGTTCAACTACTTCTTTAATTTCTTCAACTGGTTCAACAACTGGTTCAACAACTGGAACTTCAGGCATTGGAATTTCTTGAACAGGAGCAATATTAACTTCTTTTCTAAAATATTGTGGATATTCATTAATTATTTCATCAATATTAATTATATCTCCATTTTTTAAACAAATTGATGATCCATCAAAATGAATATATACTTGTGAATGACCTTGTTTACTTAAATCTACTATTGCCATATTTTTACCTCTTTAATTATATTAATTATTCTATTTATAATTATTCTTCTGAAGAATTTCTAAAACCTAGAATAGTTTCTTCTTGAAGTATAATAAATTCTCCATCTTTGAATTGTATTTCTTGACCTCTTGTAATATCCCAAAAAATTTCCATTTCAGGTTTAATTGTTTTACAATTTGATCCAGTTGAAATTACTTTACCATATACTGGTCTATCATGTATAACACTTTTTTCTTTAGCTAATGATATAACTAATCCAGATGCTGAAACTTCTTCTTCTTTTTTTCCAGTGAATGATTCATATGGTTTAACAACTATTAAATCTTGCATTGGTGTAAATTTATCACTTGTGATTATTTTAAAATCCATTTATTCCCTTTATAATAAGTATAATTCCGGAAATAACTTTTTTAATTGTTTTTCCGCTTCTTTTAATTTATGTTCTTCTAATACTTTATTTTGATTTAATATATTAAAATTATCATCTAAATTTGAATAATAATTTAACATTCTATTTAAATAACTTTTTGTTATTTCAGCTTGCTCAAATGACATATTATTATTTATTTCTTTTAAATAATCAGATGCCATCGTATTTTATTTCTGGTCTTTTCATTGTTTTTATTTCTTTAATTTCATAACCATAATGTCCCCAACCAAAATCTTCAATAGATTGAAGAGCAACATCTACAATATTTTCATCTTCATTTATTGGCAAATTTAATTCACAAGTATGATTGTCTTTTGAAACCATTATTACTTTATATATCATATCACTCATATTAATCCTTTAATTTAAATTTTATTGAATTTCAGTTAAAAAATCATTTAAATTTTTTGCTTCAGTTTTTTTGAATTTCTTATAAAGATCAAATAATTCTTTAACATATTCTTCTGATAAATCTTTAATATTTCCAAATACAAATTTATTTAATTCTCCTGGATATTTATTATTTAAAAGTTTTCTTTCTTCATTTAGCTTTATTTCAGAATTAACAAATGATTGTCCTTTTTTCTCTGATTTAAAAATTTCTCTCATTTGTTCTTCTTGAACTATTGTTAATTTTTTTGCTTTAATTGGTCCTGTAGCTTTATCTGCAAATGATGCCATTTTGTTTCCTTTTTGTTTTAGATATATTATTATATCATATTAATATTAAACTAAGATTAAACGCATTAAAGAATTACCAATCTTCTAAAATGCTTTGATTAATTTCTTTTGGTGTATTTTTATTTATTTTAATATCTTCAAATATTTTATCATTATGCAAATATTCAATTTTATTATTTTTAATAATAGCTGAAATTGTTGAATTGCCTAAAACATAAGTAACATCTTCAAATTGACCAATCAAATTAAAATTTACTCCAAATGTAAATAATTTAACATTTTTATCACTAAGATATTTTTTAATATTACTTGCAAAAGAAATTCCAGATAAATCATCAACAAATGTTAAAAATTCATCTATAAAAATATAATTTTGTTTATCATTTTCAATAGAATTAAATAAGTAAATATATTTTAATCTAGTTTTTTGTCCTTGTGATAAAGTTTCATATTTTTGTGTAAGAATTCTCATTTCAAATAATCCAAATCCAGATAAAATTTTTAGAATTTCATCGTCTTTAGAATGTATATTAAGAATTTCTAAAATATTTCTTCCATAAAAAGTACTATCATCTAAATCATCAAAATCAATAATGTGTATATTTTCACTTTTAGATTGTTGTGCTTGATCTTTAATTTCATCTTTAATGACTGTTTTACCAACTCCAGATATTCCAGTAAAATTAATAAATTTTTGATCTTCTTCGATTTTAATGTTTGCTTTCATACTAAAGTAAACATTTTTAACAAATAATCCAAATATGTTATTAATCAATTCTATTTCATTTTCTTCAAATTTGTCTTTTTCTTTTCTAACATCTATGTTGATTACCATAAATTATCTCCTTCAGTAAAATCAATATTTTTTAATTCTTTTTTATGTCTACTCAAATACTCTTGTTCTGTCTTTAATATTATATCTTTATTTTGTTTAATATTTTCAATATTAGAATGTTCTAATAAAATTAAAGGTATTTCATTTTTGTCTGCCCAAATAAAATCTTCTCTATTAATTTCATTTTTTAAATTCCAATCAATTTCAATATTATATTTTTCTTTAATTATATTTTTCAAAAATTCATCTTTTTTAAAGTCAAAAACAAGGTTTGCTACAAATTTTGTTTCACCTTTAAATCCTCTTAATCCTTTAGTAGATTTAGTAATATCTGAGTCTCCACTAAAATAATTTTCATATTCATCTTTACTTAATATATTTTTTGATTTAATAAAAATAGTATTAAATTCATATCCGCCAAAATAAAAAGTATGAAACATATTACTTAACATTTCAAAATAAAATGATTTGCTTCTCATATCTTTAGTAATTTTTTCTAAAATAAATGTTGATAATCCTAAACCTCTATATGATGGCAATAAAACTAATCTTGATAAAACATAAGTTTTTACAGATTTATTTTGTATTTTAGATTCAGAATAAATTGTTTCAAAAAATTGTTTACCAAAATATTTTCGTCTTAATTTTTTTGCAAGAGTTGGTGAAGCTATAGATGCAAATCCAATATACATTTTAATATCATTATAAGTCAAATAAAACAAATAAATGTATGATGCTGCTTTTACTGCTTTATAATCTTGAGAAAAATAATGATATTGTAAAAAATCATTATTTCTAATTATGTTAAGTGCTTCTTGTTTTTGATTTAAATCAAAAAATTCTACTTGAATATTCTTTTTAAAATCATATTTTTCAAGAATTTGATTTTGTTCCCATTTATGTACATCATTAAAATCTATCATTTCTATCCTTTCTTTTTACCAGTCGTCTAATAATTGTGTTTCTTTATCCAAATTATATTCCAAAGAATTTACCATTAATTTTAAAGCAGACAAAAATTGCTTATCAAAATTAGTATCAAAATCAATATAATCTTTTACTTCATTTACAAAAGAATCATTTGTAAATGCAATAATATTGCTATTAAATGGATTTGGTTCTTTTAAAAATAATCTTTTACATTTATCTCCTGGATTTATAGGAGAAAATTTTTCTTCAATTTTGTTATCTTTAATATATTTATTATGTATTAAGGCAGCTCTAACTCCAATTGGAACTCCTTTATCATCTAATTTAAAATCTAAATTTGAAACTCCACCACTATGAGCAATATCAATTAATGGTACATTAATAAATTCTTGTTTAATTGTATTAATCCAATTTTTAAGATTTGTTTCATCTTTATCTAAAATATGAGGAATTGCTTCTTTAAGTTTTTTCTTAGACCAATTTGGAGTTGAACTTTTAATAATTTCTAATCCCATAACTTTAATGTATGGATCTGTTTCCGGATATCTTGTTCCTTCAGAATCTCTAACTCTTGCATAATATTTTTTCTTTGCTGTAAAAACTGCTGAATCAGAAATAATTTCTCTTTCTGCTCCAATAACATCTTTATTGTATGCATTTAATTCATTTGCAAAATCACTTATGCAATCTTTAATGCAAGGTTGAATAACTTTCTTTTCAAAATTATCAGCCCAATCAACATATTGATTAATACTTAAATCTGGATTTTTATTTTGATATAAATTCATAAATGGTTCAATGTGATAGTATACGGAATCTGTGTCTCCGTAAACAATATATTTTTTATTTTGTGGTAACATTGTTTGTAATTTTTCTTCAATATAATTTGCTAATTTTTGAATAAAATATCTACCATTTCCAGTAATAGCAGCAGCTATATCTTCATTAAATAAATTAAAATATCTTTGACCAAGTGCTCCATAAAGTGAGTTCATTAAAAGTTTGTTTACTGATTGTTTAGTATTATATAAAGATTCTTTATTTTCTGCTTCTTTTAATAATATTTCTAAATCATTTTTACTCATTAATTTTAATTCATCTTCAGAATATTCTAAAACGTCTTTTTTATTTATTTCATTCATTTAACTCCTTTTATTATGTATTATATCTAAACTTTACTTAACGTATTTGACAATTGTTACATCATCATTTAACTCAATTTCATAAAATTTATCAAGAACTTTTTTATATTCAATAAAATCTTCATTTACAAATTTATTAATTTCATTTAACTTACAATATTGAATTTCAGTAATTGTTATATTAATTTCTTCATTTGTTTCATTATTAACAAGAATACAATTACCTAAAACATAATCTCTTATGCCTTTTCTAATTGTAAAATTTTTATTTTCTTTGTTAAATAATTCATTTGTTAATTGCATTTTTTGCAGCGATTGTGTTGATTTCAAGAATTGCATTGTTTTAAAAGTTCTTTAATTAAAATTTTTCTTTGTTGATATTTAAACATAATTTTCTTTTCTTGTTTTCTTCCATTGTAAATATTTTGAACAATTTCAGGAATCATTCCTAGTTTAGATTTATCAAAAACTGCACCATTTATTGCTAAAGAATAATTATATTTTTTAAGTAAATTAGTAGTTCTTTCCCATTTTTCTTCTGGAATTTTAAATCTATCATCTTCAATTTGATTATTAAAATTCATTAAAATCATTTCTCTTAAATCAGCTGGCAATTTACCTTTTGCAACAAATGTTTCTGGACTCATATTAAATCCAACCATACCTAATAAAGGATACATTGAATTAACGTCTGCTGATAAAACCCATTTATGTTTTCCAATTTCTGGAGTTCTAACATATCCACCAATAACATTTGGAGATGGATTTTCGTGTCTTGGAGGCATTATTTTATTATCTTTATATGATCTATTTAAAATAAAATGAGACCAAGGTTTTAAGGTAGCTGTAGAATCTTCAATTTGAACTCCCATTTTTTCAGCAATCATACACATTAAAACACTAAAATTTAATTTGTCATCAATTTTTTTAATAAGTAAAGGATCTTTCCAACCATAATAACAAAAATTAGAATGAGATAATTCTTTAAGTTCATCATCAATTCCAAATTTAATAGCATGTTGATAAATTTTAGAATCTAATTGTTCTTTAGTTGGATTCATTGGAATAATATATTTTCCAGTATAAAAATCATCAAAAGCAGCATATTCACTATGTTGAACTTTTTTCTCTCCAACTTCTATTTCAGCAATAATATCTAATGCATATGATGGTCTTGGTTGAAATGTAAATGTTTTATAAACTTCCATAAAGTCAATCCAAAAATGTCCATTAGATTTAAATTTAAAAACAAGATCATTAAACCAAATTTCTTCTTTTAATTCTGCTTTTCCATAATTAGATAATCTATTAGTATCTATATTTAATTTTTTCAATCTATTAAAAATATAAGGAAAGTCAAATCCCATACCATTCCAAGCATAAATAATTAATGGATCTAATTGTTTAAAAATATTTAAAAATGTTTCAATAAGATTGTATTCATTTTTGCAATTAATATATTTTGTTTTATAATCTAATTTATAATCACTTTGATGTTTCCAATCTCTTGATCCTAACATTATTACAACATTTTCTTTATTATCATATATTTGTATTAATGAAATTTCTTCATCTGCTTTATTTGGAACAGGAAATCCAGTTGAATTTTGACCAACTCTTGTTTCAATATCTAAATACCAAATTCTTGGTTCAAGATTAAATGAATTTTTATCCCAATAATTATCTCTAATATTTCTATACATTGGATCTAAAAATCCATATTGATCTCGTCCGTTTTTTGGATTTCCTTGTTTTTTCTCAAGTTTAATTGTTTCATCTAAAATAAATGTATATGGACCATTTGATGATGGTTCATACCATTCATGAGGTATTGTAATTTTTCTTTTTTCTGATTTTTTTGTATCTGTATTATAAAATCTTTCAAAATAATTATATTCATCTTTCCAAGTCGCTTCAAATAATTTCATTTTTATCCTTTTAGTTCTATTTGTATTATATTATTTTAACTTTAAAATAAAATTAATTTAATATATTAATCAATATGGCTAAGTTCTTCTTTAACATTTCTTTGAATTACATCTTTAAATTTTTCTGGATATCTTTTAGCTAATTTTTCAATAACATCATTACTTGCTTCTTCGTAGCTATATCCAATTTCATCCATTAAAATTTCAAGATACCAAATTATATCTCCAATTTCTTCTTTAACGTTTTGTTTATTTAATTCTCTACCATAAAAAATACTTTTTTTATAAGCATCAAGTAATTCTCCTGCTTCTGTACAAAGACCTATTGCCATATGTAATTCTACATTTTCATTAGTACTTAATGTTCTTCTAAATTTATTTGTTGATTGTTCTGTTTGGTGTGTTTGCATTGTTTTCCTTTGTTTTTGTTAGATTTATTATATCAAAATTATACTTAAATAAGCTTAAATTAGTAGACAAAAAAAGGAACCGATTTCTCGATTCCTTTTAAGCTTCTTTAAAATTAGAATCTTGTAATAAGATTCCTTTTTCTTTTCTTGTAACTATTAAATAGTTTTCTTTAGTTTTATCAAAAACTATTTCATAATTTTCTTTTTTAACGTAGTTTTTTAAAGCACTTTCTGCATTATCTTTACTTTTAAAAGAACTAGCAAATTTTAATATTTTTTCTGGAGTTTTTTGTGAAACTCCTTCCTCTAAGAATTCTTTAAATTTTTTCATTGTTGTTTCCTTTTATTTAAGCCAATAATTATATGTTTCTTTTTCCGACGCTCTTTCTTTAGCAAATTGAAAATGAATTAAATCTGCTTGAGTCTCTTGTGCTTTTCCAAAAGTAGGAAAATCACTATATTCGTCTTGTTTTCTTAATTCTTTAATTGTTGAAGATAATTTTGTTAAATCATATTTTATTTTAGCAATTTCACTATAATTATCGCTAAAACCTTTTGCTGCAAATATTATTATATTATCTTCAGATATTCCAATTCTATATGCTCTTTTTTCACCATTAGCATACATCATATAATCTTTTTTAGATGATTTAAATGCTGCTTCCTCTAAGAATTCTTTAAATTTTCCCATTTTTATTTCCTATAAATCTTTAAGTACTTGTGTAAATAAATCTTTTATATCTT